>Ga0307406_10000665_pt1 | contig 19441 bp, 15 predicted proteins | sample 322Cmetagenome_3_FD_203706 | JGI IMG/M metagenome (GOLD analysis project Ga0307406, IMG submission 203706) | Maize rhizosphere microbial communities from greenhouse at UC Davis, California, United States - 322HYB-C-2 | ecosystem: Host-associated > Plants > Roots > Rhizosphere > Soil | place...
AACCAGAATCGTGGTCGGCGTGGGCGCAACATCAGCAGGCCAGCTGGCCCATCGCTGCGGTCGCGCGCTGGCTGAACATCTCGGGTTGCCGGCCACCGAATTTCCGGGCGACCACGGAGGATTCGCTGGTGAGGCGCCTGCCTTTGCGGACAAGCTGCGCGAGGTACTCGCTGGCTAGCCCCACCAGTTCGACGGTTGATCCGCCACGCTGATCCCGGCGCCCGGTTTACGGGCTCGGGTCTGACGCTGCTACACCCAAGCCGTCAGACCGCCAGCAACCATGTCTCGAACATCTTCCCCAAATTGCATGTCGCCGACCGGGCAAAGGCGGAGGTGAGGGCGCGGGAGGTCGGCCTCCGACGTAGAGGTGGTGCTGCCTGATGATTGCTCTGTTGAGAGGAAGCACCGATCATGGCTGGGCAAACTGAGCAAGCCGCTGGAACAGATATTTCACCGATGGGGTCGTGGTTTGTCAGGCATCCGATCGCCACCTTCTTGGTGCTGGTGTACGCGACGACCACGGCCTTGGTCTTTGTTCCCAAAGAGCTGACCGAGCCGGGACTTCTGCCTGGCGGAGCGACATCGCACCGGGGTACTGGAGAATGTTCTTGGGTCGGCTGTGCCAGCATTTATTGTTACCGCGCTGGTGAGTGGAAAGGCTGGCGTGCGGGACATCGCCCGGCGCAGCTTCTGGTGGTGGGTGTCGCTGCGCTGGTATCTGATCAGCCTGCTCGCTCCGCTGCTGATCTTAGTGATCGCCGTCACGATCCTGTATGGTTGCGCGCCGCTGCGCGCTCTGGCCCAGAGTTGGTTGCTGCTGTTCACCGCATTCCTGCCGGCATTGGCGATCATGATCTTGCTGGACAATGTCGCCGAGGAGATCGGATGGACCGGGTTCGTCTTCGCCTGATTCCAAGATCGTCATGGTCCGCTCCGCGCCCCCGTGCTGACGACGACGGTCGATGATGCCAAAGAATCAAGCTCCAAGATCATCACCTGGGATGATCTTGAATCGACATAGGCCTACAACTCGGTCCGCGTGGGAGAGCCGACAGTACGAAATGAAAGCCTGCGAGTGGCAATGCTGAGGCTTTCGTCCTACCCACGGACAGTGTTGAGCAACTAGGCCTCGGTCACCGTTCGCCCTTGGGTGATCTCATCCCCGCTGCTAACAGGCCCGCTTGCAGCGATCAAACTCGGCGTAGTCGAAGAAAGTGAAAGGGGAGGCCATGATGCTGCGCTGGATTGATTCCGACGGTGTGAGTAACCACGATGTGGCAGAGCTAGCGGGCTTGCGGAAGCGTACCGGCGGATTCTTGTGGCTCGACATTCCGGAGTGGAGCGAGGAGGCTGAGGCGATCCTGACCAATGAGTTCCGCTTTCATCCAATGGCGATCATCGAAAGCAAGACCCGTAGCCACGTTCCGCGAGTCCATGTGTATCCAGACCGTGTGTTCATCGTCGTGCATGCACCTGAGATCGGCGCAGCCGGCCACGTGCACTATCTGGAGCTGGACCAGTTCATCGGGGAGGACTTCCTGGTCACGGTGCATGGCCCTATCAGCCCCAAGGTGCCGTTGGACGCGGCGCTGCGGGAGACGGAGGCAGTAGCGGCCCGGCTGGCGAGCGGCCGGCTGCGCCCTACCTCCCCGTTCGGGCTTAGCTACGCGATTGTCTCGTCGATCGCACGACACGAATCGCACATGGTCGACGAGATTGCCCGCGAGGTCGGCCTGATGGAGCAGCGGGTCATGGCTGACGTGGATGAGGATCCGCAGAAGTTCCTCAGTGAGCTGTTCGCGGCCCGCCATGAGCTGTTGACGATCAAAACGATGGCTGAGCAGAGCGGCGAGATCTATCGGCGGGCGATCAGGCTGACCACGTTCGCACCGCCTGAGGGGCTGGAGCGGATGAAGGATGTGCTCGACCAATATGAGACTGTCGCCCGCATCAGTGCGGCCCAGATGCGGTTTCAGCAGGGTGTCACCGAGTTCTATCGTGCGCGTACCGACACCAAGATGACCATCGCTGCCGAGCGGCTCGCCGTGATCGCGGCAATCACGTTGCCGATCACGTCGCTGTCGTCTGTGATCGGCATGAACGTCATCGTCAACGATTCCACGCGGTGGATACCGCTGATTATCTTGTGTTTCATCATGCTGGCTATTTCGTTGGTCTTGCTGCGCTGGACCCGCAAACTGGGCTGGTGGTGAGCATCCGATTCATCGGAATTGGTGGCTGTGAGAGAGATGATCATGCAGGCACGGTGAGCTGCGATTCCAAGTTGATCAAGCCGTCCGTTCAGATTGACCGGATTCCGCAGCGGGGGACGGCGGGGCGTCAAGGTGTATATGCCGGTGCCTTGTCCAAGATCGCGAGCGAGTAGTGGCGCTGACCGCAATCTTTTCGCAGATCACGAATCGCTGCAGATTATCCAGTTGGGCTTCACTGCACTGCGTGATCAAGCATCGTGGGTGGGGCGCGGCGTGGGGCTACGGCCCTGACAAGAACGCTAGGGGTTCCGCCGAGGCTCTAATGTCGTCGGGGATATTGAAGATCACCGACCGGGCGTAGGCCAAACACCCATTAGGCTATGCGCGCGCTGGGCTCCGCCGGGCGAGTTGCTCGGCCCGCGTCCTGAGCACCAGCAAGGTGAGCGTTCCGGCGACGGCGATGGCGGACAAGTTGATCAACAGTTGAATGGCGGAACCGATTGCCTCACTCGGCACCCAATAGGCGATCGCCACGGCCGCGTTGGCGGCTGCTGGGATCGTCGTCACCGAGATCAGGACGCCGACCAGAGCGCCGGACTTGGCGGAGGTAAGCGCGAGCATGCCTGCGATACCCGCGAGGAAACCAACAATCCAGGAGAGCGCGTCAGGTTTCCAGATGAAGCTCGTCAGTGGCCGCTCGGCTATCAGCATGGACTCGTCGAGAAGTCCGACGGCGGTCAGGATCCAGGTCAAGATCACGGTTGCTGCCATCCCGACGGCAAAGCCTAAGACCAGGGTGCCCAACGCGCCGGTGGCGGGCCGCCGGCGACGGGTCACGATGCCGATACAGAGCGCAACGAGCGGGCCAAATTCGGGCCCGACGACCATAGCTCCAACAATGAGGATCGGTTGATCAAGCATGACTCCGATGCCGGCGATCATGGTCGCCACGATCATAAAACAGAGGTAGGTGATGGAGAGCCGGGTTTCTTCGCCTGCACTTTGTTCCAGCTGCTCCCAGACCACCGCATCTGCCGGTTCGCCGGGGGTTTCTTCTTCGGCCCTGATCGCGGACTCGGAGATGCTGATGTCCAGGTTTTCCACCACAATTGCGCCCTTTTGCTCCAAGCCGAAGCCTCTTAGGGCCTCTAGAACGGTGGTTGCACCTTCTCGGGCGACGTCGAAACTGACGACATCTCCCGATGGCTTGCGGGCCGACTGCTCATTGACACAGAGGTGGGTCACGGCCGGGCTGGCATCGAGCAATTCCAGCACCTGTGGGGTTGACTCGGGTGGGGCGATCAGGCGTACGTGGAGCATCAGCCAGCTCCGCCAGGCATCAGGTTGCTCATGCGGGAAAGGTATCGGCGGCGCCGGTGACGTCAAAAGGCAGTGATCAAACACTCCTCACGGCGTGACGTGGAGCCGCCTGGCGAGCCGGCCGAGGGGAAATGATCACCGTCTGTGACTGGTCCGGGCTGAGCGTCGGGCAGCCCTCGACGATTAGCAGCTTGCGCAGCTGCCCACGCCCGGCGAGGGCAGGGCGGGGACGCATCCATTACGACGGAACTTTGCTGCAGGGGTAGCCGGCGTTGCGGTGCGGCGAGCGGGTGAGTGATCATCGCCGCAAATGTTCCTCGGTGACACTGAGCTGACCGCGGCCGCGCAGCGTGACGTACGTGACAGAGGCGATGATTCTGGGCCCGAGGACGCCGGGTCTTCCCACGGTTCGTGATACCGCTGACCGACACTTGGTGACGGACCTGTGACCATGCGACCTCGAAGCCCCAGAACATCATCATCGAATTATGCTGACGTTTTGATCTTGAGGAGGGCGTTGCTGGTGGCGAGTCACCTCACTGCCATCAATGGAGGGCGGTGCGTCGCTAGTGATGAGGTTGTGTGAGCTGGTCAAGTGGTAGGGGACGTTGGCGACCATGACGCCCGGGGTGAAGAGGAGTCGTGCTTTCAGGCGGAGTGCGCTTTGGTTGTGCAGCAGGTGCTCCCACCAGTGGCCGACGACGTATTCGGGGATGAACACGCAGACGGCGTCTCGGGGGCTGTCTCGGTGAATGTCGCGGATGTAGGCCAGGATTGGGGTGGTGATCTCTCGGTAGGGCGAGTTGATGATTTTCAGCTCGACGGGGATCTCGCGTGCGCGCCATTCGTCGGCGAGCGCCTGTGTTTCTTGCTGGTCGACCTGAACGGTGATTGCGGTCAATGTGCTGGGGTGGGTGGCGCGCGCGAAGGCGAGGGCCTGGAGGGTGGGCAGGACTAGTCGGCTTACGGGGACGATCGCGTGGATCCGGCTGGGCAGGCCCACGCCGGCCGGAGTTGGCCGGATTTCGGTGCTGACCCGGTCGTAGTGGCGTCGGATGCCTTGCATGGTGAGGAAGAGCAGCGGCATGGCGATGGTCACGATCCAGGCGCCGTGGGTGAATTTCGTGATCAGAACGATGATCAAAACGATGGCGGTGAAGGTGGCGCCGGTGGCGTTGATGGCTTGCGAGCGGCGGATCCTGGTTCGGGAGCTACTTGAGGTGCCGCTGGCTAGTTCGCGCTGCCAGTGTCGGACCATGCCGACCTGGGAGAGGGTGAAGGAGACGAAGACCCCAATGATGTACAGCTGAATGATCGAGCTGACGTTGGCGTTGAAGGCGACGATCAGGACGATGGCGAACAAGGCGAGCAGGATGATGCCGTTGCTGTAGACGAGGCGGTCGCCGCGGTTGTGCAGCTGGCGGGGCAGAAACCGGTCGGTGGCGAGCAGCGAGGCCAGTAGTGGGAAGCCGTTGAAGGCGGTGTTGGCGGCCAGGATCAAGATGGCGGCTGTGGCGGCCTGGAGGTAGTAGAAGAGGGGACCGATCCCGAAGACTGTTTGGGCGATCTGCGCGAGCGCGGTTTGGGTGGGTGTATCGGCGGGCAGCCCCAGGTCGGTGGGGCTCTCGGCGACATGGACCTGGAGGGTGAGCGCGAGCACCGTTATGCCGATGAACATCGTGATCGAAAAGACGCCCATGATGGCCAAGGTGTCGGCAGCGTTCTTCGCCTTCGGCTTCTGGAATGCGGGTACGCCGTTGCTGATCGCTTCGACGCCGGTCAAGGCGGTACAGCCGGATGCGAATGCCCGCATCGCCAACAGCACTACAGCGATGCCTACATATGAGTGCTCGGGGTAGATGGGCAGTCCGGCAGTGGGTGCCTGCAGGTGCTCCCCGGACAGTAGCCGATAGCCGGCGACCACGAACATGGCGTAAATGCCGAGCAGGAAGCCGTAGGTGGGGACCGCAAAGGCCTTCCCGGACTCTTTGACGCCGCGCAGGTTCATGAGGGTGAGCAGCACCACAAAACCAACCGAGAGGGAGACGGCGTGCCGGGATAGTCCCGGAAAGGCCGAGGTGATCGCGGCAACTCCGGCGACGACAGATACCGCGACCGTGAGCACGTAGTCGACTAACAGCGCGCTGGCCGCCGCCAGCCCGGCCGACTCCCCGAGGTTGGCGCGGGCGACGGTGTAGGCGCCGCCACCGTTCGGGTACGCCCGGCAGGTCTGCCGATAGGAAGCAATCACCACCGCAAGAAGGGCGACGATGACGGCTGCGACATACCAAGCTAGATGGAGAAATGCGAGCCCGCCCAGGCTCAGGATGAGCAGAATCTCCTCGGTGGCATAAGCAACCGAGGACAGCGGGTCGCTGCAGAAGACAGGCATCGCCAGCTTCTTCGGCAGCAGCGTTTCGGAGAGTTGGCTACTGCGCATCGGCCGCCCCAGGAACAGCCGCTTAGGCCCTTCGCGGAGAACGCTCACCGCGAGCCGCCTCGACCCAGGCCAAACAAGATGATTACCACATGGCTAGTGCCTCTCGGCTGTCCGCCGATGACGCCTGTCTTAACGGCTTTTTGACGGCTGCAGGACGGATCTTGACGCCTTCTTCACAGAGAACAGCCCTGGTTTCGAGAGAACGATGGAACGCGTGACAGCAGCAGAGTCCCTGATCCATAAGAAACGTCTGACGGTCGAGCGGCTCGGCGCCGCCGTGGTGCTCCGGCTGAAGAGTCTCAGTATGGGCAGGTCGAGCGACTCCAAGCGAGCGACCGCACAGTGCTCCACGATGCCCAGCATCCCTCCGCAGTGTGGCTACCCGTGCACAGCTGACCGCCGGGTCGCTTGCCGCTGGGTCTTTGAAGCAGGCAAGGCTAGAGAATCTCTCTGCTTCGGCGAGCGAAGATCCCGGTGCTGTCGGCTTGGCGCTTCGACGGTACATAGATTCTTGGCGGCAGTCGCGCTGCCGTCGGTGCGGAACGGGGAGGGCACGGTCGGTCGCGGGCCGGCAGCGGGAGCTCACGATCGCGGAGGAGGTCCCGGCATCGCGCGGGCAGGACCTGATCCTGCAGGTGACGAGCGATACCGATAGCGACTGGCACGCCCCGCAGCGGTGGCAACGGCTACGAGCTTCAGGTGAAGGCCGACGAATTGGCTACAGGAAATTCCCACGTTCCCCGCTGCGGCCGTTTGAGGTGGAGTGAAGTCCGCACCACGTTGACGAGATCATTTGGATCTTGAATGCCTGTATGACGCGCTGTGGCGGATTAGGTGACCAGCCTCACCGTGTCAGCATCGTTCAGGTGAGAAATGCCTGCCGACCTCGCCGCTAGGCTTCAGCGTCAGGGACTGCGCGGCGAGATGGGCGAGTAGCCCGGCGACTTGGCGCTGCTCCGCCGGTGGACGAGCAACGTGGGTGGCCGCGGTGACGGCAAAGTAGGCGGGACTGGCATCAGGACGCGGCAGCGGGATCGCGATGACGTCATCGGTAGGCAACCCGTCTGTGTCGACGTCTAAAACCCGTCCGGATCGAGTAACCGTGCCGTCGCCATGAAGCACCAATTCGGGCAAGCGCTCGTCCAGCACTAAGTCGCAGCTGTCCGCATCCAGCACATTGAGCAGTGTGCCCGCGATGGCCTCAAGCGCTGCTACCTGAGTCTCCGGCGCAGCTGGTTCGGCGGCGCGCCGAAGGGCGGTCAGGTAGTCGAGCCGGCGAACAGCCACGGCACGCTGACGGCCAGCCCGCCAGCTGAGCTGCTCGATGGCACCGCCCACCACAACTAACAGCACAACGGTCAGGATGTCTTGGGTGTCGAGGATCCTGAAGCTGTAGTAGGGCTCGGTCCAGAAGTAGTCGTAGGCAAGCGCGGTGGTAACTGCGGCAACCAAGCCGGCCGGCCGGAGCCCAGCGGCAGAAACCAGGGCGACGGCAAGGACGAGCACAAGGGTCACATGATTCTCATGCAGTTGCGGACGGGCCAGAGTCAACAGAGCGGCGACACGGGTCCGAGGAAAACTGCCGCAACCCAGACAGCCGGGCGGTGCCGGGCCAACCAGTCAGATAACACCATCTCACCTCACACCGCTGCTGCTCGCTTGTTGCCGCTGAATGATCATGATCACGACTCAAGTTTGCGATCAACGGGCGCGGCCCAACAGGCTCCTTTACGCAGCTTCTACACCACAACTCGGTCGCCGCAGGCGTCAAAATCCCGTTAAAGACCGATTGCTGGCTGGCGGCCCGGCGGTTGACTGTTTCCAGAGGCATCTCGGGTAACAGGAGCAGGGTGACCAGGACTGAGGAAGCGCCGGCGGCCCCGCGCTCCGTGCGGTCGTGGTTGATGAAAGGTGTTCGCGAGGAGCACCCAGCTCACCTGGCAGCGCACCCGAGCCCGCAGCAGACCGAGAAGACTCACCATTGGTGGCAGGTCATGTGCCTGACCGGCGTGGACTACTTCTCCACCCTCGGCTATCAGCCGGGCATCGCCGCTCTGGCCGCCGGCGCGATCTCCCCGATCGCGACAGTGGTGCTGGTGGCCCTGACCCTGCTCGGCGCGCTGCCGGTATACCGCCGGGTGGCTCGAGAGAGTCCGAACGGTGAGGGGTCGCTCGCCATGCTGGAGCGGCTGCTGTCGTTTTGGAAGGGCAAGATTTTCGTCTTGGTGCTGCTGGGCTTTGCCGCCACCGATTTCATCATCACCATGACGCTGTCCGCTGCCGATGCCACTGCTCACCTGGTGGAGAACCCTCACCTCGAGCCGTTCCTCACAGGCCACCAGGTGGCCATCACTCTGGTCCTGCTGGCGCTGCTCGGCGCGGTGTTCCTCCGCGGGTTCAAAGAGGCCATCGGTGTCGCGGTGATCTTGGTGGCGATCTACCTCGCCCTGAACATCGTGGTCATCACCGTCGCCTTCGGACACGTTGCAGCGGAGCCCTTCCTCTGGTCGGACTGGAAAGCAGCCCTCACCCAAGCGCACGGCAACCCGTGGGTGGTTGTCGGCATCGCGCTGCTGGTCTTCCCGAAGCTGGCGCTTGGCCTCTCCGGTTTCGAGACCGGTGTGGCGGTGATGCCGCACATCAAGGGCGACCCAGAGGACACGCCCGCGCATCCGGTAGGTCGCATCCGCGGCGCCAAACGACTGCTGACCACGGCCGCAGTGATCATGAGCATCTTCTTGATCACCAGCAGTGTGGTCACCACGCTGCTCATCCCGCCCGCTGAGTTCCAACGTTGTACGTCGGGGGCTCTGCAAAGGTCAAGGAGATTGCTGCTGCTAAGGGCATCGATCCTGCCGAGGTCGAGAAGATGTTGGCATCGTTTTACGGTAGGTCTTCAGCGAAGTCACCAGTTGAGCAGCGCGTCGAGGTCTGCAAGAGGTACTGGGATGTCTTCGATGCTGTGCATGCAGCGCAGTCTCCGGGCATGCGTTCGCTCTGGGGATTCGTCGATGAAGGTGCAACGTATAGCCCAGGATCACCATCGGCAGCGTACGAACCGCAAGCGCGACCGCATCTTCTCCCAGACAACCTTGCCGATGAGATCGAGGAGCTCTGGGACAGCGAGATCGTGAAGCGGTGGCCCGAGCGAATCGTCAGCACGATTTATCCGCATGCGATGTTCGCCGACACGTTTGGCCCTGCGCTGCAGCTCTGGCATGGCTGCGCACTAACGGCGTGGTTTGTGTGCGAGGGCCCTTACTCAAGGACCGACTTGCCCGGGATGGCTAGTTTCTACGAAGACGAGTTACTCGCATTGGATGAGCTCGGCACACCCATACATAAACAGCTCTTTACCGAGCTGTCGGCTGCAGAGTCACGACTTGGTCCGCTGGAGGAGTTGACTTCGGAGTTGACTTCGGATCGTGCGTTGGAAGTCGGCATTCGGATCTCAATTGGTGTCGGAACAAGACGAGCCGGATTCGAGATTCTTCGAGACATCATCACTCGGCATCGCCGTGGTTGGGCAAAGTGGTATCTGGACGCTTACCTACACGAGCGCTGGCATTCCGAACTGAAGGAAGTGGCCTGGGAGTTCAATCGCTTTCTAGCGGCTAAGGGCAAGCCGCCGACTGTGAAACAATTCGTCGTGTTCGGTGAGACAGCAGTAGGTCACTGGTTCGGGGGAAGTATTGCCGATGCGTATGCCGTCTTTGGTGAGAAGTCGCCGGTAACTCAAACGCGCGTGGCGTTGATGCCGGCGAATCGAGCCGGGCTCGCCGGTCTGGTTTACAGGGAGCTCGGCGGTCGAATTCTTCCGCCCGAAGCAGCATGGGAGCACCGCGAGCTTTTCCACGCTCAGTTCGAGATCCGACGTCGGGCTGATGCAGCTCCGAGGTTTGTTCAGCTGCAGGAGGCGCTGGGTCGAGTTCCTACTACGAAGGAGTTCGGTGCCGACCGGTGGGGACAGCCAGATGAAGTCGAGATTCTCTGGACTCGCTTTGTCCAGGCTGTCGAACGCTCACTGCCGGCCGCCAGAGTCCTCCCGAAGTCCAACTCTTCACCGGCCCGGCCAATGTCGTCGGCGCAACCCGTCGTGCCATCCAAGCCTGCAACACCGGCTCGGGAATCGGCCCCGCAGTTAGTCACCACGCCGACCTCCGGAGTAAAGGAGTCCGGAGTCGGCGGTTTTCTCAAGAGGATTTTCAAGCGGTGATACGAGAACGGGCGACATCCGCAGCAGTTCACTCGGATGCGGACAACCGATTTGCCAACGCAGCGAATGGCGTATGGCTAGACGATCGCGCGTCCAGTTCATGGCCGCCGTTCTTTGCTGAGATCAGCGGCTGCATCGCGGAGCCATAGACGGAAACCGGGACTCCCTGCGCGGCAAGGTGGTCCATTGGCTCAGTCTGTTTGACGGCTGTGATCGTTCAGCTAACAATGACTGCTAGTGACGGGCCACGGATTCAACCGTGGTTGGCCTGGCGAAGATCAGCAGCCTTGATCCATTGTTGACGTCCGTTCGGCCCGCGCACCCGGCCGAACCACTCCTGGCGTTCTCGGACCCACCAATCGAGCGTTCCTGCCGCTGACCACGTGGCGACCTGCACTTCCACCGGCGGATCGACCGCCAGGCGATCCGCTTCGCCGTACTGGGTCGGATCGAGATCTTGCATATCTAATTAGAACACTTCTGCGAATCTCAATGGAAGAGAATCGCTGAAGTCAGCTCGCGGACCTTATTGGCGGCAGCCAGTTGTGGGAGGCAAGGATCTGTTCCGTCCGCTCCGACAGTTCCAGCGGCGGGTCGCCGTCATCGGATCGGTTGCACACCTGGTCGCGAAGGATCCGGGCGGCCTCCTGGCGATGTCCCGCGGCGCCGGCGACCGCGGCAAGGTCAAGTCGTGGAATCTCTTCGTAGGGAGCGGCGGCTGTCGCGATCTGGGTGGCCGCCCGGGCTGTGTTGAGGTCGCCTTCGGCGAGGGCATGAGTGGTGACGAGGTGGGCGACGTCGACGATGCCGCATATCAGGTGGTGGTCGAGCCGGTCGCCCTCGTACAGCCAGGTCCACCCTCCGGGCCGAAGTTTGTCGAACGGCTGTCCGGTCACCAGCCGGAGTGCTTGTCGTAGGTCGTCGATGCCGTCGGCGCCGCGGGACTCTCCGCGGACTCTGAGGCGGCGGAACAGGTCGACGTCCAGCAGCAGGTCTTCGACCTGGTAGACCCCGATGCCGCGTGCTCGGGCGGCGGCGCTGTCTCGGGCGTCGGGCAGATGCTTGCGGCAGGTGCGGGGGTTCACGCCGAGCCAGTCGCGGAGCACCTTGATGTCGTTGCGGACCCTCGGGCCGGTGATGGAGAAGGCCGCCGCGACCTCTTCTGGGGTGGCACCGTGCGGTCGGGTGGCCAGGTAGGCGAGCAGCTCAGTGTAGTAGGGCTTGCGTTTGGCGATCGCGGTGCCGTGGGTGCGGGCCCCGACCGGGCCGAGCAGGGTCAGCCGGGGCAGGTCACAGTCCTCGGCGAACCAGGCGTTGAGGTCGGCATCGAGGGCGGGGTCGGCATCTTCGACCGCCTGCCGGAGCCTGGCGGGCACCTGGGGGGCGAGGGTGGTGAGATCTTCGGCGGTCGTGGCCGCGGCGCTGAGATAGTCGTCATCTTCCCCGGGCAAGACCGAGGTGGTGGGCTCGGTAGCCGGGTCGGGTCGGGTGCCGCGGCTCTGGGTGTGTTCGGTGCGGAGGGCTCCGGCTTCGTCGGCGTAGGCCTGCCAGCCCTCGGCGTCGATCCGCTGTGGTATGGGCACATCGGGGGCGTCGGATGTGCTCTGGGCGATGAGGGCGGGGCAGCCGAGAGCCTCGTCGGCGGTCAGTCCGACGGCCACTAGGTCCAGACTCAGCGAGGGCACACCGAGCCGGCCCTGACCTGTCACATTGATCACTTCAGCGCCAACGTTCGTGTGATTACCGACGGTGACGACGGCAGCGGCGGTCCGACCGTGATGCTCGTGGACCAGGCTGATCAGTTGATCATGTGACCCCGATGGTGGGTCCGTGAGGTCGATCAGCAGCAGCCGAGCCGGCCAGCTGTCGGCGCCAGCTTGTTGGGCGCGGGCGGTTGCGATGTCAGGCTCTACTTCGTCAGCCCGTCCGAGCGTGGCGACCGCGTCGGCGAGAAGCTCTGCCGCCGGATTCGTGCCGGAGGGGTGCCGACGGATGCGATCGGGGTTCAGGACGGCGACCTCGCCGGCTACTCCGACGCAGTCGACCGTCACGGCATCCGACCAGGGGTTGCAGGCGAGCTCGGCGGCGAGGTACCGGGCGAAGTCGGTCCGGTAGGTGGGGTCGCCGGTGATGTTCACGACCGCCAGCTCCTCAAGATTTAGCAGCCATACGTGGCCGTCGTCATCGGAGCCGATGGTGACCAGCAGCGAGTAGGGCGCCGGCTGGTCGACCAGGTGCGGTCCGAGCTGGTCGAGGTCGATGGTGAGCGGCACGGTCCAGTACTGGCCGTCGGTGTTCTGCCAGGGCTCCGGAAGGTCGGACGGCTCGCTGAGATACAGCCGGATGGTGCTGCGAGACAACTGGACCGCGATGACCCGCGGCATTGGCTGTTGGACGGCGCTTTGGTTGGCCGCGAGCCGGCGGAGTGCCGCATCCACGACGGTGATCTTTGGGGCGCTGAGGTCACCGACTGCGGTGATGGTTTTCTCGACGGGAGCCAGCTGCGGGCCGGGGACGGCGACGGTTCGGCCAGGTCGACGGGTCCGGAACTGGCCGCGGCGGCGGGTTCGGAGCAGCAGCAGCAACGATGCAGCCAGAACGACCCCGCCGCCGGTGAGCCCCGTCAACAGCCAAGGCGACAAATCGGCATCGGGTTGAGCGGCGTCGTCAGCCCCATCGGCCGAAGACTGCGGCGTCGGCATCTGCGTGGCAGGTTCCGTTGGCTGGGCAGTCGGGGTGGTAGTCGGTGGTGCGGTCGGCGACCTTTGGGCCGTCGACCCAGGTATCGGCCCGTCCGCGGGTGAGTGGCGCTGGTGATGGGTGTCCCGGTGGCCATTTTCGGTTTTGCTCGGCTTCGCGGCAGCGTCTCTTCTTGGTTCCGGCCCGCGTACTTTGAGGGTCCAGCCGACGTCGATGACGTCGGGGTCGGCGAGGTGCCGGTTCCCCGGCTGGGTGATCGCCTTGGAAGCTTTGAAGATTTCGGGGTATCGGTCGGCGTCTCCGAGTTCTTCCTCGGCGATCTCAGACAATGTGTCGCCACGTTTCACGGTCACTGTGTGCGCGGCACGATCCGGGTCGGTGCGAGCCGTGGTGGGCAGGCGGAGGATGGTGCCCGCGGTGATGAAGTCGGGGCGTCCGCCCAAGATTTTGGTGTTGAGTTCGGCGATCTCGCGGTAGCGGGCTCCGGAGCCGAGCTGGTCACGGGCGATGGTCCATAGTGAGTCCCCGCTCCGCACCCGGTAAGGAACGGTTTCGACCTTGCCGCGGTTTCCTGCGGCCGTCGGCATGTAGGCGTTTGTGGGACGGTGTGGGGTTTCGTCCGGGCCGTGGTTGTAGGCCGCGGTGGTCACGGGTAGGGCTGCCGGTTCGCTGGGGTGCTGAATCTGCTGGTGGCTGGCGGCGAACAGCAGCAGGGCTGCGGTGACCAGGCTCCGGGCGGCGAGTTGCGGCAGCCGCAACCCCGGCAGCGCGGGTGTGGTGATGCCTCGCAGCCGAGATGCGGCTTCGATCAGGATAGAGCCGGCGAGGATCAGCCAGGCCATCCAGGCGATCAGGCTGATTGCGGCGACGGCCAGGGTTCCGTCATCCGGGCTGGTCAGCGCCCTCCCCACGTCGGACAGGGAGGGCAGCTGATCGGGCAGCGGGTTTCCTCCGACTTCGACCAAGATGACGGGTAGGCCGACGAGGATGCCTATGATCAGCATTGCGGCCAACGTCCCAGTGATCAGCCGCCGGAGCGTTGTCATCGTTCGACCCCGTTCACGGCGCGCACGATCCGGGATTCGGCGGAACCCGTCACCGGCAGTCGGTCGATTCCGATGATGCCGAGGAATTTGGTGTGGTAGGTCGCAGACGTGTGGACGATCACGGCGGTGCTGCCGTGAAGCTGCGCTGTCCCGACGACATCGGAGGCGGCCAGGTAGGCGCGGGCGGCCGCTGCTGCTAGGGCCGGGTCGGTGCGTACGCCTTGGCCGCGGATGGCGCGGCTGGCCTGCAGTTGCTGGCCGCCGGCCCGGGCCGCCTGCGCGGCCACATTAATCACATGTTGCCGGCTGAGGACCTGCCCGCCAAGGTCGACGGCGAGGCCGACCAAGATGATCATCGCCATAGCGGCGTTGACCATCCACAGACTCACCGAGCCGCGTTCACGGTTGCAACTGGTCCAGCCTCGCCGCAGGTGTGCTCGCATCAGTCAGCGCTCCCGGTAGGTGTCGATCGGTGAGGACATGGTGGCGGTGATAGTGCGGGCACCCGGCAAACCAGGAATAGAAATGTCGGACAGGTCAGCGACACAGGTGACGGTGGCGGTGACCTTCGCCGGTGTGCCGACCGGGGCGGCGAAGCCGCTGGTATCGATGTCGACGTGCTGGGAGGCGCATCGCACACCTTGATTCCGCAGGCTGATTGCCGCCCCGGAAGCCCCATCAGTTTTGGCTTGGTGTTGGGTGCGGGCGATCGATGCGGATCGGGCGGCTTCGGCGGCGGAGGCTTCGACCGCCTGCCGGGCGACGGCGATTCGCCCGGCGGTTATGATCAACAGCACGAACAGCAGAAACGCTGGGACGCCGATCACCGCCTCGATGGTGGCCGAGCCCTGCTCCCGGTTGGCGTGTCTGATCTGGTGGCTCATCCGGTGGTGATCCGTTCCACTGGGACGGTGGCGCTCTGCTGAACGCTTGGAGACCAGCCGGGGATGACGCTCAATGCCGCGCCTTGGATTGTCACCGTCGCCTGGGTGGCCGAGCGGCTGCCGGACACCGATGCGTTCTCTATGACGTCTGGTCCGCCGGCGGCTGCGATGAATGATGTTGCCGCGTCGATGCCGTCGCTCGTGGTGCCGGTTTCCGCGCCGGCGGCCCGGGCTCCCTGTTGCGCCGCGGCGATTGCGACGGTCCGGGCGTGATAAAACAGCGCGGCCTGCAGGCCGAGAAACATCACCAAGAACAGCACCGGCATCAAGATCACCATCTGCACCGACGTGGAACCCCGCTCGGTCCGCATCGCGAACTGCGGTAACGCTCGCAGGCGTGCTGTTCTCAATGACATGGTCGCTGGTTAGAGGCGTCCGACCTGGCTGGTCACGTAGGCCTTGATCGCGGCGACCGCGATAGCGACAATCGCGATCACCGCCGCGGCCCAGGCCACCTGATCGATGGTGACGGACCCCCGCTCAGGATCCTCGGCCTTGGCATCCAGGGCCTGCCGAAGCTGGTCGCTCAGCCGCAGACCGAGCAGCTGCAACATCAAGACGGGGTGACGCATCACAGTGGTCCTTTCCACGAGCGCGGACTTGGGATTGGAAGGTGATCCTGCGGGATGGAGGGTGTGCGGCGGCATTAGGTGCCTCCTACGAGGCGCAGCAGTGCCGGGCAGATCAGCATGGCCAAAAAGATGACGCCGAGGATGCTCATCGGAATAGACATGCGTTCGCCGATCTCGTTGGCCTTGGCCAGTTAGGCGTTCAGCATCGCCGCGCGCATGCCGGCGCTCCGGGCCCGCAGGTTGCTGTACACCTGGGCGCCCTCCTGCCCCGACAGCCGCATGATGTCGGCCAGGTCGGCCAACTCCGGCAGACCCAGCTCGGTCGACAGCGCCTGCAGCGCCTCCCACGGCGGCACGCCGGACCAGCGGCTGCGGGCCAGCTCCTCTTCCAGTCGCCGAAACACCCCACTGTCGCCGACGTCGGCGGCGACCTCCATGGCCTGCCGGGTGCCGCTGCCGCTGTGCCGTTCCAAGGCGACCAGGTCGATGTAGGCACCTAGAGCGCGGGCGAACTCGGCCCGAGCCTTCGTTGCCTCGTCGCGGACATTGACATCAGGCAGCCAAAACATCACTGCCGCCAACACCACCGTGGCCAGCACCGGAATGACTATCGGCAACCGCAGATCGAGCAGATGGAACAACGCGGTCAGCAGCGGCGGAACGCAGAGCCCCACCGCCGCGTAGAGCACCTTGTCCCCGTAGAACCGGGCGACCGGGATCCGCAGCAGCGCCAGCTCTCGGGTCGGGGTGCGGGTCCAGGCCGCAGCCGGCAACCTCTTCAACGCCCACACCCCGAGCCGCTGCCGACTATCGGCCACCACCGGGCCCGGGTCAACGCTGCGACGGGCCCGCTCCGGAGACAGCCGCTGGAGCGCGTCGGCCAGGTCGGGATGAGTCGGCGCTAAACGCCACAACAACAACGCCACCCCCAGACCGACCAGGGCGCCTCCCGCCAGCGCCAGCTGCAAGCCGGTAGTCATGACTCGGCCTGCTGACGGGCGGTCGCTCCGATGAACCGCGGCAGCGGTTTCCCGGCGGCCATGCGGCGCATCCCCACCAAGGTGGCGACATAGCCGCCGAGCAGCAGCACCAAGATCATCTGGCCGAGCGGGGTGCTGTAGGGGGTGATGTAGCTGCCGGTCAACGCCAGCACTGCCAAGACACCGAGGGTGATCAAGGTGACCCAGCGGGCGGTAGCTCGGGGTTTCGCCCGGTCGGCCTCGATCGCCCGGCGGGCGCGGACGTCGGCAGCAACCGACTCGGCCAGGCTCTCCAACACGTTGGCCACGCCGGTGCCGCGGCGGCGGGCCGCCAGAATGAGGTTCGCCGCGACCAGGTCGCCGGTCGCATCATCGAGGTCGTCGGCGAACATCCGCAGCGCCTCCTCGGTGGACCAGCGGGCCCGGAGCCGGGTCGCCAGCCGGGTTACCTCGGGCCGGATCGGATCAGGCGTCGACCGCAGGGTGGCGATCAGCGCCTCTTCCAACCCGATCCCGACGGTGAGCACCCCCGATAGGGAGCGGGTCCACTCCTCCATCGCCTCCAGCCGGTCGATCTTCGACGCCGCCGGTGAGGGCGAGAGCAGCACGGGCAGGCCGGCCAGCGCGGCCGGCACCAGCAGCGCCGTGACCAGCCAGCCAGTCAGCAACGCCACCAGCACACCGACCCCGAATCCGACCAAATCAGAATCCGGGTCCGCGGCCTGACCGTGCGCAGCCACCCAGGCACCCCAACCCGGGTTCGTTGTGGCGCCGGAGGTGGTTTCGGGGTCCGGCGGAGCCCGGCGACGATGCCGATCAGGCCCGCGATCAGCAGCGCCCCGGCCAGCGCCGGGATGAGCGGGGTCACGATGGCACCTGGCTGGATTCGGCGTAGAAGCCGGGCAGATCGAAGCCATACTGCTGGAGATTCCGGTACTCATCGGGCAGCACCCCGGCGACCGCGACCCGGCCAGCGCCTGCGGAGAAGACATGGGTCGTGGCGTACCCCTTCTCCCTCTCACCCGGGGTGACCGCGATGATCTCCGACACCCATCGGTCGCGGCGCGCCGCACCGGCGGCTAGCGGGGTGGTTTCCAGCTGCAGCTGCACCACCAGGTCGATGTTCTCCGCGATGGCTCGAGTGGCGTACTCGTGGGTGACATGGGCGCCGGCCTCCATCGCACACGTCACCAGCTTCCGCAACGCCGCCTCCGCGTTCGCGGCGTGGGTGGTGCTGATCGACCCGGCGCCGGACTCCATCGCCTTGATCATCGCGATCACCTCACGGCCGCGGACCTCGCCGACGATCTGGCGTGACAGGTTGAACCGGAACGAGTCATACAGCGCCTCATCCAAACTGAACTCACCGGCCTGCCGGCCATCGGCGCCGCGCTCCCCCGACCCGGGACGGGCCTCCCAGGCGTGCACGACCGGATGCCGATCCGGCATCTCGTGCAGGTGCAGCTCGTACTCGGTCTCAAAGGTGCCGATCGCCTCATACGGCGGAATCTCCGCGCACAAGGCACGCACCATCGTGGTCTTCCCCGACCCCTGCGGTCCGGCCACCACCACGCTCTTGCGGGCCCGGACCGCCGCCGCCAGGAACGACGCGGCCAAAGGCGTCAAGGCATGCAGCTCGACCAAATCATCCAGGCTGACCCGGCGGAGCCGGTGCCGGCGGATCACCACCGACGGCCGCGAGGTCACCCAGGCTGCTGCGGCGAGCCGGGCGCCGCCGTCCAACCGCAGATGCAGCCTCGGCTGGGCGGCACTGAACGGTCGCGCGTTCACCTCCGACCGGCTCGCCAGAAACACCAAGAACTCGATGAGCTCGGAGTCGCTGTCCGCGACCGGCTCGCCCGAGATGATTGTGCCGTCGGTCAACTCCAACCGGACGGTGTCATGGCCGGTGATGATGATGTTCTCGATCCGGTCGTCATCCACCAGCGGCTGCAGCCGACCCAACCCGAACAAGGCATCGAAGACCGCCTTCGCGACACTGTCCTGCTCCAGCATCGACCAGGCCCCGAGGCCGGCGGACAGGCGCTCCTGCGCCTCCGCTTGCAGCAGGTCGACGATGATGGAGCGGCCGATTTCCTGCTGAGCCTCCCGATCCAGCGGACTCTGCCCATCGCCCAGCTGCGCGCTCAGCCGTTCCGATGCTTGCGTACGCAGCCGCGCCACCAACGACCAGTCCACGCCCGCCCTGCTGCTGCCTAGGCGTCCGGCCCGGTGCGGCTGATCCCACCCTGGCGGCGGATTCTTGACCAGCAAGGCGGCCGGCGGCGACGCTGCCGATGTCTGGACCTCGTCTCGGGTGGCGGCCGGGTCGAGACGCATCGAGAACGTCGAACGGACCCGACCCGGGCGAGAAGCCGGAACGGGTGCAAAAAGCGGCAGATCGGCCGGGTCGTCGCAGTCCCGGAGTGCCGGTTCGCCCATCACGACCTCCTCATCCGGGGGGAGGCGAGCTGGTCTGCATCGGCCGCGATTGTGGATTCGATCGCTGCCCGGGCGGCCCGCAAGCTCCTCGGCAAAGCCCGGCCATCGAAGCGGCGGGGCGGGGCCGCTCCTCGGGAAAAGACTGCGGCCTCCGCCTCCTGCCACGCCAGCGCCGCCACCACCGGCAGCCCCAAAACCTTGGCAACATCCCGTCCGCGGTAAGGCCTGCCATCCCCCACCAACAGAGCTTGCACACGGGCCGGCGCCCCCAGCTCATCGAATCCGGCTCGCAGCGTCTCAGCCCACGACCTCGCGGCCGCCAGAGCCACCAAGTCCGAGCGCATCACCAACAACATCAGATCCGCTGCATAGATCAACGGTTCCGGCGAACCGATTAGGCCGAGACGGCCGGCGTCGATGATCACATCCCGACCCGTGTCGTGCAGCCCTTTCAAAGCGGCCGCCAGCGGCTCCCACAACGCGGACAGACTGCCCGCTTGCGTGTGCGAGCGGATCCCAGGGAGCAGTGACGCCGATGAGTCAGGAATCGGCATTGGCAATTCAGCGA
>Ga0307406_10000667_pt1 | contig 19431 bp, 16 predicted proteins | sample 322Cmetagenome_3_FD_203706 | JGI IMG/M metagenome (GOLD analysis project Ga0307406, IMG submission 203706) | Maize rhizosphere microbial communities from greenhouse at UC Davis, California, United States - 322HYB-C-2 | ecosystem: Host-associated > Plants > Roots > Rhizosphere > Soil | place...
GCCAACCAGGGCCCCACCGGCTGCCAACATCTCAGGAAGAAGAGTAAAGAGGTCAGGCGTCATGGCGGGTCTCCGGTGCGGGCTTCACCTCAGCAGCTTTCTGGCGCTCCGCTGTCTCGCGGGCTGCCTGTAGCAGGGCATGCGCCAGCCGCGCTAAATCCAATTCCTCTCGTTGATCTCCGCGTACGCGGATTCGCTTGCTCATCGCCAGCACCCTCTAGTTACCGCGCCGCGCAGCCTGCAGAAATGCAACAAATCACGGACGCAAAAGGGGCCAAGACCGAAATTCCGATCTGGCCCCTCTGCGTCCATTGTCATGCATTTGTGGAACGGTTTCAAGATCAACTTCTCATGACTAGCTTGATGATGCAGAGGAAGAAGATCAGGACGATGAGCCACGGCAGCATCGGCCGCAGCGCTTCGGCCAACACGATCAAGAGGAAGATCATCACGAGCATCGTTATGGCGGCCGAACGGATGTATCTCATTTCAAAGCTCTTCACACCTGATCTGCACGTTGGTGGATTGGCTGGCGTTTTGGCTTCCGGCCGTATCGCCGCATGGGGAAACTTTCCCGCTTGTCGCGTTGGGCGCGGTGACGTTGGTTTTGTAACCGGTGCTGAAGCCGCCGCACGCGGACTAAGTACGCATCTTCTTCATGGGCTTTGAACCAGGCATGTCCTCGTCTGGGCATAGGTATCCCTCTCGTTGTCGGTTTGGTGGAAAGGGCGGGCCGCGAGCTCGCCGCCCGCCCGATGTCCGCCGGGCGTCTCAGTAGCCGCGCCGGCAATACCAGCTGTACGGGTCGTTGATATTCCCCAGCCCGGCGTAGGCGCCCTCTCCGTACTGGTTCGCACATGCCCTGTGGACATCAATTCCGTATGACCAGTGATCCCACGGTGCCCAACAGCGCCAGCTGTTCGCTTTGTACGGATGATTCACTTGAGCGCTCAGACCCCAACTGGCGGGGTACTGCGTCGCACACGCCCGTTGCATGTCGACGCGACCGAGGTAAGCGGCGGCGTATGCGGGAGTCGCGGTCACCGATTTGCCCATGATCACTAGAGCGGCCGCCACGCCGGTGACGACTGTGCGGACTAAATGGCGGCGTTTCTTAGGGAGGCTCATGCTTGCCCGCTGTCGCGGCCCCTGGCGCGGGCCTTGTCGATCACCTGATCCACCTGGTCCGACGCTCGCAGCCATAAGCCGTCTGCTATGTGGGAATAGGACCTCGTGACCTCATTGGTCACGGCGTTGATGCTGGCTGCAATCCGCCTCTCAAGGGTGTTGATCCGCTCGTGGGCGCGGTTCACGTTTATGCACGCCAGGCCCGCCACCGCCGCGAGCACAGCAACGAGACAGAACAAGATCACGATCGCGGCTACCATCGCTGGTACGGGTTTGCACCGAAGTCGAATACGACCATCGCGCTGGTCTGTGCGTAAACCTCACGCAGGCGCTCGATGGCTGCAAGCGCTCCCGGTGAGGCTCCCGTTTCTTGGGCTTCTTGGAGCCGAGCATCCAAGCGCAAGATGCGAGTCACCGAGCGTTCCGCTATGTCGCCACCACTTTCGACCGTCGCACCGGCCCGGTACGACCGGTCGTTTTCGTTCAAGTAGCTTGACGGGCTGGGGGCGGAGGGCAAAGGAGCAGGCTGGGGGACCGAGCGTCGAGCAGGCGAATGACCCACGTCTGGTAGGACCGTGCCGCTGAGGACCTCGGTTCTTGTTGCTTGATTGTTGCTGATCATGGCTATAACTCCCTTCTAGAGAGATGAGTTGGTAGTTATAGCGTCGATCAGATTTTCAGGCCAGGTCAATTTATTCCGTGGGATTCCGGTATACCGGGTTTTTGGGAGAACGGTAAATTGGGAAACTGGTATCTAGGCATTAAAAAAGCCACTCCGCACGCGAGTGGCTTGCCTCAGCTGCGACCTAGCCTGGTGAGCTGGTAGCTGGCGAAGTAGGTTATGAAGTCTACTTCGTATCCAGTTTCGCCACCGTCATGGGAACGCCAGGTCTCTACCTTACAACGCCTAAGCCCCAGGATTTGGACGGCGATCCCTCGCCTCTCCTTTGGCTCAAGCATCATGCGGCCAAGATTAAGTAGCATGGCTACTGCCTCTTGCTGCTGAGTAGGTGAGGGCTGTACATCTCGTATCCTGATCGGGCTATCCCATTTAGCTAGATCGGCCTTGATGTACTTAATAGCCGTTTCACCTTGTTGACTCGGAGTTCCCCAGCGTATCCCCCAGATTTCTCTGTATATGGATTGGTAAAGGTTCTCCGGTTTTCTTGCTCCCGCCCTGGAACTGATTACTTCCAAGTGTGCCAGTTTGAGGTCTTTCAGTAGTTGAGTATCCAAAGGCATCCTTCCTTTCTTCAGGAAAGATGCCGCCGCATTCCTACACAACTATTTGCTAATCCTCAATCCATCTGCGTGCGTCAGGTCTGAGGCCTCGCGGATGAAAGTATGCAACAGATCGGGCTCGACCGCCACTTAAAGAGAGGAAGATCACATCCCGGCGAGCGGGTTGCAATTTTATGACATCCGGACTATTGCATGCGGTTAAATTTTTGCTCGGTATCGGTTCGACTTTCGAATTCAGCCGAATCTTTGGCGATTTAATATTTCCAGCGCCGTGCACAACTGAGCTCATAACTAAGACCTTCATGTCCTGGGCGCGGGCTCGGAGCCGCTGGCTGCAACGCATGCAGCGGCATAAAATCTGCTAAAATGCGATTACGCGCCTCGGCGCGAGGTTAACTGCGAATACTCGCAGTTTTAAAGTTGCCGATGCCAAACAACAAAGCTTACACAATTCCTCGGGGGACGTCTTGAACGGATCGCAGCACAGCCGAATAGCTAACTTCATCTGGGGCATTGCCGACGATGTCCTGCGCGACCTGTACGTGCGCGGCAAATATCGCGATGTCATCCTGCCAATGACCGTCCTGCGGCGGCTCGACGCCGTACTAGAGCCGACGAAGGACGCGGTTCTTGATATGAAGAGCGCACTCGACCGCGCGGACATCTTCAATCAGGACTCGGCACTGCGGCAGGCAGCTGGTCAGGCTTTCTACAACAGCTCTCCGTTCACGCTCCGCGATCTACGGTCCCGTGCCAGTCAGCAAAAGCTGCGTGACGACTTTACGGATTACCTCGATGGCTTCTCCCCGAATGTCCAGGAGATCCTCGACAACTTCGAGTTCCGCAACCAGATCCCCAAGCTCTCGCGGGCAGATGCACTCGGCGCTCTCATTGAGAAGTTTCTCGACCCCTCTATGAACCTGAGCCCTTATCCAGTACTGAACTCCGACGGCACTCAGCGTCAGCCCGGTCTCGACAACCATGCAATGGGAACCATCTTCGAGGAGCTGGTCCGCCGCTTCAACGAAGAAAATAACGAAGAGGCCGGCGAGCACTGGACACCTCGTGACGCAGTGAAGCTAATGGCCAACCTGATCTTCCTTCCGATTGCCGACGAGATCGAGTCAGGCAGCTACCTGCTCTACGACGCAGCATGCGGCACAGGCGGCATGCTGACCGTCGCCGAAGAAACCCTCCGGAGGCTTGCCCAGGAACACGGCAAACAGGTCGTCACCCACCTCTACGGGCAGGAGATCAACGCCGAAACCTACGCCATCGCCAAGGCTGACCTTTTGCTCAAGGGCGAGGGTGAAGCCGCCGACAACATCATTGGTGGCCCCGAATACTCAACACTGTCTAACGATGCCTTTCCATCGCGCGAGTTCGACTTCATGCTGTCCAATCCGCCCTATGGCAAGAGCTGGAAGAGCGACCAGGAGCGCATGGGCGGCAAGACCGGCATGAAGGACCCGCGCTTCATTATCGAACACGCGGGGAACCCCGATTACTCACTCGTCACTCGCTCTAGCGACGGCCAGATGCTGTTCCTCGCCAACCTGCTGTCAAAGATGAAACACGGCACCAAGCTTGGAAGTCGCATCGCCGAAGTCCACAACGGCTCCAGCTTGTTTACGGGCGACGCTGGTCAGGGTGAAAGCAACATTCGCCGCTGGATCATCGAGAACGACTTGCTCGAGGCCATAGTCGCGCTACCGCTGAACATGTTCTACAACACCGGCATCGCCACTTACATCTGGGTGCTCACCAACCGCAAGCCCGAGCACCGCCGTGGCAAGGTGCAGCTTATCGACGCTACCCGGTGGTACAAACCGCTGCGCAAGAACCTTGGCAAGAAGAACTGCGAGCTATCTGAGGAGGACATAAAGACCATATGTGACACATTTCTGGCATTTGAGGAGACCGAGCAGTCCAAGATCTTCTCCAACGAAGCCTTCGGCTACGAAAAGGTAACCATCGAACGGCCGCTTCGGCTCCATAGCCAGTTAACTCCCAAAGCCATCGAGTCATTGCGCTTCACGTCCGGCGATCCGGCTCTCCGGGCCGAGTTGTACGACCATATTGGCGAACCGCTTTTCGAAGATTTCTCAAATGCGCGGTCGAAAGTCGAGGCGTGGATCGATCAGCGTAACATTCCTACGGATGATGACGAAGGCGACGATAGCTCAAACGTTCGGCAATCGATCCCCGAAAAGAAACGTAAGAACCTCCTCGACGCGAAGACATGGGAACGCGACGGCCGGCTAGCAGAAGTCGCATCCAGGCTCAGAAAAAGGATTGGCAATCACATCTTCCAAGACCACAATGAATTTCGGGATAGCATAGACTCAGCTCTTCACGAACTCGACATAAAGCTCACTGCTGCCGATAAGAAAACTCTACTGCGTGCCGTCAGCTTTAGAGCCGAATCTGCGCCTTCAGTTATAAAGAAGGTCCACAGAGGCGGAAAAATGCCTGATCCCTTGCGTGGCCTATTTGAAGTTAACTTACACGGAAAACCGGTAGTCGTCGAATACGAGCCAGATACCGAACTCCGAGATTCTGAACAGGTGCCGCTCACGGAGTCCGGTGGAGTGGAGTCTTTCATTAAGCGAGAGGTTCTGCCCTACGTACCCGATGCCTGGTTTAACCCGTCGAGCATCAAGACAGGCTACGAGATCAGCTTCACGCGCCACTTCTACGAGCCCGAGCCGCTGCGGCCGCTCGCAGAAATCCGTGCCGACATCCTAGCCCTGGAGATGGAGACCGAGGGCCTGCTCGGCGACATAGTTGGGGAGTACTCTCGGTGAGCCTCGTCCTCCAGCCCTACGCAACCTACAAAGATTCAGGCGTGCCTTGGCTTGGCGAGGTGCCGACGTCCTGGGACGTGCTCCCAGCGGTCGCTGCATACAAGCCAAAGCTAGAAAGGAACACTCGGTTAATCGAGAAGATCGTTCTCTCGCTCAGCTATGGTCGCATTGTTGTTAAGCCCGAGGAGAAGCTGCACGGTTTAGTACCGGGCTCATTCGAAACTTATCAGGTAGTCGATCCCGGGGACATCATAGTCCGCACGACCGACCTTCAAAATGATAAGACCAGTCTTCGCATCGGCCATTCGAGTCACCGCGGGATCATTACATCGGCCTACATGTGCTTAGAAGCGACGGATCGGATATCTAACGAATTCGGATACCAATTTCTCAATGCCCACGATCTGCTCAAGATCATTTATGGCTTCGGCTCAGGCCTCCGTCAGAACCTCGGCTTTGCCGATATTAAGCGTATGCCCGTACTCGTGCCGCCGAAGGCAGAGCAATTGGCCATTGTGCGCTTTCTCAGCCACGCAGATCGGCGCATTAGCCAGTTCATACTTGCCAAGCAAAATCTGATCAAACTACTGGAAGAGCAAGAGCTGACCATAGTTAACCGCACCATCACATGCGGCCTAGACCGGTCTGTCAGATTCAAGCCTTCACGAGTCGACTGGGTAAGTGAGATGCCTGAGCATTGGTCGGCCACAAGACTTAAGTTTACAGCCAGCGACATTGTCGACTGTTTGCATGCCACTCCCGTGTACTCCGAATCTGGCGAATATCCCGCCATCCGAACAGCAGATATCATTCCGGGCAAGGTGCTCATTGAATCTGCCCGCCGCGTCGACCAACAGCACTATCTTCAGTGGACACAGAGGCTGAAGCCGGCAGCCGGCGATGTCTTGTACACAAGAGAAGGTGGGCGCTTTGGTTTTGCGGCTCTCGTGCCCAGCAATGTTTCGCTTTGCATATCTCAAAGAATGATGCTGTTTCGGATAAAGGATGAACATAGTCCGGCCTACATCATGTGGCAACTAAATTGCCAGCACGTATATGCTCAGGCCGTTGCCGACCTAATTGGTGGTGCGGCGCCTCATGTCAATGTTGAGCGTATTAAGAACTACTGGCTACTTCTGCCACCACGTCGGGAGCAAGACCAGATTGTGGCTGCAATCGAACGCGATACTGCCGCAGTGAGCGCCGCGATACAGCAAGCGAAGCGCGAGATTCAATTGGTCCGCGAGTACCGCACCCGGCTTATCGCCGACGTCGTTACTGGCAAAATCGACGTGCGCGAGGCGGCCGCCAAGCTTCCTGATGTGGTAGATGAGCCGGATGAACTCCTGGTAGACGCGAACCTAGTGAGCGATAACGACGAGGAGCAAGTGGCGGACGAGCTGGTAGGGGAGGAGGCGGTCACGTGAGCACGGACATGAGCGAAAAGGGGCTCGAAACACTCATTGTCGACCACATGACTTTGTCCGAAGGCGGCTGGCTGGCGGGTGATCCGAGTGATTATGAGCGCGAATATGCCGTCGACTTGGCGCAGTTGAGCGCTTTCCTTGGTGCGACCCAGCCGGAGACAGCTGAGACCCTGAATCTCGACCACGACAGCCCAACTCGTCGCAAATTCCTGGCCCGGCTCCAGGGCGAGGTAACGAAGCGCGGCGTCATAAATGTGCTACGAAATGGGATCAAGCACGGCCCACATCACCTTGACTTGTTCTATGGCACGCCTAGTCCCGAGACCGTTTCGGCTGCCGAGCGCTACGCGGCCAATCGCTTCAGCGTCACCCGGCAGCTGCGCTACAGCCGAGATGAGACGCAGCTAGCGCTCGATATGGCTTTGTTTATCAACGGCTTGCCGGTAGCGACGTTCGAGCTGAAAAACAGCCTTACAAAGCAGACGGCCGAGGATGCTGTCGAGCAGTACAAGCGCGACCGCGACGCTCGCGAGCTGCTGTTCCAGTTCGGGCGCTGCATGGTGCACTTCGCCGTCGATGACCAGGTAGTGCGCTTCAGTACTGAGCTGAAAGACAGGCAGTCGTGGTTCCTGCCGTTCGATCAGGGCTACCAGGACGGGGCCGGAAACCCACCCAATCGGGATGGGCTAAAGACTGACTATCTATGGAAGCGCATCCTTACCCCGCCCAGCTTCACCAACATCGTCGAGAACTATGCGCAGATTGTCGTTGAGAAGAATCCGAAAACCGGCAGGATCACGCGGAAGCAAATATTTCCGCGTTACCACCAGCTGGACGTCGTCCGCAAGCTGCTGGCGCATGGCGAAGAGCATGGCGCGGGCAAGCGGTATCTCATTCAGCACTCGGCCGGTAGCGGCAAATCCAACTCCATCGCCTGGCTTGCTCATCAGCTCATCGGTCTAAAGCACCAGGGCCGGAACGCGTTCGACTCCATTATCGTCGTGACCGACCGTGTGATCTTGGACAAGCAGATTTCCGACACGATCAAGCAGTTTGCTCAGGTGGGCTCCACCGTCAAGCACGCTGACCGCTCCGGTGACTTACGCCTGGCGATAGAGGCTGGCAAAAAGGTCATCATCACGACCGTGCAGAAGTTTCCCTTTATATATGAGGAAATCGGGGACGCTCATCGAGGTAACACCTTCGCGATCATCATCGACGAGGCGCACTCCAGTCAGGGCGGCCAGGCTACCGCGAAGATGAGTGAGGCGTTGTCGGGTGAAGGTGTCCGAGACGAGGACGAGACCCTTGAGGATGCGATCAACCGCATCATGACTTCGCGCAAGGTGTTGCCTAACGCCAGCTATTACGCGTTCACCGCCACACCCAAAAACAAAACCTTGGAAATCTTCGGCACTCCCCACGAGTCCGGCGGCCAGACGAAGCATCGGCCCTTCCACAGCTACACCATGAAGCAGGCCATCCAGGAGGGCTTCATTCTGGACGTGCTCGCTAACTACACGCCGATTAACAGCTACTACAAGCTCATCAAGACTGTCGAGGCCGATCCGGAATTCGACGCTCGCCGCGCCGCCAAGAAGCTCCGGCGCTATGTCGAGAGCAATGATCATGCCATCCGGCTGAAGGCCGAGATCATGGTCGACCACTTCCACGAGCATGTGTTGGGACTGCACAAGATCGGCGGTCAGGCCAGGGCGATGGTCGTCACTAGTTCAATCGAGCGTGCATTGCAGTACCACAGCGCGATTAGTAGCTATCTGACTGACCGCAAGAGCCCGTACCGCACGATTGTTGCCTTTTCCGGCGAGCCCGAGTTCCAAGGGCGCCAGGTCACTGAGGCCACGATGAACGGGTTTCCTAGCCGTGAGATTGCCGACAAGATCCAGGAGGACCCATACCGCTTCCTGGTCTGCGCCGACAAGTTCCAAACCGGCTACGACGAGCCGCTTCTCCACACCATGTATGTCGACAAGCCGCTGTCCGGCGTAAAAGCCGTGCAGACCCTCTCCCGACTCAACCGCGCCCACCCGCAGAAGCACGACGTCATGGTGCTCGACTTTGCCAATGATCCCGACGCCATCCAGAGCGCTTTCGAGCCGTACTACCGCACGACCTTGCTCAGCGAGGAAACCGACCCAAACAAGCTGCACGACCTCAAGGCCGATATCGACTCTTATGCGGTGTACAACGAGGAGCACGTCGACGAGTTCGTCCGGCTGTATTTGGCAAATGCTGATCGAGAAAAGCTCGACCCCATCCTGGACGTCTGTGTGGCCGCCTACCAAGAAGACCTGGACGAGGACGGGCAGGTCGATTTCAAGGGCAAGGCCAAAGCATTCGCCCGTACCTACAGCTTCCTAGCTTCGATCCTGCCTTACACCAATGCCGACTGGGAGAAGCTCTCTATCTTCCTCAACTACCTCATCCCCAAGTTGCCGGCCCCAGTGGAAGAGGACCTGTCGCGCGGCATCCTCGAAACCATCGACATGGACAGCTACCGAGTGGAGAAGCAGTCCAGCATGAAGATCGCCCTGGCCGACGCCGACGCGGAAATCGAGCCGGTTCCGACCACGGGCGGTGGGTACAAGCGTGAGCCAGAATTGGACCTTCTCTCCAATATTGTCAAGGCATTCAATGATCAGTGGGGCAAAATCGGCTGGACCGACGAGGACCGTATCCATCGCCTCATCGCCGAAGACATCCCGTCGCGAATTTCGGCCGATCAGGCCTACCAGAACGCCATGCGTAACAACGACAAACAGAACGCGCGCATCGAGCACGACAAAGCCTTGGCCCGTGTCGTGACTGGCATGGTCAAAGACGACACCCAACTCTTTAAGTACTTCAGCGACAATGATGATTTCCGCAAGTGGCTGTCCGAAGCCATGTTCGCGGTGACGTATGACGGGCCGGGGAAGCGGTCGGCCTGATGCCCAATTTCGACACTCTGCGGCCCTGGAACGGGCAGCAGAGCCGGGCGTTCGAGGAACTATCGTTCCAGCTGCTAAAGGATCAGGTACCGCCCGGGACTCGCGCTATTCGAACTGGAAATCCGGATGGTGGCGTGGAATGGTACGCCAAAATGCCCGATGGGACCGAGTGTGGTTGGCAGGCTAAATATATTAAGGACATCGATGCGCTCCTGACCGCCATGACCGATTCGGTCGAGAGGGTATCGAAAGAGCGCCCGGACTTGCGAAAATTGATTTTCGTCATCTCCTCCAACCTTTCCACCGGCAAAGCAGGCGGCCAGCGAAAATCGCAACGCGAGAAATACGAGGACAAGGTCGCCACCTGGCAAAGAACCGTTCCTGGCGCGAGTGACATTAATTTCGAGCTGGTTCAAGAAAGCGATCTGCTGGATGAACTGGCTAAGCCGAAGCACGAGGGCCGCCGGTGGTTCTGGTGGGAGGAGGTTGTTCTCGGTCATGACTGGATCGAGCAGCGTTATAAGCAGCAAGCTACTGCTGCGGGTGAAAAATACCGTCCTGACCTGCAAGTAGACATACCCATTCAGGAAGATCTACTCGCGCTCGGTTTCGACCAAACGGTCGTTGCGACGTTTGATCGCCTGCGCCGTAGGATCATCGCAGCTGCGTCTGACCTTCGTCTGTTCGCGAAGGACGAAGCTGGCGCCGCCCTCGTCCGTGCGGTCGAAGACACCACTTCATCGCTCGTATCCGAATTGAATGCCCTCCAGCTTCAAGCGGGCGATCTACCGTCCACCCTCGAGCAGCTTAAGCAGCATTTATCGACCTGTAGGCGGGCGATAAATGCTGCGGCCGACTATGACCAGGAGCTTCATGAGCAGTGGCGGAATCTCCCGGACGGCGACCCTGCGAAGACGAAGGAGTCGCCGGAGCTGACTGGCGTCTACGACGCGCGGAAACTCAGATCATCCATCAGTGAGCTGGATTCATGGCTCGAATCTCTGACCGGTCGATGCTTCCAGCGCCGCAACTATCTCTTAATAGGTCAGGCCGGTTCAGGCAAGACGCATCTGCTTCTTGATGCCACTAGGCGCGCCCTCGATGCCGGGAGACCTGCTGTATTCCTTGCAGGCGCCCAGTTCGGTCGTGGCGACTTGTGGGCCAGCATTACTGATCAGCTCGGCTTATCGCCGGTGGGTTCTGATGTGCTTTTAAGCGCCATGGACGCTGCAGGTGAGGCCGCTTCGCTGGTCGGTGCGCGTTTCGTGATCTCAATTGATGCCCTTAACGAGACAACACCAGCAGATTTCTGGCGCACTCATTTACCTGCTCTTCGGGCCGCAGTAGCGCCCTATCCTCATGTAGCACTCGCAGTGTCGTGCCGAGACACCTATCGAGATTTGGTACTTGAAGGCGAGGAGGGTTCTCACTACATCTGCCGTGAACACCCCGGGTTCGCGGAGAGAGAGGTCGAGGCGACGCAGAGATACTTCGCTCACTATCGCCTGGAGGCACCGAAGATTCCGCTCTTAACACCGGAATTCACGCTGCCGCTGTTTCTGCGTATGTACTGCGAGAGTCTGGCGGAGCTTGACCCTGACTCAGTGCCGGCCGGGCATCAGGGGCGTATCACCATATTTGAGAGATACCTGACCGCAAAGGTCCGCAGAGTCGCTCGACATTTCCGGCCCGGTGCTAGTTCAGCCTACGAGCTCGATGCCGCATCCGCGACAGTCCGAAAAGTGCTCGACGCAGTGCTTGGGGAGCTCTCCCGTCTCGGCAGGGAGGGACTGAGCACGAGTGCCGTTGAGGCTATCGCCCGTTCAACACTTGACTCCACGGACAACGCCACGAGGATCATTGGCTTGCTCCAGGAGGAAGGAGTCCTTACCCGCGAGCTGCTTTATCTAGATAACGGCAAGTATAGCGAAGGTATTCGGATCGTGTTCCAAGCATTTGCTGACTTTTTGCTCCTGAAGCGCCGGGTGGATGAATCCAGCAATCCCTTGGACGATCATGGGCTTAAGATCTGGCTCGCAGAAGATTGCAGCTGGGGCATCCAGGAAGCGGCGACCATCCTTTTTCCAGAAGTCTATGGAGCGGAGTTACCGGACTACCTCGGCATCAAGCCAACTGACGAACCTGACTTCCATGACGATCAGGCCGACTGGGACAGGCACCACCGTGCCAGCCTGCTTTACCGGTCACTGGTCGAGAACTTGCCCTACCGCGAGACGAGATCAATAACAAAGCGCACCATAGAGCTCCTGAATGATGCACAGATCTATCTGTCTCGCGGCGAGCTATACAGTGTGCTCTTCACCCTCGCGCCGCAACCTGGCAATCCCTTAAACGGCGAGGGATTGCACCGATACCTCACCCAGCGAAGCATGCCACTGCGTGACAGTGATTTCGGGTTCGCCACCTATGACCAGCTATTCGACGCGTCGAGTCCGGCGGCTCGTCTGGCTAGGTGGGCAGCAGCCGGCCCATACCCTTCCTACAGCGCCGAGGTCATTGAGCTTGCTTGCATTCCGTTGTGTTGGCTCATGTCTTCGCCGAACCGCTTCATGCGTGACTGGGTCACGAAGGCACTCGTACAGCTTTTGCACGGTCACTTGGATGTCATGCGCGAACTGGTTGAGCGATTCTGGACCGTCGACGACCCGTACGTCGTTCAGCGGGTGGTGGTCATCGCTTACGGCTCACTTCTTCGAAGTACTCCGGTGCAAGCCGACCAGGCGAAGGCACTCGCCGAGTTAATTCATGGCCACGTCTTCTCTCGGCCAATTCGACCGGACGAGTTGCTTCTCGACGCTGGGAGGGGCGTCACTAGGTGGGCAGTCGCTCAGGCACTGCTGCCAGAGTCGGCTCTTGCCCCGTCGCAGCGCCCATATGGGCTAAAGGCGCCTGGTCATCCGCCTACAGAGGCGACAATTAAGGCGAAGTACGGCTGGCATAAGGGTCAGCCAGACGATGAAAGTTATTCGACGATACTTCACTCCCTCTTGACTCTTGGAGATTTCGGACGTTACGTGGTCGAATCCGGCGTGCGGCGCTTCTCGCGTTATCGCATCGGAAGGGACTACCCGAAACGCGAACCTCGTAAACCTCGCGTCATCAAAAGCCGCTGGCAGCAATTTGTTAACTCGCTTAGTGACGACCAGAAGGAAGCTCTGGCAGATTGGGTACGCGACCCTCTGAGCGCGAGCATGAGCCGCTGGGACTATCTATTCGAGCGTGAGGACGACCCGCTGAGCGAAGCGCAGCGAGAGCTCCTGGATGGTGCCTTTGTTTATCGGAAGCCAGTTGACAACCAGTACCCAGCCGACACAGCTCGCCGCTGGGTGTTGCAGCGTACGATAAGTTTGGGTTGGACGCCCAAGCTGTTTGGTGAAAAAGATCATTTTATTAGTCAGCGGCGTAGTGGGCGGGAAGAGCATAAATCTGAACGTTGGGGAAAGAAGTACCAGTGGATTGCGTACCACGAGCTGTTAGCGCGAATCGCGGATAACTATCAGTCTTCAAGAACCTATGGCGACGACGCAGCATATGATGGTTTGCATCAGATAATTGGCGATCGCGAAATCGACTCCAGCCTGCCTCCAATTGACTATCGGGCGTTCAGCGACAATGGCGGGGTCGACACGACGGCTTGGGGCCGACCGCTAGTCCGCGTTGACGTATGGCCGCCTGGGAGACTGGATTTCGGCAGCTACCGTGGAGAAGTTAGGCGCTTTGTAGCTGACATCGACTCAGAGCCTAGGGTATCAGGCTCTATGTTCGTCCGGGACCGCAGTGGCGATGACTGGGTGGTGCTAAAAGGCTTTACTCGTCAGACTGATCCACTTGCTATCAATTGGCGCGGCCTTGATCAGCAAACGGCGATTGACACGTTACTCGTCCCCGTCGGCAAGGCGGATGAATTAATTCGCGCTCTGCCGAGCGAAGCACACAATGACGCCCAGTCGCTGCTGGACGCCGACGGCCACATCGACTGCTGCTACGTTGGTGAAATTGGCCGTACAGGACCTAACTGCCCACACCGAACCGATGAACTTCTTGCGATCACGATCGGTGACCAGACCTATCAGGTCGCTCCAACCGTCGAGCCATATCGCTGGGAAGGCAGCATTCTTGATTGCTCCATCGGCGAGTCGGCAACTACAGTACTGCCTTCGACTTTTATTCAACGAACCGCCCATCTGTCGCTTGACATGCGTGGGCCAAGCTGGCTTGATACAGAAGGCGTTCCTATCTTCACCTTCTATGAGGAACCCGGAAATGACAGCTACGCATTGCTAGTCCGGCAGGCGTTTTTACGCGACTTTCTAGCCAACCAAGAGCTGGAGCTTGTCGTCCACCATTGGTTCCAGCGGATGAAACTCAGCGATATAGCCGAGAGAGATCCATTCATTCAGTCAGAAGCCGACGCCTGGTTTGGTCCGGACCTGGCTCTACACGAAGTTGCTCCAAGGCGAACGGAGTACGACGGAACAACCGAGTTTTCTTAGTCCAAAATAGGCGAATGGCAGCAGAGGAAAGGCAACGAGGCTCTACGAATTTGAGCGGGTAGGTCCCGTTCATGCTGCTGATTTCTGCGGTCGAGTGACTGCAATGTGGCTCAGGATACGGCGCTGGTAGTTGATCATGTTGCGGTAGCTGCAGCCGACCCGTTTGGTTTGCTTGATTATGCGGTTGAATCCTTCGGTGCGGGCGTCGGAGGCGTCCTCGGTAAGGGCGATTTAGGATTGCTGGCCGCCGTGTCTGGATCGTTTCGGCGAGCCAAGATTCCGTCCTGACCGCTGTCGTCCCCCCGGCAGCTTAGGGGTGAAAGGGCTACCGTCAACCTTTGAGACAACTCCAAGGAGACAGCGAGGAGTCGACCGAGGATCGCAGCGGCGACCCGAGCGGGACGGCGAGCGTCGGTATAGTGGACATGAAGCTCTGAGTAGGCGTCTGAGGGGGAGCCATGAGGTGGCAGCTCAATTGATTGCCGAAAGGCGAGAGCCATTGGGTTCAGAATATTCGACGGCCGTCCAGTTCCTTCGAGGACTACAGGAATACGCTGGCAGTGACCCGAGGAATGCGATCGCTTTCGGCGTTTCCCCAACGACAGCGTGTGAGTTGAAAGATATAGACCGCCATGTCCAAGCGGAGCTACGCCGTAGTTTTGAACAGTGGCCCGCCGAGGCGCAAGAGGGGTACACGGCGGCGCTGGCTATGCCCGCCGACGAGCCGGCGCACCGAGCAGTCGTGGTTGGCGATGATGAGGCATTGAGTCGTCACGTCGAGGATATTGAAGGAGTCCTTTCCGAAGGTCATCTTCTTCGTAAGCCAATTCTCGGAATGCTGTGGGCCAGAACACCGAGCGCGGCGACCATCCAGGTTCCTGGTACCGCACAGTCAGTCGTGGCCCTCGATAGCGATACCTTCATCATGACTAACCTTCTTAGCAAGGCGCTCGTGCAAGCCTTTCCGCTCGGGGACAAGGAAACATTTGGAGATACCGAAGCCTTCGCGACCGCGATCGAGCAGAACTTACTTGATCGGCCCGAGGCCAAGCAACGAATGTCAGAATTGCTTCTCAACTATGGCATGCATGGAACCGCAGCAGCTGCGAGGCCTTATCTGCTCGACTACGAATCTATGAGGCGTGCCTACTATACGACTCGCGGGATGCAGTTGTTCGCAGTGGCTCACGAGTACGGCCATTTGCGGGCGCATGAACTGGCGCTCAGGCCGGCTGATGGGGCAGGTCAGATCATTTGGAGTTGGGCCCAAGAGCTTTACGCTGATACTTTGGGTGGTGCCACAGCCATTACCGCCCTACGTCAAGACGGTTACGACACTGGCCTTGCATTCGCAAGTGTGGATATGTACTTTACGGGGCTTTGGCTTCTCGAACGGGCGAGGGAGCTCTTCCGGCATCTCGAGTACGAGCAGGAACGCAAATTAGGGCAAAGAATTGTTCACAGTACACACCCGCCTGCAGCGCTTCGCCGCCGCGCCTTCCGGCAAGCATGGACGGCCGGCGCCTACGCAAACTTCGGTTCAGAGAAGGGTGCTCAATATTGCGCTGATGGCTTGCTCTTCGCCGATCGAATCAATCAGACCTTGGTTACGCTGTGGACCGCTATCGAGGAGAGCTTGCAAGACATAGCAATCACGCGCGTAATCGACGCGATGCGCAGCTCGACGGAGGAAAGCCGTGATTGAGCCAAGCGCCAGTTCTGCTGACTCGATTGATGCCCTGCTTCCGCGAAGCACGGATGAACTACTCGTGCAGCTTGCCCAGTCATCAACGGTTGGTGGACTGCCTTTTGGGTTTAACCAGTTACGGAGTATAGGCGCGGCACTATTTGTCGCTTGGTGGAACGTCATCAAAGATGAGGTCTGCCGACACTATAAGGAGATCAATCTAGATGCCGAAACTGCAACACGAGATGCCGCTCTACTCGTGGACGCGCTTCTTGCACAGCAGAATCAGCCACCATTAGCAACAGTATCCGTGCTGGCAGCGAAGTACGGGCTGGATCGACTCTGCCGTGAAGGGCCTGAGAATATCTTGCATGGAATCTAATGGGCACGCCCGTTAATTCGTCGGGGGTTCAGGCAGCGATGCGTCGAGGAGTTTATGCGATCGTGCACGACCATAAGGGGGATTGAAATGGGGTTAGCAGACGACGCTCGTAAATTAATCGAGGAGCAGCGAGAAGAACGAAACCGTGGACCGGTCAAGGCACCCAAGCGCAAGCCGGTTTTTGACTACTTCGTAGATGACGAAGCCAAGGCTGCAATCATCGAGTTCGGCCAGGAGCTAGCACGCCTCGGGCAAGCTATTCAGCCAATATATGGGATAGAAGAGAAGGTTGAACGGACGATGAACACAAGGTAGGTCACGCTTGAGTACTTTGGGCGGTTAGGGAACGGTTGGAAGCTTTTCCAATATCTCGCGGTTTCAGATGACGGCCGGCTCTTTGCCGCCGAACGGCGCAGCTTGTCATTCGCCGACTCAACCGTAGATACGAGTGGTGATCGCCCGTACCAGTTAGTTGGACGTACATCGACTTCCCCGATTCACTGCCAACTTGGATCATCGCAGCCGCCAGCTCCGAGAAACGATCAAAAACCGTTGCTCGCAGCACAGAGAGTGAAAGCTCGCTGAAGTCGCACTTCGCGTACGGTGAGAAAAAGGAGTATCCGCACCAAGACAGGCCGTATATGGCGAAAGTCTACGCTCCGCTGCGCGATCTTCTTGTCGGACGACTGGCATTACTCATGGGTGAGAAGCTCGCTTGGATGAAGATTTGACCCAGCTCCTCAACCTTCAGGCTGACCAGACATTGCAAACGCGATGCTTGGCCAGCCTTTTACATGCTCGAATATTTCCGAAAACCGAAGAAGGACCCTCGGCTCCAGCTCCCGGTTGCCAGCTAGGTGCTCGTCCGCGCGGTATCGTCGAATCTCCGCCCGCCTGTGATGCTTGGAGTCCTTCAGTCGGTCGATGAGATCGCTGATTGTTCAAGTACGAGGATGCCTCGATTTCACCGCCAGTGAAGCGGTGGTACCGGTCATTGACATCAAGGTAAGCTCAGCTGCACTAAGCGGCGAACGCATGGGCAGTCCGGCGCGGATCGTAGGGCGCGCCAGACACATTGTGAGTATGAAACGGAGTTTGAATGCGGCCATAAGCTTTTCAGCTATGCTAGGATAATGCAACTTTTAACGGGGGACAAATGAGTGCTATCTACACAAAAAAAGGTATTGCGCTAAACCTATCGGATGGCGACCTATTTTCTCGATCCGGTAGGCACGTCGGCCGGGTGCGCGGTGACAAAGCTTATGGACCAGATGGCCGGTACGTAGGAACTCTCGTTGGCAATCGCCTGGTCTACCGGAGCAAAGATAGCGCCGAAAAAAAATCAGCTTATTCGCCCAGATCGAGCAATGGTCACTCGACTGCGAATCAGCCGGCGACAGCGATATCTGGGGAAGAGCCACCGATTCCCCATTAATCGGGGCGACAGGAGTATCAGGTCTCACCAAGATGCTTTCCTTATCGCTGGTTGTGCTGCCTCACTTTTGTCGATGAAGGAGAGTTCGCAGAGCGCTGCACGGTATCCCAGACCAGACGGTGAAGGGGACGGTTGATGTCCTACAGACACACGAACAGTCAAGGTGTTTCGTATTTCCTCCACCGAACTGATGTGACGCTAAAGGGTGGTAGGCCGCAGACTATCTACTTTTTCGCTCGCGATGGCAAGCGGGTGCGCGGCACACCCGTCGACCTACCGCCTGGCTCGGAGGTAGTTGAGAATCCCAGAACCGGACTCGTGGTGATTAGGAAAATCCGGGATCGGACTAGGGACGACGACTCAATACCCGATGAGTCACCCCCCGACATTGTCACGGCCGATCCGGCTACTGGGGAGGGTGCCGTTGATGTCTTCGGATTCACGGTGCATCCCAGCGGGGAAGAGATTATTCTCGGTAGGTTCCGACCGCTTGAGGCATCACCGCTATCTCTGTCTGCTAGAGTGCTGAAAGAGGCGATCAGCGATCCCGGCGTGACTGAACGTGACTTACAACTGCTGCTTGAGAAGTACCCGGAGCTAATTCCAGGAGACTACTTCGAGGCTATGCCGCAGATCGTGTTCGAACTTGACGAGGATGTCATTCTCCGTCCGGACTTTATGCTTCGACCAGTCGACGATCTGTGGGACTTACTTGAAATCAAGAGGCCGCAGTTGCAGATTGTAGTCCAATCCGGAAATCACCCTCGCTTCAGTCAAGAGATGGCTTCCGCTATCCAGCAAGTCAGGGACTACTCAGCCGCGCTCGAAAATCCCCAGGTGAGGGAGCGTCTTCAAGAGCGCTATCAGATTGAAGCGTTTAAACCGAAGGCAATGCTTATCGCGGGACGTTCATTACAGGCGGACCACAGGCTGTACCGACGTCTATCTGCCCAAGCCGCGTCCGAAATACAGCTGTACACTTGGGATCATTTTGTGGAGATCAACAAGAAGCGCGGAATGTTGCGTAAGTAAAGGTGGACTTGATTTGCTATCGAGTTAATCAGTGGGAAAAGGAGCAGCCTCTTCAGGCAAACGGGGATCCAAAAGGCAGCGCCTGAATCAGTCAGCTAAGCAGACCGGCGACGAAGTTCAACATCGAGCCTTCGCAATAGCGCGCTGACGGTTGTGCGATGTACGCCGTACCGTTGCGCCAGCTCCTTCACCGTCTGTCCGTCTCGGTATGCCGCCGCCAGTGCAGTGACCTGGTGAGGGTCGAGCCGGATCTGGGTCTGTCTGGATATGGGCTGCTTGTGAGGCCGTCGAGTCGATGTGGCCCTGGCTAGCAGCTTCGGCAGAGCCTCAAGCTCAGCTTTGGGGTTTGAGTAGAGGTGCACAAGCTCCACCAATTTAGAAACTTTGTTCTATTAAGCCAAAGTGCGCATAAGCAGTTTGGACTGTAAGTGCGGCTTTTTTGCATTTTCCGCGCTTCCAGATTAAAAAAGCATGGGGTTTGAATCCCCTATGGTCACCTTGGGCGAATTGCCCTCGCTTAAATTCTTATGCTATGGTCAAGTCAAAGCAATGCCGGCAAACAAAAGCACAACTAAGAAAATTGCCTTTCGTAATAGAGTCATCTTTATCTTAATCTTCGTTTGGGCCTTGATAGTGGCTATCAATGCTCTCAGCTCGGGCTACCGCTACTGGTTCGATCCCGGCGACAGAAAGACGAAAAACAAAAGTGAGGCCGTATTTAACAGAGTAGTGCTGCCTCCCTCGCTCCAGTTTCAGTCAAAGAGGTATTTTACAAACGGCTTTTGGGAATGGGACTATTATCCTCACTGGATATATAGCTATAAGT
>Ga0307406_10000668_pt1 | contig 19398 bp, 17 predicted proteins | sample 322Cmetagenome_3_FD_203706 | JGI IMG/M metagenome (GOLD analysis project Ga0307406, IMG submission 203706) | Maize rhizosphere microbial communities from greenhouse at UC Davis, California, United States - 322HYB-C-2 | ecosystem: Host-associated > Plants > Roots > Rhizosphere > Soil | place...
CTCAGCCGATTGAACGTGCCTGCTATCGAACCGAATACTCCTGGATCGGCCCGACGGGCACCGCGGCTCGGCTGGCAAGTGCCCTCAAGGGCTGGCAGCGAGTGCGCTTTGAGGTGACCGAGGAGTCCACTGCGCGTACCGAGGGAGAGCGCTATTCCTACACCCCAACGCTGGGCATCTTCCACGCGATCACGGGGATCCACGGCGACATCATGATTCCCGAAGATCGAATCAAGCATGCGATAGCCGTGTCGTCTCTTACTGGCAAGGACGTCACCGAGGCTCTGCATAACTTGCTAGGCCGTGCCTGGGATGAAGAGCTCGAACCCTTCCGATGCGCAGCCGACGGCGCACCGGTCCGCTGGCTGCATGAGGTCGTCTAACTCAATCTCGCACGCAATCAGAGGGGGATGTTGGTGTGGGCGCCGCGTTTGCCGGTGTCAGCGTCGCGGATTGCTGCCGCTAGGGCCGAACGAGTGGTATCGGGCGCCACGATCTCGTCAACAACCCCGATTTCGACAGCCTTTGCAACACCACCAGCGATGCGCTCATGCTCCGCGGCGAGCTCGGCCTCCAGCTGGGGGCGTACGTCGTCGGCGACCTCGGCTAGCTTGCGCCGATGCAAGATCCGGACCGCGGCAATCGGTCCCATCACCGCGACCTCCGCGCCCGGCCAGGCAAAGACGCGGGTCGCGCCCAAGGAGCGCGCGTTCATCGCGATGTACGCGCCGCCGTACGCCTTGCGGGTCACCAGCGTCACCCGCGGCACCACGGCTTCGCCGAAGGCATGCAGCAGCTTTGCCCCGCGCCGTACGACGCCGTCCCATTCCTGCCCGACACCCGGCAGGTAGCCGGGCACATCAACAATCACCACCAGCGGTACGCCGAAGGTGTCGCACATCCGGACGAACCTGGCCGCCTTCTCAGCGCTCAATGCGTCCAGGCAGCCGCCCAGGCGGAGCGGGTTGTTGGCGATCACACCGACGGTGCGTCCACCAAGACGTCCGAGCGCAATGGTGATGTTGGGAGCCCAGCGGGCGTGCAGCTCCACCGAGCGGCCCTTGTCCAACAGCCCATTGATCAACGGATGAACGTCGTAGGCACGTTTCGGAGACTCTGGCAGCAACGCAGCAAGATCAACATCAGGCACCATCGTTGCGGTCTGACCCTGGCTGGCCAGCAGTGTGACAAGTGCCCGGCCCTTCTCGATGGCATGCTCTTCACCGTCGGCCACCACATGCACGACGCCTGATCGGCGACCGTGTGTATCTGGTCCGCCGAGTCGCAGCATGTCGACATCCTCACCGGTGACCGAGCGCACCACATCTGGACCAGTGACGAAGATCCGCCCCTCTGGAGCCAAGATCACCAAGTCGGTCAAGGCCGGCCCGTACGCCGCACCACCCGCCGCAAAACCCAGCACGATGGAGATCTGGGGGATCTTGCCCGACGCCTGGGTCATCGCACGAAAGATGCGACCAACTCCATCCAAAGAGAGCACACCCTCGGCAAGACGAGCGCCACCGGAATGCCAGATGCCCACTATCGGTACCCGATCATGCATGGCACGCTCATACGCCCGCACCACCACGTCACAGCCCTCGACGCCCATTGCCCCGCCCATTACGGTGGCGTCTGAGCAGAAGGCGACCATGCGGCAACCATTGATGGTTCCGGTCGCCGCCAGCATCCCGGAGTCGTCGTCTGCAGTGATCAACTCCACTGAGCCGGTATCAAGCAGTGCCCGAAGTCTGAGGTGTGGGTTTCGCGGGTCTTGATCACGTGGAACTTTGATCTTCTTGGGCACCTCGGCCGCCACAGCACGGTGCCGGGCCGGGGCTGTACTAGGGGCGGTGCCCGGTTCGGTCGTCATCGTCATCTCAGGTCTCCGGTGGCATAGGCATTGGTGAAGGCGACGGCGACGTTGTGACCACCGAAGCCGAACGAGTTGTTGATCGCCGCAAGGTCACCGCGCGGCAGATCGCGCACCTTGGTCGCGATATCGATACCAAGATCAGGTTCAGGGTTGTCTAGGTTGATGGTGGGCGGGATCCTGCGGTGGTAAATGGCCAGCAGGGTGGAGAGCGACTCCAACGCCCCAGCACCGCCAAGAAGATGACCAGTCATCGACTTGGTCGCGGTGACGATTGCCTCGGTGTCGTCGCCGAGCGACTGCCGAATGGAGCTGGCTTCGGTCACGTCTCCTTGAGGCGTGGAGGTGGCATGGGCGTTGACGTGCACGATGTCGCCCGGGGTGAGATCGGCCGCACGAAGCGCCTTAGTCATAGCCAAGGCTTGGCTCGCGCCGCTCGGATCAGGCTGAACCATGTCGTGCGCATCGGCGGTGATGCCGGCTCCAGCCAGTTCGCCGTAGATGCGAGCGCCGCGAGCCTGCGCATGCTCCAGCGTCTCGATGACCAACATCGCCGCACCTTCACCCAGCACGAAGCCGTCACGATCAACATCCCAAGGCCGGGAAGCACGCTCGGGTTCGTCATTGCGGCGGCTCAAGGCTTGCATCTGGGCGAAGCTGGCAATGGGCAGCGGGTGGATGACGCCCTCGGTGCCGCCAACGACCGCGACATCCGCGCGGCCCAGACGCAACATGTCAAGCCCGAGGGAGATCGATTCGTTGCTGGAAGCGCAGGCTGAGACGGGCGTATGCGCTCCGGCTCGGGCTCCGAGCCGCAAGCTGACATTGGCAGCAGAGGCATTGGCCATCAGCATGGGAATGGCCAACGGGCTGACTCGGCGAGCACCCTTCTCTTTTTGGACATCCCAGTTGTTCAGCAGCGTGATCATGCCGCCGATGCCCGTTGCAATCGCGACGCCAAGGCGTTCCCGATCGACAGGGTTCTCCTCCCGAAGCCCGTATCCCGCATCCTGCCAGGCCTCCAGCGCGGCAACGACAGCGAGCTGCGCGGACCGGTCCAGCCGGCGCGCTTCCACCCGCTCCAAGACCTCGGCAGGATCGACGGCCGCAGCCGCCGCGATCTTCACTGGCAGATCATCAGCCCAGTCGGCGCCGATCTTTCCTACGCCGGACTTGCCGGCTAGCAGACCGTCCCAGGTGGTAGGGACGTCGCCTCCAAGTGGTGTAGTGGCCCCGAGGCCGGTAACGACAACCCGGATGCGTGACATGGCATATCTCCTGCGATGGCGTGTCGAGTAGCTTGGCTGGTTCGACACAGTTGGTCGTTCTAGATGCCGCCGAGATAATCAGCGGTGATGATCAGGCAGCAGCACGCTCGATGTAGGCGACGGCGTCACCCACGGTCTTGAGGTTTTTGGCCTCTTCATCCGGAATGCTGACCCCGAACTTCTCTTCGGCGGCGTAAATGATCTCAACCATCGATAGCGAGTCCACATCAAGATCATCAGTAAATGACTTGTCTAGCTGGACGTCATCGACCGGGACGCCGGCGACCTCGTTGACAATCTCGGCTAGATCGGCGCGGACTTCTTCGGTGGTGGGCATAAGCATGGCTCCTTCAATGGTGGTTGGGTGCTTCTTAAGTCCGAAACTTCAGGGCAGGATGATCACCTGACCGGCATAGACCAGTCCGGCGCCGAAACCGATGATCAAGCAGGTCTGCCCTTTATGAGCTTCGCCGGACTCGAGCAACGCCTCGATCGCGAGTGGAATTGAGGCGGCCGAGGTATTGCCCTGCCGCGCGATGTCACGTGCGACGACAACGCGACTCGGCAGCTTCAGAGCGCGGAACATGGCGTCAGTAATTCGCATGTTCGCTTGATGTGGTGCGAAGACGTCCAGGTCCTCCGGGCGTACGCCGGCGGCATCCAAGGCCTCCGCTGCAGTCTTGGCCATGGTGTACGAGGCCCACTTGAAGACGGGATTACCTTCCATCCGCAGCGTCGGCCAGCTCGCGCCACCTTCGGTGGGGCGATAGCGCTCGGTATCCCAGGCGAGCGCAGCGTCCCAGGGCTCGGTCTGCTGAATCAGCGGGGCCTGATCACCGTCAGAGCCCCACACCACTGGCCCAATGCCAGGGACATCACTCGGTCCGATGACGGCAGCTCCGGCGCCGTCAGCAAATAAGAACACTGTCGAGCGGTCTGATCGATTGGTCATATCAGTGAGACGCTCGACGCCGATGATCAACACGTATTTCGAGGCGCCGCTGCGGATAAAGGAGTCGGCCATCGCAGTCGCGTAACAGAATCCAGCGCACGCCGCCGAGATGTCGAAGGCTGCAGCGCTCTGTGCTCCAAGTTCGCTGGCGATGGTGGTAGCAATCGCCGGTGTTTGATAGAGGTGAGTGACTGTTGAGACAATGACGGTGTCGACCTGGCCAGGCTCGATTCCCGCGCGGTCGAGCGCCTTGCGGGCAGCGGTCACCGACATCATCTGGATGGTCTCGTCATCGGATGCCCAACGACGCTCGATGATCCCCGATCGAGTGCGGATCCATTCGTCGGACGAATCGATCATCGTGCAGATTTCGGCGTTGTCGACGACGCGGCGTGGCCGATAACCACCAATGCCAAGAATTGCGGAGTACTTCTCCCCGGGTGCCACTTTCAGCGTCATCGCGTGACCTCCGTTGCGTCGGCGGATTCGACCGTGGGGTGGAGCCGAAGCAAGGGTTGACCAGGCGCGACAGGGTCACCGTCCTCGACCAGCCACTCGACGACAATGCCACCGTGTGGCGCGTTGACTGGCATCTCGTCGCGAAAGTTCTTAACCACCCCAACTGTGCTGTTGCTTGGCAAGAGCGTGTCAGTCTCGATGTCCTCAGTTCGGGTGAATTGCCCCTTGCCGGGCGAAACGACGAGCCGCCACGTTGGATTGCCAGTGATCGGGGAAGCCGAAGCGGCGCCACCGTGCTTTCGCACGAACTCCATCGCTTCCTCCAGCTGTTCAGGGGTGTTCAGGGCGAAGACCTCCGCACCCTTGAGGTTCCGCTTCGCGATTCCGGTCAAGGTGCCGGCGGGAGGCATCTCGAGCAATCCGGTGACACCGAGGTCTGCCATCGCGGCCATGCAAAGATCCCAACGTACCGGCGCCGCCAGCTGACCGACCAGGCGCCGGAGCACCTCGCGGCCGTCGTGCACGACTTGGCCATCGGCATTGGATAGCAGGCGGGTTCGCGGATCGTGCGTGGAGATGGCTCGGGCAAGCGCGGCAAGCCGGGCGACAGCAGGCTCCATGTGCACGGTATGGAATGCCCCCGCAACGCTCAGCTCAATAAGTCTGGCTCGCGCCGGGGGATTGGCCGCCAAAGCTGCCAGCTGGTCCTTGGTGCCCGCGGCAACGATCTGTCCGCTGCCATTGTTGTTGGCTGCTGTCAGGCCATGTGCCGCAAGGGCAATCAGTACGTCGTTGGGATCACCACCGATGACCGCAGTCATCGAAGTCTGAGTGACGGCGCTGGCGTCCGCCATCGCGCGGCCGCGTTCGCGTACGAAGACCATCGCCTGCTCGGCGGACAGCACACCGACGCCGGCGGCCGCGGTCACCTCGCCAACGGAGTGACCGGCAACCACCCCAACGAGCGGATAGCCGTCGGCTGGATGTGGAAAAAGCTCGAGGGCCGCCAGCAGACCTGCGGCCACGAGAAGCGGCTGTGCAACGGCGGTATCCCGGATGGTTTCGGCGTCTGCTTCGGTGCCGTAATGCCTCAGATCAAGGCTGGATACCGCTGAGAGCCAATTGAGCCGGTCAGCGAAGGTGGGTAACTCGAGCCATGGTCCCAAGAAACCCGGTGTCTGCGCCCCCTGACCAGGCGCCACAATCGCGAGCACACATGAACTATTTCCTGGAACCGCACGAAAGGACGTATGGGGACGCCACGAATCTTCGGACGTCCTATTGTTAGTTCCTTACAATTTGATTGCCTCGCTGCGCTCGGCGGCGGATCGCGCTCGGAGCCCGCCTACTTCCTCCTCGCTCGCAGACGGAACAGCGTGTCTGCTCGCTCGTCGTCAGCACGGCGGAGCGCGATCCGGGGTTACAGCGGCTCTGGTTCGCTCCGCCCCAATCCGCTCTGGGATCTGGCTCCGATGTGTCCGTCTTCCTGGCGCGAGCGGGCGAAGAGTCGGCCCAGCGTCACCGCCAAGCGCAGCGCGTACGCGTCGCGCGGGTCGGTGGGGCTGTAGCCAGTGACCTCATGAATTCGGCGCAGCCGGTAACGGACAGTGTTGGCGTGCACGAACAACGCGCGAGCCGCCGCCTCCACCGACAGTCCCTGATCAAGAAAGGTCACGAGGGTTTCTAAGAGACCTCCTCCGGCGTTCTGAAGGGGCTGATAGATGTCGTTTGCCAGGGCCCGACGAGCATGGCCGTCGCCGGACAGCGCACGTTCCGGCAAGAGGTCAGCAGACGCGACCGGTCGCGGCGCCTCGGGCCAGCCGGCTGCTGCGCGGTAGGCCGAAATCGCCTCCCGCGTACTCGTCGCCGCGTCCATCAAATGCTCGACCGGTGGACCGACGATGACAGCGCCAGGACCAAACATCGTGACGAACTTGCTGACGATCTCCACGGCTTGATCTCCTGCGTTGACCGTTGCTCCGCCCAGCACGACGACCATCCTGTCGCCCTGCACTGCGCCCAGCATGTCGGTTCCGGCGATGGCAGCGGTATGCCTGATCGCTTCAAGCGCTTGTGCGGCTTCTATTTGGGGAGCCGGACCGACGACGACAACCACGCCGGCGGTCGAATGCCAGCCGAGAGTCGACGCGCGTGACAGCACGGTCTCGTCGGTCTCGCCACGCAGCACGGCGTCAACGACTAGAGCCTCCAGCCGCTCATCCCAAGCACCTCGAAGCTCAGCGGCACGCGCATAGATCTCGGCTGCTGAAAATGCCACCTCTCGGCTGTACTGGTCGATCGCCGCATGCAGAATCGGACGGTCGCCTCTCGGCATCAGTTGATCGATTTGGTTCTCGACAACCTCGATCGTCGTCCGTACCAGCTCCACGGTCTGATAAAGGGAAATCCTGCGTGCCAGCTCCCGCGGTGCGGATCCAAAAACCTCCGAGGTCGCCGGTACCTCGGGGCCTGGAACTGCAAACCATTTCACGAAGCCGTCGATGCCGGCTTGCGCCACCAACGTGATCCATGAGCGGTGTTCAGGGTCCAGCCGGCGGAACCAGTGGTACCGCGCCTCCATCTCGGCGATGGTTGCCGTGGTCATCTTGTCGGTGACTCCGGCCAGCCGCTTTGCAATAGTGGCTCGAGTCTTGGCCGACGGGAGCAGGGATCTATTGATCCCTCGAGTGCTCGCGGCCATAGGCTGACTGTAGTGCTCACTCACAGGATGGGAGGCCGGGAGGCGCGTGAGTGATCTTGATACACGGCCGCAGGAGTACTTGTCTGTGGCTCGAGCCGGAGGCGGCGCAGAGGAGTTGTTGCTGACAGCTCGCCGAGTGCCGCTAGGCAAGACCACGGAAGTGGCCCGGGCACTGCCAGACCGTCAGATCCGAATGATCGGTGCCTGGTGTTTCCTTGATCATTACGGGCCCGAGGATGTGAGCGGTTCGGCCGGCATGCAGGTCTGGGCACATCCACACACCGGACTGCAAACGGTCAGCTGGTTGTTTGATGGCGAGATCGAGCATCGCGACAGTCTCGGCTCACGAGTGATGGTACGGCCTGGCGAACTCCACATCATGACCGCCGGCCACGGCATCGTGCACAGTGAAATCTCTCAGCCGGACAAGCCGCCCATGTTGCATGGAGTGCAACTCTGGGTTGCTTTGCCCGACGCCATGCGGGACCGGGAACCAGCCTTTCAGAGCTACGTCGATCTGCCGGATCTGATTCGGCCCGGCATCGCAGGCAAGGTCCTGATCGGTGACGTCGATGGCACCCGCTCCCCAGCAATCGCGTACTCACCCCTCTGTGGTGCGGAGTTGAAAGTTGATCCGGGAGCGGAAATTCTTCTTTCCGTTGATCAAAGTTTCGAGTATGGGATCTTCGTCGTTGCAGGATCGGTGATCGCAGAATCGACGGCGGTTGGCGTTGACCAGCTGCTTTATCTGGGTCAGAGCCGCCAGAGCATTCAGCTTCGGAGTCCCTACGGAGGCCGCATGATCATGCTCGGCGGACAGCCCTTCGCCGAGGACATCGTAATGTGGTGGAACTTCATTGGACGCAGTCATCAAGAGATCGTTGAGTTCCGATCGGCATGGGAACAGCGTGACGTGCGTTTCCCAGCCATCGTCAACCGGTCGGAGAAAGCGATGGAGGCGCCGCCAATGCCGACCATCCAGCTCAAGCCGCGTTCGCGGAGGAGCCGGGCCGAGTGAACCCGGTAGAAGCCTTACGGGAGATCGGATTCCTGCTGGAGCGCTCACGCGCCGACACCTATCGAGTACGTGCCTACCGCGGCGCCGCCGACGGGATCTCAAAACTCACCGCGGAGGAACGTCGCCAGCATCAGGAACAGCGCACCTGGGCAAAAGTCCCTGGCGTTGGGCCGAAAACCGCAACCGTGATCACCGAGGCCATGAACGGCCAGATTCCGGAGTATTTGCAGAAGCTCCGCGAGGAAAAGCAGCCCCTGGTCGAGGGCGGACTCACTGTCCGTGCCGCTATCAAGGGTGATCTTCACTGTCACTCCTCCTGGTCGGACGGCGGCAGCCCTCTCGAGGAAATGATGATCACGGCGCGAGCGCTCGGTCATCAGTACTGCGCCATTACTGATCACTCGCCGCGTCTCCAGGTGGCGCGTGGGCTGAGTGCTGATCGGCTGCGGCAGCAAATGGCCGTGGTAGCCGACCTCAATCAGGCCATGGCGCCGTTCCGTTGCTTGCAGGGCATCGAAGTCGACATCCTTGAAGACGGCGGTCTTGATCAAGAAGATGCTCTGCTTGCCGAGATGGAGGTCGTCGTGTCGAGCGTCCACTCAAAGCTCCGCTCCGATTCAGAGACCATGACGCATCGAATGGTCGGTGGCATAGCCAATCCGCGTACCAACATCTTGGGCCACTGCACAGGTCGTCTGATCGAGGGCGAACGTGGCACCCGACCGGAGTCGGTTTTCGACGCCGAGGTGGTCTTCGAGGCCTGCCGCACGTTCAAGGTGGCCGTTGAGATCAACTCCCGTCCGGAGCGCCGTGATCCGCCAACGAGATTGCTAAAGTTGGCCATGGACATGGGCTGTCTGTTCTCCATCGACACCGATGCCCACGCGCCAGGACAGCTGGAATTTCAGATCTATGGCTGCCAGCGAGCCGAGGAACTGGGATTGGATCCGGCCCGGGTGATCAACACCTGGCCAGTGGACGAGTTGCTCGACTGGTGCGCCAAGGCCTGATCCACAATGTTTGAAATTAGCGAACCGGCGCCGATCCCGATCTTCTTCCTCTCCGACAGCACCGGAATTACAGCCGAAACAATGGGCAATGCCCTCCTGATCCAATTTCCCAACCTCCGGTTCGAACGTCGTCTCATCCCGTTCATCTCCACCGTGGAAGAGGCCCGCCGCGTGGTGGCGATCTTGGACGCCGCCGCTGCGGGTCCGGTGACACCTCTGGCTTTCTCGACGGCTGCGGTCGAAGAGGTCCGTCAGGAGCTACTGCGGACAAAGTGTCCACTGATCGACTTCTTCGAGCTACATATGGAACGGGTCGAGGCAGTCTTGGGCACCAAAGGTGTGCGGCTGGCGGCGCGGCTGCACGGCATGGGAGATGTGAAGCGCTACAACGCTCGCATGGCGGCCGTCGAGTACGCGATCGAACACGACGATGGCCAGAGCATGCGCGCCTTGGACAAGGCAGATGTGATCCTGGTAGCACCGTCTCGCTGCGGCAAAACGCCAACAACGATGTACCTGGCCTTGCAGCACGGGGTCTTCGTCGCGAATTACCCGCTCGTTGAGGATGACTTCGAGACGGCCGAGCTACCTCGTCCGGTACAGGGGCTCCGTGACCGGTGCTTCGGCATGACGACGACGCCGGCCCGACTCAGCCAAGTCCGGCACGAAAGACGGCCCAACTCCCGTTATGCCTCGCTTGAACAGTGCACCTACGAGCTGCGCCAAGCGGAGGCCATGTATCGCAACCATCGACTTCCCGTGGTCAACTCCTCAACCAAGTCCGTGGAGGAGATGTCGACGGTGATCTTGCAGGCCATGAACCACAAGTCCTAAGACGGAGAGGAATCACCCTTGCCCGAAGATTCCTCGACCATCGCGTGGTTCTCCGAGCTCAGCCTCGCAGATCTTGATCAGGTAGGCGGCAAGAATGCATCGCTAGGTGAGATGATCGGAAATCTCACTTCCGCAGGCGTCCGGGTACCCGACGGCTTCGCTACCACCGCCAGCGCGTACCGACAATTCATCGCAGACAGCAGGCTTGCCGAGATGATCAACTCGGAGCTGGCGGCACTCGACACAGAGAATGTCGAGCAGCTCGCAACGGTAGGTCGCAGAATTCGCGAAGCGGTTACCGGGCGGCCGCTGCCTGCAAACCTCGAAGCCGACATCCGGACCGCTTACGCAAGGCTGGCCGGCGACTCAAGCAATGCGGCGAATGGCGACGTGTCCTTCGCCGTACGGTCGAGCGCTACGGCAGAAGACCTGCCAGATGCCTCGTTCGCGGGCCAGCAGGAGACGTTTCTCAATGTCCGCGGCATTGACGCGATCTTGGAGGCGATCAAGGAAGTGTTCGCATCGCTCTACAACGATCGCGCGATCGCGTATCGGGTCCATCACCGCTTCGAGCACGAGGCCGTTGGCATCTCCGCTGGCGTGCAGCGGATGGTGCGATCCGATCTTGCTGCGTCCGGGGTGATGTTCACCATGGACACCGAGTCCGGCTTCGCCGATGCCGTATTCATCACCTCGTCCTACGGTCTTGGTGAGGGTGTCGTGCAGGCCGCGGTAAATCCCGATGAGTTCTACGTCTACAAGCCGGCGTTGCGTGCCGGGCGACCGGCGATTCTCAAGCGCAGCGCCGGTGGAAAGGCCACCAAGATGGTCTATACGACCCGTACGGAGGTCGGTCGGACTACGGCATTCATCGACGTCCCTCCGGCCGATCGGAACCGGCTGTCCCTTACCGATGCTGAGGTGACCGAGCTCGCGCGGCAGGCACTTGCCATCGAGGAGCACTACGGGCGACCGATGGACATCGAATGGGGCAAGGACGGTCAGAACGGGCAGCTTTACATCCTGCAAGCCAGGCCGGAGACGGTTAAGTCACGACAGGGTGCTGCTCGGGTGCAGCGCTACCGACTTCGGGAGCGCGGTCCAGTGCTGGTCGAAGGACGCGCCATTGGGCAAAAGATCGGATCCGGCACCGTACGCGTGCTGACCACCATCGCCGACATGCACCTTTTCCATCCCGATGAAGTGCTGGTTGCCGATATGACCGACCCCGACTGGGAGCCAATCATGAAACGAGCCTCGGCGATCGTCACCAACCGTGGTGGCCGCACCTGTCATGCGGCGATCATCGCGCGGGAGCTCGGGATTCCGGCTGTCGTAGGCACGGGCGCGGCGACCAGCGAGCTGCAAGCCGGGCAGCCGGTGACAGTCTCGTGTGCTGAGGGCGATACCGGCTATGTCTATGCGGGCCAGCTTGATTTCGCTGTCGAGGAGTCCGAACAGCAAAGCATGCCCGACATCGGTGTCAAGATCATGATGAATGTCGGCACCCCGGACCAGGCTTTTGCATTTTCCCGGTTGCCGAACGCTGGGGTTGGCCTCGCCCGGTTGGAGTTCATCATCAACAACCAGATCGGTATCCATCCCAGGGCGCTGCTGGAATTCGATCAGCTCGAGGAACCGCTACGGAGCAAGATCAGTGATGCCATTGCGGCGTACCAAACACCGCGGGATTTCTTCGTACGTCGGCTGACCGAGGGCGTTGCGACTATTGCGGCCGCATTCGCACCGCACCCGGTGATCGTGAGGATGTCGGACTTCAAATCGAATGAGTACGCCAGCCTGGTCGGCGGTGAGTTGTACGAGCCACATGAAGAAAATCCGATGATCGGATACCGTGGGGCCGCACGTTACCTGTCTGCCGACTTTGCCGAGTGTTTCGCCATGGAATGTGAGGCGCTGCGCTTCGTACGCGATGCCATGGGTTTGACGAACGTCAAGATCATGATCCCGTTTGTCCGGACTCTTGGCGAAGCCGAAGGCGTAATTCGGCTTCTCGAAGAGCATGGACTTCGGCGAGGCGACAATGAGCTAGAGGTGATCATGATGTGCGAGCTGCCATCGAACGCCGTGGTCGCGGATGCGTTCCTTGATCATTTCGACGGATTCTCAATCGGCTCCAACGACCTGACCCAGCTGACCTTGGGCCTGGACCGTGATTCCGGCTTGGTAGCCGCCTCGTTCGACGAGCGCGATCCTGCAGTCAAATCCTTGATCAGTACAGCAATCAAGGCCTGCAAATCTCGCGGGAAATATGTAGGCATCTGCGGCCAAGGTCCCAGTGATCATCCCGATCTCGCCGAGTGGCTGCTGGATCAAGGCATCGACAGCATCTCGCTCAACCCGGACACTGTCGTCGAGACCTGGATCAAGCTTGGCAGTGGCAAGGTTAATCCCTCATCAGGTTAGGGTCGGCGGGTGGACGACATCAGTCTGGCGGCCGACCTAGTACGCGAGGCGGGAACCCTGGCCCGCGAAATGCTCAGCGAGGGTCTAGAGACTCGCTACAAGACCTCCCGCTCGGATGTTGTTTCGGCGGCCGATCACGCTGGCGAAGAGCGGATAAGCGCCAGGCTCGCGGATAGCCGGCCCGATGACGGGCTCATCGGCGAGGAAGGTGCCCACAAACCAGGGAACGGTCGCACCTGGTACATCGACCCGGTCGACGGCACGTACAACTTCCTGTCCGGAATTCCATACTGGTGCTCCGCGGTGGGTCTGGTCGACACCGATGGCCCGCTGCTCGGGGCGGTCTATTACCCAGCCGTCGATCAGCTTTGGGTTGGAGGACGGGAGACGCCCACCACTCTGAACGGCAATCCGGTCGGGTCCCTGCTGAGCCAACCTCTGTCCGAGGTTTCGGTGGCGACCTACTTCCACCCTCGACACCTCTCAGATCCGGAACGCCTCACCGCGTGGCAGTCTGCAGTCGCCTCGGCCGCGACGCTACGGATACTCGGCTCGGCGTCCATCGATCTAGCTGGCGTCGCGAGCAGCCGGCTCGGGGTATTTCTTCAGGCCAACCTCAACGGCTGGGATTGGTACCCCGGCGCGGCCCTTGTGATCGGCGGCGGCGGCGTCGCGGACCAGCTCCACCTTGGGGCGAATCGTTGGCACATCGCCGGCAACGCTCAGGCGGTCGAGGAGGTCAAGCATGCCCTACAGAGCAGTGCGTGAGTTCGGCCGCATGTGGTCAATGCCGACATGATTTTCGCCGGATCGCGTGTTGTTTCTGACCACATTCTTGGTGGTCCTCACGCGTCAGCGCCCTCCTGTGTAATTCCGGCGGCAGCGGTGGGGTCACCGAGGCGGTAGCGATCGAAAGCATCGGCGGCCGCGTTCGAGTCATACTGCCCGTCACGGGTCAGACTCTGGAGTGTGGCGACCACAATTGACTCGGCATCGACCAGGAAGTAACGACGGGCCGCCGCCCTGGTGTCGGCAAAGCCGAAGCCGTCGGTGCCGAGCGAACACCAGGTATGGCGTACCCAGGGCGCGATTTGATCTTGTACAGCGCGCATGTAGTCACTGGCCGCGATCACCGGACCCGCTGTCCCATCGAGAGCGGACGTGACGTACGGTGCCCGCCGTTCCTCTCTCGGATGGGTAAAGTTCCATTTCTCGATCTCGACCGCGTCGCGGCGCAGCTCGTTCCACGAGGTCACCGACCAGACGTCTGCAGCTACACCCCACTCATCGGCCAGCATCTGCTGTGCCTTGAGGCCCGCGGTCATCGCCACGCCGGAGACCAGGATCTGTGCGCGAGGATGATCACCTTCAAGTGATGACGTCGCGTAGCGATACATGCCGCGCAGCAACGCTTCGACATCCAGGTTGTCGGGAGGTCCGGGCTGAGAAACCGGCTCGTTGTAAACGGTCAGGTAGTAGATCAGATCCTCACCATCTGGGTGGTCTGGGTCATCGTGGGAGTACATCCGCCGTAGGCCGTCCTTGACGATATGAGCGATCTCGAAACCGAAGGCGGGGTCATAGTGGATCACCGCGGGGTTGCTGCTTGCCAACAGTGGCGAATGGCCGTCGGCATGCTGCAGGCCCTCGCCGGTGAGGGTGGTCCGGCCAGCGGTCGCACCGATTAGAAAGCCGCGGGCGAGCTGGTCTGCCGCTGCCCAAATCCAGTCGCCGCTGCGCTGGAATCCGAACATCGAATAGAAGATGTAGAACGGGATCATCGGCTCACCGTGCATCGCGTACGCCGATCCGGCAGCGATCACTGAACCCATGGCGCCGATCTCGGAGATGCCCTCGTGTAGCAGCTGGCCTTTCTCGGATTCCTTGTAGGACAGCAGGAGTTTGCGGTCGACCGACTCGTACCTCTGCCCGTGGGGGTTGTAGATCTTGGCAGTCGGAAACATCGAATCCATGCCGAACGTGCGGAACTCGTCCGGCGCGATCGGCACGATGCGATGTCCGATCTCCTTATCCCGCATCAGATCCCGGAGCAGTCGTACGAAGGCTTGGGTCGTTGCCACCTTGGTCTTTTCGCCGGCCGGCTCCATCAGGGGTGCGTACACCTCATCGCCCGGCAGCTTGATCACCGTAGGCCGGACCCGGCGCTCCGGGAGATATCCCTGGAGTGCCCGCCGCCGTTCCTGCAGGTACTTAATCTCATCTGAGTCGTTGCCTGGGTGGTAGTACGGCGGGTTGTACGCGTCCTCCAGCGCGCTGTCGGGAATCTCCATGTAGAGCCGATCACGGAAAGCCTTGAGATCTTTGGTGGTCAGCTTCTTCATCTGGTGCGTGGCGTTCCTGCCCTCCAGGGCGTCGATAGTCCAGCCCTTGACCGTTTGGGCCAAGATCACCGTTGGCTGACCGACGTGCTCGGTAGCCGCCTTGAACGCCGCATAGACCTTGCGATAGTCGTGCCCGCCGCGGGAGAGCCGCTTGATTTGATCATCGGTCATTCCTGCAACCATCTTGGCGAGGCGGGGATCGGAGAAAAAGTTGTTGCGGATGTAAGCGCCGTCTTCGACCAGGTAAGTCTGGAACTGTCCATCCGGGGTGGTATTCATCTTGTTCACCAGGGCGCCATCGGCATCCGCCGCGAACAGCGGATCCCAGTCCCGGCCCCAGAGCACCTTGATGACGTGCCAGCCAGCACCGAGGAAGATCGACTCCAGCTCCTGGATGATTTTGCCGTTGCCCCGTACCGGACCGTCCAGCTGCTGGAGGTTGCAGTTGATCACCCAGGTGAGGTTGTCTAGTTCCTCCCGGGCAGGCAGCCCGATGGCGCCCAGCGACTCGGGCTCGCCCATCTCCCCGTCACCGAGGAAGCCCCAGATGCGTTGCTGGGATGTGTCCTTGATACCGCGGTTGTGCAGGTAGCGGTTAAACCGCGCCTGGTAGATCGAGTTGATGGCGCCGATGCCCATGGAGACTGTCGGGAATTCCCAGAAATGAGGCATCAGACGCGGGTGCGGATATGACGAAAGTCCCTTGCCTGGCCCATGGGATACCTCTTGCCGGAAGGCGTCCAGATGTTCGGTCGTCAACCGTCCTTCCAGGTACGCCCGGGCGTAGATGCCCGGAGACGCATGTCCTTGGATGTAGACATGATCACCGCCACCTGGATGATCTTTGCCGCGGAAGAAGTGGTTGAAGCCGACCTCGTACAGGCTGGCAGCGCTCTGATATGTCGCGATGTGACCGCCAACCTCGAGGCCTTTGCGGTTCGCCTTGCTGACCATGATCGCCGCGTTCCAGCGGATGAAGGCCCGAATCCGCCGCTCGACGTACTCGTCGCCAGGGAACCACGGCTCGGACTCCGGCGGAATTGTGTTGATGTAATCGCTGCTGCGCAGGGCCGGGAGGCCAACCTGGCGCGCCCGGGCCTCCTGCAGCAACTTGAGCATGACAAATCGGGCCCGATGCCTGCCCTTGCCTTGGAGCAGCCCGTCCAGGGACTCCAGCCACTCTGCGGTCTCATCGGGGTCGATGTCGGGAAGTTGGCTGGGCAAGCCGTGAGCAGTGATGGCCGGATGATCTCCAGGCGTAGCCATGGCAGCTCCTTACGTCTCATCCAGCTCCGGACCGGGCTGGAAGTACAGCCGGCAGTGTCTTCCGACATCCATCCTGTCACTTCCCGCAAGATCAACTGCAGATCTCTGCCCCGCCAAGGGCCGGCAGGGGTTACGCGGGACAGCATGCCTCTGGCAGGCTGTCCCAAAAGGTTCACCCGGACTGGACTCGCTGCCTCGGCGCCAGCCGGAGCTACAGAAAGGAGGCGGCACGCCGAGATGAGCGGTGCCCTCTCTCGCCTTGATCGGACCGCTACGGCGTGGTGCGGCTGCCAAGCCTTGTGGTCGCTGTTTTGGAGGCATGGGTGACCTCCACAGCTGGTGCCGGGGGATCGAAGAGTTTGAGCGACAAGCTAGGCCTGTCCCGTGGCTTGGTCGTACAAGAACTCGGCTGGGACGAAGATGTCGATGACGACGTCCGCATGATGATCGAGGACGCGATCGACGGCGAACTTATCGAAGACGCGATGGAGGCAGTCGACCTGGTGTTGCTGTGGTGGCGGGACGGCGACGGGGATCTGGTCGATGGCCTGGTCGATGCCCTCACCGACCTCACCGATAGCGGCTACATCTGGCTGATGACTCCGAAGGTGGGGCGTAGTGGCTACGTTGATGCCGCCGACGTTGCCGAGGCTGCGCTGACGGCAGGCCTAGCACTGACCAACAGCGTGCAGGTCTCGCCTGACTGGACAGCCACTAAGCTGGTACGCCCCAAGGGCGCGCGTCGGTGACTGTTGCGCTCGGCCAGCCACCGCCGAGCTTTGCCGCTCGAAATCAGCACGGAGAACTGCTCACCCTGAGCGCGCTCCGCGGCGCACCGGCGGTGATCATCTTCTACCCCTGGGCTTTTTCCAGCATCTGTCGCGACGAGCTGGCCGCGCTTCGTGATGATCACCAAAGCTTCATAACCCTGGGGGTGCGGGTGTTGGCAATCTCCTGTGACGCGATGTACACGCTCCGCGCGTACGCTGACGCCGAACGCATTCCCTTCGATCTGCTCAGTGATCACTGGCCGCACGGGACAATTGCCCAAGCCTTTGGCGTATTCGATGACCAGGCGGGCTGCGCCCGCCGGGGCACCTTCGTGCTGGACGCGGCGGGACTGATCAGGTGGCAACAGGTCAATCAGATCAATGAACCGCGTGAGATTGCCGCGGTACTGGCCGCGTCGGCAAACCTATGATTACCCGGTGCCACTGACAGGGGAATATGAACCCAGTCCGCGAAAGCAGACGCGTGAACAGGTTGAGCGATATGAAGCCACCGATGGCCGGGAGGCAAACACGCTGGCTGGAACTAACTGGCCGGTCGTGATCTTCACTACCCGTGGTCGCAAGAGCGGCAAGATCAGAAAGTTTGCGTTGATGCGCATAGAGCACGAGGGCAAGTACGCCATGGTGGGCTCGCAAGGCGGTGCTCCGGAGCATCCGGACTGGTATTTCAACGTCAAGGCCGATCCTGAGGCGTTGATGGTGCAAGACGGCGCCGAGCGGTTCGACGCGACCGCGCGAGAACTCGACGGCCAGGAACGCGACATCTGGTGGCAGCGAGCCGTCCAGGCATATCCGCCGTACGCGCAATATCAGAGGAGGACAGAGCGGCAGATTCCCGTGCTGCTGGCCGAGCCGCGCACGTGATCTTGCGGAGGGCCACCGATCCGGCGCGCGTGGCCGATCGGGTCCAGGGCAGAATGACATCCATGATCGCTGTCCAGCCGTTCGGCCGTACCGGCCATCAAAGCACGCGCCTTCTCTTCGGAGCTGCAGCTCTTGGAAATGTCAGCCAGGATGAGGCCGATCAGACCATGGAGCTGATCCGGACGCACGGAATCAATCACATCGACACAGCCGCCAGCTACGGGGAGGCCGAACTGCGGCTCGGACCGTGGATCGAGACCCACCGCGACGAGTTCTTCTTAGCAACTAAGACCGGCGAGCGTACCCGGGCAGAGGCATACAACGAGGTCCAGCGTTCACTGGAACGGCTGCATACCAATCAGATCGATCTCATTCAGCTGCACAACCTCGTCGACGAGGCGGAATGGCAGACGGCCTTTTCGTCAGGCGGAGCCCTGGAAGGTGTCGTGGAGGCCAAAGAGGACGGCATGGTGCGCTTCATCGGGGTGACGGGTCACGGTGTGACAGTTGCGGCTCAGCATCTGCGGTCGCTGCAGGAATATCCGTTCGACTCTGTACTGCTGCCGTACAACTTCCCAATGTCGCGTAACGAGCGCTACATCGCAGAGTTTGAGCAGCTAGTCGCGGTTTGTGTTGAGCGGGGAGTGGCGATTCAGACGATCAAGTCGATCACCCGAGCGCCCTGGGGTGATCAGACACCAACTGCCAATACCTGGTACGAGCCGCTGACCGATCAGGATGCTATCGATGCTGCGGTCGGCTGGGTCCTTGGCCGTGAGGGGATCTTCCTCAATACTGTCGGCGACATTCACATTTTGCCGAAGGTGATCGACGCGGCTGAACGGTTCACCGAGCGACCCAGTGATGGGCAGATGCGGGAGCTGGAGAGCGCCTTCGGACTCGAGCCGCTCTTCGTCTAGAGGTCGCTTCTGAAGGAGCGCCCTGGTTGGTTTGGAGCCGCTGATATGGATGTCGCAGGAGCACTCGCGTTCGCTCGTAAGAACCCACGTGCCGTTCTTGCAACCATGAAACGTGATGGCACTCCGCAGTTGTCACCGGTACTCGTCGGCGTCGACTCGCAGGATCGTCTGGTCGTCAGCACTCACGAATCCGCAGTGAAGACCTTGAACGTGCGCCGCGACTCCCGCGCCTGGTTATGTGTGCTCAACGACAGGTTTTTCGGCGACTGGGCGCAGCTCAGTGGCGACGTCGAGGTCGTCAACCTTCCCGAAGCGATGGAGCCGCTGGTCGAGTATTACCGCTCTATCTCCGGGGAGCATCCGGACTGGGACGACTACCGCGCCGCCATGATCGAACAGCGCCGCTGCTTGATCCGGATCACGCCGACAAAAGCCGGTCCGACCGTCTTCGGCTGATGACTTGCGGACTGGGCTACGGGTGTTCGTGACCGGCACGGGTACGTGGGGGCGATGCCATCCGAGCCGGTAGTTAGGCCCCGAGCGCAGGCGGCATCCGCCACTAGACCCGGCGGAACGGCGCGCTCTCCCACACGATGATGCCCATCGGGCACTTGGCGTCGTGCTGGCACATTTGCTGTGGATCGGCGTTCTTGAAACTGATCCGGACGGCATC
>Ga0307406_10000670_pt1 | contig 19360 bp, 20 predicted proteins | sample 322Cmetagenome_3_FD_203706 | JGI IMG/M metagenome (GOLD analysis project Ga0307406, IMG submission 203706) | Maize rhizosphere microbial communities from greenhouse at UC Davis, California, United States - 322HYB-C-2 | ecosystem: Host-associated > Plants > Roots > Rhizosphere > Soil | place...
CCCGGCGCCATTCTGGTCAACAGCGCGCGTGGTGATCTCGTCGACGAATCGGCACTGGCCGACGCGCTGCAGCGCGGACACCTCGGCGCGGCGGGGCTCGATGTGTTCGAGGGCGAGCCGGCCGTTTCCGAGCGCCTGCTCGCGCTTCACAACGTAGTTCTGCTGCCGCACCTCGGAAGTGCGACGACCGCGTCGCGCGTAGCGATGGGTGAGCGCGTCCTCACCAACCTCGACGCGTTTTTCCGCGGCCTGCCGCCGCCGGATCGCGTGGCATGATTCACGAGCCCAGCGCGCTTGCCGGCGGCACGCGACCCTCTCTAGCTTACCCGCCACTTCGCCACCGAAATCCGATCAATGGCTCTCACATTCGCCTTACGAAACGGCGATGCAGCGGAGGTCGATGCTCCGCTGCTCGGCGTGCTGGTGCCGGCAGGCACCGATCTGCCCGGTCAACTTCGCACGCTGGATGAGCGCCTCGGCGGAGCGTTGTCTCGTGCGCTCCAGCGCGGTGACTTTCGCGGCGCCCGAGACGAAACACTCCATTTCGATGGCGGGGAGAGCGGCGCCGGCCGCGTTCTACTCATCGGATTGGGCACTCCGGCCGCCGATGCGCCGACCGCCTCGTTACGGCGTGGCGCAGCCCTGTTGGCGCGTCAGGGGCACCGCATGGGCGCCGGTTCGCTCGCGGCAGTGGCACCGGGTGCCGACGATGACACGATCGAGTCGATCGCGGTTGGCCTCGCGATGGGCGCGTGGGAGTACATCGATCTCAAAACGCCGCCGCCGGAAGCGGAGCGCAAGAAGCCATTGACGCGCGCGATCATCGTCGCGAAAGACTCCAAAGCGGCAAAGGACGCTCTCTCGCGTGGGGAAGCGATCGCCGCGGGCTACGAGGTAGCGCGCCTGCTCGCGCAGATGCCAGGGAATCTGTGCACGCCCGACCACCTCGCAAAGACGGCAACGGACATCGGCCGTCGGCACAAGCTCAAAGTGACGGTTCTCGGGCGCCGCGAGATGGAGAGGCAGAAGATGGGATCGTTCCTGTGCGTGGCGCAGGGAACGGACCAGGATCCGAAGCTCGTCACGATGGAGTACCGCAGGGGCAAACGAAGCGCTGCCCCGATCGTGCTCGTAGGCAAGGGCCTCTGCTTCGACACGGGCGGCATCTCGATAAAGCCGGCCGACCGCATGGAATTCATGAAGTTCGACATGTGCGGTGCGGCGGGTGTGCTCGGTGCGATGGAAGCGATCGCGCGGCTCAAGCTCAAGGTGAACGTGGTCGGGATGTTCGGCGCGACGACGAACATGCCGTCCGGCACGGCGGTGAAACCCGGCGACGTCGTCATCAGTCACCTCGGTAAGTCGATCGAGATCATCAACACCGATGCGGAAGGGCGACTCGTCCTGGCGGACGTGCTCTCGTACGCACGCCGGTTCAAGCCCGCCGCGGTGATCGACGCAGCAACGCTCACCGGCGCGTGCGTCATTGCACTGGGACACGTCGCGACCGGCGTTCTGGGCTCGGATCAGGGCCTCATCGACGAAGTGCTGACCGCAGCGAAGCGGGCGGCCGAGCCGGGATGGCAGCTTCCGTTGTGGGATGAGTATAAGGAGTTGATCAAGTCCGACGTGGCCGACATCAAGAACACGGGCGGACGTGCCGGTGGTACGATCACGGCTGCTATGTTCTTGAAGGAGTTTGCAGAGGAGTATCCGTGGGTGCATCTCGACATCGCCGGTACGGCCTACTCCGAGGCCGATCTCGTGGCGATTCCACGGGGTCCGACCGGCGTGCCCACCGGGACCTTCGTCGAGTTCGTGCGGGGGAGGGCGGGCTGACCGCTTCATTCGGGGCCGTCGTTCGACACGGGCGTCGCATCGGCCTCGCCCTCCTGGTCGGGGCCGTTTTGCACGGAGGCGCGAGCGCCCAGGTCCCAACGCGGGACACCACGCGGACGCGCCGCGACACGACGCTCGCCATCCCACTGCCGGCGGATTCCGCGGCGGCCGATTCGGCGAGAGCCAGGCTGCGCGCCGACAGCCTTCGCGCCGCCGCGCTCGCACGCCGGTCCGCCGACAGCATCAAGGCGCCGCTTGCCCACGCGGAGGTGCCGCCGCTCACCGACATCGGGGAGCGCTATCGGTGGGGGAGAGACGAGCTGTTCGCGAGTGGGGCGCTCTCGTTAGGTGAGCTGCTCGGGCGAATACCGGGCGTCACCGGCTACGCGTCCGGGTGGATTCCCACCCCCCAGACAAGCACGTACGTCGGAGACTTCCGCCGGATCCGCCTCTTCTACGACGGGGTCGAGCTCGATCCGCTGGACCCCCGGATTGGCCCGATGCACGACTTCGCGGCGATTCCCGCATGGACGCTCGAGGAGATCGTCGTCGAACGCGCGGCGGAGGAGCTCCGCGTGTACATGCGCAGTTGGCGCGTCAACAAGACGACCCCCTACACGCGCGCCGACGTAGCGACCGGCGATCTGGCGACCAATAGCTACCGCGGCTTTTTCGGCCGCCGGTTCTCGAACAGCTTCGCGCTCCAGGTCGGCGCACAGCAATACAGCACCGAGGACCAGAGAGCGGGTGGCGATGGCCACCTTCTCGGCATCATGACGCGAATTGGCTGGGCAAAGAAGCAGTGGAGCGCGGACGGCGTCATCCTGCGAACCCGACGGAGTCGCAACGAACAAAAGCGCGAACAGACGGCCATTGGGTCGTTCAGCAACCTCCCCGGGCTCGATGCGACACAATCGGACGCGTACTTCCGCATCGGCTACGGCGATTCGGACGGTTCGCGCTGGCTCCAGCTCATCGCCTCTACCAGCCGATTCGCCGAAACGAACGCGAAAACCACGACCACGACCGCGCCGGAGGGCTCACCCACGACGCCCTTCATCGGCGACACGGTCGACACGATCGCGTCCCGGGCGCAGTACGTCGCGACCGGCGGCGTGCGCTTCGCCAACACGAGTCTCAGTGCAACCGCGCGCTACCGAGTCTTCAATGGCGAATGGTACCTGACACCGGCCGCCCGGTTGAGCTACGACCGCGGCATCCTCGCGGCGACCGTGTACGCCGAGCAGCAGGAATCGGACTCGACGTTCCGCGGCGACGCCTCGCTTCGACTGAAGCTGCTTCCGTTTCTCGCCGTTTCGGGCTCGTTAGGCCAAACGCGTCCCTTCAAAGACAACGAGCGCCCGAAATCCCTCGCGTACCGCGGCGAGGTTGGGCTGCGAGTTGGCCAGCTGTGGGCGACCGGCGGAATCATGTCGATCGACACCACCATCGTTCCGGCACCGCGCGCCTACGACACGCTGTATCAGAACGTGAGCGTGGCGCGCCGCGCGACCTTCGCGACGTTGCGCGGGAAACTGTGGAAGGGGATTGGATTGGACGTGGTGGCGCAGAAATGGCCCGCCGGCGAACCGTACGTCCCCGAATACCAGGTGCGAAGCCAACTGTATGCGAGCACGAGTTGGTTGAGCCGGTTCCCGACTGGGAACTTCCACGTTCTCGCGGCGGTGACGCACGACTACCGCACCGAGGTGACGTTTCCCACTTCGGACGGCCTGCCACAGCAGTCGACGCAATACCGCTCGATCTCGACCTTGTTCGAGCTTCGCCTGTACGACGCGGTGATCTCGTGGCAATACAGGAACATCCTTGGCGAGATCTACTCGGTCGTCCCGTATTACACGGCCCCTCGCGCGATCAATTACTACGGCGTGCGATGGGACTTCTTCAATTGACAAGGTCGTTGTCAGCTCATAACTTGCGCGATTGTCAATGATCCGAAGCATGACGGGTTTCGGTGCCGCCGAGGGCCTGGTCGGCGGGTCGCGCGTGAGCATCGAGCTGAGAACCGTCAACCACCGGTTCTTCTCGCCGAGTATCAAGCTGCCGAGCGAGCTGTCTCGTTGGGAACCGGAGGTGAGGGAGGCGCTTCGTCGAAAGATCGCGCGCGGCCACGTCACTTTGTCTGCACGAACCGAACGCACGTCGAGTACCGGCTCGATCGACGAGCAGCGGTTCGCGAGCTACGTGGCGATGCTGCGCGATCTGCGAGACAGGCACGGGCTGGATGGCACGATCGACGTTGCGACGATCCTTCGGATGCCGGACGTGCTGGCATCGGATGGTGACGGAACGGAAGGAACGCCGGCGGAGCTCACGTCGATCGTCGACTCGGCGATCGAGACGCTGACGAAGTCCCGGGCGGATGAAGGCAGGCGGTTGGCAGGTTTTCTGCTCGAGCGCCTTGCCCTCGTCGACGGAGCGCTCTCGCGCATCGCCGCCAGGGCGCCGGAGCGGATCATCGCGCAGCGAGACCGGCTGCGCGAATCGGTTCGTGTGCTGACGGAAGGGATGGCGGTCGACGAGCAGCGGATCGCTCAGGAGATCGCGATCCTCGCCGATCGGCTCGATGTGCAGGAGGAGTTACAACGGTTCGCATCGCATATCGCCGCGTTTCGCGCGGCGCTGGAGCGGAGCGGAGGCGAGCCGGTAGGCAAACGGCTCGGGTTCCTGTTGCAGGAGATGTTGCGCGAAGCGAATACGACGGGCAGCAAAGCCAACGACGCGGCAATGCTGCAGGACGTTGTGACGATCAAGGAGGAGTTAGAACGGATTCGCGAGCAGGTGGAAAACCTCGAATGAATCCGTTTCCGCTGATCCTGTCGTCGCCTTCAGGCGGCGGCAAGACGACGATCGCTCGGATGCTGCTCGAGCGCCGGAAGGACGTGGGGTACTCGGTATCGTGTACCACACGCGCCGCGCGCCCCGGGGAACAGGAGGGGAAAGACTACTTCTTCCTGTCGAAGGACGAGTTTGAGAGGAAGCGGGCGCTCGACGAGTTCGCCGAGTCCGCGGCAGTCCACGGGAACCTGTACGGAACGCTCCGCAGCGAGGTGCAGCGCGTGCTCGCGTCAGGCAAGCACGTGATCATGGACATCGATGTGCAAGGGGCTCGCCAATTTGCCCGAGCCTTTCCGGAGTCGGTGCTGGTGTTTCTCTTGCCGCCGTCGACCGATGTGCTCATCGATCGGTTGCGCACGCGACAGACGGAGGACGATCGCAAGCTGCTCGTACGACTGCGATCGGCACGCGAGGAGTTGCGGGAGGTCGGCAGGTACCAGTACGTGGTGGTGAACGACAATCTCGAGCGGGCGTACACGCAGGTGACGTCGATTGTGGACGCGGAAACCGTGCGGCACGCGCGGTTGCCCCTGCTCGAGGAACGCTTGGCTGAGTTGATCGACGCGCTCGATCGTCAGATTCACGAATACTCTTCAATCAGGACTTGAGCGACATGCGAGTGTACACACCGGGAGAAGTCGCGAAACACGCAGGCAACAAGTACCTCGGCGTTCTCGTCGCCGCGAAGTTCGCGCGGGTGCTGAACGAGTTTCCGCGCGATCGATCGTCGTCACGAGAGAAGAAGCTGACGACGCGCTCCCTCGAAGAGCTGTCGACCGGCGAGATTCAGTATCGCGTCGTGCCGAAGCGGAGAGCCGAGGGGTGAGGAGGTCGCGAGGGTCCGAGTGACTCGGCCCTTCGATCAGCGCCGCATCCTTCTCGGAGTGACGGGTGGGATCGCGGCTTACAAGTCGGCGTGGATCGCTCGCCTGCTCACGCAGGCAAGGGCCGCCGTGGACGTGGTGCTCACGCGATCCGCGGCCGAATTCATCGGCGCGATCACATTCGAGGCGCTCACCGGACGGCCCGTTCACACGGCGCTGATCGCCGAGGGGCACGCGCTCGACCACATCAAGTTGGCGCGCGCGGCTCACGCGATCGTCGTTGCGCCCGCAACCGCCGACTTCATCGCACGCGCCGCAAATGGCAACGCCGATGAGCTCCTGAGCGCGTGTCTGCTCGCGGCGACCGCCCCGGTGCTCATCGTTCCAGCGATGAACGACCGGATGTGGGCGCATCCGCAGACGCAGGCGAACGTCGCCCGGCTGCGCGACATCGGGTATACCATACTCGAGCCGGACGCTGGTCCACTCGCCGTTGGGGAGGGAAGCGGACCAGGGCGCCTTCCGGAACCGGAGACGATCGTCGCACATGTCGGCCGATTGCTCGAGCCGCCAGGGTCGCTCCACGGTCGGCGCGTCGTCGTGACGGCTGGCCCGACGCGTGAACCGGTCGATCCCGTTCGGTTTATTTCCAACCGAAGCAGCGGCAAGATGGGCGTTGCCATTGCCGCGGCAGCGTGGCGAAGGGGAGCGGACGTGAAGCTCATCGCGGGACCGCTTTCCACCGCGCCGCCAGCCGGCCCGACCGTGACGTTCGTCGAAACGACCGAGCAGATGCGCGATGCGGTCGCCGCCGCAATCGGGACCGCGGACGCGCTGATCATGGCTGCGGCCCCAGCCGATTTTCGGCCCACCGCGCCGGCAACGCAGAAGATCAAGAAGGCCAACGCTCCGCCATCCATCACGCTCGAGTCGACACCCGATATTCTTGCATCGACGATACGATCGCGATCGCACACGCTGGTGACCGTGGGATTTGCGCTGGAGACAAACTCGCCGCTGGAGCACGGCCGAGGAAAGTTGGTGTCCAAACAGCTCGACCTGATCGTGGTGAACGACGCGACTGAACGGGGGGCCGGATTCTCGGTCGATACGAATCGCGTGACGTTCATCGATCGCGACGGACGCACCGACGCTCAACCGCTCCTCGGCAAAACCGAGGTCGCGGACCTCATTCTCGACCGCGTCGAGCGGTTGATGGCTCGTTGATGCATGGACCCTAAAGAACGACTTCGGCGATACCTCGAGCAGCGCCGCGAGATGGGCGAACGTGAGCTCATTCTCGATGGCATGTCGGTCGAGGAGGTGATGCGCATCCTCGGCGCCTCGGGCGCGGGAGCGAAGGACGCCGGTCCGGCGGATTCGTCGGACTGGCGCGCGGTCTTGCGCGCTACCGGCAACGAGCCTTCACGCGCGACGGCGGTGTCGAAGCCCAGCGCACCCGATTCGCCGCCGCCGCGGCCGTCGGCCCCTCCACTCGCTCCCGATGATCTCGACGACGTGGACGCACCAGAGGATGCCGTCGCGGCGCCACCGGCGTACGTGATGCGTCCAACTCCACAGGCCATGCCGCGCGTTCGACCAACGCCACCACCAGCCGGCGACCCACCGCCAGGCATCGTTGTCGGCACGGCGAGTCGCGAGCTGTTTGGGGGACCGCTGAGCGGGGTGTCGACGCTCGACCAGCTCGCGGAGATCATCGCCACGTGCACGAAGTGCCCGCTCTATCGGACGGCGACGAAGCCGGTGCCTGGACAGGGCAGCCCGACCGCCGAGTTGGTGTGCGTCGGCGAGGCGCCCGGCGAGAACGAGGACAAGCAAGGCCTCGCGTTCGTCGGGCAGGCGGGGCAACTTCTCACGAAGATTCTCGCCGCCATTAACTTGCGGCGGGAGGACGTGTTCATCTGCAACGTGCTCAAGCATCGACCACCTGGAAATCGTAACCCGATGCCGCAGGAGGTCGAAGCGTGCAGTCCGTATCTGGTCCGGCAGCTCGAGGTCATTCGCCCGAAAGTGATCGTCGCGTTCGGGACGTTCGCCGCACAGACGCTGCTCGAAACCAAGCTTTCGATCGGTAAATTGCGCGGCTCGATGCACAAGTACTACGGCATTCCGCTGATCGTCACGTATCACCCCGCCGCGCTGCTGCGCAATCCTGCGTGGAAGCGCCCAACCTGGGAAGATGTCCAGCTCGCCCGTCGAATTCTCGATCGCGCCGCAGGGGCGTGACCCGTATAGCGAGCGGCGCCCTCCGTATTCGGAGGACGCCGAGCAAGCGGTGCTCGCCGCCATGCTCATGGACGGCGACGCGATCATGCGCGCGGCCGAGTATGTCAACGACACGATGTTCTACGCGGAGCGCCACCGCAGGATCTTCCGCGCGCTCGTCGCGATCACGGAGCGTGGCGCGGTAGCCGATCCTCTCACACTCGCCGACGAGCTCGATCGTCGCGGAGAGCTCGCAGCGAGCGGCGGCAAGGAGTACATCGCGTTCCTCGTGGACGCCGTGCCCACCGCGGCGAACGTCGAGTTTCACGCGCGCATCGTGCGCGAGAAGGCGCTCCTGCGCAGCCTCATCGAGGTGTCGACGTCGATCGTCAGCGAGGCATTCGAGGGACGCACGCAGGCCGCCGAGCTGCTCGACGAAGCCGAGCAGAAGATCTTCCAGGTCAGCCAGCAGCAGGGCACAGGCGGCTTCACGCGCATCAAGGAGCTGATGTGGCCGACGATGGAGCGCATCGAAGCGCTTCAGCGCGGCGGCAAATCGATCACCGGTGTGGCGAGCGGCTTCCACGACCTCGACGACCTGACGTCCGGCTTCCAACCCTCGGATCTCGTGATCATCGCGGCGCGCCCGTCGATGGGAAAGACGGCATTGGTGCTGAACATCGCGCAACACGCTGCTATCGAGCACAACACTTCGATTGCGATCTTTTCGCTGGAAATGAGTAAAGAGTCTCTCGTGCAGAGACTCCTCACGAGCGAAGCGCGCATCGATGCGCAGCGGCTTCGCAAAGGCATGCTGCGAGACGACGACTATTCGCGCCTCGCGCGGGCGGCGGGCATCCTGTCGTCGGCGCCGGTCTATATCGATGACGCGGCGGGCATCACGTTGCTCGAGATGCGTTCCAAGGCTCGTCGGCTGAAAGCGGACTCGGGGCTGGGGCTCGTCATCGTCGACTACCTGCAGCTCATTCAGGGACCGATGAGCGCCGAGAACCGTCAGCAGGAGATCAGCCAGATCTCGCGGTCGCTCAAGGCGCTGGCGAAGGAGCTGTCAGTCCCCGTGGTCGCGCTGTCGCAGCTCTCCCGTGCGCCAGAGCAGCGCACTGGCGAGAACAAGCGCCCGCAGCTCTCGGACCTCCGTGAATCCGGCGCGATCGAGCAGGACGCCGATCTGGTGATGGCGATCTACCGCCCGGAGGTGTACGCGGAGAGCCGTCACGAAGGACCACCGGTGGACAAGGATGGGAACTCCCTCGAGGGGCGAGCGGAGATCATCGTGCTGAAGCAGCGCAACGGTCCGATCGGGACGGTGAATCTGTTCTTCCACAAGCAATACACGCGCTTCGAGAACTACACAGCCCGACAAGCAACCTGACCGCGCTGTGACGCCGAAGGTCAAGACCGTCTATCGCTGTACGGATTGTGGCGCCGAGCACCCCAAATGGGCAGGGCGCTGCGACGTGTGCGGCGAATGGAACACGCTGGTCGAGGAAGTCGCTGCGCCGAAAGTCCGTGTGGGGACCGGGGGCGGCAGCGCACGCCGGGTCGGCGGGGCCGAGTCGTTAGGCGCGGGCGGCACGGTCGCCGCCACGACGCGGCTCCGCCAGGTGGTCGGCTCCGAGGCAGCGCGGGTTCGCACCGGCCTCGACGAGTTCGACTTCGTGCTCGGCGGCGGCATCGTGCCGGGTTCCATGGTGCTCGTTGGCGGCGAGCCGGGGATCGGAAAGTCGACGATCCTGCTCCAGGTGGCCGCGCGCGTGAACGAGCGCGGCGGGTCGGCGCTATACGTGACCGGCGAGGAGTCTCCGCTTCAGGTGAAGCTCCGAGCGGACCGACTGGGTGAGGGCGCGGGCGACGTCGAGCTGTTGAGTGAGACGCTTCTCGAGACCGTGCTCGCCACGGCCAGCGCGCGGGTCCCGAGCGTCATGATCGTGGACTCGATTCAGACGGTGTTCACCGGCGATCTCGAAGGGGCGCCCGGCAACGTCGGACAGGTACGCGAATGCGCCGCGCGCCTCATGCGCTTTGCGAAGGAGTCGGGCACGGCCGTGATCGTGGTGGGGCACGTGACGAAAGGCGGGGGGATCGCCGGGCCGAAGACGCTCGAGCACATCGTCGACACGGTGCTCTACTTCGAGGGCGATAGCGCGCTCGATCACCGCCTGCTCCGCGCCACGAAGAACCGGTTCGGCAGCGTCGACGAGATCGGCGTGTTCCGCATGAGCGAAACCGGGCTGACGCCCGTCGCCAATCCGTCGGAGCTGTTCCTCGGTGATCGCCTAACGACTGCATCGGGGAGCGCGGTGACGGCGCTGCTCGAAGGGACGCGTCCCGTGCTCGTCGAGGTCCAGGCGCTTGCCGCGAAGGCAGGCTTCGGGACGCCGCAGCGCGTGGCCACCGGCTACGACGGGCGTCGCCTCGCGCTCTTGCTCGCCGTGCTCGACAAGCGTGCCGGCCTGCCGTTCGCCCAGCTCGATGTGTTTCTCAACGTCGTCGGTGGCATCCGGATGCAGGAGCCGGCCGGCGACCTGGCGGTCGCCGCATCACTGGCATCGAGCGTGTACGATCGCGCGCTGCCAGCGGATGCCGTATTCCTCGGAGAGGTTGGCCTCGGTGGCGAAATTCGCCCCGTGTCGCAATCCGAGCGACGACTGGCGGAAGCCGCGAAGATGGGAATGACTACGGCTTACCTCTCGGATCGCGGCGTTCCGCGTCGCGCCGCAGCTGGCATTCGCGCGGTCGGCATTCGCACGGTAGGCGACCTGTTCGGGTCATTGTTCTCGTGAGCACGGAACGACGCGACGACCATTACGGCGACAGCCGCGCGCCGGGTCATCACGCGCGGGACGCAACGCCGCCCGAGCTGCGAGCGGGCGGCGAGGATGCCGACGTCGGAGTCGTGATCGTCGCGGCGGGGTCGGGAAGTCGCGTCGGCGGCAGCGAGCTCAAACAGTTCCGGTGGGTCGCTGGAAAGCCGATGTTGCTGCACAGCGTGCAAGCGTTCCATGCTCGGCGCGACGTGGCGATGGTCGTCTGCGTGCTGCCAAAGGCGTTCGTAGGCGACCCGCCCCCCTGGCTGTTTCAGTGTGACATCGATCGGCTCCTCCTTTCCGTGGGGGGCCGCGAGCGCACCGAATCAGTGGCGAACGGGCTCGAGGACCTGCCTGACGAGGTCAAGGTGGTGCTGATTCATGACGCCGCGCGGCCGTTCGTCAGCAACGCCACCATCGATCGCGTCATCGCCGAAGCGCGGGGTGGTCGCGGCGCGATCGCGGCGTTGCCGGTGGTCGATACGCTCAAGGAGGTGGACGACGCTGGAAGCGTGGTTCGCACGGTCGAGCGAGCGGCCTTGTGGCGGGCGCAGACGCCGCAGGGGTTTCCGCGCGATCTGATCGAGCAGGCGCACGCGACGGCGCGTTCGGGGCGCATCACCGCCACGGACGACGCCGCGCTGTTCGAGCGACTCGGCCTGCCCGTCGTCGTAGTGCGCGGCAGTGAGCGTGCGATGAAGATCACCGACGAGGACGACTTCGCGCGGGCCGACGCGCTGTTCGCGGTCAACGAATGACGCGCCCGGAACCGAAAGCCGTTCCGTTCTGGTCCCCGCCCGAAGTGGAAGCGTCGATCGCCGGGACCATTGCGCACCTGCAAGCCGGCGGTGTGCTCGCGTACCCGACGGAAACGGTGTACGGGTTTGGCGGCGCGGTGGACTACGAGTCGGTGGAGCGACTCGTGACGCTCAAGCGGCGTCCGAGCGCGAAGCCCTTTCTCCTGCTCATCTCGGCGAGCGAGATGCTCACGCGACTCGGTCTCCATCTGACGAGCTCCGCCGCGCGCATTGCAGCCAGACATTGGCCCGGACCCGTGACGCTCGTGTTACCTGGTGGTGAGCGACGTGTACCCGACCGATTGCGTGGCCCCGAAGGTGGCGTTGCCGTTCGATGGACGCCGCACCCTGGGCTCACTCGACTCATTCACGCGTACGGTGATCCCATCACGTCCACGAGCGCGAACCTGCCGGGGGTACCGCCAGCGATGTCTGCGACTGAAATTTTGGAGCAGTGGAGCGATGCGGTGACGCGTGGCAGGATCCGCGTGCTCGACGGCGGGCGCCTTCAGCCATCCAATCCATCGACGGTCATCGACTGTACAGGACTGCGACCGCGCGTGATACGTCCGGGCGCTGTTCCCGCGGCGACGTTGCGTGAGAGCGCACCAGACCTGATCGGAGACGTGTAACCGCGAATGAAGATTCTTTTCGTCTGTACGGGCAACACCTGTCGCAGCGCGCTTGCCGAGGGTATCGCGCGGCGCGAAGCGATCGAGCGCGGGCTCATCGAGTTCGACGTCTCGAGCGCCGGCACGAGCGCGTGGAACGGCTCACCCGCATCGGACGGAAGCTTGCTCGTGGCGCTCGAGCGCGGTGTCGACCTGAGTGGCCACCGCGCCCGACAGCTCACGCGCGAGATCGTCATGGAGAACGACGTGATCCTCGCGATGGGCCCACATCACCTCGAGCGCGCGGAGGCGCTCGGTGGTGAAGGGAAGGCCCACCTGCTGACCCACTACGCGGCACACGGATCGAGCGATCGCGCGGTGAGTGACCCGTTCGGCGGTGACCTCGACGTCTATCGCGCGACGTACGAAGAGCTGGAGCACGAGATCAAGCGGGTGTTCGACCGAATAGCGGCGGAGCAGGCGCCAGGCGCGTCGTGACACGGCTGCCGAGTCGGCTCGTCCTACTCGGCCGCCCGGTAAGCCATTCGCTGTCGCCCGCGTTTCAGAACGCCGCATTGCGGCACGCGGCGTTGCCGGTCCGATACGAGCTGCTCGACGTCGCACCCGACGCGCTCGACGCAACGCTCGACGCGCTCGTGGTGGAAGGCGCATGGGGGAACGTCACGATCCCGCACAAGGAGCACGTCGCGTCACGGTGTGCTCGAGTGAGCGCGCTCGCCGAACGCGTCGGAGCCGTGAACACGTTCTGGAGCGAGGATGGAGCGCTCGTCGGCGACAACACCGACGTTGGCGGCTTTCGTGCCCTGCTCAATGAGACCGCCCCGGATCTCGACCGCACCAAACCGGTTGCAGTGCTCGGAGCGGGCGGTTCGGCCGCCGCGGTGCTCACCGCGCTCGAACAGGACGCTTTTCTGGACGTGCGCGTGTGCAGCCGGACCGAGGCTCGGGCGCTCGCGTTATGCGAGCGCTTCAGCGCGGCGCGAGTTGAAAGCAACGCGGAGGCAGGCGTTCGGGGCGCATCGCTCGTCATCAACACGACACCCAGCGGGCTGGACGATTCATCGACGCCGATCGACGCCGAACTGATCGAGTCCTCCGCCGTTGTTCTCGACCTCATCGTGGGTCGCAACGAGACGCCGCTCGTGCGCGCGGCGCGCGGGCGCGGTCTCCGCGCGGCCGATGGCCTAACGATGCTGATCGAGCAGGGAGCACTGGCGTTCGAGCGGTGGTTCGGCGTTGCGCCGGATCGCGATGTGATGCGCCGGGCCGTCGCCCGCTAAGGCGCATGTCACCGTGGGGTCACGCAACCTCGGCATTGGGCGCCCACCCGGCGGTTCGCTTGCTCCGCAGTGCCGCCGGAGGGATCGCCGATCTACTCCTGCCGCGAGTGTGTGTCGTCTGCCAGTGTCCACTCGCGGTTCACGAGCGCGGCGTCGTCTGCGGTCGCTGCTGGACGCGTCTCGACGCGCTGCCGCACCCGCAGTGCACGAGGTGTGGGCACCCGCACATCAAGCACAGCTGTCGGTGGTGTGACCTTCTTCCGCCGTTCGTCCGGGCCGTCCGATCCGTGTGCTGGGCGCCGAGCGGCGCGGGAGGTGCGATCGTTTACGCGCTCAAGTACGACGGTTGGCGAGCTGCCGCCGAGGGAATGGCTGAGCGAATGGCGCGCCTCGCCTGGCCGATCGACGTCACCGAAGAGCGAACGGCGCTCGTTCCGGTTCCACTCTCGCATGCGAGATTGCGTGAACGCGGATTCAACCAGAGCGAGCTGATTGCCCGCGCGCTCGCGTCGCGATGGCGCATACCCGTCTGGACTGACCTCATGTCACGCCAGCGAAACACGGAAACGCAAACGCGTCTTACACCAGGGGACCGCTTGCGCAACGTGGCCGGGGCATTCGATGTTTCGTCGTCCGTGTCGACGCGACTCCGTGGCGCACACCTCGTGCTCGTTGACGATGTCGTCACGACCGCCGCGACACTGAACGCATGCGCGGAAACGCTGATGGAAGGCGGCGCTCGCATCATCAGCTATGTCACCTTCGGCCGCGCTCGCTCCGCGAGTGATCGGCCGCTTTCGTGAGGAAGATAGGGAATGGCGATTCGGGTAGGTATCAACGGCTTCGGCCGGATCGGGCGGCAGGTGGTGCGCGCGGCGAAGGAGCAGGGCGTCGCGGACCTCGACTTCATCGCGGTGAACGACCTCACCGACACCAAGACGCTGGCGCATCTGTTCAAGTACGACTCCGTCCATCGCGCGTACGACGGCGAGGTGAGCACCGCGGCGAATGGCATCTGCGTGGACGGCGATGAAATTCGCGTCTTCGCGGAGAAGGATCCTGCGGCGCTGCCGTGGAAGGACCTCGGCGTTGACATCGTGCTCGAGTCGACAGGCCGCTTCACCAAGGCCGAAGACGCCGGAAAGCACATCAAGGGCGGCGCGAAGAAGGTGATCATCTCGGCACCGGCGAAGGGCGAGGACATCACCATCGTCATGGGTGTGAACAGCGACAAGTACGACAACGCCAAGCACCACATCGTGTCGAACGCGTCGTGCACCACCAATTGCCTTGTCCCCATGGTGAAGGTCGTGCGCGACGCGTTCGGCTTCCGCCACGGGTCCATGGTGACCATCCACAGCTACACCAACGACCAGAACATCCTCGATCTTCCGCACAAGGACCTGAGGCGTGCCCGCGCGGCGGCGCTGTCGATCATTCCCACGACGACTGGTGCGGCCAAGGCGACGTCGCTGGTCATCCCGGAGGTGAAGGGGAAGATCGACGGCATCGCCATTCGCGTCCCGACGCCTGACGTCTCGCTTACCGATCTGGCCGCCGAAGTCGATCGCCCGGTCACGGTCGACGAGGTGAACGCCGCGTTCAAGGCGGCGGCTGACGGACCGATGCAGGGCATCCTCGCGTACTCCGAGGAAGAGCTTGTGTCTGCGGACTACATCGGCAACGCGCACTCGTGCATCCTCGACTCGAAGAGCACGAGCGTCATCGATGGCACGCTCGTGAAGGTCTCCGGTTGGTACGACAACGAGTGGGGCTACGCGTCGCGTTGCGTGGACCTGATTCGCTTCATGGGCACGCGGCTCTAACGAGCCAGTCGGTAGCCATCAGCCATCAGCCATCAGCTCAAACGGCGTGATTTCCAAACGAACCATTCGCGACTTGACCGACGCGGAGGTGCGCGGCAAGCGCGCCCTCGTCCGCGTCGACTTCAACGTGCCGCTCGATGAGGGCGGTACGGTCTCCGATGACACTCGAATTCGCGCGGCGCTGCCGACGATCGAGGGGCTGGCAGCGCGCGGCGCTCGCGTCGTGTTGCTATCGCATCTCGGTCGGCCAAAGGGAGGCAAACCCGAACCGAGGTACTCGCTTGCCCCGGTTGCCAGGCGACTCGGCGAGCTCACATCGCGACCGGTTCGCTTCGTCGCGGCGCTCGATTCTGACGACGCCGTGGCCGCCACGCGTGAGCTCAAGGACGGCGAAATCCTGCTCCTCGAGAACACACGGTTCAACGCCGGCGAGGAGAAAAACGACGATGTGCTCGCGAAGGCGCTTGCGCGGCTCGGCGATCTCTATGTGAACGACGCGTTCGGTGCAGCGCACCGTGCACACTCATCGACGGCCGGCGTCGCCAAGTATCTGCATCCGGCTGTTGCGGGGCTCCTGATGGAGAAGGAGCTCGAGTATCTCGGCTCGGCGCTCGCCGATCCGCAGCGGCCGTTCATAGCGATCCTGGGCGGGGCGAAGATCTCGGGCAAGATCGACGTTATCGAATCGCTGTTGCCGAAGGTCGACGGGCTGCTGATCGGCGGCGCGATGGCAAACACGTTCTACAAGGCGATGGGGCTCGAGACCGGGAAATCGCTCGTGGAGCCCGACCGTGTCGAGCTCGCGAAATCGCTGGTGGACCGTGCGAAGTTCCGTCTCACGCTGCCGCACGATGCGGTCGTGGCGCCGTCGCTCGAGCAGGCTGCCAGCGCGCACGCGGTACGGCGCGACGGCATTCCGCCTAACGAAGCGATGTTCGACATCGGGCCCGACACGATGCGCTCGTACGCGCGCGCAATCGCGACCGCGAAGACGGTCGTCTGGAACGGCCCGATGGGCGTGTTCGAGACGCCGCCGTTCGACGCGGGCACACGGGCCGTCGCACAGGCGATGGCAGAGGCCACGAACAACGGAGCCACAACGATCGTCGGGGGTGGAGATTCCGCCGCTGCCGTGGCCGAGGCGGGCCTCGAGGCACGGATGAGCCACGTGTCCACAGGCGGAGGCGCGTCGCTGGAGTTTTTGGAAGGGAAACCGTTGCCGGGAGTGGAAGCGCTGGAGCCCCGCCGGTGATGCTCCGCAAGCCGGTGTTCGCAGCCAACTGGAAGATGAACCACGGTCCGACCGACGCGAAGGCGTTTCTTCGCACGTTTCTCGTGCACTACGCCCGACGCACGGACCGGACGGTAGCGTTCTTTCCTCCCGCGCTGACGTTGCACGCCGTCACCGACGCGCTCCGCGATCGCGCCGACATCCTGGTCGGCGTGCAGAATGTTCATTGGGAACCCAAGGGAGCGTTCACCGGCGAGCTGTCGGCTCCAATCGCGCGTGATGCGGGCGCGCGGCTCGTGCTCGTCGGGCACTCGGAGCGTCGGCATGTCTTCGGCGAGACCGACGAACAGACCGGGCTCAAGTGCGCGGCGGTGGCCAGTGCGGGTCTCGTCCCGGTGTTGTGCGTCGGCGAGAAGCTCGAGGAGCGCGAGCGAGGGACGGAGGAAGCGGTTGTGGTGAGGCAGCTGCGAGCCGGCTTTGGGCGCTTACAGCCGGCGCAGATTGCGACCGCGCTCGTGGCGTACGAGCCCGTGTGGGCGATCGGGACCGGCCGCACAGCGTCGCCGAATGACGCGTCGACCATGCACGCCGTGGTGCGGCGAGTCTTGAAGGAGCTTGCCGGCGAGCGCGCCGCCCACATCCCAGTGCTTTACGGCGGAAGCGTGAGTCGTGGCAACGTGGCCGAGTTGATCGGTGCGCCCGAGGTCGACGGTGTTCTCGTCGGCGGAGCGAGCCTCGACGCGGACGGCTGGGCGACGATCGTCCGGGCCTGAGTTTGCGAAACCCAAGTCTCGCCGCGGGTTGACCCACTAGGCTCAACCCAGCGATATTACGCGGCTGCATTTTTCAATCGTTCAGCCCCCGTTCACGCAATGCTGTACACGTTTCTCGTCATTCTGCTGATTCTCGACAGCATCGTTCTCGTCGCGGCGATCCTGCTTCAGGCCGGAAAGGGCGGTGGGCTCGCCGCGAGCTTCGGGGGCGCTACGTCCGCTGCAGATTCGCTCATCGGGACCCGCCAGGCCGGCAACCTGCTCACGAAGGCGAGCTGGTGGTGCGGGGGCATCTTCCTGCTGCTGGCGTTCGTTCTTCAGATCGCTTCTACCCGCACTCGCGTACCGGCATCGGTGCTCGACAAGCCGTTGACGAATGTCCCCGCGGCGCCGATCGCTCCGACGCAGAAGTCGAATCCGGCAGTTCCGCTCGAGGCAGCGCCGAAGACGCCCCCAACGCCGGCGCCCTCGACGCCTACCCCCAAGGGTGCACAGCCCAAACAGTAACGCCCACCGGTGACCGACCAGCGCTCCCTCCCAGGGTTCCTTCTCCTCGAGGACGGAACCCTTTTTCGCGGCCGGCTGGATGGTACGATCGCGCCGGCCGTCGCCGAGGTCGTGTTCACGACGAACATGACGGGGTATCAGGAGGTCTACACCGACCCGTCCTATCAGGGGCAGATCGTCGTGATGACGGCGCCCATGATCGGGAACTACGGCATCAACACCGAAGATCCGGAGTCGGGTGCGCCGCAGGTTGCGGGCGTCGTGTTGCGAGAGCTGTCACGGAGCTACTCGAACTGGAGAGCGTCAGGCGACCTCCGGAGCTGGCTCGCTGCCTCGAACGTGCCGATTCTCGAAGGAGTCGACACCCGGCGGTTGACGCGGCACCTCAGGTCCGTCGGCGTGATGCGTGGGGTGATTGGCGTTGGAGACCAGCCCAACGACGAAGCGCAGGCGGCTCTCGATGCGTGCCCGAGCATGGAGGGCCTCGATCTCGCTTCGCGCGTTTCCACGAAGTCTGAGTACACGTGGGGCGACCCTCGCGCGAGCACGCACATCGTCGCGTATGACTACGGGATCAAGCGCAACATCCTCCGTCTATTCGAGGCGGAGGGGTGTCGCGTGACCGTGGTACCGGCAACGACTCCGCACAGCGAGGTGCTCGAGCGGTCGCCGGACGGTGTGTTCCTCAGCAACGGCCCGGGCGACCCGGCCGCCGTCGCCTACGCGCCCGCGGCGATTCGCGGCATTGCTGCCGCCGGCGTCCCGCTGTTCGGGATCTGCCTGGGTCATCAGCTCCTCGGCCTCACGTTCGGCGGCGAGACGGTGAAGATGTCGTACGGGCATCGCGGCGGAAATCACCCGGTGAAAGAGCTGACCACGGGCCGGGTGCTCATCACGTCGCAGAATCACGGCTTTGCGGTTCGCGGGGACGAACACGGCGTTCCTGGTGCGCCGGCGTTGGAGGTCACGCACGTGAACCTCAATGACGGAACCGTCGAGGGGCTGAAGCACCGGGACCAGCCAATCTTCGCCGTGCAGTACCATCCCGAGGCCGCCCCAGGCCCACACGACGCGCGACCGCTGTTTCGTGAGTTCATGGAGACCGTCCGGAAGGCGAGCGTCTAGTCCCTCGAAGCGAACCCGTCCGGACTTGCGTAAACGTCTGGACCGGCGGCTTCGAGCAGGCTGGCTCAAGTGAGCCAAGCGCTTGACACACAACGGTTAACGGCCTAGTTTCGAGCCGTTGATCGAGTGTCCCAACGAGTCTCTGTCGAGGCCCCATCAATGACGAAAGCCGACCTGGTCGAGCGAGTCACCGCGCAGATTTCGCAAACTGCCGGACCGATGATCTCAAAGAAGGACTGCGCTCGCGTCGTCGATTCGTTTCTCGACGCGATCAAGGAAGCCCTTCAGCAGCAAAAGAACATCGAGGTCCGCGGCTTCGGCACGTTCAAGATTCGACAGCGGAAGACTCGAATGGCTCGGAATCCTCGCACGGGATCACCCGTCGAGGTGTCCGCGCGGCCGGTTCCGGTCTTCAAGCCCTCAAAGGAGTTGCGCGCGATGGTCGCCGGAACCGAATACGTTGAGGAGTTCACGGAAGACTGACGGCGTTCCGTCGTTCCGCTCGAGCGTCGATCCGCAATCGTTCTACGACTCGTTGATGACCCGGTGCGAGCAGCGCCGGGTTTTTTTGTCTGCGTGCACGCGCGGCGCGCGGGCTATATTCTTTCAGAGA
>Ga0307406_10000672_pt1 | contig 19299 bp, 15 predicted proteins | sample 322Cmetagenome_3_FD_203706 | JGI IMG/M metagenome (GOLD analysis project Ga0307406, IMG submission 203706) | Maize rhizosphere microbial communities from greenhouse at UC Davis, California, United States - 322HYB-C-2 | ecosystem: Host-associated > Plants > Roots > Rhizosphere > Soil | place...
TGCGTAGAACGACAATGAGTTCCGGTGGCTCCCGGTATTTCATGAAGTCGTGATTGGCGGTAGATTGCGACCGTCTGATTGGGCGGTAAATGAGATTGGTTCGCAATTCATTGAAATACTGAGAGTTGAGACTGTTTCTCAAGTCGTTCTTAGGTTGCGCGGACGAAATCCGGGCGGCATGTTAGACCCAAGCCTTTCAACCACTATTACGATCATGAAAACGACGACCGCTACCCGTGCCTGCGCTGCGTGCGCTTACTGGAACAAGCTAGAAGACGATGCCGGTGAGTGCCGCCGTCACGCTCCGCAGACCCTCGCCTTCGAGGTCGATGAGGAGGTGAAGTTTGAATCCATGTTCCCCGTGACTGCCGGCGACGACTGGTGCGGAGACTTTGAAAAGAAGGATTGAGGGTTACAAGGCCTTGATCCTCGATAGAGAGCCCATCCGTGAGTGGATGGGCTTTTTCATGCTTGCGAAGCTCGTTGATTCGCAACGACGGGCGCAAGTTCCGCAAGCGACCGCGAGCACGGCGGCACCCGGCGGGTCTATGCTCCGGGCATGTTCTGCTCCTGGAGGAAAAGCCCGTCTGCCCCGTGCTCGTGCGCCTTTCTGCTGCGCGGGCCGCTGCCTGAGTTGTTGAATCACCTTTGCTGCCTCGGCGAGTCCACCTTGGTGCTGCGGCAGCAAGGGTTGAGCTTGGCGAAGTGCACTCGCTTCGGCCTGAGCGTGGCAACACGCGAGAGCGGCTGGCAGGTGCTGCACGATCATCTCAGCGGGATGGAAACGGACATCGGCAGGACGCTTTCCCTCTACCTGCTGGCCAATGCCGGCGATCGCAAGCCGGTGATTGGCATGGCGGAACCCGGGCTTCCGCTGCACGCAACCATCCGGCTGGACCACCATGACTGGAACTCGCAGGTGGTCGCGAACTTGATCGATCACTTTGAAGGCGTCTCCCTCGATTGCCTCGAAAGTCGCCGCCTCGGAGCCGGGGCGTGGCTGGATGAATGGGAGCGGCCAGTGGCAAATCAGGACGTCATCGGCATGGATCAGGCCTGCCAGATCCTCCATGAATGCCGCGAGCTTGAAGTCTCGGTGAAGGTGCGGGGAAGCCAAGGCTCGGCGCGATTTGAACCGTCGTTCGTCGACGCCTGCGGTTCCGTCCTGCGTGTGGCCGACCGTGGACGGCGTCATGTGGTGCATGCGGATGTCCAGGATCCCGGCTTCCGGCTTTTCCGGACGGATCGCTATGGCTTGCGCCTTTGCGTCGAAGATCAGAGCGGCTCGACGATGCGGTAACCAATCCCCGGTTCGTTGCGAATCAGCAGCAGGTCGCCAAGTTTTTTGCGTAGCAGGTTCGCATAGACGCGAAGGTAGTGGGTTTGCTCCTCGGCTTGAGGGCCCCACACTTCGCGAAGGAGTTGGCGTTGGGTGACAATCTTGCCCGGGTGTCGTACGAGTGCCCGGAGGAAGGCGAACTCGGTGGGAGTGAGCTTCAGTTCCTCTCCCTTCAAAATCGCCTCGTGACGGTCGAGCCGTACGAGCAGGGGCCCGAAGACGATCTCCGGTGCATCGTTGCGATGTCGTCGTCGTTGAATTGCGGCAAGGCGGGCTAGCAACTCGCCAGTGGCGAAGGGTTTCGTTACGTAGTCGTCGGCACCTGCTTCGAGCGCTGCAATCTTCTCGGGCTCACTGTCCATCACCGAAAGGATCAGGACGGGGACATCACTCCACTCGCGCAGACGCTTGAGCACGGTGACTCCATCGAGATCCGGCAGGCCGAGGTCTAACAGCACCACGTCCGGCCGATGCACGGCGCAGGCTTGCAGGCCGAGTTGGCCGTTTTCCGCTTCGTGGACGGCGTAGTCGCGCGATTCCAGTGCCAACCGGAGCAGGCGACGGATCTGGACTTCATCGTCAATGACGAGCGCGGTCATGATTCGGCGACAGCAGTGGCTTCCATGGTCTCGGCGGTCAGGCGGATCGTGAACTCCGCGCCGCCGGCGGGATGATTGCGGGCGACAATCTCACCGCCGAGAGCGTGGAGAAAGCCTTTTGCGATCGATAGCCCGAGGCCGGTTCCTCCGGCGGGCGCACCGGGTGCCCGGCAGAATTTGCCGAAGATCCTCCGCTCTTCGCCCTTCGGGATGCCTTTGCCATGATCGCGGACCGTGAACTCGATGCCCTTCTCGTGGCGCGTGACCGTCAGTTCTACCGGCGTCATTGGAGAGGTGTGGGCCGCGGCATTATGAAGGACATTGGCGAGCACCTGCTCTAGCAACGAGTGATCCGTCTTTATCAAAGGCAAGTCGGGCGTGATCCGTTCGAAAAACTCGCGCCCGCGCAGAATGTCGCCCGTGGCTTCGAGGGCGGCGGAGACGATGTCGCTGACATCGCACCACTCCAGCCGTGGTTCAATCACCGAGGACTCGAGGCGGGTCATCTGCAGCAGGCCCTCCACAATGCGCTGCAAGCGACGCGAGGCGGTGTCGATCTCGGCGAGATACGGATCCTTCGCGGTATCTTGAGCATCGACGGCCGCGCGGATCACTGCGATGGGAGTTTTCAGCTCGTGTGAGACGCTATCGAGCAGGGCGCGTCGAAGTTTCTCTCCTTCTTCCAGCCGTTCGGTGTGTTGGACGGCTTGGATGAAATGCTCCTTCTCCAACACCAACGCGAGCTGCAGGACGAAGGCCTCGGTGGCTTGCCGCTCGGTAAAGGTGAACTGCGTGGCATCGCGGACGAGCCCGAGCACGCCCATGGTCGAGGTCGCTGTCTGTAGTGGAAACCAAGTTGCTGAAGCCGAAGGCAGGGTGTCGGTGAAGCGACCTGCTGGCTGATGATTCGCAAATGCCCAGGCGGCGACGGCAAACTCGGTATCGTCCGGTGCGAAAGCGCTGGCTGGAAGCGCGTCGCGGCCGAGCGAGTGGTCGTCGAGACGGACGAGCAGTGCGACTTGGCCACCGAGGATTGATTCGATGATGCGCAGCGCTGCTTCCAAGCCCTTGCCCGCTTCGGGATGCAGCGCGGCCTGTTGCGTAACTCTCAGCAGGGCATCGGTGTGACGCTGCCGCTCACGCTCGGCACGCTCGCGAAGCTTCAGTCTGGAAGTCAGCTGGCCCATGGCGAGCGCAACGACGAAGAACATGGCGAGCATTGCCATGTCCTCCGGTTGCTCTACATGAAAGGTAAAGCGCGGCGGAATGAAGATGAAATCCCACGCCATGGCTGAAGCTCCGGCCATGAGCAGCATGGGACCGCGGTCCCAGCGCATGGAAGTGAGCACGATCGCCAGCAGATAGAGAAACGCCGGGACCGTGTAGCCACTGAACGGAAGTAGCAGCAGGGAAAATACTGTGACTGCAGCCGTGAGGCCGAGCGCACTGCCATAGTCATACCAGCGGGAAACCGGGGCGGGCTCCTGCGGTGGGTTCGGCTTCTTTCCGGCAAGCGGTCTGACGATGCAGACGTCAATGTCGCCGCTGCCGGCAATGATCCGCTCGGTCAGAGTGGCCCGGTGGAAGCGCTTGCGGTCCGATTTGCCAACGACAATCTGGCTGACATTGCGCTCGCGGGCGACGTCTAACAGGGCGTGCGCCACATCGTCCCCTGTCACGTGGACCACTTCGCCGCCAAGCCTGCGCACCAAAGCAAGGCCGCTCGAAAGCAGTTCCTCCTCATCCGGGCGCAGCCGTCGCGAGCTCTCCACCCAGACGCCGATCCATGGGCAGCCGATCCGTGCGGCAGCGCGACGTGTCCAGCGGACGAGGCTTTCCGAGTAAGGGGTGGGCGCGACACCGACGAGAAGCCGTGCATTGGTTTTCCACGGAGTCGCATCGCGGCGGGCGCGGCGGAAGTCCTCGAGATCACGATCTACCTTCTCGGCGGTGAAGCGCAGGGCGAGTTCCCGCAGGGCGGCGAGATTACCCTCGCGGAAAAAGCCTTCGGCGGCGGCATTGGCCCGGTCGCCCAGATAGACTTTTCCTTCGGTCAGTCGCTGGAGGAGTTTCTCAACACTGAGATCGATGAGCTGGATCTCGTGCGCGCGATCGAGCAGGGAGTCCGGGACGGTTTCCTGAACCGAGACGCCCGTCACCTGGCGGACCACATCGACCTGGCTCTCGATGTGTTGGACATTGAGCGTGGTGCAGACATCGATGCCGGCAGCCAGCAGCTCGAGCACGTCCTGGTAGCGCTTTGCGTGGCGGCTGCCGGGGGCATTCGTGTGAGCAAGTTCATCGACCAGCAGGAGATCCGGGCGACGGGCAAGCGCGGTATCGAGGTCGAATTCCTCCAGCAGGTGGCCATTGTGCTCGATTTGCTTGCGGCGCAGGACTTCAAGGCCATCTAACAATGCCGCGGTCTCCGCGCGTCCGTGAGTTTCAACGATGCCGGCAAGCAAGCTCAAGCCCTCTGCCTGTCGCTGGCGGGCGGCCAGCAGCATGGCGTAGGTCTTGCCCACGCCAGGGCACATGCCGAGGAAGATGAACAGCCGCCCGGCCCGACGCCGCCCTTCCTCGCGCTGGACTTGCGCGAGCAGCAGATCGGGATCCGGGCGGTCGTCGGTCATGGGAGCTGGCGGCACTTCATCGGGAAAGTTCGTCGAGTGCGAGATTGAGTTTCAGCACGTGGACACCGGCATCGCCAAGGATGCCGAAATCGGGTGAATCCGTGTGAATCGTGATCAGTTCGCGGACCTTTTCCTCGGACAGGTTGCGAGCCTTGGCGACCCGCGGCGCTTGGAGGGCGGCATTGGCGGGACTGATGTGTGGGTCGAGGCCGCTGCCGGAAGCGGTTACTGCGTCGGCTGGCACGGCTTGGTCGGGCGCGAGACTGTTCGCGGTGCGATAGGCCTCCACGCGCTCCTTGATTTGGTCGGCGAGCTTCTGCGAGGTCGGGCCGAGGTTGCTGCCGCTTGAGCTGGCAGCATCATAGCCGTTCGCTCCGGCGGCCGAGGGACGCGGGTGGAAGTATTTCTCTCCAGTGAAGTTCTGGCCGAGCAAGGCGGAGCCGATGACCTTGCCGGAGGCGTTCTTAATCAGGCTTCCGTCGGCCTTGTCTTTGAATGCAGTCCGGGAAATGCCGGTGACGATGAGCGGGTAAGCGCCGCAGGTGACGGCGGCGAGGATGACCGTGGAAACAACGGCGCCGCGGAGTTGGGAAAGAAAGGAGTTCATGGATCAAACAAGGTGAAGGGTGGAGACGATCACATCGACCGCCTTGATGCCTGCGAAGGGCAGCAGCAGGCCGCCGAGGCCATAGACGAGCAGGTTGCGGCGCAGCACGGCCATCGCGCCGAGCGGCTTGTAGGCCACGCCTTTTAGGGCAAGCGGGATCAGTGCGATGATGATGAGTGCATTGAAGATCACCGCGCTGAGGATGGCGCTTTGCGGCGAGGCCAGCTTCATCACATTGAGCGGTGAGATGGCGGGGAACGTGACCATCAGCATCGCCGGGATGATGGCGAAGTATTTCGCGACGTCATTGGCGATGGAGAAGGTCGTAAGCGAGCCGCGGGTCATCAGGAGCTGCTTTCCGATTTCGACGATCTCGATGAGCTTGGTGGGGTTGCTGTCGAGGTCGACCATGTTGCCGGCTTCGCGTGCGGCCTGGGTGCCGGTGTTCATGGCGACGCCGACGTCGGCTTGGGCAAGCGCGGGCGCGTCATTGGTGCCGTCACCGGTCATGGCGACGAGATGACCAGCAGCCTGTTCGGCACGGATTCGCTTGAGTTTATCCTCTGGCGTCGCCTGCGCCATGAAGTCGTCCACGCCGGCCTCGGCAGCGATCGCGGCGGCGGTCATCGGATTGTCGCCCGTGATCATCACGGTGCGGATGCCCATCTTGCGAAGCTGGGCGAAGCGCTCCTTGATTCCGCCCTTGACGACGTCCTTGAGCTCGACCACGCCAAGCACTTTGGTTCCTTCTGCCACGACGAGCGGCGTGCGGCCTGCGCGAGCGGCAGCCTCAACGGCGGCAGTCACATCGCTCGGGAAGTGACCTCCCTGTTCCTCCACCCAGCGCTTCACCGACTCGGCGGCACCCTTGCGGATGCTGCGCCCGTCAAGGTCCACGCCGCTCATGCGGGTCTGCGCAGCGAAGGGCACGAAGTGCGCGTGAGGCTGCAGCAAGTCGCGGCCGCGGATGTTGAACTTCTCCTTGGCGAGCACGACGATGCTGCGGCCTTCCGGCGTTTCATCGGCCAGCGAGGAAAGCTGAGCGGCATCGGCGAGGTCCAGCTCGCTCACTCCCGGCGCAGGAAGAAAGGCGGAGGCCATGCGGTTGCCGATGGTGATGGTGCCGGTCTTGTCTAACAACAGCACGTCGATGTCGCCTGCCGCCTCGACCGCACGACCGCTGGTGGCGATGACGTTGCGGCGGATCATGCGGTCGATGCCGCTGATGCCGATGGCACTCAACAGCCCGCCGATCGTGGTGGTGATCAGGCAGACCAGCAGGGCGACCAGCACCGGGATCGTGAACTCCATGCCTGAATAGATGCCGAAGGGCTTCAGGGTGATGCAGACCAGAAGGAAGATCAGCGTCATGGCCGAGAGCAAGATGGTCAGCGCGATCTCGTTCGGCGTTTTCTGCCGCTTGGCGCCTTCCACCATCGAGATCATGCGGTCGAGGAAGGTATTGCCCTTTTCCGAGGTGATCTTGATCACGATGCGGTCGCTGATCACGCGGGTGCCGCCAGTCACGGCACTACGGTCGCCGCCGCTTTCGCGGATGACGGGTGCCGATTCGCCGGTGATGGCGGCTTCATCGACACTGGCGATGCCTTCGATCACCTCGCCGTCGGCAGGAATCAGGTCGCCGGTTTCGCAGACGACGAGGTCGCCTTTTTCAAGCAAGGGAGCAGCAACGGATTTTTCCTTGCCGCTCTTGCTGAGACGGCGGGCGATGGTGTCCTTGCGCGCCTTGCGCAGGCTATCGGCCTGGGCCTTGCCACGGCCCTCGGCGACGGCTTCGGCGAAGTTCGCGAACAGCACGGTGAACCAAAGCCAGACCGCAAGCTGGAGGATGAAGCCGTGGTCGGCTTTCGCAGTGAAGATCGCGACGGTGGTCAGCACCGCGCCGACTTCGGTGACGAACATCACCGGGTTCTTCACCATCAGGCGCGGGTCGAGCTTCTTGAAGGACTCCCCGACGGCAGGCATCAGGATCGCCTTGTCGAAGAGGGATTGAGCTTTGGTGGACATGATCAGGAAATGAGATGTGTTAGAAGAGGTTGCCGCCGTGCATCAGGAAGTGCTCGACGATGGGGCCGAGCGCGAGGGCGGGCAGGAAGTTCAGCGCGCCGATGAGCAACACGGTGCCGATGAGCAACACGGTGAAGGTGCCGCCAGAGACCGGGAAGGTGCCGGGGCTGGGCGGCGAGAACTTCTTCTTCGCCAGCGAACCGGCCAAGGCGAGGATCGGGACGATCATCAGGAAACGGCCGACAAGCATCGCGATGCCGAGTGTGACGTTGTAGTGCGGGTCGCCGCTGGCCGGGTTCGCGGTCAGGCCACCGAAGGCGCTGCCATTGTTCGCGGTAGCGGAACTGAAGGCGTAAAGGATTTCGCTGAAGCCATGCGGTCCGGCATTGTTGAGGCCGGCCAGGCCCCAATCCGCGACAGCGGCCCAAGCGGTGAATCCCAGGATGGTGAGAGTGAGCACCAGCAGTGCGAGCATTGCCATCTTCACCTCGAAGGCATTGATCTTCTTACCCAGATACTCCGGCGTGCGGCCGACCATCAGGCCGGCGATGAAGACTGCGAGCACCACGAAGACGATCATGCCGTAGAGGCCCGCGCCGACGCCACCGATGACGACTTCACCGAGTTCAATCATGAACAGCGGGATCAGGCCGCCGATGGCGGTGAAGGAGTCGTGCATCGAATTCACCGCGCCGCAGGACGCCGCGGTGGTGATGACGGCGAAGAGCGAGGAGTTGAAGATGCCGAAGCGAACCTCCTTGCCTTCGAAGTTGCCATCCGCAGCGGCGACGCCGAGCGAGTGGTGGATCGGATTGCCTGCGGCCTCGGCCCACCAGCAGACTAGCGTGCCGACGGTGAAGAGGATCATCATGGCTGCCCACACTGACCAGCCGTGGCCCTGGTTGCCGGTGGATTTGCCGAGATACCAGGTCAGGCCGCTGCCGATCGCGAAGATCGAGAGCATCTGGATGAAGTTGGAGAGCGGCGTGGGGTTCTCGAAGGGATGGGCTGCGTTGGCATTGGCGAAGCCGCCGCCATTGGTGCCGAGCGTCTTGATCGCGACCTGCGAAGCCATCGGGCCCTGGGCGATCGTCTGGGTGTCCACGGTGGTCGATTCAGTCACCGTTTCGCCGGCATCGTTGGTGGACTCGACTTGTACGGTCTGCGGCTCGACCACTTGGGCAGTGTCGTAGTCCTTGAAGTTCTGGATCATGCCCTGCGAAACAAGGGACACGGCGAAGGCGACGCAGATTGGCAGCAGCAGGTAGTACGTGGAGCGGACCAGATCGACCCAGAAGTTCCCCAGTGCGGTGGTGGTGTGGCGGGAGATGCCGCGCACCAGCGCCGCGGCGATGCCGATGCCTGTCGCGGCCGAGACGAAGTTGTGGAAGGTCAGGCCGACCATCTGCGACAGGTAGGACATGGTCGCTTCGCCGCCATAGCTCTGCCAGTTGGTATTGGTCGTGAAGCTGACGGCGGTATTGAAGGCGAGCGCCGGGGAAAGCTCGGGCAGGCCCTGCGGATTCAGCGGCAGCACATGCTGGAGTCGCAGGATCGCGTAGGTGAAGATCACGCCGACCAGGCTGAAGAGCAGCATGGCGAGGGTGTAACCTTTCCAGTCATGCTCTTCGCCGGGCTTCACGCCCATCAGGCGATAGGTGAGGCGTTCCGCCGGACGGAGCACCGGGTCGAGCCACGTCTTTCCATCTGGATCCAGTACCTTGGTGAGGTAGATGCCGAGGGGCTTGGTAATGGCGGCGAGGATGCCGATGAAAAGGGCGAGTTGCAGCCAATCATTCGCGTGCATGGCCGAGACGAGGTGTTAAAATTTCTCCGGCCGGATCATGGCCGTGAACAGGTAGACAAGGAGGCCGAGGGCGATGAGCCCGACGATGATGGTTTCCATGGGATCAGAGGCGTTCGCAGAAATGGGCATAGAGGAAGGCGAGGACGAAGAAGCCCCCGGCAATGCTCAGGCAAATGGCATCGTTCATACGAAGCCATGTTCCCACGGATCCCGAGTCCGGGGAGTCAAAGTCCCGGCCGGAGGCGTCAAGAATGCGTCAAAGCCGCGATGGGCTTCGAGGCAGCGGAATCACGCCGTTTGCTCACGGATTTGCCTGTTCTCTCCGCCGCTCGACGGCCGAGCGTTTCTGGAGATCGAAAGGCGTGCCGCAGTACATGCAGCGGAAGCGATTGAGGAAAAGAATGCCGAGCACGGCGGTGGTGCCGTAGTTGAACGGGCGAAGACGGGAAGCCTTGGCGTGTTTCACGGCACCGCTGTCGAGCAGCGGTGAGCCCTTGCACAGTGGGCAGCGGGCGGAGCGCCGCCGCAGGAAGGAGATCAGCCAGGTCACGGCGAGGGCGAGGGCCGAGGCAATCAGCGGCTTCACCATCGTCATCGGGGTCGGATGAAGAAACAGAATCACCGCGCAGGTGATAAAGGCGATGATGCAGAGGTAGTGGACCAGCGTGAAGAAGATCGCATGGGTAAACGGCCGCTTGTCGTGAATGGAGCGAGCGCGGCTGACAGGATCGGCGACGGGGCGGCTGGACATGCAAGAGGTGGGCGCGACAGGCAGAGGGGACGAGAAGAGCGTGGGGCGAGAGGGGAAGAGCATATCGAGTGCCCTCCCACCGCACTTCCCGTGTCAGCGGAAAAGTTATCGGAAAAGAATAGGGATCAGCAGGATGGCGAGGATGTTCACCACTTTGATCATCGGATTCACGGCCGGTCCGGCGGTGTCCTTGTAGGGATCGCCCACGGTATCACCGGTCACGCTCGCGGCATGGGCCGGCGAACCCTTGCCGCCGTGGTTCCCGTCTTCCACGAATTTCTTGGCATTATCCCATGCACCGCCGGAAGACGTCATGGCGATGCCCATGAACAAGCCGGTAACGATGGTGCCTACCAGAAGTCCGCCGAGGACATACGGCCCGTGGTCGGGGATGATGGCGACACCTACCACGAAGATCAGCGGCAGCAGCGCAGGAAGGATCATCTGGCGCAGTGCGGCCTTGGTCACGATGTCCACGCATTGCCGATAGTCGGGCGTGTCCTTGCCGGTGAGGATGCCCGGGAAAGCCTCGATTTGCCGGCGGACCTCCCGCACTACGGCACCCGCGGCACTGCCTACGGCGTCCATGGCATAGGCGGTGAAGGAGTAAGGGAGCAGCCCTCCGATAAACAAGCCGATCATCACCCGCGGATCCATGAGGTCGAATACGAAGTCTTGGTGGAGGTGGGCCTTCAGCTCCTCGACGTAGGAACCGAAGAGCACCATGGCAGCGAGGCCCGCGGAGGCGATCGCGTAGCCTTTGGTGACGGCCTTCATTGTATTGCCCACGGCATCCAGCTCGTCGGTGATCTTGCGGACAGAGGGGTCGAGGCCGCTCATCACGGCGATGCCGCCGGCGTTGTCGGTGATCGGACCGAAGGCATCGAGCGAGATGATGATGCCGGACAAGCTGAGCATGCTGACCACCGCGATGGCGATGCCGTAGAGGCCTGCTTGCGAGTAGCAGAGCCAGATGGAAGCGGCGATGCACAGCACGGGCAGAACCGTGGCGTGATGCCCGGTGCTGATGCCGGCGATGATGTTCGTCGCGTGGCCGGTGTTGCAGGCTTCGGCGATGCGCCGCACAGGCCGGTGGGCCGTGGAGGTGAAGTAGTTGGTGATGACGACCGAGGCGAAGGTCATGGCGATGCCGACCAGCACGCAGATGAAGAGTGCGGGGGCTTCCACAGACTTGCCGGAGAACTCGGCCGCCTGCGGGAACATCGATTCCGTGACCGGCTTCAATAGTAACGCGGAAACAACACCGCTGATCACCACGCCACCGACAAGCGCACGGGTGGGGGAGATGCGGGCGATATTGACGAAGCCGATACCTAACAGCGCGCCAATGATCGACACGCCGCAAATGACGAAGGGATAGATCAGCGCGGCCTTCACTTCGCCCGCCGTGGTGAGGAAAGCGACGAGCACCGCACCGATGAGGCTCACCGCATAGGTTTCGAAAACGTCCGCAGCCATGCCGGCGCAGTCGCCGACATTGTCGCCGACGTTATCGGCAATGGTGGCAGGGTTGCGCGGATCGTCCTCCTGAAGGTTCTGCTCGATCTTGCCAACGAGATCCGCTCCAACGTCTGCGGCCTTGGTGTAGATTCCGCCGCCGAGACGGGCGAACACGCTGATGAGGGAGCTTCCGAGGGCGAGGCCGACCAGCGAGTTGATGGCGATCTTCACCTCGCCGCTGATTTCAAGCACCACCCGATAGAAGAGGCCAACCGAGAGCAGCCCGAGCGCGACCACCAGCAGTCCGGTGACCGCGCCACCGTTGAAGGCGACCCTGAGGGCGGCGTGTGGACTTTCCGAGGCTGCTTGAGCCGTGCGGACATTCGCCCGGACGGCGATCATCATGCCGATGTATCCGGCGGCCAGCGAACACCCCGCGCCGATCACAAAGCCAAGGGCAGTGGGCCAATCGCGGAGTTTGGCGATGGCAATGAAGAGCAGCACGGCAATCACCGACACGGTGACCAGTTGCCGGTGGAGATAAGCCTTGGCCCCCGCCTGGATCGCGTCGGCGATCTCGGCCATGCGGTCATTTCCCGCAGAGCAGGAATTGACCATCCGGATCAGGTAAACTGCGCCCGCCAGTCCGACGGCACCGAGGGTGAGGGAGGTGGCAATGCCGTAGTCGGTTAGAAAACTCATCGGAAAAACATCCGGGTATAGGTTCTACTCGTAACTTGGAGTATCCTTTCTAACTGACAAGCTTGAAACGGTTCGAAAGCCCTCTTGCACGGAATTTCTTGGGCATGACGCTCATGCGTTTCGCTCGGTTACATGTATGACAACGAAAGGCCCGCCATGTTATGGGCGGGCCTCAGGAGCCGTTGATGGGGATCGAGCTCCCGCTTGGTGCGAACCTCAGGTCCCCGAAGGTTTCCAGTTCGGATACTTTCTCGTGCGCTCGTCGCGGTATCTATCCGCGTCTGCGCCGTCCCCTTTCTTTCTCAGCGCCTGCTCCAGCTTCCAGAGCACCTCGGGCTTCAGTTGCCGGTCCTCATCGCTGAGGAAAGTAGCCACCGCGGCGAGATCCTTGACGGCCTCGTCCGGGTTGTTCCGCTTCATGTGAATGTCGCTTTTGACGATGCGGATTCCGGCGCTGACACGGCCTTCGGGATGAAGTGCCTGGCACTCTTCGGCGACCTTGAAGGCTTCGTCGAGGCGATCGAGCATCTTGAGAGCGGTGGCCTTGTCGAGGAGGCCATCGGCTTTCCAGCCGACATTGTCCTCCACCTCGAGCGCATTCTCGATTGCTGGGAGCGCGGCTTCCGCCTTGCCGGCGGCGAGCAGCGACTTCCCGAAATTCCGCCAGATGTCCTTTGGCGTGGTGCGCGGGTCTTCTTGGTCTGCCACCAGATCATAGAAGCGAGCGGCCTGCTCGAAGCGGTTCGCGCTGAAGGACTGCATGGCCGCCCATGAAATCAACTGGTCGGGCAGGGACGTGACGTTGCTTTCTTCAATCGCGCGATCTACCTCGGCGCAGACAGCTTCAGGATTCTGAAGCGCCCAGTTTGCAAGCGCGAGCAGGGTGCCGGCATTCTTGCCATAGATCTTCGCGTCCAGCTTGCGGGCGGCCTCGGCATAGGGGACGGCGTCCTTCACCTTCTCCGTTTTGACGAGACCCCAGGCGAGCCAGTAGTTGGCCTTGGCCTTGCGGGCATCGGCTGCCTTCGGGAAGGTTTCAAGGAAGGTCCGGTAGCGGACGATCATGTCGTCCAGCTTGCCCTCCTGCTTGCAGATGTCGGCGGATTCGAGGAAGGCGAGCATGCGGGACTCGTCGTCGGTTTCCTGGCCGCGAAGCTTGTCGTAATCCGCCAGCGCCTTGCTTGGTTCGCCGGCGTCGCGATACGCCCCGGCGCGCAGCAACAGGGCGGGGCCGGCGCGCTTGTCATCCGGGAACGAGGTGATGAAGTCGCTCAGCGAGCGGACGGCGCCTTGCGGGTCTTCCGAGAGGAGTTGGCAGCGGGCGCGGTTGTAGAGATAGCCCTTGCGGTTCTCCTTCGAGAGCAGGGAACCATCGATCTCATTGTAGACCTTGGCGGCATCCGCGGCCTTCTTGTCGCTCAGAAGGGTTTCGGCCTTCATGAGCAGGGCGGAGTGGATCTTCGGGTCGCGCGGGCGGCTCTTTTGATAGAGCTGGAGGAAGGCATCCACCTGCTCTGGCACGTGACGGCCTTCGATCCGGAAGAAGCAGAGCAGCCGCAGGTAGTTCGCCTCGAAGGCAAAGCTGTTGTTTGGCAGCATCATCTTCTCGACCTCGCGGAACAACTCGAGCGCCTCGACGTTCTTATCCATCTCCATGTAGGAGCGGCCGGCCAGCATCAGGCGCAGGGCTTCCTGTTCGCCCTGGGCCTTTTCAGTGCTCTGGCGGAAGACCATAATCACGTCCGCGTAAGCCTTGCGGTCGAAGCGGGTCTTCATCAGCGCGATCTGCGCGTCCGGCCGATACTTCTCCAAACCGGGGCTATCCAGTGCGAGTCGCAGATACTTGTCCGAGAGTTCGGCATTGCCTTGCTTGGCAGCGATGGCACCGGCCTCAATGGCGGCAGGGCCCTGCAGGTCGGGAGAGGTGCGCGACATCACCACCTTGTCGAGCAGAGGCAACGCTTCATCGAGCTTCTCCGCGCGCGAGAGCAGGCGGCCGAGGTAGAGCTGGCTCTTCTCCAGGAAGGCATTGGGCTTGTCCGGGTCGTCGACGACCTGGCGGTAGTAATCCATGGCTTCGCGAGTGCGGCCGTGGAGTTCGTAAGAGAAGCCAGCGTGGAAGAGCGCGCGCTGGCGATCCGCCGGGGCTTGCGCGGCTGCGGCCATCCGCTCGAACAACGGGGCGGCCAGCGCATACTGGCGGTTGTTGAAATGGTCCACCGCCAGCATGAAGGCGGCCGCCGAGGCGTATTTTCCCTTCGGGAAGTTGCGCAGCACGTTGTTGTAGCAGCGCTTTGCGTCCTCGACCCGTCCGCCCTTGAAATAGCTTTCGCCGAGATACCACTGGGCGGCTTCCGCGTTCGGGTGATTGGGGAACTGGTTGAGGTAGCGGGAGAAGACATCGATCGCGCGCTCGAAGCCGGCGACCCGCTGGTCGAGATCGTTGGCGCGCTTGGCTGCCTCGTAGAGATTCCGGCCGTGCTGGTAAAAATCCTCACCCGGATCGGCATTCAGCGAAGGATCGACCGGCTCGGCGCGCGGGGGCTGCGGAGGAGGCTCCTGGGCTAGCACGGTGCCTGCGGCGAGCAGGCAGAGGACGGTTCGGATGTTCACCACGGCGCGGAGCATCGCGTGGTTTACGGTCTTTGCCAAGGCGGGGTTTCAGGCCGTGATCAGCCTATGGCCTCATTTTTCCGCCTTCCGCTGGGTGGCGAAGGAAATGTTCCAAATCCCCGCTTTCTGGCAGGTGTCGATGACCTCGACGATGGTCTGGTATTCGCACTTGGCGTCGCCGCGGAGCCGGATCGGCTGGTTCTTGTGGAGGGCGGCGATGGCCGAAAGCTTCTCCTTGAGCTGCACCTGCGTCATCGTCTGGCCTTCCACGACCACCTCGCCGGTGGCGCGGACATTGACGATGATCTCGCCGAGGGCGCGCTTCGGGTCCGCGCCTTCCTGGGCGCTGGGAACGGAAACCTTCATGTCCAGCTCCGAGCGCTGGAACTCGAAGCTCACCAAGAAGAAGATTAGCAACTGGAAGACGACATCCAGCATCGGCGCGAGCTGGAGCTCGGCCGGGGGCATCTTGTGGTTGCGGAATTTCATCGATCGGGGCTCGGATCAGATGCCGTGGAGGTCCGGGCGGTCGTCGTGCAGCGGCGACGGCGTCGGCATGGCGAAATCCTCGCCGCGCGAGACCCGGCGGGCCGGGGTGCCGGGTGGCTGGGTATTGTGGCGATCCACCTGAGCCCGCAGGATGGCCATCAGGTGAGTCGCGGCACCTTCGAGATCGGAAATGAGCTTCTGCACCTTGCCGCGGAAGAAGGCGTAGAAGACCAGCGCCGGCAGCGCGATGCCGAGGCCCGCCGCCGTAGCGATCAGCGCCTCCGAAACGCCGCCTGCGAAGGCCATCTGGCGGGCACCTTGGAACCCGCCGTCGGAGACTTGAATGAACGATTTGATCATCCCGATGACCGTGCCGAGCAGGCCGACCATCGGCGCGATGGCACCGATGTCCGCGAGATAGGAGACCCGGGTGGTCAGCATGCTGGCCTGGCGCGAGCCCTCGGCTTCCGCGACGTCGCGAACCTCGGCGAAGGTCGCGCCGCTGTTCCGGGTCATGAACTCCAGCGCGCGCTCCGTGATCTGGGAAATGCACTCGTTGCGGCGCTTGCAGTAGCCGATCAGGCCGAGGAAGTCATTGCGGCGGATCAAGGCCTCCGCCTGGTTCATGAAGCGGTCGCTGACCACCGCGTTGCGGCGCAGGACCATCATGTAGAGCAGGATAAGCACGACGGTCAGCACCGACAGGACGGCCAGCGCGGGCATCATAATGCCGCCCGCCTTGAAGACCTCCATGAAGTCCAATTCCTGCTTCGGCGGCGTGACGGGCGCTTCTTGCGACCACGCCGGCAGGCCGGCCATGGCGAACAGGACCGTCCCGAGAATCTTCGTGTGCCGGATCATGAAAGTTCGCGGAGCTTAACGGCCAACCCGGGGGACGCAAGCACGGCGGGCCGGAGTTGGCGGTTGCAGAATTCTCGGGTGGATGTCCATTTCGGGGCGTGGCCGCGGCGGGATTGAAGGAAAAGCTCCGGGAAGTTCCCCATCAGCCGGGCGTGTACTTGATGAAGGACCGCCTCGGCTCGATCATCTATGTCGGCAAGGCGCGCGATCTACGGAAGCGGATGTCTTCGTATTTCCTCGCATCCCGGAAAACCCGCGCCGACCTGAAAACCCGCGCGCTGATCGACACGATCGCCGATTTCGAGTTCCACACCGTCCGCAATGAGGCCGAGTCGCTGCTGCTGGAAGGCAAGCTGATCAAGGACTACCGCCCGCGCTACAATGTCGCCTTCCGCGACGACAAACGCTTCCTGCTGGTGAAGCTCCAGCCGTCCGAGCCGTGGCCGCGGTTCGTGCTGACCCGCATGAAAAAGGACGATGGAGCCCGTTATTTCGGGCCCTTCGCCCATTCCGGGGCTCTGCGGGCGACGATTTCGTGGCTCAACCGCAAGTTCGGCCTGCGCGCCTGCCGTCCGCTCAACCCCGGCGAGAACGATTACAAGCACTGCAACGCGGACATCATCCGGAATTGTTCCGCGCCCTGCATCCTGCGGATCACGCGCGAGGCCTACTTGGGGCGCATTGAGGAGGCCTGCCTGGTGCTTGAAGGGCGGGGCCGCCGTGAAATCTTCTCCGACCTCGAGGCCGACATGGCAAAAGCCGCCGAGCGCCTCGATTTCGAGAAGGCCGCGCTGCTCCGCGATGTGCTCGACAATCTCAGGAAGACCCTCAATCCCACCCGCCAGTTCACCCGCGGTCGCGGGGTGCCAACGACGGTGAAGCCGACCGAGGACCTCGCCGACCTTGGCGAAGCTCTCGGCCTGCCGGGTCCGCCGAGAGTGATGGAGTGCTTCGACATCTCCAACGTTTCGTCGAACCACATCGTTGCTTCGATGGTGCGCTTCACCAACGGCGCGCCGGACAACCAGAACTACCGCCGCTACCGGATTCGCACGGTGGAAGGGCAGGACGACTTCGCCTCGATGGCCGAGGTCATCCGCCGCCGCTACTCGCGCATCCTGGGCGAGAATTTTTCCGCCAATCCGGACCTCGCCGAGTCGCAGGAGGATCCCGTGGAGATCCAGCGCCGCCTCGCGAAGGAAGGCCGCGCCAAGATCGTTCTGCCGGATTTGGTCATCGTTGATGGCGGCAAAGGCCAACTTTCCTCCGCCATGCGCGAGCTCCAGCAACTCGGCCTTCACGACCTGCCGGTGATCGGCCTCGCCAAGCAGCGCGAGGAAGTCTTCTTCCCCGGCGAGAGCGACCCGCTTCTCATCCCGCACGACCGCGGCGCGCTCAAGCTCCTGCAGCGCATCCGAGATGAAGCCCACCGCTTCGCCAATGGCTACAACGCGCTGCTTTACCGCCGCCGGATGAAGGAGAGCCTGTTAGACGATTGCCCCGCCGTCTCGCCGAAGAAGAAGCAGGCGCTGCTGCAGAAGTTCGGCAGCGTGGATCGCATTCGGAAAGCGAGCGTCAAGGAGATCGCCGCCATTCCCGGCATTTCCGAGAAGTCCGCGGAGGCGATTCTGGAGTGGCTGGGATGAGTAATCAGAGGGAGCGATCCGGCGAGGGGGAACCGCCTCCCTCGCCTCTTTCGCTGCTGGCAGGTTTGTCGAGTCGACCGAGCGACTGATAGAGCGCGGCAAGCCGAGCGATGATTTCGTCGGCTTGCAACTTGAGGTCTGGATCCAATGCAATGACGGGATGAGATGCCACATGGGATTCAAATTGATCCGCAAAGATTGCCGCCCGATCCAGCGCCTCGTGACGATGAAAGTCATTGATGGAAGTCAAATCGACTTCGCTAGTTTTTAGGCACTGCCGTTCTCCCTCCAGGTGCACGTGGAGAGCGGGGCGGAAGAACGCTAGCCGCATGAGATCATATTCGAATCGAATTGCGCTCAAGGAACTTCCACATGGCATTACAGCGTCCTCAGTCCATGAAGCCGGGTGTCCGCTTTCGTCGTAGAAAACCTCGTGGATTCGATAGGTCGTCTCCCCATTCACCTCTTCGGCAACGATTCTATGGTTCCAGCTCATCTTTTTAGCGAACAGGATCTACCTGGCTAGGCGCTGGTAGTCCATCCTAACGCCGAGAAGACTCGCGCGGACTCGCGAAGTGGGCTTCGGTTCTATGGACGGAATCCGCTTGCCACTGACTAATCCGCGTGAGCGGCGTAGGTGAAGAAGGCGGGCGGCGGGCGGCTCTTTTCCGCGCTGGGGGGCTCGGGTGAAGGGGTGCACCAGGCGGTGCCGCAGTGTCGCCTTGCATGGGATCGACAAGACTTGGTCCCTCGGCGTAGCCTCGCATAAACCATGAAGCCGCTTCCGACACCCGGACGATTTCTTCTTCCTCCCTTGCTGGCATTCGTGCTCGCCGCTTGCCACGAGCGCAAGGAGGTCGCGAAAGTTCAGGTCGCGGAGACGAACGCCACCGAGCACAGCCCCTCTTCCGAAAGCGCCGAGCGCCGCCGCGTTCGCGTGATGTTGGAGGGCGTTGTCATTCCGCAGATCGATTTCGGGCAGACCTCCGCGGAAGAGGGAGCGGATCATGTGGAATTTCGGATCAAGGAGATCGCGCCCGCCAAGGCGGTGAAGATCGTGGTGCGCCGGCCGATGCCGCTTGATGAAGATGGAAGGCCGATAGTGGGGGGCAATTCTGCTACGCGGGCCACACGTGGAAAGCGGAGAACATCTCGGCATGGCAGGCCTTGGAGCGCATCGCCAGTGACAACGGGATGACGGTCGAGGTGGATGAAAAGAGTCTGCAACTGATGCCGCTGCCGGTGGATGGAAAGCCGGCGGCGCTCCGGCCGCTTGAAGAATAGTTCGCCGGCCTTTCGCCTTTGGTCCCAAGGAAATGCTCGCGACCGGGCCCGTCGAGCGGAGCGCCAAGCTGAAGTCATGAGCGGGGCAGGGGAGATGTCCCAGCTCGATAGGCCCGTATCGCCTTGGAACGTTACGGATTTCGGAATTTCGCCGCTAGTACCCAAATGCGGGGTGTTCTCATTTCAGCGGTCGCCGCCATCGCCTTTGGTGAGGCGGCTGATGAGCTCAGCTTGGGAATGGACGCCAAAGTGGCGGAAGATGACCTTCGAGTAGCCGTGGACGGTATTCACGCTGAGGCTCAGGTGATCGGCGATGCGTTTCCTGCCCCAGCCCTCGCAGAGGAGGTTCATGACGGTGCGGTGGCGAGGGTAGAGGCGGGCAATCTCGCGGGTCGGCTGATCCGGAAAAGCTTGGAAATGCAGCCAGGGCACCTCGGTCAGGATGATGTGGGCGATACGGGACTCCCGCTCGCTGAAAT
>Ga0307406_10000673_pt1 | contig 19293 bp, 13 predicted proteins | sample 322Cmetagenome_3_FD_203706 | JGI IMG/M metagenome (GOLD analysis project Ga0307406, IMG submission 203706) | Maize rhizosphere microbial communities from greenhouse at UC Davis, California, United States - 322HYB-C-2 | ecosystem: Host-associated > Plants > Roots > Rhizosphere > Soil | place...
TCGGTATACTTCTCTACACGTTATGAGCCTCCCGAGGTTTCTTCGATACCCGATTCCCGATTCCCGATTCCCGACATTAGACGCCGCCCAGCACCTGCTGCTTGAACGTCGCAACAGCACCGACGACACCCGCCGATCCGCGTAGCGTTCCCGGAACAATCTTGCACGAATCCACCGCCGGCCTGAACGCGCGACGTCGAACTTCCGCGCGCAACGGCTCGAACAGCGGTGCGCCCGCCTGCGTAACGCCACCCGCGATCACGACGACGTCCGGGTTGAAGATGTTCAACAGGTTCGCCACGCCGGCGCCAAGGAAGTTTGCGGTCTCGCGCACGACCTGACGCGCAACGTCGTCGTCCTTTTTCGCGGCATCGTACACGAGCTGCGCGGTGATCTTGCTGAGATCATCGTTCACCAGCTTCGGCAGAATCGATGGCTCGCCGCCCTCGAGCGCTTCACGAGCGCGCTCCGCGATCGCCGGTCCCGACGCGTACGCCTCGAGACAGCCGTAATTGCCGCACTTGCAGCGGCGTCCCGTCGAGTCGATGGTCGTGTGCCCGATCTCACCCGCGACGTCCGATGCGCCGTGGAAGAGGCGACCATCGAGAATGAGCCCGCCACCGATGCCAGTACCGATTGTTATCCCGATCACGTGCCTGGCGCCCTTTGCCGCGCCGCACCACCACTCGCCGAGCGTTGCGCAGTTCGCGTCATTGTCGAGCGACGCCGGTAATCCAACGCGCTTCGAGACCTCGTCACGCAACGGAAAATTTTTCCATCCCAGGTTGGGGGTGACGATCACGAGACCTTTCTCGCGGTCGAGCGGGCCCGGCGAGCCGATACCGACCCCGGCGAAATCCTCGCGCTTCGCGCCCGTCGCGGCGATCGTTTCGGCGACCACCGTCTCTATCATGCGAGCGATGCGATCGACGACGGCGTCTGCACCCTGGTCGGCGCGCGTCGGCTCGGAGCGCATCGCGAGCTCGCGGCTCCCGTCCTCCGGCATTGCGCCGGCGACGATGTTCGTACCGCCAAGGTCGACACCGATGATGTAGCGCTGTCGTTTTCGAGGCGGCATGTGCGTGCGAGGAAGAGGGAAAGAACGCTGAACTCGCGCGCCTAGTGCGTGAGCCGGCGGATCACGAGGTACGAGCCCAGAACGAGGATCATTATAGCGAAGCCCTGCTTGATGCGCGCGGCGGGGACGCGCCTCATGAATCGCGTGCCGGTAACGGCGCCAGCCGCGGCGACCGCCGTGAACCACCCGACGAGCGACCAGTCGAACGCGATCTGGCCCAGGTAGCCTCCCACGCCGCTCGCCGCGTTCATCGCGATGATGAGCAGCGAGCTTCCCACGGCCTCCTTCACCGGCACGTTCGCCATGAAGATGAGCGAGGGGACGATGAGAAAGCCTCCGCCTGCGCCGATCAGCGCGGTCAGAACACCGACGGCGACCGCCTGAACGCCAAGCAGAGCGGAGAAGCGTAACGGGCCTGCGTCGTGAGCCGCGGTCGCGACGCGCGGGCGCACCGAGTCGCGCAACATGAAAAGGGCGGCGGTGAGCGCGAACGCCGCGAAGAGTGCGAGCTGCGCTGACGCGGGAACGAAGCGCGCCACGCGCGCGCCACCGAACGACCCGATCATCGCGAGCGCGCCGAACCCGAGCGCAATGCGCACGTTGATCGTGCCCTGCCGCCAATGCGTGATGCCACCGACCAGCGCACTCATGCCGACCACCACGAGGCTCATCGCGATCGCAGGCTTGGGCTCGACATGAAACACGTAGACGAACGTCGGCACCGCGAGGATGGATCCGCCGCCGCCAAGAAGTCCGAGCACGAGACCGATGCCGAGTGCGAGCAGAACGCCGAACAAGGTCATGGCAAATGTCGCTCTACCTGCGCGACCATCTCCTCGACCATCTCCGCTTCCAGGTCACGCATGCAGCGCCAGTGGCCGAGTGGACATTTCTGTGGGCCATGACGATCGCACGGCCGGCAATCGAGACCGCGCACGCCCGCAGTGCGTGAACCCGTCGCCAGCGGGCCGAATCCGAACTCCGGCACCGTCGGACCGAAGACCGTGACGGTGGGTGTCCCAACGGCCGACGCGAGGTGCTGAGGTGACGAGTCGTTGGTGACGAGCAGCGCGCAGCGCCGGATCAATTCGGCGGAGCCTAACAACGAGAGCTGGCCCGTGGCGTCGATTGCGCGATCGCCAACGGCCGTCACGATCTCCGATGCGAGCGGCGCATCATCCTTGCCTCCGATCACCGCCATTCGTGCCGTCGCCGACAGCGATCGCGCCAACGCGGGGTAGAACGGCCATCGCTTCGTTGCCCACACGCTGCCCGGCGCGAGAGCGATCAACCGTGACGTGCCGTTTCCCGCACTCGCCAATAGCCGATCCACCGCTTCACGCTCGGCGCCGCCGGGAAAGAGCCGTGGGCGCAGCTGCTCGCTCGTCGGCGAACTGTCCGGCCTCTCGGCGGCGAGGCTCCAGAGTCGCTCGGCGTGATGGCGGTCGTCGCGGTACGGAACGCGTCGCGTGTAGAGCCAACGCCCGACTGAAGTCGTGAACCCCACGCGTGTGCGAAACCCCGCGAGGCGCGCGAGCGCGGCACTCCGCACCGAGCCCTGAGCGAGGTACGCGATGGCTTCACCGGCGCCGTCGTTCGCCGCACGTGACCGCGCCGCGCTCAGCTCCGCGGCGACGTTCGCCAACCCGCCGACGCCACGTGCGCTGCCGCGCTTGTCGTAGATGGTGACGCCGGCGATATCCGGGTTACGCGCGAGCAGCGGGGCGCCCGCGGGTGTCGCCACGACGTGCACCGGGCCTCGACGCGCGAGCTCCGCGATGAGCGGCGTCGTGAGCACGACGTCGCCGAGGAACGAGGTCTGGATGACGAGGGAGAATTGCACCGCGCAGGTGTCGCGGTTATTCGACCTGCAATACGGCGAGGAATGCTTCCTGAGGAATCTCGACCGCGCCCACCTGCTTCATGCGCTTCTTCCCCTCCTTTTGCTTCTCGAGGAGCTTCCGCTTCCGCGTGATGTCGCCGCCGTAGCACTTCGCGAGGACGTCCTTGCGGAGCGGCTTCACCGATGTCCGCGCGATCACCTTGTTGCCGATCGCCGCCTGGATCGCCACCTCGAACAGCTGCCGCGGAATGAGCTCCTTCAGCTTGTCCGCGATCTTCCGGCCGTACTCGTACGCCTTGTCGCGATGGATGATGACGCTGAAGGCGTCGACCGCATCGCCGTTGATCAACATGTCGAGCTTCACGAGATCGCTCTCGCGGTAGCCGAGCATCTCGTAGTCGAGGGAGGCATAGCCGCGGCTGATCGTCTTCAGGCGATCGAAGAAGTCGAGGATGATCTCCGCCAGCGGGAACTCCCAATCGAACTCGACACGCGCCTGGTCGAGGTACGTCATGTTCTTGTAGACGCCGCGGCGGTCGGTGCCTAACGTCATGATCGGCCCGATGTAGTCCGACGGCGCCATGATGCGTGCCTTGACGTACGGCTCCTCCACCCGGTCGATCACGGCCGGCGCCGGCATCTTCGACGGGTTCTCGATGATCTCGTCGGTCCCGTCGGTGTGGTGCACATGGTACTCGACGTTAGGCACCGTCGTGACGAGGTCGAGGTCGAACTCGCGCTCGAGCCGCTCCTGCACGATCTCCATGTGCAGGAGCCCGAGGAACCCGCAGCGGAAGCCGAACCCCAGGGCCGTCGACGTCTCCGGCTCGTAGTGCAGCGACGCGTCGTTCAGCCGCAGCTTGGCTAACGCGTCGCGGAGCGCCTCGTATTGCGTCGTGTCCGTGGGGTACAGCCCCGAGAAGACCATCGAGTGCACGTCCTGATAGCCGGGCAACGCTTCGCCGGCGCGGTTCGCGGCATCGAAGATCGTGTCGCCCGCGCGCGTCTCCTGGACGCTTCGCACGTTCGCCACGACGTAGCCCACCTCACCGGGACCGAGCGACTCGGTCGGCACCGGGCGAAGCTGCATGTAGCCGAGGTCGCTCACCTCGTACTTCGCTTCGTTCGCCCCGAAGGTGATCTCCATCCCGCGCCGGATCTCGCCATCCACGACGCGGATGCTCGGGACGGCGCCGCGATAGCGGTCGTAATACGAGTCGAAGATGAGCGCCCGCAACGGCCCGTCCGGGTTGCCGGTCGGGGCGGGGACGCGCGCCACGATCTCCTCGAGCAACTCGGGAACGCCGTGTCCCTCTTTCGCGCTCACGAGCAGGATGCGGTCGGGATCGATGCCGATCAGATCGTGCACCTCCTGCTTCCGCCGTTCCGGCTCCGCGCCCGGCAGGTCGATCTTGTTCAGGACCGGAAGGATCTCGAGGCCCGCGTCGAGCGCGAGGAACAGATTCGAGAGCGTCTGCGCCTGAATTCCCTGCGACGCGTCAACGACGAGAATCGCTCCCTCGCACGCGGCCAGCGACCGCGAGACCTCGTACGTAAAATCCACGTGGCCCGGTGTGTCGATCAGGTTCAGCTCGTAGAGTCCGCCACTGGGCGCGGTGTAGTTCATGCGCACGGCGTTGAGCTTGATCGTGATGCCCCGCTCGCGCTCGAGGTCGAGCGTGTCGAGAACCTGAGCCTTCATCTCCCGCTTTTGTAGCGTGCCGGTCGTCTCGATCAGGCGGTCGGCGAGAGTCGACTTGCCATGGTCGATGTGGGCGACGATGCAGAAGTTGCGGATGTGGTCGAGATTCACGGAAGTCGCGGCAAGGAAGTACGGCGAAGCCCTGAAAGATAGCCGTCAGAGCATTATCTTCCCACCCCGATGGAAAGCTCCCGCGCCGTCCGTGCCGACCTGTTCGACCCCGCGAGTCTCGCGTCACTTGGCCATGTCGAGATCGTCGCGCGCTGGGTCGTCGACGGTTTTCTCAACGGGTTGCATCGCTCCCCGAAGAAAGGGTTCTCGGTGGAGTTCGCCGAGTACCGCGGCTATCAGCCGGGCGATGACCTGCGCTTCATCGACTGGAAGATCGCCGCGCGCGCGAATAAGTGGGTCGTCAAACAATTCGAGGAAGAGACGAACCTCCGCGCGACCATCATTCTCGATGTCAGTCGATCGATGGCCTGGTCGAGCGCCCCAACAGTGCTCTCCAAGCAGCGATACGCGGAGCAGCTCGTCGCCGCGCTGTCGCTCCTGCTGATTCGGCAGCGGGACGCGGTCGGCTTCATTCGCTACGACGACAAACTTCGCACCGTCATTCCGCCCAAGGCGCGCACGGCGCAGTGGCGGCGCATCCTTCACGCTCTCGAGGAAGACGGTGCCGGCCTTGCGTCGATCGCCCCCGAGGCACTCATGCAGGCGGCGCGACTCATCCGGCGCCCCGGCATGGTCGTGCTCATCTCGGACCTGCTCGTTGAATCCGCCGCAGTCGCCGAGGCGGTGAAGCTGCTCCGCGCGGTCGGCCATGACGTGACCGTTCTGCATATCATGGATCCCGCTGAACGAGATCTCTCGATTGGCGGCGAGGCGGTGTTTGCCGACCCGGAATCCGGGCTCGAAGTGACCGCGACGGTCGCCGACGTGCGCGCCGCCTATCGCAAGACGGTCGATGAAGCCATCACCGAGTGGCGCGATACGCTGCAGGCGACCGGCGCGGGCTACGAAGTGTTCACGACCGACGAGCCGTTTGGCGTCCCGTTGCGGAAAGCGTTCGCCGCTCGCCAGCGACTGCCGTGAGCTTCCTCGAGCCACTCTACCTGCTGCTGGCGGGCGCCGCGGCGGTGCCCCTGCTGCTTCACCTGCTGCGACGACGCATCTCGCTGCGGGTGGAATTTCCGGCCGCCCGCTACATCCTGCGCGCCGAGCGCGAGAACTCGCGGAAGCTCAAGCTGAGAAACTTCCTGCTGATGTTTCTCCGCATTCTCGCGGTGCTCTTCATCGCGCTCGCGGCCGCGAGACCGGTCGGGCGACTGATCGGCTCGGGACACGCCCCTACGGCGATGGCGATCGTCCTCGACAACTCACTCAGCACTTCCACCATCATCGATGGGGCACCGCTTTTTCGCCGGCTGCGCGCAGCCGCGCTCGCCGCAGCACGCCACGCGACGCCGTCGGATCGCGTGTGGCTCGTCACGGCGGATGGCCGCGTCGTCGGCGGCTCGAGCTCCTCGGTAGCCGACGCAATCCAACGGCTCGAGCCTATTGCCGGCGCCGGCGACTTGCCGGGCGCCGTGACGCGGGCCGTCGGCCTCGTTCGTGCCGCCGGCCTCTCCGCTCGTCATGTCGCGGTGGCGACCGACGGTCAGGCGACAGCGTGGCGGCGCACGACCGCGACACCCGACGTGGGTGTGAGCGTGTTTATGCCTTCCGGCGCTCCGCCGGCGAATCACGCCGTGACCGTCGCGGAGGCTCGCCCCACTCGCTGGACCCCGCGTGGCAGCGTCGTCGCTCGGACGCTCGGCGCCGACTCGGCGACGTATCGCATTGCGATCGGCGGCGCCGGGGCAGCGGCACGGACGCTCGCGCGCGGAACCGCCGTCGCGGACGGTGAGATCCTCGTTAGGGTCGCCCCGCCGGAGCGAGGGTGGCTGGCCGGGTCGGTCGAGCTCGAGCCTGACGAGCTGCGTGGGGATGACGTCCGCTACTTCGCGGTGTGGATCGGCGCGGCGCCATCGGTGACCGTCGATCCGAGTCTCGGGACCTTCGTGCGGACCGCGACGGATGCGTTGGTCCAGAGCGATCGCCTGCGCCTGGGCCCGGATGGGGCGATCGTCTCTGCCGATGCACTCACGCGACTGCCAGCGCTGATCGTCGCGCCCTCCGATCCCGTGCGCGTCGGTGCCGCCAACCGGGCGCTCGAGCGGCTTGGCGTTCCCTGGCGCTTCGGCGCCGTCCGTCACGAGACCGGCACCGCTCGTGAGCCGCCGCGCGCACCGCTCAAGCTCATCGATGGCGCGACGGTTTCGATGCGGTTCCCGCTCACCGCGCAAGGTGAGCCAACGACCGACACGCTCGCGCGCGTCGGCGCCGAACCGTGGATCGTTGCCGGCGATCGCTACGTCATCATCGCGTCGCCGCTCGATCCGTCCGCGACTGACTTTCCCGTTCGGGCCGGATTTCTTCCGTGGCTCGCGGAAGCCGCATCCCAGCGGCTCGCCGGAGACGCCGGGATCGTGCTGTCGGCCACTCCGGGCGCGCGGTTGCGCGCGCCCGCCGGCGCGCAGTCTGTCGATGACGCCGCGGGGCAGCCCCTGGCCATCGCGAACGGCGAGATCATCGCGCCGGATCGCGCCGGCGTGTACTTCATGCGGCGTGGCGGGAACAAGGCTGGCGCCGTCGTCGTGAACGGCGAGCCGCAAGAGTCGTCGCTGGCGCGGCTGTCTGCGGCGTCGCTCCGCGCGCGCTTCGATGGCCGCGACGTGAGCCTAACAACGGATGGCGAGCGGTGGGCGAACGACGCGTACACGGGGGCGGCGCGACGTCCGCTGTCGACGCCGATCTTGATTCTCGCTGCGCTCGTTCTCCTTGTCGAAGCCATCATCGCGCGCGGCAGCGGCGAGCGCTCCAGTCGCGGGACGGTCAAGGCGGCAGCGTAGTGGCTCTTCCGACCCTGGTCGAGGCGATTTCATCGCTGCCGGCGTTCGCGCGTGTCCTGAACACGGTCCCCACGCCCAGTGAGCGCCTGACGATCGGCGGTCTCGCTGGCTCGAGCGACGCGGTGACGCTCGCCGCCCTCGTCCAGCGACTCTCCACGCGGTTCTTCGTCGTCGTCGCCGAAGGCGTCCCGCAGGCCGAGCGATGGCTCGCCGACCTGCAGGCGATTCTCGACGAGACGCCAGTGGCGCTGTATCCGCCTCGAGAAGGGTTCGGCGAGGCCGAACCGCACGCGGAGATCGCCGGGGAACGCGTGGAGACGCTCGAGCGCGTCTCACGAGGCGATGTCCGCGTGCTGCTGACCACGGCCCGCGCGGTGCTTGAGCGGACGCGCCTGCCGACGACGCTTCGCGCGGCGCGGCTCGAGCTTCGCAAGGGAGACGTTAGGCGCCCCGAAGAGATTGCCGAGCATCTGGAGCAAGTCGGGTTCGACCGCGTACCGATGGTCGACGACGTCGCCCAGTTTTCGGTCCGCGGAGGAATCTTCGACATCTACAGCTTCGGCATGGCGGACCCGGTGCGCCTCGAATTCTGGGGCGACGAGATCATCGAGCTCCGCCACTTCGACCTGCTCAGCCAGCGCTCCACCCGTGAAGCGGACGTCGCCATTATCCTCCCCGTCGACGGCCACGTTTCCGAGGACGAGAGCAGCGACTTCGAGCGGGTTTCCGTCCCGTCGCTCTGGCCCCCGGAGACGATCGTCATTCTCCCGAGCGACGCGCACATCGAGCCGGAGCTGCAGCGGACGTGGGATGAGGCGCAGCATCACCTCGACCTCGCCCGACGACGTGGCGAAGATGTGCCCACGCGCGATGAGCTCTTTCAGTCGCCCGCCGACGCCATGCAATCGCTGCGCGAATTCGGCACCGTCGCGGTGGTGCCCGGCGCAGGCACGGGTGCCGACGTGGTGTTCCCGATCCGGCACCCCGACGCGATCGACCGCGACATCAAGCGTCTGCGCCGCGTCGTGCGGGATGGGATGCCGACCATCATCCTCTGCGACAACGAAGGGCAGGCCGAGCGTCTCGATGAGCTGCTGAACGAGGACACGTTTAGCCCGTCGCCGGCGGCACTCGTGATCGGTGTGTTGGATGGTGGATTTGTAATTCCGGGAATCGGGAACGGGGAACCGGGAACCGGGACTCCTCGCGGAGATCCGATTCCCGGTTCCCGGTTCCCGGTTCCCGGTCTTCGCGTTCTCACAGACCACGAGATATTCAGACGTGAAAGGCGTCTCCGGCGCGCTCGTCGTTATTCCACCGGTGCGACCCTCGAAGCCATCACGGCCCTCAAATCCGGCGACTTCGTGGTGCACCTCGAGCACGGCGTCGGCATCTACCGCGGACTTCAAACGATCTTCGTCGGCGAGAGCACGGTCGAAGTCGCCGTGATCGAGTACGAAGGTGGCGACCGGCTGAACGTCCCGCTCTATCGCATCGACCAGATCGAGCGTTACCGCGCCGCTGGCGATGCCGATGGCGACGGCCCGCCACCGCGCCTGCACAAGCTTGGTGGAAGACGCTGGGCACAGCAGCGCGACCGCACGCGGACGGCGATCCAGGAAATGACCGTCGAACTGCTCGACCTCTACGCTCGGCGTCAGGTCGCATCACGCCCCGCTCATTTTCCCGATACACCGTGGCAGCGCCAGCTCGAGTCGTCCTTCCTGTTCGAGGATACGCCCGACCAGCGAAACGCCACGGTCGACGTCAAGCAGGACATGGAGAAGCCGAGACCGATGGACCGGCTGCTCGTCGGCGACGTCGGCTACGGCAAGACCGAGATCGCGGTGCGCGCCGCCTTCAAGGCGGTGCAGTCCGACAGGCAGGTCGCCGTGCTCGTTCCGACGACGATTCTCGCCGATCAGCATCAGCGGACCTTCAGCGAGCGGTTCGCCGATTTCCCCGTCCGCGTGGCGGCGCTCAGCCGCTTCCAGTCGCCGAAGGAGCAGACGGACGTCCTTGCCGATCTCGCTGGGAAGAAGATCGACATCATCGTCGGCACCCACCGGCTACTCAGCCCCGATGTGAAGTTCGGGAATCTCGGCCTCATCGTGATCGACGAGGAGCATCGCTTCGGGGTGAAGCACAAGGAGCGCCTCAAGCACCTTCGTTTGGAGACCGACGTTCTGACGCTCACGGCGACACCGATCCCGCGAACGCTGCATCTGTCGCTCGCCGGGCTTCGCGACATGACGCTGATGCAGACCGCTCCGCGCGACCGGTCTCCGGTGCTGACGTTCGTCGAGCCCTGGGATGAAGCATTGATCGAGGAAGGAATCGCTCGCGAGCTCGATCGAGGTGGCCAGGTGTTCTTCGTGCACAATCGCATCGAGACCATCGAGGCCATCGCGGATCGTATCCGTCGGATTGTTCCGCGCGCGCGGGTTGCTGTAGGACACGGGCAGATGAAGGATCGCGATCTCGAGGATGTGATGCATCGGTTCGTTGCGGGCGACGTGGACGTGCTGGTCTCGACGATGATCGTGGAATCCGGCCTCGACGTACCCAACGCGAACACCATGTTCGTGAACCGTGCGGACAACTTTGGCTTGGCGCAGCTGTATCAGCTGCGGGGTCGGGTAGGGCGGTCGCACCGGCGCGCCTACTGCTATCTCATGGTTCCCGATGCGATCGATCCCGACGCCGAACGGCGACTGCAGGTGCTCGAGCACCACACGGAGCTCGGTTCCGGATATCGGGTCGCCCTCAAGGACCTCGAGCTGCGCGGGGCCGGTAACCTGCTCGGTCCCGAACAGTCGGGCTTCGTGCACGCGGTCGGCTTCGATATGTACCTGCGCATGCTCGAGGAGACTGTTCGGCGCGTCATGGACGGCGGTGGCCAGCCGAAGCTCGTCCCATCGGACGTGTCCCTGGACCTGCCGGCATACCTGCCGGATGAGTACATCCCGTCGCAGGATGCGAAGCTGGACGTCTATCGCCGGTTGAGCGCGCTGTCAGCGCCGGAACCGATCGAGGAGCTCCGGGCGGAGGTGCGAGACAGGTTCGGACCGCTTCCTTCGCCGGCGGAGGCCTTCTTCGCCACCGCGACCCTCCGAATCGTTGGGGGGGCGCTTGGGATCGACGGCCTCTTGGTGCGCGGCGACGAGGCCCGTGTTACCTTTCGCGACACGGCTGTGCCCAGGATGAAGGGGCTCTCGGCCGCGTTCCACGAGGTCCAGTTCCAGGCTGAGGTGCGACGTACGCACCCGCTCTCCCTCAAGCTGACGCGCGTGGGCGGCTCTCCGATCCTCGACGGGCTCGTGCGAGCCCTCCGAGGCCTGGCGGCGGCCTGAACGCGTCGGCTTCGCCGTGCAAGAGTACCGCCCGCAATAATCGTCGAGTCGCACGTGCCGTGTCTGCGTGTCTACAGGCCCACGGCGGCGCGCCGATTAGCCCGAACTCCAAACTCCATCCCGATGAAACGTTCACTCGTCCTCGCCTTCGCCGTTTCCGTTCCACTCGCCGCATGCGACGGCTTCAAAGAGGCGATGACTGCGCACGTCGATGTCGCAGCACGCGCCGGCTCACAGGAGCTCTCCGTGACTCGCCTCGCCGAGCTGCTCGGCGCGTCGAAAGCCCCGCTCCGTCGTGACGTCGTCGAGACCGTCGCCGGTATGTGGGTGAACTATCAGCTGCTCGCGCGGGCTGCCGCGCACGATGACTCGCTCAATCAGCCCCAGGTGATCGACCAGGCCATGTGGCCGGCGACCACGAATACCCGCATCAAGAAATGGTATGACGTGATCGCGAAGAACTGGGCGTCGACGGACACGGCCGGCAACGCGGCGGCGTTCGTGAGCGGCAAGTTCCTCGCGGCTCGGCACATCCTGTTCAACGCGCCGCCGGGCAACAGCCCCGCCGCCGACTCCGCCCTCAAGAAGGCACAGTCGGTTCGCGCGCAGCTCACGTCGGCGAACTTCGCCGAGATGGCCACGAAGTACAACGGCCCGAACGCCGCGGGACCTGGTGGTGACCTCGGTCTGTTCACCAAGGACCAGATGGTCCCGGAGTTCTCGAATGCCGTCATCGCGCTCAAGCCCGGCGAGATCTCGCAGCCGATCCGGTCGCAGTATGGCTACCACGTCATTCGTCGCTCGACGTACGACGAGGTGAAGGACCAGTTCGCCCAGATGAACAACCAGGCCGCGGCGCGGACCGGCGAAAGCACGTATGTCGCGAAACTCGACGAGGCAGCGAAGGTCCAGGTCAAGCCTAACGCGGCCGCGGTCGTGAAGGCCATCGCGGCCGCGCCCGATGCGCACAAGGATGACAAGACGGTCGTCGCCACGTCGACGATGGGTGACCTGACCGCGGCACGCGTGGCGCAGTGGATCCCCGCGTTCTCGCCGAACGCGCAGCAGCTCCGGCAGCAGATCCAGCAGGCACCGGACTCCCTGATACCGGGCTTCGTGAAGGCGGTTTTCCGTAACGACCTGCTGCTGCGTCAGGCCGACAGCGCCAAGGTCGGTCTCGACACGTCGGAAACCAACGAGATTCGGCACGCATTCGTGAGCATGGTCGCGAACACCTGGTCCGGACTCAACATCTCGCCGAACCGGCTTGCCGACAGCGCGAAGACAGTTGCCGAACGCGAGCGGCTTGCCGCCGCGCGAGTGGACAACTACGTCGATCGTTTGCTGACGAAGGAGGAGCAGTTCATTCCGGTGCAGCCGCCGCTCGAGTCGGCGCTTCACTCGAAGTACGACTACAAGATCAATGCAGCGGGTATCGATCGGGCGCTCGAGCGAGCGCAGCGGATCCGCGCCGTGGCGGACTCCACGCGGGCAGCGCAGCAGCCGCAGTCGGCTGTTCCATTGCCCGGGCAGCCGGGCGCGGCGACGCCGAATGCGCCTTCGCCTGCTCCCGCGCCTGATTCGGCTGCGAAGAAGAAGCCCTAATGAGATCGATGAGCGGGCGGAGCCACCGCCCGCTCGTGCTTTGTGGCCTCGGTGGACCAGCGCCACCACGGCCGGGTAGAACCAGTCATGACCTCCTTGAAGACGCTCCAGATCGTTATGCTCGCGACTGTCCTCGCATTGCCTGCGGCAGCCGCGCAGAACACGCCGCCCGGGCCACCAGGGCCGCCGCGATCTGCGCAGGCGGACAGTGCCGGTCTGCCCGTGGACCGGATGATCGCCGTCGTCGGCGATCGGCCGATCCTTCTCAGCGAGCTCACTGAAGAGTTGAGCGAGCGCCGAGCGCGCGGTCTCAAGATCCCGACGGACTCCGCCGGATGGATGGAGACGGCGCGAGGCGTGCTTCAGGAGATGATCGATGAAGAGGCGATCGTGCAGCACGCACTGCGCGACACCTCCGTGCACGTTTCCGATCTCGATGTGCAGAACTCCGCGGACGCCCAGGTGAAGCGCGTCCGGAGCCAGTTCAAAACCGACGCGGAATTCGCCCAGGCGCTGAAGAGCGGTGGCTTTGGCACACCCGAGGAGTACAAGCGCTGGATGAACGAGCGCTCCCGGCGGAATGCCCTGCAGGAGAAGCTCTTCGCGAAGCTACGTCAGGCTGGCAAAATCGTCCCCGTTCCGGTGAGCGAGCAGGACGTCAACGAAGCGTTCGAGAAATCCAAGGGCAATCTGCCAAAGCGTCCCGCCACGGTGTCGTTCCGTCAGATCGTCGTCCCCGCGATCGCTTCGCCGAAGGCAAAAGAGGTTGCCCGGGCGAAGGCGGAGTCACTGCTCGTCGAGATCCGGAAAGGAGGCGACTTCGACCAGATCGCGAAGCGCGAGTCGATGGATCCCGGCTCGAAGGAGCTTGGGGGAGATCTCGGGTGGAACAGACGCGGCAACATGGTCCCCGAGTTCGACCGATGGATGTTTGCGCTCGCTCCAGGCCAGATGAGCCCCGTGATCGAGACGCCCTTCGGCTTTCACATCATTCGCGTCGATCGCGTCCAGCCGGGCGAAGTGAAGGCGCGCCACATCCTGATCAAACCGCACATGGACTCCGCCGATGTCGCTGCCGCAAAGCTGCGTGCCGACACCGTGAAGATGCTGTGGGAGGGTGGTGCGAACTTCGATTCACTCGCCGCCAAGTATCACGATCGCGATGAGGAGAAGGGCAGCCTCCAGCCGTTCGACCGGACACAGCTTCCCGACTCCTATCGTACCGCGTTCGAGGGAAAGAGCACGGGGGCGTTCATCAACCCGTTTCCCATCGATGACCCCGCGCGCGGCGCGAAGAAGTACGTCGTCGCCCAGATCGTCAAGGCGGATGACGGTGGCGACTACACGCTGTCCGATTTCAAGAATCAGATTCGCGATCAGCTCGCGCAGGAGCGTGGCATGCGGCGCGTGATCGATCAGATGCGCAAGGACCTGTACGTTTCGGTCCGCATCTAGCGACCGAGAGCCGACGGCCAACTCCGTGTCGCATCCGGTTCGCCTCGCCGTCACGTTAGGCGACCCGCGCGGCATCGGCCCGGAGATCGTTGCCGCGGCGCTGGCGGATCCGGCGGTCGCTGCCGTCGCCGATCTCATCGTGGTCGGCCCCGACGGAACCGTTGCCGAGGTCGACGAACCGATTGGCGCATGGCAGCCGTTAGGCGGCGATGCCGATCCCGCCGCCGTGGCTGGACGTCTCGCGGGCCGCGCCATCGAGCGCGCGGTCGAGATGGCGCTGTCGGGGGCTGTCGACGGGATCGTGACCGCGCCGATCGACAAGGCGGCGTTGCTCGCCGGCGGATACGACTATCCCGGCCACACCGAAATGCTCGCCAAGCTCACGGGCGCGCGGGTCGCGATGATGCTGGCGTCCTCCGCTGGGGCTGACGGCCTGACGCATCCATTGCGCGTGATTCTCGCGACGACGCACGTTCCGCTCCGCGCAGTCCCGGACGCGGTGACGGGCGAGGCGGTCGAGCGCGCCGCCGAAGTCACTCGCCGCGGGCTGGTGGAATGGTTTGGCGTCACCGCGCCTCGCATCGCGCTCTGCGCTCTGAATCCGCACGCCGGCGACGGCGGCCGCTTCGGAACGGAGGATGATACCGTGCTGCGGCCCGCGGCGCGCCGCGCGGGAATCGCTGGTCCCTATCCAGCAGACACGGTGTTCGTTCGCGCCCTGCGCGGCGAATTCGATGCCGTGATCGCTCCCTACCACGACGTCGGCATGACGGCGATCAAAGTCGCGGCATTCGGCCGCGCCGTGAACGTGACCCTCGGCTTGCCGTTTCCTCGCACGTCACCGGATCACGGCACGGCCATCGACATCGCCGGACGCGGCATCGCCGATGCCTCCAGCATGAAGGAGTCGGTTCGCGTCTGCGCGATGATCGCTCGTCGGTTAGCTACCGGCGCTCGAGCGCGACCGACTCGATCCGCCGGCCGTTCATCGCCTGCACGGTGAATACCGAGTCACCGGCGACGACGCGGTCGCCGACCACAGGCAGCCGGCCTAACGAGCCGAACACGAAACCGCCGATCGTCGTGTAGTCGTCCTCGCTCACCGTGAGGCCATAGCGCTCGTTGAACTCCGCGATGTGCAGCGACCCCGGAATTACGACGACGCCGGCCGTGGTCGTCGGCTCGGGTGGTGAGGGCTCGTCGTGCTCGTCGAGGATCTCGCCGACGATCTCCTCGAGCAGGTCGTCCATGGTCACAATGCCCGCGGTGCCGCCGTACTCGTCGAGCACGATGGCCATGTGCTCCTTGAGCCGCTTGAAGTCGGCCAGCACCTCCTCGACCTCACGCGAGCCTGGCACCACGTGCACGTCGCGCATGATGGACTGCACCGTGAATCCCGGGCGTGGTTGCCGAAGCACGCGGAGGAGATCCTTCGCCAGCACCAGGCCGACGATGTTGTCGATCGACTCGGCGTACGCCGGGTATCGCGAGAAAGCGTTTTCCTCGACGATGGCCAGCGCTTCCTCGAGCGTCGCGTCGATTGGCATGGCTACCACGTTCGTCCGCGGCGTCATGACCTCCCGGGCGTTCTTCTCGGAAAACTCGAACACGCCTTCAATCAGATCGGCGTCCTGTGAGGGAATAGCACCGCCCTCCTGGCTCTGCTCGACGATGAGCCGTAATTCGTCGGGCGAGTGGACCGGTTCCTGGAGAACATCGCCGCGCTGCCCGAACACCCTGAGCACGGCCTGCGATGACCGATTCAGGACGGCGATGAACGGCGTGACCAGCCACGCGAACACCATCAGCGGTGGTGCGAGCCAGCGCGCGAATTGCTCGGGGTGGTTCAACGCCACGGCACGTGGGGCAAGCTCGCCGAATACGACATGGAGGTATGTCACACTCGCGAGTGCGACTATGGCGCCGAAGCTCACTCGCAGCGATTGTTCGATGGCGAGAGGCAATGACCCGAACCAGCTCGCCAGGACCTCACCCAGCGTGCTTTCAGCGACCCACCCCAGCGCGAGACTCGCGAGCGTGATGCCGAGCTGGCTCGCAGATAGGAGGCGCGGGAGATTGTCGGTTGCGCGCAGCGCGAGCCGCGCTTTCGCATCGCCGCCGCGGGCCATCGTGTCGAGTCGGGTGCGTCGCGACCGAACGAGTGCAAACTCGGCGGCCACGAAGAACCCGTTGAACATCAGGAGTACGACGATGGCGAGAAGCCGTCCGATCACTGGGGCAAGATACCGCGCGAATCGATCCAACCGCCAGCGCTCGACCGCACGATGAGTCATTCGCACGCGCACAGACCGGGCGAGCATCACCATCACGGACATTCCCATCACGGTCACAGCCACGCGCACGCAGCGGATGCGTCGCACGCCCACGACCACGCGACGCCCATACGACGCCTGCGTGGAGCGCTCGCGGTCACAGCGGTGTTCCTCGTCATCGAGGTCGTCGGCGGGTGGCTTGCCAACTCGCTCGCGCTGCTCGCCGATGCCGGTCACATGCTCACCGACGTCGCCGCGCTGGCCCTCTCGCTGTTCGTCGCGTGGTTCAGTCGGCAGCCGGCGTCGCCGCAGCGGACCTATGGTTATCTGCGCTGGGAAGTCCTAGCCGCGTTTCTGAACGGGGCGACACTTCTGCTGATTTCCGCGTGGATAGTATTCGAAGCGGTCCTGCGCCTCCGGACGCCGGAGCCGGTGCAAGGTGGCCTGATGCTAGCCGTGGCCATTGCCGGTTTGGTCGTCAACATCATCGCCGCGCGGATGCTCCACGCGCCGGGCGAATCGAGCCTCAACATGCGTGCGGCGTACCTGCACGTGCTGAGTGACCTCCTTGGCTCGGTTGGCACAGTGGCGGCCGCGATCCTCGTCAAATGGACGGGGTGGGTCGCGGCCGACCCCGTCGCATCGGTGATCATGGCCCTGCTCATTCTGCGTGGCGCCTGGCGAATCGTGCGGGAGTCGGTGGATGTGCTGCTGGAGTCGACGCCGTCGCACATCTCGCTCGGCTCCGTCCGCACGCAGCTCGAGGCGATCCCGGGTGTCGAGTCCGTGCATGACCTGCATGTGTGGACCGTCACGTCGGGACTCGTCGCGATGAGCGCGCACGCCATCGTGCGAGAATCCGAGCGCCACCAACACGTGCTCGAGCACGTCCACGATGCGATGCGGCTTTTCGGCATCGATCACGTGACGGTGCAGCTCGAGAGAAGCGAGATGTACGAGCGGGAGCGTCACCTGCACGACTGACGCGTGGAGCGGAGTGTGACCCTCCGCGTTTCTGGCGTGACAGTCTAACCCACGCGGGTGACCACACTTGCCCGTGGCGCGTCCTCATTCGTCAGCATCGCGGAGCGCGGCGCCAATGGGGACGATCAGCAACAACGACTTCAGGATTCAGACAGACCGACTGGCAGCCGTGCTGGTGACAGTCGGCGGCGAACGCCTGGCTGGTGAGCTGTTCGTCCACGCGAGTCCGCGCAATCGGTACGGTCGGGAAGAAGCGGCGGACATCCTGAATTCCGCAGAGCCGTTTTTCCCGATGCTCATGAACGATGGTGCGCTGTTCATCGTGGCGAAGGATCGTGTACGCGAGCTCGAAAGCCGCGATCCAATGCCGGCCGAGGAATGGCAGATCGGCGCGCCCGCCACGATCGAAGTCGTCCTCACCGGTGGAGCGGTGCACACGGGGAACGTGTACCTCGAGTCGCTCAACGGGCGCACGCGCGTGCTGGACTACCTGAACCGCGTCGGTGAGCGATTTCTGCTCCTCTACACCGCACGCGGAACCGTATTGCTCAACCGAAGTTTGATCGAGCGAGTTCACCCGCTCGGCTGACGGAGCCTAATGCCACAGCTGGACCGACTGCTCTCCGTCATGGTGAGCAACCGCGCCGAGGCGCTTCGCCTCGTGGAGAACGAGCTCGCCTCGCTCGTGAAGGATGGCGCCACCGTTCCCCTGACCAAGCAGGCGCTTGGGGCGACACAACTGCTAGGATTGCTCCGGGAGATCGCGCCACCCGATGCGCTGCGCCGCCTCGACGAAGGAACGCCCGCGGAGTTCGAGTATCGAAGCGGCGACGGCGTCTTCAGCGCGCGCGCGACGAACGAAAGCGGCAGATGGATGGCCGCCATCACGACGGGCATGAACGGCGGAACTCCCGTCGCGACGCCAGCGATCCCGTCGGGGCAAGGCCGGCCGACTCCATCGATGGCGGCGTCCCGGGTCGTGCCTGCCGCGACACGGGTGGTCACACCCGTCGCCGCCTCTGTCGCCACACCCACGGCGAAGGTGGGCGAAGATTCCACCGCGCGCATGGCGATGGACAACCTGCTCCGACAGCTCGTGGAGCAGGGAGGGTCGGATCTGCACCTGCGGTGTGGCGAGCCGCCGATCTTACGGCGTCACGGAGAGATGGTGCGCCTGGAAGACGAGCCTCCACTCGACGATCCGACCCTGCTTCGGATGCTGAACGTCATCATGCCGGACCGGAACCGGTCGGAATATGCGGAGACGAACGACAGCGACTTCGCGTACGAGATTGCCGGGCTCGCCCGGTTTCGCGCGAACGCGTTTCGCGAGCGAAAAGGAGCGGGTGCCGTCCTACGCGTCATTCCGGCGAAAGTTGTGTCGGCCGAGGAGCTTGGGATCACAACCGAAGTCCAGGCCCTCTGCCAGCTGACCAAGGGCCTCGTGCTGGTTACGGGGCCGACCGGTTCGGGCAAATCGACGACGCTGTGCGCGCTGATCGACCTGATCAACCGGACGCGCACGGATCACGTGATCACCATCGAAGACCCGATCGAGTTCGTCCATCAGAACAAGAAGTGCGTCATCACCCAGCGCCAGGTCGGTGTTCACACCGGCTCGTTCAAGCACGCGCTCCGCGCGGCGCTTCGTGAAGACCCCGACATTGTGCTGGTCGGTGAGCTCCGCGACCTCGAGACCGCATCGATTGCCATCGAGACGGCCGAGACCGGACACCTGGTGTTCGGCACGCTGCACACGACGACTGCCCCGAGCACCATCGACCGGCTCATCGATCAATTCCCGGCCGATCGCCAGGAGCAGATCCGTGTGATGCTCTCGGAATCGCTCAAGGGTGTGATCTCGCAGGTGCTCTGCAAGAAGGTCGGCGGCGGTCGCGTCGCGGCACGCGAGATCCTACTGTCGACGAATGCGATCTCGAACCTCATTCGCGAAGCCAAGACGTTCCAGATCACGTCGGTCATGCAGACGTCGCGGCGGGGCGGCATGTGCACGCTCAACGACGCGCTGATCGAGCTCGTCGATGCCGG
>Ga0307406_10000674_pt1 | contig 19291 bp, 20 predicted proteins | sample 322Cmetagenome_3_FD_203706 | JGI IMG/M metagenome (GOLD analysis project Ga0307406, IMG submission 203706) | Maize rhizosphere microbial communities from greenhouse at UC Davis, California, United States - 322HYB-C-2 | ecosystem: Host-associated > Plants > Roots > Rhizosphere > Soil | place...
CACTCGCCGTATTTCGCCCCGATCCTGCACCCGACGATCGAGCGCGGCGTCGAGACGCTCGTCGTCGCGGCGCGCGAGTTCCTCGCGGGGGCCGCGGAATGAGTGCGGCGCAGACCCCCGAACAGCGCGATCGCACACCGCTGATCCTCGGCATCATCGCAGGCGTCCTGGCCGTGGCCGTGGTGATCGTGCTGGCGCTGTACTTCCTGCGACCGTCGACGCCCGCTTCCACCGCTTCGACGCCGACGCCCGCCGCACCGGGAGCGACGCAGACCGACCCCGCACCCGACCAGGGCGAGCCGTCGGCGAGCGCCGCGGGCATCGCCGTCACGGCGACGGGCTTCACGATCACCGGCGAGGACGGTGAGAGCTTCATCCACGAGTGGGCCGACGAGGCGCAGCCGGCGATCGACGCGCTCACCGCGCTGTTCGGCACCGAGCCGACCGAGGACTTCCAGAACGGCGACGCCGAGAACTGGGCCTACGACGTGTACGAGTGGGAGGGATTCCGCTTCTTCGACGTCTTCCTCGAGGGGAGCGACCGGGAGCGGTCCGAGGTGCCGGCGCCGACGTACGTGTCGTTCGGGACCGGCGTGCCCGTCGCGGTGACCGACGACTTCGGCATCGAGATCGGCATGTCCGCCGACGAGCTCGACGCGCTGAGTCCCGACGACGCCGTCGCCGACAGCGGGACCGCGACCTACCTCTTCGGCAAGGACCGCGCGACGTTCTACAACGACGGCGTGCGGACGTTCGGGGCGATCGTCGCCCACGACGCCGAGTCTCTGTGGGTGACCTACACCTACGCCCCCGAGCTCTGACGACGGGCGCAGCTCCCTCGCCGCGAAGGTGGCGCGATCGGCTGCTTCACGAATGTGAAAGCCACCGTTTGCGCCACCTCTCCGTCGCGTGCGCGGCCGCACGGCGCTTCCACGTTGCGCGTGCGGTCGCGCAGGCGTAATGTCGCGCGTCGTGACTGACGACAGTCGCGATCCGTCCGACGAGACGACGCCGATCGCGAAACGCATCCTGCTGGGGGATCCCCTCACCAGCGAGCAGCTCGACGACCAGGCCCTGCCCAAGCGCAGGGCCTTGCCGATCTTCGCCTCCGACGCGCTGTCGTCGGTGGCGTACGCGCCGCAGGAACTGGTGATGATCCTCCTCATCGGCGGCACCGCGTTCCTCGCGTTCACCCCGTGGGTGGCGGCGGCCGTGGTGGCGCTGCTCGTCGTGGTCGTCCTCAGCTATCGCCAGCTCATCAAGGCGTACCCGTCGGGCGGCGGGGACTACGAGGTGGCGCGCACCAACATCGGCGAGAAGGCCGGTGTGGTCGTGGCATCCGCGCTGCTCGTCGACTACATCCTGACCGTCGCCGTGTCGGTCGCCTCGGGCGTCGACAACATCATCTCGGCCGTGCCCGAGCTCGACCCGTGGCGGATCGAGCTGGCCGTCGGCTTCGTCATCCTCATCATCGTGGTGAACCTGCGCGGCGTCCGCGAGGCGTCGACGGCGTTCGCGATCCCGACGTACGTCTTCATCGGGTCGGTCGGCGTCATGATCGTCACCGGGCTCATCCGCTGGGCCCTGGGCGACGCCCCCATCGCCGAGAGCGCGCAGTACGCGGTCCAGGCCGAGGACCTCAGCCAGGCCGCCGTGCTCCTCCTCATCCTCCGCGCGTTCTCGAGCGGCTGCTCGGCGCTCACCGGGGTCGAGGCGGTCTCCAACGGCGTGCCCGCGTTCCGCAAGCCGAAGGTCCGCAACGCCCAGTTGACCCTCGTGACGATGGGCTCGATCGCGACGCTCCTGTTCGCCGGGCTCACCGCGCTGGCGCTCATCACGGGCGTCCACTACGCCGAGAACCCGTGCCAGCTGATCGGCTTCGACTGCGCCGGCACCCCGCAGCCCTCGCTCATGGCGCAGGTGGCCTCCGCCACGTTCGGCGCCGGATCGATCCCGTTCTACGTCATCCAGGCCGCGACCGCCTGCGTCCTGCTGCTGGCCGCCAACACGGCCTTCAACGGGTTCCCGCTCCTGGGCGCCGTCCTCGCCCGCGACGGGTACGCGCCCAAGTCGCTCAACACCCGCGGCGACCGACTGGTCTTCTCCAACGGCATGCTCATCCTCGGCGCGGCCGCGATCGTGGTACTCGTCGTCTTCCAGGCGCGCCTGACGACGCTCATCCAGCTGTACATCATCGGTGTCTTCGTCTCGTTCTCGCTGGGACAGATCGGCATGGTCAAGCACTGGCGGCGGGAGCTCCGGCTCGTCCACCCGAAGCACGTCGTCGAGCGGCGCGGCATCGTGACCGGACTCCTCATCAACTCCGTGGGCGCCGCCTTCACGGTGTTCGTCCTCGTGGTCGTCACCGTCACCAAGTTCACTCACGGGGCATGGCTCGTGTTCCTGGCGATCCCGGTGCTGTCGGTGCTGATGGTCGGCGTGCACCGCTACTACCGCGACGTCGAGCACGAGACGACCATGGACGACACCGTCAGCTACGGCGCGAGCGGCGACGTCGCCCTCATCCTCGTGGGCAAGCTGCAGAAGCCGGTGGCGAAGGCCATCGACTACGCCCTCGCCGCCCGACACGAGAAGACGATCGCCCTGCACGTGTCGGTCACGGCGGAGGAGACCGCCGCCCTGCAGGCCGACTGGGAGGTGCACGGGATGCGGGTGCCGCTCGTGATCATCGAGTCGCCGTACCGCCAGTACGCCGCGCCGGTCGCGCAGTTCATCAAGGCCTACCGCGAGAAGCACGGCTCGACGATGGTCACCGTCTACCTGCCGCAGTACATCGTCGGGCACTGGTGGGAGTCGCTCCTCCACAACCGCCGCGCGAAGCGCATCGCCCAGCAGCTCATGCTCGTCCACGGCGTCTCGATCACCCTCGTGCCGTGGCTGCTGGACTCGTCCGAGCTCGTCTACGGCCGCCGCTCGCGCCCCCTGCCCGGCGACGACCGCGCCGGCCGCATCACCACCTACGGCCTGGTCGCCCACACCGACGACCCCGACCGCTGAGCCCTCCGCCCCGGCCATCCCCCTGCTGTTGTCCCATTTTCGGCGAGGCATGTCCCACTTCCGGCGGACCGCGTCCCACTTCCGGCGGTTTCTACTACCGCGAAGCAACCGAAAGTGGGACATGACGGTGCGACCGCCCTGCGCGGGGAAGGCCGGTCATCCCGGAGCCGGGCGGGATGCCGGGGCGTAGCCTAGAGGGGTGACTTCCGCGACCGAGACGAGCCGTCTGGCCCCCGCCGCCCCGCCCGAGGCGCTGGACGCGGCGCGGCTGCGCGCAGACTTCCCGATCCTCGACGAACGGGTCCACGGACGCCCCCTCATCTACCTCGACTCCGCGGCGACCAGCCAGAAGCCGCGGCAGGTGCTGCAGGCCGAGTACGACTTCCTCACTCACGCCAACGCGGCCGTCCACCGCGGGGCGCACACCCTCGCGGCCGAGGCGACCGACCTGTTCGAGGACGCGCGCGCCACGGTGGCCGGCTTCGTCGGCGCCGAGGCCGACCAGCTGGTGTGGACCAGCGGGGCCACGATGGGACTGAACCTCCTCGCCTACGCGATCGGCAACGCGACCGCGGGGCGCGGCGGCGCGGACTCTGCGAGCCTCGCCCTCCATCCGGGCGACGAGATCGTCACCACCGCGATCGAGCACCACGCGAACCTCATCCCGTGGCAGGAGCTGGCCGCACGCACCGGCACCACGCTCCGTCACATCCCCGCGCGCGCCGACGGCACCCTCGACCTGGATGCGGCCGCGGCACTCATCGGTCCGCGCACCCGCATCGTCGCCTTCACGCACGTCTCGAACGTGCTCGGCATCGTGAACCCCGTCGCCGAGATCGTGGCCCTCGCCGCCGAGGTCGGCGCGGTCACCGTGATGGATGCGTGCCAGTCGGCGCCGCACCTGCCGCTGGATCTCCCCGCGCTCGGTGTCGACTTCGCCGTCTTCAGCGGACACAAGATGCTGGGGCCCTACGGCGTCGGCGGCCTGTACGGACGTGCCGAGCGCCTCGAGGCGCTGCCGCCCTTCCTCACCGGCGGCTCGATGATCACCACCGTCACCCTCGACACCGCGGAGTACCTGCCGCCGCCGCAGCGGTTCGAAGCCGGCACTCAGCCGGTGGGTCCCGCCATCGGTCTCGCCGCGGCCGTCCGCTACCTCGACGAGGTCGGGCTGGAAGCCATCCACGCGCACGAGACGGCCCTCGCCGCGCGGATGCACGCGGGCCTCGTGGAGATCCCCGGGATCCGGTTGCTCGGCGACCCCTCGACAGGCTCGGGGACCGCGACAGGCTCGGGGACCGCGACAGGCTCGGGGACCGGGGCGGTCGAGCGGGTCGGCCTGTGGTCGTTCGACGTCGACGGTGTCCACGCCCACGACGCCGGCCAGTTCCTCGACGACCGCGGCATCGCCGTGCGCGTCGGTCACCACTGCGCCGCGCCGCTTCACCGCCAGTACGGCATCACCGCCTCGGTGCGCGCCTCGGCAGCCCTCTACAACACCGCCGACGAGGTCGACGAGTTCGTCGACGCCGTCCGCGGCATCCGTGCCTACTTCGGAGTGGAGTCATGAGCGAGCTCGACACCCTGTACCGCGAGCTGATCCTCGATCACTCCAAGCACCCGCAGCACTTCGGCCTCGCCGAGGCCGAGGGCGCCCACGCCACGTCGCACCAGAAGAATCCGGTGTGCGGCGACGAGATCACGCTCCGGGCCCGGGTCGACACCGACGGCGAGACCATCCGCGACGTCACCTGGGAGGGATCGGGATGCTCGATCTCGCAGGCGTCGGCATCGATGCTCTCCGAACTCGTCGAGGGCCAGACGCGCGCGGAGGCCGCCACGCTCATCGAGGGTTTCCGTGAGGCGCTCCGCTCCCGCGGCCAGATCGAGCTCGACGAGGACGTCTACGGCGACGCGGCCGCGCTCACCGGCGTCTCGAAGTTCTCCGCCCGCGTGAAGTGCGCCATGCTCGCCTGGGTCGCCCTGGAAGACGCGCTCGCCCGCGCCTGACGCCGTTCGCGCGTCCGACTCGTCGCGCCGCCGCCGCGGCATGTCCCACTTTCGGCTGCTTCGGTCGGCATGAACCAGCCGAAACTGCGACACGACCTGCCGAGAGTGGGACAACGACCGATGCGTCAGCCGACCAGCGCGCCCTCGAGCCGGGCGTACGAGGCCTCCATGCCGTCGGTCATGCCGGTGGCGAGGATCATGTCGCGCGTCTCCTTGTCGGGGTACTCGATCAGGAGCGTGAGGAGGGTGGCACCGTCCTCCTCGTAGAGCTGGAGGTCGTTGAGGGTGGACGGTCCCGGCATCCCGATCATCTGCTCGGTCGTCACCGCGCGCCAGGTCGGCTCGCTGAGCACCGTCTCGCCCTCGAAGCCGAACCGCGTGGACTCGTCGTCGCCCTGCTGCCAGACGTAGCGGTAGGTGTCCCCGACCTCGCACTCGACCATCTGCCAGCCGTCCGGGCCGAGCAGCCACTTCTGGAGGAGCTCCGGCTCGTGGTGCGCCCGCCAGACCAGCGCGCGGGGACCCTCGATGAGCCGCGTGATGCGCACGTGCTGATCGTCGAGGATCTCGGTGCGCGTGCCCTTGCCCTCGGCGTAGTCGCGCAGATCCTGCAGCACGGCGTCGAGCTGGTCCATGGCCATGCGCGAGCCCTCGACGGCGCCCATGGCGACGGTCTGCTCCAGAGCCTCGAGCGAGTCGAAGTAGGTGACGTTGCGCAGGCGCGAGCCGGCGTCCGTCGCCTCGAAGGTGAAGACCATCCGCATCGAGGGGAACCCCTCCATGGGCGCGCCGTCCTCGCCGAGGAAGGAGTCGAGCACTTCGAAGGAGGACGGCGCGTCGATCGCGAGGAACTCCCAGCCGCCGCGGGATGCCTCGCCACGCGGGCTCGTCATGCGGTAGTCGGCGCGACCGCCGACCGTGAAGTCGAAGGCCGTGAAGGTCGCCGGCCATCCCGGCGGGCCCCAGAAGCGCTCGAGTTGGCGCGGGTCGGTGAACACACCCCAGAGCCGATCGACGGGTGCGGCGAAATCGGCCGTGAGACTCATCGTGAGGTTCTCGGCGTCGGTGGTGATGTCGGTGACAGGCATTTCTTCAGTTCCTTGTCTGTGTCGGTGGTTCTGCGATGTGGCGGGGTCGGTCCCCGAGCCTGTCGAGGGGCGGTCCCTGACTACGTCGAAGGGTCGGCGAGCAGCGCGTCGAGGCGGTCGATCCGCGAGCGCCACAGGTCCTCGTAGCGCGAGAGCAGAGCGCGGGCCCGGGCGATCATGTCCGGATCCGCTCGGACGAGCCGCTCGCGCCCTTCGGCACGCTTGACGACGAGGTGCGCTGCTTCGAGCACCGCGACGTGCTTCTGGACGGCGGCGAAGGACATGTCGTACGCCGCCGCGAGCGCCGAGACGGACTGCTCCGCCTCGATCGTGCGGCGCAGGATGTCGCGACGGGTCGCCGCCGCGAGTGCGTGGAACAGGCGGTCGGTCTCATCGTCGGTCAGCTCACTGCGTCCGTGGGAGGTGTTATGTACAACCATTTGGTTGCACGTTAGACCCGGCGAAGACCAGTGTCAAGATCTCTCCTTCGTGTCAGACGGATGCTGCGCAGGCGACGCAGGTCGTCGCCATCGGGCGGGCCTCGAGCCGCGCCGCCGGGATCGGCCGGCCGCAGACCGCGCACACGCCGTACGTGCCGGCCTCCACGCGCTCCAGCGCCGCGAGCACCTCGCCGCGTTCCTCGAGCCGGGCGCGGCGGAGCGCGTCGACCCGCTGCCATTCGCCGGACAGGGTCGACCCCTCAGGGTCGTGCTCGTCGTCGGCGGTCGCGTCGGCCCGGTCGTGGCGGAGCGCCGCGTCGTCGGCATCCAGCCGCGCCAGCGCGTCGTCCAGCTCGCGCAGCCGCGCTTCGAGGATCGACCGGCTCATGCGCCGAGGCTACCCCGGGCTCCCGACAACGGCTCGGCCGCGGGTGTCAACCCCGTTCCCGCACGGGGCACTCCGAGGGCACACTCGCAGACACACGGGAGGAGCACACCATGACCGACACGACCCCCGACGCCACCGAGAACCCCGATGCAGCGATCGACGAGGCACCCGCCGCCGACGGCGGGACCGAGGCCGAGGTGCCTTCGAACGCCGAACTCGAGGAGCCCAGCACCGAGAAGTCCCCCGGCGAGGAGCCGAAGGCTCCGGCGCACGACGACGCGGAGCCGAGCCACCAGGCCACGGGGATCGGCGTCATCGACGAGGACTGACCCTCAGGCGCCCGTCCCCCGGGCGGATCCGGTCACGCGCTCGCCCTCGGTGCCGATGATGCAGCTGATGAGGCGGTCGTCGTACTGCGTCCACCCCTCCTCGGTCGGCGAGAAGAAGAAGTACTCGAGCGCCGACTCCTCGTACGAGACGCCGACGAACGCCTCGAATGCCGGGTCGCAGTTCTCGTAGACGGCGTCCTCCATGGTCACGTCGCTCGGGTACTCGCCCTCGGGCAGGGTGAAGTCGTGGAACACCTCGTAGACGTGCTCCTGCTCGCACGGGATGGCGTTCACCGACGACGTCAGCCCGCCCTGGTTGAAGTCGTCGAAGCAGTCGCCGACGACCATCTCGTTCGCGCCCAGGTCGCCGCCCTCGCTGATGGAGCCCCCCTCATCGCGCGTGACGCCGCCGAACAGGCCGGTGAGCGACGCGCAGCCGCTGAGCAGGAGGGAGGCCGCGATGATCGCGGCGGCGAGTGCGTGACGGGTGCGCATGGGTGCCTCTCGGGTCCGGGTCGATTCGCAGTATGCCAGTTCGTGCGCCCTCGCCCCCGCAGCCCCCGAGCCGACACGTTCCGCGCGAGCCGACACGATATCTCCGCGCGCGGCATGTCGGCTCGGCAGCGAAGCCCCGGGGCGCGGCAGCGGGGAGCGGGGAAGCTCGGCGGATGCCGCGGCGGCGCGCGAACTAGACTGAAGCCGATCCCCCGCCGGCATCCCGAGTCTTGGAGCCCAGCCGCGTGAGCACCCCAGCCCCCTCTGCCGTTGCCGATACCGTCGAGAACGCCGCCGCCACGCCTGAGCGCGAGCAGCCGTTCGCCGCTCTGGGCCTGAAGCCGGACGAGTACGACCGCATCCGCGAGATCCTGGGCCGCCGCCCCACCAGCGGCGAGCTCGCCATGTACTCCGTGATGTGGAGTGAGCACTGCTCCTACAAGTCGTCGAAGATCTATCTGCGCCGCTTCGGCCAGAAGGTCAGCGAGCAGATGCGCGAGCGCCTCATGGTCGGCATGGGCCAGAACGCGGGCGTCGTCGACGTGGGCGAGGGCTGGGCGGTCACCTTCAAGGTCGAGTCGCACAACCACCCGAGCTACATCGAGCCCTTCCAGGGCGCGGCCACCGGCGTCGGCGGCATCGTGCGCGACATCATCTCCATGGGCGCCCGCCCGGTCGCGGTGATGGACCAACTGCGCTTCGGCGCGATCGACCACCCCGACACGGCGCGCGTCGTGCACGGCGTCGTCAGCGGCATCTCGTTCTACGGCAACTGCCTGGGCCTGCCGAACATCGGCGGCGAGACGGTCTTCGACTCCGTCTATCAGGGCAACCCGCTCGTCAACGCACTCGCGGTGGGCGTGCTCCGCCACGAGGACCTCAAGCTCGCCAACGCGACCGGCGCCGGCAACAAGGTGGTGCTGTTCGGCGCGCGCACGGGCGGCGACGGCATCGGCGGCGCGTCGATCCTCGCCTCCGACACGTTCGCCGACGGCGGCCCGACCAAGCGCCCCGCGGTGCAGGTCGGCGACCCGTTCGCCGAGAAGGTGCTCATCGAGTGCTGCCTGGAGCTGTACCGCGACGAGCTCGTCGAGGCGATCCAGGACCTCGGCGCCGCCGGCATCTCCTGCGCGACCAGCGAGCTCGCCGCGAACGGCAACTCGGGCATGCGGGTCGACCTCGAGAACGTGCTGCTGCGCGACCCCTCGCTCACGCCGGAGGAGATCCTCATGAGCGAGAGCCAGGAACGGATGATGGCGATCGTCGCGCCCGAGAAGCTCGACGCGTTCCTCGCGGTGGTCGACAAGTGGCAGGTCGAGACGAGCGTGCTCGGCGAGGTCACCGGCGACGGACGCCTCCAGATCTTCTGGCACGGCGAGCAGATCGTCGACGTCGACCCGTCGACCGTCGCCGTCGACGGCCCGGTGTACGAGCGTCCCGTCGCCTACCCGACATGGATCGACGCGCTGCGCGACGACTCGGCCTCCGCCCTTCCCCGCACCGATGACCCGGCGGCGCTGCGCACCCAGTTCCTGCAGCTCCTGTCGAGCCCGAACCTGGCCGACACCTCGTGGATCACGAACCAGTACGACTACTACGTCATGGGCAACACCGCCCTGAGCTTCCCCGACGACGCGGGCATGATCCGCGTCGACGAGGAGTCGGGCCTGGGCTTCGCGATCGCCACCGACTGCAACGGTCGCTTCTGCCAGCTCGACCCGTACGCGGGCGCGCAGCTGGCACTCGCCGAGGCGTACCGGAACGTCGCCGTCACCGGCGCCGTCCCCACCGCGGTCACCGACTGCCTCAACTTCGGCAGCCCCGAGAACCCCGAGGTCATGTGGCAGTTCGGGCAGGCGGTCGACGGCCTCGCCGATGCGTGCTACGAGCTCGGCGTGCCGGTCACCGGCGGCAACGTGAGCTTCTACAACCAGACCGGCGACCAGCCGATCTTCCCGACGCCGGTCGTCGGCGTCCTCGGGATCATCGATGACGTCGCGCGCCGCATCCCGTCGGGCTGGCAGGACGCCGGCGAGAACATCTACCTCCTCGGCGTCACCGCCACCGAGCTGAGCGGCTCGGCATGGGCGGACACCGTGCACGGCCACCTCGGCGGCCGTCCGCCCGCGGTCGACCTCGCGCAGGAGAAGAAGCTCGCCGACCTGATCCACGCGGCATCCCAGCAGGAGCTCGTCTCCAGCGCCCACGACCTGTCGGCCGGCGGTCTCGGCCAGGCGCTCGCCGAGGGCGTCCTGCGCTTCGGCGTCGGCGCCCGCGTGTGGCTGCGCGAGATCATGGAGCGCGACGGCGTGGATGCCGCGACCGCCCTGTTCAGCGAGTCCACCGGCCGCGTCATCGTGTCGGTGCCCCGCGAGGAGGACGTCAAGTTCCGCGGGCTCTGCGAGGGTCGCGGCTACCCCGTGCTGCGCATCGGCGTGACCGACCCGGCCGCGGACGGCGATGAGCCCGCCCTCGAGGTGCAGGACGTGTTCACGGTCCCGCTGTCGGAGCTGCGCGAGCAGTCGCGCGGCACCCTGCCGGCGGTCTTCGGCGATGTCATCCAGGAGGTGGGCGCATGAGCCTGTCGAAGTCGTCTCCCGAGCCCGACGAGTACGCCGGCATGAACGAGGCGCGCACGCGCCGCACCCGCATCGTCGCGTGGGTCGCGATCGTCTCGCTGATCCTCGTGGGCGGCGGCGCCACCGTCCTGGCCCTGCTCTTCGGCTGACCCCGCCGGTCCGCCGCGGTGGCGGCTGCGGTGGCGGTAGCTGGCTGCGGCCGGCTGCGGCTGCGGTGGCGCGCAGCCATGTCCCACATTCGGCGGCCCATGTCCCACAACCGGCGAGGCATGTCCCCGATTTGGTTGTTCTCCAAGGCCGCAACCGACCGAAAGTGGGACACCCCCCCCCCGCGGCACCGACCGGAGGTGGGACACACCACCGCGGCACCGACCGGAAGTGGGACATGCCAGCGGCATCCGGCGCGGTCGCGCATCCAGAGCATCTGATGTCCCGCAATCGGCGGCCAATGTCCCAAAATGTGGCGCTCACAGCGGGTGCGACCGACCGAACGTGGGACATGCACCCGGAGCCTCCGACCGAAAGTGGGACAACACCCCGCGGCACCGACCGGAGGTGGGACATCCCGGCGGCATCCGGCGCGGTCGCGCATCCACAGCATCTGATGTCCCGCAATCGGCGGCCAATGTCCCAAAATGTGGCGCTCACAGCGGGTGCGACCGACCGGAAGTGGGACATGCACCCGGAGCGACCGACCGAAAGTGGGACAACACCACCGCGGCACCGACTGTAAGTGGGATATGCCGGCGGCATCCGGCGCGGTCGCGCATCCACAGCTGTTGATGTCCCACAATCGGCGGCCAATGTCCCAAAGTCTGGCGCTCACAGCGGGTGCGACCGACCGGAAGTGGGACATGCACCCGGAGCGACCGACCGAAAGTGGGACAACACCCCGGCGGAACCGACCGAAAGTGGGACATGCACCCGCCCGGGCCCGGAGGCGAGGGCCGGACGAGACGCCCGGTGGGGATTCAGCCATGCTGGTTAGCATGAGGACATGGACCCGCTCGTCTGGACGACGATCGCCGAGTTCTGGTGGGTCGGACCGGCCGTGATCGGCACCGGGACCGCCGGCTGGCTCGGATGGCTGGGGCTTCGGCACCAGCGGTCCGAACGCGCCCGCCGCCTCGCCCACGAGGCCGCCAAGCACGAGCTGCGTGTCGCCCGGCAGCGCTCCGTCACCGCCCGCGCCGCCGCTCGCGTGGCCCGCGCGGACCTCGCGCGGGTGCAGGCCGAACGCACGGCATCCCATGCGACCGCCGCCGATGTGTCCGCGGCCCGGCTCGAGCTGCAGTCCGCCCAGCGCGAGGCGCGCGCAGCCGCTGCCGCCGTGCGGGCCGGGCGTGCCCGGGTGACGGCTGCCCGCGCCGCACTTCCCCGCGGCTCCGCGTCTGCCGAGGATCTTCCGCTCGCACGCCTGACCGCCGCGCACGACGCGGTGACCGCGCGATGGATGGAGTACGAGACGGATGCCGCCCGGGTGCTCGCCTTCCCGGCGATGAGCGACGCGCGCCAGCCGCTGACCGCCGCGTATCTGACGGTGCGCGCGGAGGCCTCGAGCCTGCGACCGTCTCCGGCGCAGGTCGCGCGATCGCAGGTGACGGCCGCGCAGTTCGCCGCCTACCGTGATGCGGTGCAACGGCTCGAGCGCGCCTTCGACGCCGCCGAGAAGGAGGCGTGGCGCCAGGCGCGCGCCACCGGCACGGCTCCCGCCGGCGCACGGACGCCACCGCTCACCGCGACGGGCGACGCGGCCGCCGAGACGGGATCCACACCCTGGTCGGCGCTCGCGCAGACGGCGGTCGCCCGCTCGACCGAGGCGCTCACCCGCGCTGCGGAGGCTGCGGCATCCGCTCTGGACGCGCGACTGTCGTCGGTCGGTGAAGGCCGGCGCCCGTCGCCCTCTCCGCAGCCGTCGCCGCAGGCGCCTCGGCGATCCACGCCCGCCGATGCGGCGCCGGACGATGCCCGCGCCGCCGCCGACGACGCCCCGGAGAACGCTGCCCGACGCTCCCCCGACGGTGCCGCTGACCCGATCTGGCCCGTGCCGTCGCGCTCCCGCACGCGTCCCCCCACCACGGAAGGGTAGGGTCGGGCGAGTGGATCAGATCCTCACCTTCCTCGGGAACTACTGGTGGCTGGCGTTCCCGCTGATGGGCGTGGCCGGGGCCGCGGTGAAGCGCTGGGACTACCTCGCCACCCGCCGGCACAACCGGCGGCTGGAGCTGCTGCGGGTCAAGGGCGAGCTGAAGGCCGTGCAGGCCGAGCACAAGGCGGTCGCCCACTCCTCGGAGCCCCAGCCCATCACCCGGCCGTCGCCGCTGCCCGATCAGCTCGCGAAGCTGTTCGAGACGCACGACGACGTCACCGCGCGCTGGCTCGAGTACGAGCTCGACGTGGCCAAGCTCATCGACTACCCCGCCATGAGCGACGGCCGGCAGCCGCTGACGGCCGCGTTTCTGAAGGCGAAGAAGGTCGCGGACCGCGCGCGTCCCGCCTCGGCGTCCGCCAAGGTGACGCCCGAGCAGGTCGCCGAATACCGGACCGCCGTGACCGACTACGAGGTGGCCTTCGAACTCGCCGAGCGCGACGCCCGCCGCCAGAGCACGAGCGGACTCAGCGAGGCGGAGCGCAAGCGCCTGGCGACGGCGAAGCAGCTGCTGTCGGTCGCCGTCGACGAGGCCGCGACGCCCGCCGAGCGGCAGAGCGCCTACAAGCGCGCCCGCCGCGAGCTCGACGGCCTGATCTCCCTGTCGGACGAAGCCATCGTCGTGCTCGAGAACAAGGTCGCCCTGGAGCTTCCGGCATCAGGGGTCGCGGCTCCCGAGGCTCCGCGAGCCGACACGTAAACGCCGAACCGACACGATCCGCGACGTACGGAACGTGTCGGTTCGTACGGATCGTGTCGGCTCGGCGAAATGGGCAACGCGGCCGCGGCTCACGCGGTGAGCGAGTCGACCCACTCCTGGTTCTCGGTCATCCACTGGCGGACGATGTCGGTGTAGTCGGTGACGTCCTCGCCGGTGTTGTACATGACGTTCTCGAGGGAGAAGAGCACCTCGGAGTCCATGCGGAAATCCGACAGCCACTCGTTCACCTCGGGGTGGTCGGTCTCGAAGCCGGTCCGGGTGAAGGTGTGGATCGACTCCGCGGCGCCGAGGGTGCCCTCGGGGTCGGCGAGGTCCTTGATGTCGTAGGCGTCGTAGGCCCAGTGCGGGCGCCACAGCGTGACGGCGACGTTCTCGCCGGCGGCGAGCTTGCTGTCGAGCTCGGCGAGCATGGCGGGCGTCGACGAGGTGATGAAGTCCATGCCGTCCAGGCCGTAGGTGGGGATGACCTCCTCCTGTGTCGCGGCCGTGAGGCCGGCGCCCGGCTCGATCCCGATGAGCCGGTTGTCGAACTGGTCGGCCGCCGCGGCGAGGTCGCTCAGCGACTCGACGGGCGCGTCCGCGTTCACGGCCACCGTGAGCTTGGCGTCGTCGTTCCACGAGCCGAGGTCGACGATGTCGTCGCCGAACTGCTCGAAGTAGGCCGCGTGGGTCATCGGCAGCCAGCCGTCGAGCGCCACATCGTAGTCGCCGCCGGCGACGCCCTGGAACACCGGGCCGGCGTCCGCGTACTCGAGATCGACGTCGTAGCCTTCGTCCTCGAGGATGAGCTTCCACAGGTACGAGACGGCCTCGCCCTCGGGCCAGCCGTTGAAGACGCCGATCGTGATCTCCTTCGAGTCCGCTGCCTCGTCGCCGGTCGAGCCGGCGCAGCCGGTCAGGGCGAGGGCGGCCGCGGAGCCGAGCGCAAGGGTGCTCAGGAGGTGTCGCTTGTTCATGTTCTTCCTTTCCTCCCGTGTGCTGTGTCACGGGTATGGGGAGGCCCGCGGGGATGCCACGGGCCGCCGACGCGTCGGACGCGCCGGTGTTCCGGGGGTCTGATCAGGCGGTTGCGGTGGCGGTGGCGGTCGCCGTGACCGCGCGCGCGTCGTCGTCCGCACGGGATGCCGTCGAGACGGTGCGGCGGGACGACCGCCGCGCGCCGAGCGCGCCGGTGAGGCGGTCGAGGATCATCGCGATCATCACGACCGCCAGTCCCGCCTCGAACCCGAGGGGGACGTTGACGGAGCTGAGCGCCTGCACGATGGGACGGCCGAGGCCGGGGGCACCGACCATGGATGCGATGACCGACATCGACAGCGAGAGCATGATGATCTGGTTGATCCCCGCCATGATCGACGGCAGCGCCAGCGGCAGCTGGATCTGGCGCAGCACGCGGCCGGGCGTCGCGCCGAACGCCTGCCCGGCCTCGACGACCTCGGGATCGACGCCGCGGATGCCGAGCTCGGTCAGCCGCACTCCCGGGGCGATCGCGAACATGATCGTCGCGACGATGCCGGGCACGACGCCGACGCTGAAGAGGAAGATCGCCGGGAGCAGGTAGACGAAGGCGGGCATCGTCTGGAGGAAGTCCAGCACGGGCCGCACGACGTGGGAGACGGTCTGCGAGCGGGCGGCCCAGATGCCGAGCGGGATCGCGATCGCCGTTGCGATCAGGACGGCGACGATGGTGAGTGCGAGCGTCAGCATCGCGTTCTCCCACTGATCGACGGCGAGGATCACGAGGAACCCGAGCACGGTGCCGACGGCCAGTCGCCATCCCTTGACCAGCCACGCGGCCACGGCGAAGACGAGGATGATCGCCCAGAACGGCGGCGTCGTGAACACCCAGGCGGCGACGTCGTAGATCGACGAGAACACCGCGGCGATCGCGTCGAAGAGGCCGCCGAGGTACTCCTTGAGGACGTCGATGACACCGCGCACCCACTGGCCGAGCGGGATGCGGATGAGCTCTTCGAACTCGTCCATCAGCGGGCACCCCCGTTCATCGCGGGCTCGGCCGGGGTCGCGGCGGCGGCCGCGTCGACGAGGGGGGTGAATTCGGCCACCATGTCGATGGGGGTCTGGATGATCGGCATCTCGCGCGTGGTCGCCGGGACGTTGCCGAGCGCGGCGAGGAGCGTGACGCGCGGGATCACCCCGAGCAGGCGGCGCTCGGCGTCCACGACGGCCAGCGGAACGGTCGCCTCGACGGCCGTCTCGACGATGTCGGTCAGCAGGTCGTCGGGGCCGACCGTCGGCACGGAGGCGTCGACGATCACGCGGAGATCGGTCTCCCCCGCCTTGACGGCACGGATGACGGCGCGGTCCGTCACGACGCCCACCAGTCGGCGGTTCTCGGTCGCGAAGACGGCGCCGGCCTGCTGGGAGCGGAGTGTCCGCAGCGCGCCGCGCACCCCGGCGCTGAGCGGCGTGGTGAGATGCGGCGGCTCCATGACGGAGCCGGCGGTCAGCACGCGGGCGCGGTCCACGTCCTGCACGAACTGCGCCACGTAGTCGTTGGCGGGATCGGTGAGGATCTCCTCGGGAGTGCCGTTCTGCACGATCCGGCCGTCGCGCATGACCGCGATCCGGTCGCCGAGGAACATCGCCTCGTTGAGGTCGTGGGTGATGAACACGATGGTGCGGCCGAGCTCGCGCTGCAGCTCGACGAGCTGCTCCTGCATCTCCCGGCGGATCAGTGGATCCAGCGCCGAGAACGCCTCGTCCATCAAGAGGATGTCGGTGCCGGCGGTGAGGGCACGGGCGATGCCGACCCGCTGCCGCATGCCGCCCGACAGTTCGTCGGGCATGGCGTCGGCGCGGTCGCCGAGACCGACGCGATCGAGGATCTCCTGCGCGCGGCGGCGGCGCTCGGTGCGGCCGACGCCCTGGATCTCCAGCGCGTAGGCGGCGTTGTCGAGCACCGTGAGGTGGGGAAGCAGCGCGAAGTGCTGGAAGACCATCGACACCGACGAACGTCGGATGTCGCGCAACTCGGACGGCGAGGCGGTGGTGACGTTGCGTCCGCCGACGAGGACCTCGCCGGCCGTCGGCTGCAGCAGCCCGTTGAGCATGCGGATGATGGTGGACTTGCCCGAGCCGGACAGGCCCATGATGACGAAGATCTCCCCGGGGTCGACGGTGAATCCGGCATCGATCACCGCGGCGGTGCCGACGTCGGCGATCTCGGCGCGGCTCTGGCCGGCGCGGAGCCGGCGGACGCCTTCTCGGGGGTTGCGGCCGAAGACCTTGAACAGGCCCTTCGCCTCCAATGCGGGAGTGGGTGCGATCACGTGCTTCACCTCGGCGGCCGCGCACGCGCGACAGCATCGGTCACGCCCGGGTGACGGTCACCGGCGCGACCCGCCGCACGTCTCGAGTTCGGACGCGGGGGACGTCGCGCTCCGGCGACGCACATCGGGTCCGTCGCCCAGACCGCCGACCGTACGCCCGCTCGTGCGGCGTCGAAGACACTCGGCTCGAGCGGCCGCGGACTGGTCGTCGGGGCCTCTCGGCCCTCTTTCCAACGTAACGAGCTTCATAGGAACCCGCAAACCGACCATGTCCCACTCTCCGCGCATGGCGTCCCACATTCGGTCGGACCCGACGTCCTCAAACAACCGCAAGTGGGACATCACGGCGGACATCACGGGGCGAAGGGTTGACATCCGGTCGCCCCGCGTTGCATGGTTAGTTAGTCAAGTAGGTAACCAAGGAAGCGGAGACGGAATGATCGAAGAGGGACGCGCGCTCTTCCTGCAGATCGCGGAGCGCGTGGAGGACTCGATCCTCGACGGGTCGCTCGCGGAGGAGTCGCAGGCGCCGTCGACGAACGAGCTCGCGGCCTTCTATCGCATCAACCCCGCCACCGCTGCGAAGGGAATCGCGATGCTCACCGACAAGGGCGTGCTGCACAAGCGCCGCGGGATCGGAATGTTCGTCTCGCCCGGCGCACGAGAGCTGCTGCTCGGCGAGCGCCGTGCCGCCTTCGCCGACCGCTTCCTCGACCCGCTCCTGGCGGAGGCCCGCACCCTGGGCCTCAGCCCCGACGACATCGCGCGACTCCTGTCCGAGCGCGCGGCCCGCACCACGACGGAAGGAACCGCACGATGACCACCGTGATCGAGGTGAAGAACCTCACCAAGCGCTACCGCGACACGGTCGCCGCCGACGACGTGAGCTTCACGATCGAGAAGGACACGATCTACGGCCTCCTCGGCCGCAACGGCGCCGGCAAGACGACCGTCATGTCGATCCTCACGGCCCAGAACTTCGCGACGAGCGGCGAGGTGCGCGTGTTCGGAGAGCACCCGTACGAGAACGCCCGCGTCCTCCCGCGGATGTGCTTCGTCCGCGAGAGCCAGCGCTACCCCGACGACGCCACGGCGACCCATGCGCTGCGCATGGCTCGGCTCTTCTTCCCGCGGTGGAGCCAGGAGCTCGCCGATCGGCTCATCGCGGACTTCCAGCTGCCGATGAAGAAGGCCATCAAGAAGCTCTCGCGTGGACAGCTCAGCGCCGTCGGAGTGATCATCGGCCTGGCTTCGCGAGCCGAGATCACCTTCTTCGACGAGCCCTATCTCGGCCTCGACGCCGTGGCGCGTCAGCTGTTCTACGACCGCCTGCTCGAGGACTATTCGGAGCACCCCCGCACCATCATCCTGTCGAGCCACCTGATCGACGAGGTCTCGAACCTGCTCGAGCGCGTGATCGTGATCGACAAGGGCCGGATCATCATGGACGAAGAGACGGAGGCCGTGCGTGGCCGCGCCGCCACGATCGTCGGCGACACCGCACGTGTCGAGGCGTTCGTCGACGGGCGCGAGGTGATCCATCGCGAGAGCCTCGGCCGCGTGACGTCGGCGACCGTCCTGGGCGAGCTGACCGACGCCGATCGCTCCCGCCTCGCCGCCGAAGGGCTCGACATCGCCCCGGTCTCGCTGCAGCAGCTCATCGTCCGCACCACCCAGCACGTCGAGAGCGCGCTGACCGCCGCGCCGGAAGGAGCCCTGTGATGAACCGCACGTGGAACGTCGTGCGCCTGCAGCTGATCAACAAGCAGACCTACGTGTGGGTGCCGTTGATCGTGCTCGCGGGTTCTTTCGTCCTGACACTGCTGATCTGGTCGATGGTCCCGTTCGGGGGCCAGAAGTACAGCGGCGGCGCGCAGGCCGTGTACTGGTACTTCGGCGTGGTGGGCGTGCAGGCGCTGACGCTCACCTTCCCGTTCTCGCAGGCGATGAGCGTGACCCGTCGGGAGTACTTCTTCGGAGCCACGCTCACCGCGGTCCTCACCTCGGCGCTCCTCGCGTCGATCTATGTGGGCGGCGCCTTCCTCGAGCGCGCCACCGGCGGCTGGGGCATGGAAGGCTACTTCTTCTCGATCGACTGGATCTGGGATGCGGGACCGGCGGCGGCGTGGCTGCTGTACTTCGCCGTCCCCATGCTGTTCTTCATGATCGGGTTCGGCTCCGCGACCTTCTACAAGCGGTTCGGCAGCGTCGGACTCACGGTGCTGCTCGTCGGCATCGGCTTGTCGCTGGTCGGCCTGGGGTGGCTGATCGGACGTGCGGACGGCTGGTCGGCGGTCGGCACCTGGATCGCCACCCAGGGCACAGCGGGCATTGCAGCGTGGACGCTGGTGGTCGCCCTTGTCGTCGGGGCGCTCTCGTTCGCGCCGCTCCGGCGCGCGACGCCCTGAGCGCGGGAGGAGATCCCGCGCGAACCGCGGCCGGGCGCGTCAGTCGCGTCCGGCCGCCGCGGTGTGGTGGCGGATGACCTCGGCCACGACGAAGTTGAACCACTTCTCGGCGAACTCGGGATCGAGGTCGGCATCCAGGGCGAGACGTCGCAGGCGCGCGATCTGCTGCTCCTCGCGGGCGGGATCGGAGGCCGGCATGCCGTGCTCGGCCTTCAGCACGCCGACCTGCTTCGTGCAGCGGAAGCGTTCCGCCAGCAGGAAGATGAGCGCGGCGTCGACGTTGTCGATGCTGGCGCGCAGGCTCTGCAGGCGAGCGGTGGCCTGGGTCGTGTCGTCGGTCATGGTTCCTCCCCGCCCGACCCTACCGGTCACG
>Ga0307406_10000675_pt1 | contig 19275 bp, 18 predicted proteins | sample 322Cmetagenome_3_FD_203706 | JGI IMG/M metagenome (GOLD analysis project Ga0307406, IMG submission 203706) | Maize rhizosphere microbial communities from greenhouse at UC Davis, California, United States - 322HYB-C-2 | ecosystem: Host-associated > Plants > Roots > Rhizosphere > Soil | place...
AGGGCTGCGACCGCCGCCCGCCGGTGGAGCGCCGAGCGACACCGGTTCCGGCGACCCGCAATCGCCACTGGCAAGAGCCGCGATCACCCGAACACCGGCCGGTCACCACGCCGTTGACCGACGCGTTGGGTGAGGCTGCCAGCCTCGAACCTGCGACCCAGCGATTTGAGTCGGTCCTACCGTCCACAAGGTGGCGCGCAGTGCTCTCCTCGCAGGTCAGGTCGGCTGCCCCGTCCGCTTGGTCGCCTCCTGTCTTGTGGGTTGTGCCTGGTGGAATGACTGAGAGAATGACCGGCGCCCTCCCCTACACACTGGTCGCCACCAGGCGTGCTCTGCCTCACCACGCCCATCGATTACGGCTGGGTGGTGCGCGGCTCTCCGCAATCACAACGGCCACCTGCTGGAGATCAGCCAGGCGCGGACGGCCGGGGGGGTCGGGGGACCGGTCTGCAGCACATGTCGGCACCCATCTGCCGTGGTCCATTCGTCCCGGGACTACTCCTGTATGGCGCGTTCCCTGGCTAGCACGTCGGCGCCTGCGCCTTTTGCCGATGCCGCTCGCGTGGCGTGGGGTCCAAGAACACCTGGGTTACCTCGGGCACCACCTCGGCCAGCTCGGCCTCGATCCGGGTCGAGACCGTTTCGACCTGCTGGGAGCTGAGCCCGTCCCGCAGGTCCAGGCGGACCGCGACCAGCAGGGATGTGGGTCCGAGGTGCATGGTCAACAGCTCCAGGACGGCGTCGACCTCGGGGTGGGCCAGGATGGTCCGGCGCAACGCCTCCCGCTGCTCGGGCCGGGCCGCCTCACCGATCAGCAGGCCCTTGGTGTCGCGCCCCAGCCGGTAGGCGATGTAGGCCAGCAGCACCCCGATGAGGATCGAGGCGCCGGCGTCGAAGAACGCCATCCCGGTGAGTTGGTGCAACACGACGCCGGCAAGGGCCAGCAGCACGCCGGCAACGGCGGCGCTGTCCTCGAACAGCACTGTCTTCACGGTGGGGTCATTGCTCTGCTGTACATAGACCCGGACCGGCTTGCCGGCGGTGGCCGCCTCGCTGCGGACCTGATGGGCTGCCCGCCACCAGGAGCTCCCGTCGGCGACCAGTGCGAACACCAGCACGGCATAGGTCAGCAGGTAGCCGCCCTCGACCGTCTCACCAGACAGCAGGCCGTGGACGCCCTGCCAGAGCGAGAACAGCGACCCGGAGACAAAGATGAACACTGCCGCCAGCAGCGCCCAGAAGAACCGCTCCTTGCCGTAGCCGAACGGGTGGTCCTCGTCCGGCTCGCGGTCGCCCAGGGAGAGCGACACCAGCAGGAACACCTGGTTCATCGTGTCCGCGAACGAGTGCGCGGCCTCGGCGAGCATCGCCGCCGAGCCGCCGAGCAGCCCCGCCACCGTCTTGGCGGCCGCAATGGCGAGATTCGCGAACAGCGCCGCCAGCACGGTCTTCTTGCTCTCGCTGGCCACCGCTGCTCCTCTGGCCACGTTCCTGGATGTGGCCTGCACGCCTACCCCACAGCGTTCGGTACGAACCCAGCCAGGGCATGGGAGACGCCCACACAAAGCACGTGCGGGACGCTCTTCCGATTACGAGTCGGATGCTCGGCGTCGACCTGGACGGCTCCAGACGGACGAGCCTGCTCAGGTTGGCTGGCCCGTCGGTCCAGACAGCTGCCGACGGGTCCAGAACGATCGTCTGGATGATCAAACGGATGATCAACGGCCATCCGACACAAGACCGGATGACAGCAAGGGACCAGCCCGTAGAGAGGCGGCGGCATGCTTACACTGCGGCAGCGATCAGCGCATGTGGGCGTCGCTCAGCCGGACGTGGCTGACGGCGTCCCGACCTGCCAGATGGTGAACCGTAGCGGGACGCGGACCGCGTCGGACGGGCGAGTCGTGTACGTCTCGCGCCATACCGGCATGACGTAGGTGACGTGGTCCACTGCTCGGAGCCCGAGGCTTGCGTAGGCCTTCGGGCGACCATGGCCCCTGGTGACGAGCAGCACAGGCTGGCCGGGGAAACCGCGGACGAAGGACTGGACATAGGCAGGGTCGGGCTGCCGAGGGAGCAGGGCACTGATCTGGCCTTGCTGCAGCCAGACCGGCCCGCCGAATAAGTAAGCGACGTCGTAGAGGCTTGTGGACTGCTCCCAGAGGAAGACGCCTTGCCGGCCGTCGGCCGCCGAGGCGATCCGCTGGACAGTCTGGAACGAGCCGCCATGCTCCTGGTGGTGGTGCAGCGGAATCGACTGACCAGCGAAGACGACGAGGAGGAACCCGGCCGCCACTGCCGTCCCGGCCCGCACGGGCCACCGCAGCCGCCTGGGTCCGCAGGCCATGGCCAGTCCTGCGGCAAGGGCGGACGCGATGAGCATGACCAGGCCGGGCAGGATGACCGGCAGGAACCGCCGTGTCCACCACATGAGCCGGGCGGACACCTCCGCCCGGTAGGCGTAGACCGGCAGCAGGCCCAGGGCGGGCAGGATCAGCGCCCAGGTCGAGGCCCGCCAGCGCCGCAGGGCCACCAGGGCGAGCCCAGCCAGCGCCAGGCCGAACCCGGGAATGGTGAGGAACCAGGACAGCCGGATCAGCGTGGCCTCGTCATAGGTGCGGACGGGGCGACCCCGGAAGTCGCCCCAGACCGGCCCGAACAGCCACGGGCGGAGGAACCCGAGCACCAGCAGGAATGCCGCCACGCCGACCACAACCATGCCGAGTCTTCGCTGGACCGGCCGCCGTTCCAGCAGCTCCCGTGCCGAGCGACCGGCGGTCAGGGCGACCCGGCGGAGCAGCATGGCGACAGCCAGTGCCCCGAGGATGACTGCGAGGACGACTGGCAGGTCGGGCACGCTATTGGCGAGGGTATAGCGGCGGGCGCTCCCATAGGCCTGGTAGAAGCCGTAGGGCAAGGCTACCAGGAGCCCGACCGCGAACCAGCCGGCACGGGCGTCGAAGCGACCGGTGGCGATCAGCACGCAGCCCACCCCTACGGCCAAGAGGATGAGCAGTAGGCTGTCCGGCCGGGTCAGGTAGGAGACGCCGAGCAGCAGGCCGGCCAGGCCCGCCGCGGGCCGCCAGCCCGTCTGCAGGGCGACCACGATCCCGAGCAGTGCGCCGCTCACGATCAGCTGCGTGAACGTCTCGTTGCTCGGGTACTTTGCCTGCCATACCTGGAGCATGTTGGTGGCCAGCAGCAGGCCGGCCAGCGCCCCGGCCAGCAGACCGAAGGCTCGTTGGGCGGCCAGGGTCACCAGCAGCACGGCCAGCACGCCGCATAGGGGGGTCAGGTTGGCCAGTCCGGTGTAGCCGCCCGCCGCGAACGCACTGGCCAGTAGGGCCGGCCACAGGTGGTAGAACTGCAGGACGATGCGCTGCGTGTCGCGGTTCTCGATCCAGATCGCGGGAAAGCGGCTGGCGTCGTCCTCGCGCATGACCTCGACGGTCGGCACACGCGACCGGTCGAGGACTGGGTCGGTGTAACTGGAGGACCCGACCCGGGCGATGGCGATCGCATGGGAGACGTAGGCGCCGGGATCCTTGCCGGCGCCATAGGCGAACCCAGGGAAGAACAGCACGGACGCCACCAGCGCCACCCCGGCGAGCACGGCCAGCTCGGTCCTGTCGACCACTAGGGGCGGCCGGCCACCGAACCGCCAGGCGACCGTAGCCAGACCGACACCGGCCAGCATGGCCAGGCCGGCGGCGGCCGGGAGCCCGTACCGACCGGTGTCGGCGAGCGTGAGACCGGCCCAGGCGAGCAGAGCAATCCCGAGCGTGGCGGCAAGGATGACTGCCTCGCCGGCGGAGAGGGCACCACCCCGCTCCGGCCGGGAGCGCTCGCGACCCGCCGCCGGTAGCGTCTCAGTCTGCGAGGCCGGCATGGCCGTGAAGCGTAGCAGGGACGCAGAAGGCGCCCAATTGGGGGTTACGCGAATGCTAAGCTGCAGCGATGACCACGTCGTCCGGTTCTGCCGCGGCTCCCGCGCTCGTGTCGGTGGTCTTGCCCTGCTACAACGAGCGTGACCATGTCGAGCTGGAGATCAAGCGCATCTCCGCCGCCCTGCAGGAAGCCGGGCTCAGCTACGAGCTGATCTGCGTGGACGACGGCTCCACCGACGGCACCCGCGAGCTCCTGGAGGCAACCCCAGGGATCCGCGCCATCCTGCTGCCCCGCAACCAGGGATCGGGCGCGGCCAGGCGAATCGGCACCCAGCAGGCCCGCGGCCAGGTGGTCGTCTGGACCGACGCCGACATGACCTACCCCAACGAGCGCATCCCCGAGCTGGTGGGCGAGCTCGACGACACCTACGACCAGGTGGTGGGGGCTCGCCGGACCGAGGCCGGCACCTACAAACTGTTCCGAGTCCCGGCCAAGTGGGCGATCCGGCGGCTGGCCTGCTGGCTGACGAACACCCCCATTCCCGATCTCAACTCCGGGCTACGGGCCTTCAAGCGCTCCGTCGCCCAGCCCTATCTGCGCCTGCTGCCGGCCGGGTTCTCGTGTGTCACCACGATCACCCTGGCCTTCCTGTCCAACGGGCACTCGATTAAGTACGTGCCGATTGACTACGTGAAGCGTTCCGGCCGATCCAAGTTCCACCCGCTCAAGGACGCCTACAACTACCTCATCCAGGTCCTGCGGATGATCATGTACTTCAACCCGCTACGGGTTCTGATGCCGGTCGGGTTGACCCTGATGGCGGCAACCACCGTCAAGCTGGTGTTCGACCTGATCGTTCACCCCTTTCGGGTAACCGGCTCCACCGTGCTGGTGGGCCTGGCTGCCTTCAACATCATGGCCATCGCCCTGCTCGCCGACCTCGTCGTCCGGCGCACCGCCGACGACTGACACGGTCGCGGCGTCTGGCCAGCCCGGCGACCCCGCTCCAGCTCAGGTCGGCGACGGTGAACAGCAGCCTCGACACCACGGCGACGACGGTGCTCTGCGGTCGTGGCACGCTGGACCCGAGCAGCAGAATCAGCGCGGCCTCGCGCGCCCCGGCTCCGGCTGGGGCGACCACCAGCAGGAAGCCGACGCACCAGGCTCCGGCGAACGCGCCGGTCGAGTGAAGCAGCAGCGGCAGGCCGCCGACCACGCCGAGCTGGCGCGCGAGCAGCCACACCTGGCCGCCGTAGCACATCCAGGCGGCCAGCGCCCATCCCACCGAGCGCAGCGTTCCTGCCGCTGAAAGGGGCTGGGGCAGCGGGGCGCGTCGAGCCAACCGCAGGGCGAGCCCGAGGAGCCGGTTCAGCACCGGCGGGCTGGCCAGCAGGGCCACCACCGGAAGCGCGAGCGCGGTCCACCAGTAGCGGCCGAGCGCCCCCAGGCCGGCCAGCGGCACGAGTACGACCGCGACCAGCAGCCCCGTGCCGACCGAGATCAGCAGGGTGGCGGCCACGGCGGTACCCGACACCCGCTGCGGCACCCGGTAGTCGCGCCCCAGCTCCATCTGGGCGACCGCGGGCCAAATCGACCCGGGCAGGTACTTGCCCAGTTGGCCGACGAAGAAGACGTGGAGGCTCCCGGCCAGGGGCAGCGGGAAGCCCAAGTCGGCAAGCAGCGCCCGCCAGGACAGGAGGGTGGCCAGGTGGCCGGCCAGCACGGCCACGGTCGCGGCAAGCATACCGGTGAGGGTTAACCGCCCGAGCAGCGGCCTCACCTGCTGCCACTGCTCGGCCAGGAGCACGGCGACGAACACCAGGATCAAGGCCAGCACGAGCAGGCGGAGCACGGTCCGCCAGCGGCGGCGCTTGGGCTTCACGGGCCGGCGGCCGGGATCTCGGCCAGGACCAGACCGTCTACCGGCGCCCGGATCGATGCGTCGAGCCTGGCGAGCCGACTCAGCCATCGGGCGCGCTGGCCGGCGGAGGCATGGTCAACCACCAGCCAGACCCGCCGGGTCCCAGGCCGCACCTGCCCAAGGGCGTCGTCGATGGCGCCCGCGTCCGACCAACGGGCCACGATCACCCCGCCTGGCGGATACTCCACCTGGAAGCACACCGCCGTCGGGGCCCCGGTCGGGACGAAACCCGGCTGGTCGGGCCAGTACCAGGCGAACGGGTAGGCGTCCAGAAACGACACGATGACCACGTCGCCGGGCCGGCGCCGGTCCAGGATGTGGTCGACCGCCGTGCGGACCTGCTCGGCCGGCAAGGGCCTGGCCACCGCCCGCCTGGCGGCCGGCACCAGGGCGGCGGCCACCGCGATTACCAAGGCCGCGGCCAGGACGGTGCCCGGCCGCCAGCGGGTCAGCTGGATGACGAGCCAGGCCAGGCCGAGGGCGGCCAGGACCATCCACAAGGTGGTGACGAACAAGCTGGTCCGCGGGTCCAGGAGGGGGTAACGGTGCAGGGCGGCGGCCGCGACGAGGCCGGCGGCGATCAGTGGCGGGGCCAGGGCGACCCCGCCGAGACCCGCTCGGGCCAGAGCCACCAGGCCCAGCGCGATGAGGGCGCCGGTGACAGGCCAGGGGCCGAGACCGAGGCTGTCGAGGGCTTGGCGGAAGCGGTCGGCGGTGAAGCCGACCGCCGCGCCGAGGCCCTGGTCGCTGGGGATGTACCAGTGCGCCCAGTAGGCCCGGATGGCGGCGTTGTCCCCGGCGGACACCACCGCGGCGTAGAAGGCGCCCTGGCCCAGCGCGACCGTGGCTACGGCCACGGCCAGCTGGGCCAGCTGGCGCCAGGCGCGTCGCGCTGCGGTGGCCGCGGCGAGGCCGCCGAGCAGCCCGGCGGCAACGAACGGCGCGGCGTTGCTGAACGGGAAGGCGAGGATGCAGGCGGCGGCCAGGATGGCCAGTGGGCCGACCGAGCGGTGGCCCAGGGTCCAGGTGGCTTCCAGGCGGGCGGTGGCACCGGCGAGCACCAGGGCCAGGCAGGCGTCGGCTGTGTATTGCTTGAGGTCGTGGCGGGCGAGGCCGGGGGGGACGAGCGCGGCCGCCAGCCCGGCGGCGACCGCGTACAGGGGGGCGGCGCGGCCGAGCACGCCGCCAAGGCGTCGGCCCAGCCACCAGGCGGGCAGGACCGAGATCACCGCGAACGCGAGTGGTAGGAGCCGCAGGTGCTGGGGGCCGCCGACCGGTGGGACGACCCGCAGCAGCAGGGTCCAGCCGATGGGGGTGGAGGAGGTGAGCAGCGGCACCTGCTCGAGCGGAGCCCGCACCGAGTCCGCGACCCAGCCTTCGTCGAGCCAGAAGGGCTGCGAGAGCATATAGTCCGGGCGCCGGACGACCAGGGCGACGAGGAGCACGCCGGCCAGGGCCAGCGGCTCCCAATGCCGGTCGCCGCGGATCCTGGTTGCCGGGCGGCCGACGGCCCGGGCCGGGGATTCCACCCGGTTCATGCCGTGGGCGGCTTGCGTGCCAGCAGGAGGTAGCCATCGCCGCGATCGGTGGCGAGAAAGCGCCGCTGGGCGGCCAGGAACGGGGTCATCGTCACTGGGCGTACCAGCAGTTTCACCAGGCCGCGGGCTGGGACCAGGTTGCCGCTCTCGGCCGAGCGCATCCGCAGCGCCTCCGGGCTGCCCGGCTCGGGTGGGCGGGTCACGGCGCGGCGGACCCGGTCCAGGAGGTTGGCCAGCGGGTAGCCGTAGCACCACAGCTCCTCGACCTCGAACCCGGCCTCGGCGAAGAGGGCGGCGAGTTGCTCGCGCTCGTAGCGGCGCACGTGCCCGACGAGCTCGTCAACCACCGAGAAGCGGCGCTGGTGCGCCGGCACCGAGGCGAGCATGCGGCCACCCGGGGCGAGCAGGCGGAACGCCTGGGCGAGGAGCCCGCGGTCGTCCTCGACGTGCTCCAGCACCTCGAAGGCCAGGATGGAGTGGAACTGGGCCTTCGAGGGATCCAGCGCGTCCAGGGTGCCCTGCAGGATCATGGGACGGGACTCGGGCGGGAAGCGCGCCAGCCGGTCGGTGGCGAGGCGGGCCGCGGACGCGGAGAAGTCGATCCCGACGACCGGGCCGAACCCGCGGGCGGCGAGCTCCTCCAGCATCGCCCCGGCGCCAAAGCCGATCTCAAGCGCCGGCTCGTGTCGGGCCAGCCGGGGCAGGAGGCGGCCGACCAGGTCCAGCCGGAGCAGGAAGCGGGGCGGCCGCACCCACTCGGGCCCATCCGGCGGCCGCAGCAGCTCGACCAGCGGCGGTCCGATGGCCGTGGGGCTGTAGTCGCGCTCGAAACGCGCCCGGGCGCGGCCGCCAAGCTGCGCGACCCTTGCTCGGTCCTTGGCCAACTCGCGGAGCGCGGTGGCCAGCGCGTCCGGATCGCCACGGGGGATCAGCACGACCTCGTCAGGACCGAAGGCGGCGCGCATGGCCGGTGTGTCGGCGGTGACGATCGCCCGGGCGGCGCAAGCCGCCTGGTACACCTTGCCAGGCACGACCCGCCACGCCTTGCCGCTGACACCGAACAGTCCTAACACCACGTGATGACTGGAGACAAGGTCCCCCAGGTGCTCGTAGGAGACCCAGTCATGGACGGTGACGCTGTCGAGGCCGGCCACCTCTCGGTCGAACGCGGCCCGATCCTGCCCACGGCCGACGACCGTGAAGGCAACCTCCTCGCCGTTGACTTGACGGATCGCCTTGGCCACGGTGCCGGCGCCGTGCAGGGGAATGAAGGTGCTGTAGAACAACACCTTCAACGGGCCACCCTCAGGCGGCGGTCCGGCGGGAAAGTGCCACGGCTCCGCCCCCACCGGGACGGCAGCGAACTTGCGGGCCGGGAGGCCAAGCTCACTGGTGGCGAAATCGACCTGCGCACCCGTATCGAGCAGGGCCAGATCGCTGGCGCGCACAGCCAGCAGATCCAGCAGCCTGGCCAGCCGAGCCTGGAAGCTGGTGGAGCCAACGGCCCTGCGGTCCAGAACGACGGTGTCGTACACCGACAGGAACATATCCAGGACTCGTCGCTTGCCCCTAGCCAGCACCCAGGCCAGCAGCACGTCCAAGTGGCCGAAGTAGCCGACCAGCACCACATCGTGTGGCCCGACCTGCCGGTAGCGAGCGGCCAAGCGCCACCACGTCCAGGCCAGCCGGATCAGCCGTCCCAGCGAGAGCGGGCTGTAGGCGGCCGCCAGCTTCTCGTCGGTCCCGCCAGGCCAGGCCGGCACATGGGCCTCGACAACCTCAGCGCCACCCTCTCGTAGGGCCGCTTCGAGGACCGCGATCCGAGGATGAGCCACCCGGTCGTAGCTGCCGAACAAGCAGACACGCAGTGCACTGTCGCCGGGCTGGTCTTTGGTTGCGCTCATGATCGGCCCATTCTCCCCCGAGAGGAACCAGAGAAGGACTTCGGGTGATGCACAGGAAGCTTCAGGTAACCAATCGGTGACCACGCGACCAAGTGGTGTCCCGTCGAGATGCTCCTATAGAGGATCAAGCGGCGGCCGGGTTCTGCGACTGCTGGTTGTGGGACTCGCAGAGGAGGGCGAAGACCTCGCGGGCGACGTAGCGCTTGAGGCACCGCATGATCTCTCTGCTGGTCCTGCCCTGGGCGGTGCGGCGGGCGGCGTAGTCGCGGGTGGGTTGGTGCCAGCGCAGTCGGACGAGCACGATCCGGTGGAGGGCGGCGTTGGCTTGCCGGTCGCCGCCGCGGTTGAGCCGATGCCGGATGGTCTTGCCGGAGGACGCCTGGACCGGGCAGGCACCGCACAGCGCCGCGAAGGCGGCGTCGCTGGTCAGCCGGGCGGGGTTGTCGCCGGCGGCGATCAACAGGGCCGTGGCGCTGTCGGGGCCGATGCCGAGCCGGGCGCGCGCAGCTTGGGGACGTGGTGGGTCGTGAGGGTATCGAGCTGCTCGGTGAGCTGACCGATCTCGGTGTCGAGGTGCTGGTAGCGCTGGGCGAGGCTGCGCAAGGCCACCATGGAGGCCGCCGTTGGGGTGGTCAGCGCGCCCGGGTCAGGGCGACAGTCGTGCCAATCAGGCGGCGGGTTGGCAGCCCAGTGAGGGACTCGCGTAGCTCGACAGGGGCGGTGACCAGCAGGGCCTTGAGGGCGTTGATGGCCTGGGTGCGGGCCTTGACGGCGGTCTGGCGGGCGGCGCGGAGCGCCCGGAGCATCTCGACGGTCCCGTCGGCCGTCTTGGGGATGCCGGTCGCCTCGCCAGCCTGGACCGCGCGGGCCGCGGCATCGGCATCGACCGGGTCGCTCTTGCCGCGCCGCCGCCTGGTGGCGCGGTCGGGTCGGTTGACCTCCAGGACCTGCTGGGTGTGGGCGGCCAGGAAGCGGGTCAGCCCGGCGCCGTAGCTGCCGGTGCCTTCCACACCCCACGCTTGGACCTCCCCCAGGCCGTGAGCCCAGGCCAGCAGCTGGGCGTAGCCGGCGCTGGCGGTGGGGATCTGGATGGTGGCCAGCCGCCGGCCGAGCTGGTCGCGGGCAGCGGCGACGTGGAGATCCTTATGGGTGTCGACCCCGATAGTGACCTGGGGCCTTGTCGTGGTACGGGGTGTGTCATGGTGGTGGGGCCATCCTTTGGACGCGACCGATGGGTGGCGCACCGGCCGGGCGGGGCGGACAGCACGGCGACGAGTCTGCAGCAACAGGCTCCTATCAGGTCACGCCTTCCCGGTCGGTGCTGCTTGCGGCGGCTGTGGTCCAGCCGAGGGATCACGCCACGGCACTGGGCCAGTGAAAACGCGGATCAGACCGCTGCCACAACCGCCACGACGGCATCGCGGCGGCACGCCAGGACCGACAGATCAGTCACAAGGCACCCAGCCAAGCCGGCGAGACTGCGGGTCAGGACCCACCGTGCCGCCACGACACCAGCATGGCGCCCACGGCTCGAACCGACGGGTCTCGACCAAGGCAACACGCGGGTGGTGGAGAGGGTCAGGCCTTTGCCGCGGCCACCATCGGCACCATCGCAGTGAGACTGCCCGGTGGTTCGGTGATGATGCCGGGCTGGAGCTGGTGGCTGCAGGCGTGACCCGGAGAATGACTGACCCCTATGGGTGTCCTTGGCTGGACTTGTCCGCCCGGAGCTGCCGGCGCCGGCCCGGTCGGAGCTGCTGGCCTGATGGAGGAGCTTGACCGCCCGAGGCAAGCGGGCGTATCCATCACCGTCCTGGCGTGCTTGGTCCCGGACCGGCACCGACCACGTCAGCGTCCGGACAAGGAGCCAGCGCGATGGCCATGCTGGCAGACTCCGTCGAGGTCGCCCGTCGGCGTCGACACCCACAACCACACCCACACCGCCGCGGTCGTGGCCGCAGCCACCGGCGCGACCACCGCCACCCTGACGATTGCTGCCACTGCGGTCGGCTACCAGCGGCTCCTGGAACTGGCCGACCAGCACGATCGGCGGCGAGTGTGGGCGATCGAGGGCACCGGCGGCTACGGCGCCGGCCTGACCGGTTCCTGACCGCCCATCACGAGCAGGTGGTGGAGCTGGACCGGCCCAAGCGGCCGGCCCGCCGCCATGGCGCCAAGTCCGATCCCATCGATGCCACCAGGGCCGCCCGCGAAGCCTTAGGCCGCGACCAACTCGCCCAGCCCCGAGCGACCGGGCCACGGGCCGCGCTGTCGGTGCGGCTGGCCGCCCGCCGCTCGGCCGTCCAGGCCGCCGGAGACGCCCAACGCCAACTCCACGCGCTGGTGATCGCGGCCCCCGAGCGCTTGCGGGAACGGCTTCGGGTCCGCTCGACTCGCCAGCTGGTGGCAGCCTGCGCCCGGCTACGCGTCCGCGCCGATTGGGATGTGGAGACCTCGAGCACAGCGGCGACGCTGCGGATCCTGGCCCGTCGGATCCGGGAGCTGACCAGCGAAGCTGCCGACCACCGCCAAGCCATCCTGGGCCTGGTGCGGGCCTGGCGGCCCGACCTGCTGGCCCGCCCCGGGGTGGGCCCGATCGTGGCCGCCACCGTGCTGTGCGCCTGGTCCCATCCTGGCCGCTGCCGCTCGGATGCCGCCTTTGCCATGCTGGGCGGAGCGGCCCCGATCCCCGCCTCCTCTGGCCAGACCATCCGCTTCCGGCTGAACCGCTCTGGGGATCGCCAGCTCAACCAGGCCTTGTACACCGTGGTCCTGACCAGGCTCCGCACCGACCCCGCGACCCGCGCCTACGCCGACCGACGACGCGCCCACGGCAAGACCAACCGTGAGATCAAACGCTGCCTGATCCGCTACGTCGCCCGCCAGCTCTACCGGCTCCTAGAGACCCAACCATCCAATTGACACAACATAGGAGCGTCAGGGAATGACCGCGGAGCAAGCAAAGCAAGTGCCGCAGGCCTGTGACCTGGGGCGTTGTGTGGGGCTGGCAGGCCTCGAACCTGCGACCGAGCGATTATGAGTCGCTTGCTCTGACCGACTGAGCTACAGCCCCGTGGCGGGATCGTACCGCGGGCTCAGCGCGGGGTGGCGTGGTAGAGGGTGCGGGTGCCGGAGGGGAACTCCTGGCGGTCGGCGATGTCGAAGCGGGCCTCGAGGAGGCGCTCGAAGACCTCGCGGCGGTAGTCGCCGTGCATGCCGGGGGGCTTGTTGGCCAGCAGGCGGTCGGCCATGGGGTCGGTGGGGTCGACGAACTCGACCACCAGGCGGCCGCCGAGGGCGTGCAGCCAGTCGACCAGCTCGGCCAGGGGGACGTTGCCGGTGATGGCCAGGTGGTGGAGCAGGGCCAGGGCGAGGACCCCGTCGGGGCGGGCCCGGTCGAAGAAGGCGGCGCGCTCGCGGCCCCGCCAGCCGAGGGCGGGCGAGGGGTCGCCCAGGTCGAGGTAGGCGGGGAGGATCTGGGCGTTGCCCTCCTGGCGCAGGGAGCGGTAGAGGCCGTCCAGGACCAGGTCGTCGCCGTCGGCGCAGACCACGTAGTCGGCGTGCTTGGCGGCCACCCGCGAGTAGGTGCCGTCGTTGCCGCCGAGGTCGAAGACGAGCCTGGCCCCCTTGCCCTCGAGGGCCCTGGACACGAAGGCCGCCTTGATGTCCCGCTCGGCGTCGGTGTAGGTGCTGGTCTTCTGGTAGTCGTTCCACTCCGAGGCCGAGCGGCTCCACTCGAGCTTGGCCACCAGCTTGCGGATGGCCGCGACCGTGGCCTTCTGGAGCTCGGTCGAGAACCCGGCCGCCTTCAGCTCCTTCTGGGTGTCCTGGGCCCGAGACTTGGAGTAGCGCTGGTCCATGGCCCCGTGCAGCGAGATGTGCTTGAGCACGCCCGGCTTCATCTTGTCGGTGCCGGTGAACAGCCTGGCCATGTCCTGGGGCTGGATGCCCTGGATGGACCCGCGCAGCCACGGCTGGAAGCGGACGTCCTTGTGGGCCTGGAGCAGCAGGGGGTAGAGCATCGTCTGGCAGAACTGGCGGTAGCCGGCCCAGGGCTCGCTCGGGCGGACCCGCTCGAAGGAGCCGATGTCGATGAAGGTCGGCCGGGCGCCAACGAACGCCAGGTTGTAGGCGTACCCGTCCTTCATGGTCAGCTCGGCGTCGAGGGCGGCCTGCAGCAGGTCCAGGTGGACCAGGGCGGCGTCCCGCAGCATCGAGAAGGTCCACTCGTAGGGGTAGCTGACGAACGGGATCCGCTCGTGCTCCAGCGCCGTGACCCAGGCGTCGCCGCGGACGCTCTGGGGCAGGTCCTCGATCGGGACCGGAGTGGTCCTGACCAGCTTGCCGTCGTCCATGGCCTTGGCGAAGAAGGGGGCGGCGGCGAGGGTGTCGAAGTCGGCGGCGCCTTCCTTGGTCAGGCCCCGCAGGACCCGGCCGTCGAGGTACGCCACCGTGCTCGCCGGGTCCCGGAACGACGCAGGCTCCAGCTCCAGATCGCTCATCCAGTTCCTACCGTGTGTGTTCTGTGGGGGGATGCTCAGCTGTCGTCGCGCTCGCTGACCTCTGCGGCGGCACGGCCGCGGAAGGGAGAGGTGAGCTTGCGCCAGAAGAGCTTGGCGAACACCGCCGCACCGGCGACTCCGGCAACGACCGCCTGGACGATCATGCTGCCCGATGCGGCATCGAGGTAGGCGAGCATAGAACGCGTCTCCTTCCCGTCGCGCGGCGCAGCTGGCCGGACGACGTGGGTTTGGGCAGATCGCACGGCACGATATCACGAGTCCCCCGGCTCTGGCCGGACGCCGAACCGGCACCAGCACAAGGGAAACCGTCGCATGTGCGCTACGCTGGGATTCCCGACGTCCGCAAGGAGCCTCGTGGCCGACCCGACCGACCCGCCGGCACCGCCCGGCCAGCCGCCCTGGCCGCCGCCACCGCCGGGGCAGCCCGCCGCCAGGACGTGGGGGTGGACCTCCCCACCGGGACCGCCCGCGCCGGGCCCGCCCCAGGACGTCGGCACCTCCCCGCCCCCGCCCCTGCCCCAGGGGCCCCCCTACGGGGTGCCACCCTACGGGGCGCCGTACGGACCGCCGTTCGGGTCGGTCCCGCCCGGGCTCGGCCCGCCGGCCCGCAACCCGGTGCCCAGGCCGCCCGGCTCGCCCCGGATGCTGCGCCTGGAGCTCGGGCTGGTGCTGCTGCTGGCCTTCTCCCCCGGCGTCCTCGGCCTGCTGCTCATGGCCCTCGGCCCCGAGAACTCCTCCCAGGTCGAGGCCCAGCTGCTGCCGTCGCTGGTCAGCATGATCTTCGAGGTGTTCCTGTCCTTCACCCCGGTGCTGGTCATCGGGTTCCTGCTGGCCCGCAACCGCGAGGGCTGGGCGGGGATCGGGCTCACCCGGTTCCGCGCCGGCGACCTCGGCATGGGCGCCATCCTGTGGGTGGCCAGCTTCGTCCTGGTGCTGGTGCTGGCCCAGCTGTTCCAGTACTTCGGCCAGCGGGAGGTCGACTTCCTGCCCGAGGGCCTGCCCCTGTGGTTCCGGGCCGTCCAGGCGGTGATGATCGCCGTCACCGCCGGGGTCACCGAGGAGATCGTGGTCCGCGGCTACGCCCAGACCCGGCTCGAGCAGCTGCGGGCCCCGGCGGCGGTGATCCTGCTGCTGCCCACCGCCCTGTGGGGCGTGCTCCACGTCTACCAGGGGCCGGGGGCGGCCCTGACCATCTTCGGCCTCGGGCTCATGTACGCCTGGTACTTCCAGCGGACCCGGCGGCTGTGGCCGCTGATCCTGGCCCACACCCTGTTCGACCTGACCCAGCTGGTGCTGATCCTGGCCGGAGGCTGACCCGGTCCTGGTCGGCGCCTGGGCGGGCCGGGGCCTCAGGCGCGCTCGAACACCAGGTTGACGTCGAGGGCCATGCTGTCGTCGATCGAGACCACCGGGCCGAAGCGCGGGGGCTCGATCTGGAAGTCGCTCATCTTCACCGGAAGCTGGCCGGCGACCTGGATGGTCTCCCCGGTCCAGCGCCCGCGCAGGTCGAGGTCGAGCTCGCGGGTCACACCGTGGACGGTGAGGCGCCCTGTGCCCTGCCCGCCGACCTCCTGGCCCTGGACCGGGGCCGAGGCGAGCTTGATCGGCCCGGCCAGCTCCAGGGTGGCTGTCGGGAACCGCTCCGACTCCAGGCCGCGCTGGCGGATGGCGTTGTCGCGGCGGGGCTCGTCGCTGGTCAGCTGGGTCAGGTCGGCCTCGATCCGGACCTGCTCGACGGTGTCGCCGGCCACCTCCATGGTCCCGGTCACGGCGGTTGTCCGCCCGACGGCCTGGTTGGGGTTGTTGAGGAAGGCCAGCTGCTCGTTCACCCGGTAGCCGACGAACGACGAGCCGTCGCCGCTGACCCGCCAGGTCCCGTCCGGGCTGGCGGCCCCGTCGCCCTGGGCCTGGGTCGCGCCGGTGGCCTGGCCGGTGGTGGTCGAGGGCGCGGCGTCGAGCGCCGCCGGCGGCGGCGAGCCCGAGGTCCGGTTCGCGAACAGCAGATACCCGCCGCCGAGGGCCGCCAGCAGCACCACCACGCCGACGATGACCAGCTTGCCGGTGCGGCCCATGCAGCCTCCCCTCGGTGAACGGTGCCTGGATCATTCCGTGGCCAGGCTAAAGGAGTCCTAAGCCCCACCCTGTGGCTGCATCGCCCGACCTGTCGGGTCGTTACGGAAGGATGCGCCCATGGGATACCGGGGCAAGCTGGTCGAACGCCGGCAGGCCCGCCAGCTGCGGCGGACCGGCCTGCCCCTGGCCGAGATCGCCGCCCGGGTCGGGGTCTCCAAGAGCAGCGTGTCGCTGTGGGTCCGGGACGTTGAGTTCGACGGGCCGGTGGGGCGGAGGGCTCGGGGCCGGCGGCGGGAGCGGGTCCGCCTCTACCTCCACGAAGGCCTTGATCCGGCGGCCTCGGTCGCCTACTGGTCGTCAGTGACGGCGATCCCAGCGTCGCAGTTCGGGAAGCCGTACCGGGCCGTACCGGACCCCTCCATCCGCCATGCCAAGCATGTGCATGGTTGTGCCACGGTCAGTTACAGTTGCAGTGCCACCCACCGGAGCATCATGGGTCTGGTCAACGCGCTCCTGAGCAGCACTACCCATCCGGGGTAGCTCAATCGGCAGAGCAGCGGCCTGTTAAGCCGTTTGTTGCGAGTTCGAGTCTCGCCCCCGGAGCCACCGTATCAAACGAAATTCGAAGGCTGCGGGCCGCCGATTATGGATTTCAATTCCGGACCCGCAGCACGTACAGCCCCCGACCCGGGTCGGTCCGCAGCGGCACCAACTCGACCCCGTCCACCCGGGTCGGGACCGTCGTGGACAGGGGGGCGAACCGCTCGGTGGGCCGGTCCCCGTCGGCGTCGTGGAACACGGCGGCGCTGCCGGCCAGTGCCTGGTCGAGAGGAGCGGCAAGGCCGGCCAGGAACAGGTCGCGGACCCGGCCCAGGGGGAGGCCGAGCTCGATCGCGACCCGGACCCGCTGGGGTCCCGACGCCGTGATCACCGTCCCCGGCTCGGCGGCCACCGGGCGGAGGGCGTCGATGGCGGTGGCGGCGTTCGCCGACAGGCGGCGGTCGCGGGCGAGGGTCGAGTCGACCAGCGGGTCGGCCGGGGCCAGCGGCCAGCACGCCACCCCGGCCAGCAGCACCGCCCCGACCACGGCGGCCGGGCCGGACCCGCGCCCGGCCCGCCCCCCCAGCCGGCCCACCGCGGCGCCGGCCAGGGCGGCCGCGCCCAAGGCGGCGGTGAGGCGCAGGGCCACGTCGGCCGGATCGAAGTAGCGCCAGGAGATGTAGGTGCCCTGCCAGGCCTGCATCCCCAGCAGGGCGAGGATCCCGACCCCCGTGATCCCCAACCCGGCCAGCCACACCCACGCCCGACGCCGGACCAGCCAGACGATCCCGACCGCGGCCAGGGCCAGTACCAGCGGCTCGGCCCCGTACCGCCGCCCGACCAGGGCCAGCCACTCCCCCGGCGGGACGACCTGCCGGCCCGAGACCAGGTCGGTGTACCGCCCAGGGACCCGGATCCCGTAGAGCGCGTCGCCGGTGAGGAGCCAGTCGTGGGCCAGCCACAGCAGCGGGGCGGCCAGGGGCAGGACCAGCCACAACGCCCGCCGCCGGCCTCGCCGCCAGGCCAGGACCCCGTACCCCGCGGCCACCGGCAGCAGCAGCCAGGTCTCGGCCCTGGCCAGCCCGGCCGCGGTGAGGGCGGCCGCCGCCACCCCCCACGCGGCCCCCGGTCCCCACGACCCGCCCCGATCCCCGTCGTCCCCCGACCCGCCCCGATCCCGTCCGGCACCCCGCTCGCCCCCGGCGCCGCCCCTGGTCAGGGCGTCGAGGGCCACCGACCAGCCGGCCAGGGCGAACACCAGGGAGTTGCCCCGGGCGGCCTGGAGGACCAGGGGGCCGGACCCGGCCACGGCCACCACGACGGCGGCCGCGGCGGCCGACCCGCCGAGGCGGGCGGCCGCGCGGGCCAGGCAGACCACGGCCAGAGCGAAGACGGCCACGGTGACGGCCTCGAGCAGGCGCCAGTCACGGGCCCCGTGCCAGGCCAGGCCGTGCACCACCGTGAGCAGGGGCTTGGGCGACGACAGCAGCGGGTCCTCGAGACGGTCCCCGCCGACCAGGCGGTCGAAGTACAGGACGGCGGCGTGCTCGTCGGGGTCGAGGGTGGCCGGGCCGGGCAGGCGGACCACCAGCCCGACGGCGACCGTCAGGGCGGCCCAGGCCAGCACCCACAGCCGTCCCGACCGGGACCTCAGGCCGCCGGCAGTCCGGTCCCGGGCACGCTGGAACCCCGGCGGTTGCTTCCGGGGCCCCCGAACCGGGAGGGTAGCCCAACGCTGGAGGGTGCGGCGGCTGGTATCCACACCCTCCTCCCTTCGGGGCAGACAGCAGGGCAACAGTACGTGGTTTCGATCGGCCGGGCTGGGTAGACAAGCCTGGGAGTGATCATTCTCAGGAGGTGCCAATGCGGTTCAAGTCGGGATTCCTGGTCGGGCTCGGTGCCGGCTACGTGCTCGGGACCAAGGCGGGCCAGGAGCGCTACCAGCAGATCGTCGACGCGGCCAGCAAGCTCCGGGAGAACCCTGGGGTCCAGCGGCTGACGGGTGAGGTCAACCGGACCGTCAGCGTCGGCAAGGACCGGGTCGCCGAGACCGCCGCCGCCAAGGCCGACGAGGCCAAGGAGGCCGTGGCCAGCAAGGTCGGCGGCAACAGCGGCACGTCGAGCACGACCACCAGCACCACGTCCGGCAGCGGCCTCTAGCGCCGCCGCGGCGAGCTACGGGCGCCCTCACGGGGGCGCCCGTTGTGCTGTCCGGGGGCCGCGGCTCCCCTCTGGCCGCTCAGAGCCAGCCGCGGCGCTTGAAGATGGCGTAGAGGGTGAGGCTGACCACCAGCATCAGGGCCAGGGCGAACGGGTAGCCGAAGACCCAGCGCAGCTCGGGCATGTGCCCGAAGTTCATGCCGTAGACGGTGCCGATCAGGGTCGGCGCGAACAGGATGGCCGCCCAGGCCGAGATCTTCTTGATCTCCTCGTTCTGGTCGAAGCTGGCCTCGGTGAGGCGGGTGATCTTCTCGTTCTGGGCCTGGCTGACCAGGGTGGCGTTGACGGTGAGGATGTCGGCCAGCATCTGGCGGAAGCCGTCGACCCGCTCGGCCACGATGGTGGCGTGGTCGGCGACGTCGCGCAGGTAGCGCTGGAGCTCCTCGTCGGTCTCGTACTTCTCGAACCCGGCCATCAGCCCGCCGAGCATGCCGAGCAGAGGGCTGGTGGCCCGCTGGAACTCGATCACCTCGCGCGACAGCTCGTAGATGCGCCGCGACACCTGGGGGTCGCCGCGGAAGACTTCGGTCTCGATCTCGTCGATGTCGTTCTGGAGGCCGGCCACCACCGGGGCGTAGCCGTCGACCACGCCGTCGAGGAGGGCGTAGAGGACCGCCTCGGGGCCGAGGCGCAGCAGGTCGGGGTCGCCCTCCATGCGCCGGCGGACG
>Ga0307406_10000677_pt1 | contig 19268 bp, 12 predicted proteins | sample 322Cmetagenome_3_FD_203706 | JGI IMG/M metagenome (GOLD analysis project Ga0307406, IMG submission 203706) | Maize rhizosphere microbial communities from greenhouse at UC Davis, California, United States - 322HYB-C-2 | ecosystem: Host-associated > Plants > Roots > Rhizosphere > Soil | place...
CCACCTTGGTCACGGGGAATGTCACCGTCGGTGCCAGCGCGGGCGGCACCCTTCAGCTCGACTACGGTACCGGGACGAATCCCTTCAGCTCCCTGCTTTCGGTTGGCGAGCTGACCTTCAATGGAACGTCCACCGTGAAGGTCGTCGGCAGCAATCTCTCCACGGGAACGTTCCCGCTTGTCCAATACACGAGCTATGCCGGCACCGCAGTCTCGGGACTCAATCTGGTCCTGCCGCCCCGCACCACCGGCTCGCTGGCCAACAACGGATCGGAAATCACCCTCAACATTTCCTCTACGGAAGAGGTGAAATGGAACGGCGATCTTTCCGACAACTGGGACATCGATCCCGATGGCTCCGGTGGCTCAGGCACGGCGAACTGGAAAACCACCGTAACCAATGCCTCGACGCGCTACATCCAAGGGGCCGGCGGGACGGACTCGGTGAATTTCGACGACTCCGCCACCGGCAGCGGGACGGTCAATCTCACCACCGCGCTGGCTCCGCTGGAGATCGTCGTGAACAACCCGACGAAGGCCTACACGTTCACGGGCAGCGGCAAGCTGACGGGCTTTACCCGCCTCCTCAAGGACGGCGCTGGCGCCCTCACCCTCGCCAACACCACCCCCAATGACTACTCCGGCGGCACAACCATCCAGGCAGGCACCCTCCGCCTCGGCGACGGGGTCACCGCCGGTGCAGGCCAGATCGCCGGGAACATCGACAATTCCGGCACCCTGGTGATCAACCGGCCTGACGACCACAACTTCACCAACACCCTCACCGGTCTCGGCACGTTGGAGAAAGCTCAGGCCAGTACCATGACGCTCACGGTCGCCAACACGCTCAACAGCCCTCTGATCATCAGCGGTGGCAAGGTTCGCTTCGGTGCCGGAGGCACTCTCAATGACGCTGTCTCTGGCAGTGGCCAGCTGGAGGCAAGTGGCGGCACGCTCGTGATCTCCGGCGGCACGATTGCCAATACCAATACCGGCCTGACCACCGTCAGCGCGGGTGCCCTGCAGCTCTCGAAATCCGCCGGAGTCAACGCCGTCGGCGGTGACATTGCCATCACCGGCACGGGCGCGCTGAATACCTTAGCTGACGAGCAGATTCCCGACACTGCGACCATTTCCGCGCTGGGCAGCAATGCCGACTCGTTCTCCGGCACCCCTGGCAAAGAAACCTTTGCCAATGCCATCGTCAGCGGAACCTCCGCAGCCACCCAGCTCATCCTGAGAAACAATGCCACCGTCACGAATACGGCCACCGTGACCCAAGGCATTCTCGGCGTCGGCAGCAACAACACCGCCAACGTCAATGCCGTGGTGCTGAGTTCTCCCACCGCACTCGTGCGAGTGGCGGCCGGCTCGGCGACATCGGTCATGAACATCGGACCCGGCGGCATCACTGCCAGCGCCGGTGAGGTGCAGGTGAAATTCAACACCACTGATTTCGACGCCATCCTCAATTTGTCCGGCAACGTCACCACCACCGGCAACCTGGCCTTCACCAATGCTGGCTACGGCGGCGGGAGCCTCAACGTAATTCGCCTCAATGGCAGCCGCACCTTCGACATTGGCGCAGGCACCCTGACGACGGTCGCACCGGACATCGCGAACTTCATCAACAGCGAGGCGACGGAGGTGCCCGGCACCTTGATCAAGAATGGCGACGGCGCTCTGGTGCTGGATGCCCCGTCGACCGCGACTCACACTGGCGGCACGATCGTGAATGCCGGTGCGATGCGAGTGCACGGCACCCTTGGTGGCACCCTCCAAGTGAATGCCAACGGCTCCATCGGTGGCGGTGGCTTTTTGGCTGGCCCGGCTACGATCGACGGAACCGTCACTCCCGGCGGTGCCGGTGCCCCGGCCATCGGCCATCTGCACTCCACCAGCTCGGTGACCTTCGCTCCCGACTCCGACTATCTCGTGGAAATCGGCAACTGGGCTGGCACCACCGCCGGCACCGACTGGGATCACCTGACCGTGGATGCGTTGGCCTTCACCGCCACCCCATCGAACAAGCTGGTGATCCACGTGAGCGGCGCACCCACCGGCTTCGCCGAAACCAACAAGACCATCGTCATCGCCACGTCCACCCAGGCAGTAACCGGCTTCGACGCCTCGGCCATCCAGATCGATTCCTCCGGCTTCCCCGGAACCGGCACCTGGGCGGTCCAGCTGACCGGAAACACGGTTGAACTCGTCTACACCGCCGGCACGGCCTCCGCCTACAGCGCATGGGCCACGGCCGAAGGACTGACCCCGGCAAACAACGACCCGTCCGCCGATCCCGACCAAGATGGCCAGAGCAATCTGGTCGAGTTCGCCTTGAACAGCACCGCATTGTCCGGAGCCTCTTCCGGCAAAATGGCCGGGAAGATCGGCAGCGTCGGAGGCCAGCAAGCGCTGACCATCACCTTGCCGGTGCGTAGTACCGTCAGCTTCACCGGAACCACCGAGTTGACCGGTGCCGCCGACGGCGTTCTCTACCGCATCCAAGCCAGCGATGGTCTCAATTTGTGGAACCTCGCGGTCACCGAAGTCACGGGGGCGGATGCAACCGCCATCCAATCGGGTCTGCCAACTCCGCTGCCTGCCGGCTGGGCCTACCGAACCTTCCGTAGTCCGGGTACGATCAGTGGCGATCCCACCGACTTCCTCCGTGTGGTCGTCGAACCCAATCCCTGATCATTCCGGCTAGATCCGGCTCACGGCCCGCACCGCTACCACGCGGTGCGGGCTTTTCTTTTCCCACTCGCTACCGCCAAGCTCTGCCCGTGAGCGCCTACACGTCCCTCGAAGCCCTGCTGCACGATGCCTTCTGGGCGGATGAAGGCGAACCGGTGGAACTCGCGATGCTCGAGGAATTGCTGCGTGGCCACCCCGGTCCTTCGCTCGAGATCGGCTGCGGCTCCGGCCGCTTGCTGCTGCCACTGCTGCAAAAAGGGCACAACGTCGAAGGCCTGGAGCTGTCCCGCGAGATGCTCGATCTCTGCAAGAAAGCCGCGGAAGCCCTCGCGCTCGAGCCGATCCTCCACGAGGGCGACATGACGGTCTTCGACCCCGGCAAGACCTATCACTCGCTGCTGCTGCCCGCCTTCACCTTCCAGCTCGCGCCGGATTCCGCCGCCGCGCTCGCGCATTTCCACCGCTTGTTAGAAAAGGACGGCCTGCTCTACCTCAGCGTCTTCATTCCACTGGCCGAGCTGCATCGCGAGCTGCCGGAAGGCGAATGGTATGAGGATCATCGTACCGGTCTGCCGGAAGGGCGCTCCGCCGCCGTCCACACCCGCCACAAGCTCGACCGCAAGAACCGCGTGCTCACCCGCGAGCACCGCTACGAACTCCTCAATGCCACCGGGACAGTCGAAGCCGAGCACCTTTCCTCGCAGACCCTGCGATGGTTCACTCCCCGCCAGCTCCGCGGCCTACTGGAAAAGTCCGGCTTCGAAGCAGTCCACGCCCTCGCCGACTTCGACCCGGAATTGCCGGTCGATGATGAAGCGCAGATCGTCACCGTGGTGGCCCGGGCGAGGTGACGAAAGCATTGCACGCTTTCGATCTGGCAGAGTGAGGAGAGAGGGCGCAGATTTGCGATGATGGATTCGCAGATTGGAAAGAGCGGGGCGAAACTCGTGCTGCCTTCAGCGCGTCTGCAACAATCCTTCCTCGCGGCGATGGAGGAATTCGCGGACGAAGGACGCCACGGCGACGACAGCATGATCGGAAGGGACATGGAGTGCTTCGGCCCCGCATGGAGGACACCCAAAGGCTTCGCTGCCTTTTTAGCCAAGCTGGAAGAGGTGCGTCACACCCCGCCTCATGAAGGCTTCGTGTGCTCCACCACGTGGTGGTGGGCGGAAGACGATGAATTCATCGGCCGGATTGCCGTCCGGCATGAGCTGAATGAGCGACTCTTGGAAGCGGGGGGCCACATTGGCTACGACGTAAGGCGCTCGCGGCGGCGGGAGGGCCATGCCACGCGGATGCTGGCGGCGGTGCTGCCCGAGGCGCGGAAGCTGGGAATAGGGAGTGTCTTGATCACCTGCACACGGGCAAACGTGGCCTCACGCCGGGTGATCGAGGCGAATGGCGGAGTGCTTGAGGACCAGCGGGGAGAATTGCTGCGATTCTGGATCGCCGAGGCCTGAAGCTCCGGCCTTCCCACCCTTGCAGCATCCCCGAAATCGCTCATGCTTTCCCCATGCGCTTTCCCCACGGTCACCTCGCCTACTGCACGAATATCCACCCCGCCGAGGATTGGCCGAGCACCTTCAACGCGCTCGATAGCCACGCGCTGCGCGTCCGGGATTTGGTGTCTCCCGGCCAACCTTACGCCATCGGCCTGCGCCTCTCGGCCAAAGCTGCCGCCGAACTGCTGTCCGGTGACTATCTCGCGGGCTTCAAGGACTGGCTCGCCGCGGAAAACGCCTATGTCTGCAGCTTGAACGGCTTTCCCTACGGCGACTTCCGCGCCGGTGCCTTCGTGAAGCGCAATGTCTTCCGCCCGGATTGGACGGATCCCGCCCGCTTGGAATACACCAAGGAACTCTTCACCATCATTTCCGAACTGGTGCCGGAGGGCATCGAAGGTTCCGTCTCCACCCTGCCCGGCTCCTTCAAGGAGTTCCAAGCGGATGAATCGCTGATCCATGGCCAGCTCATCGAGCTCGCCGCTTTCCTCGATGCCCTGAGCGACGTCTCGGGCCGCGACCTCCACCTCGGCATGGAGCCCGAGCCGCGCGGCCATTTTGAGAACACCGAGGAAACGCTGCGTTTCTTCGATCGCCTGCTCGATGCCGCGCCGGACCACGAACAAATCAAGCGACGCATCGGCATCAATTATGACTGCTGCCACTTCGCGCTTCAGTACGAGGATGCTCGTACTTCGCTCAATGCTCTGCGTGGTGAAGGCCTGCGACTCTCCAAGATCCATCTTTCCGCCGCCCTCGCACTCGACCCGCGCATCCCGGAAGCAGTGGCCGCCATCAGCGCCTTCGACGAACCGACCTTCCTCCATCAAGTCCTCGCCCGTCATCCCGATGGCCGCATCGAGCGCTTCACGGATCTTCCCGATGGCCTAGCCTCGCTCGATACCGAGGATGGCCGCGATGCAGAGCAATGGCGCGTCCACTTCCACATCCCGCTCGATGCCGAACCCGCCGAGCCTCTGAAGTCCACCCGCCAGCACTCGCGCGATGCCCTCAAGCTCGCCGAAGAAGTGCCAGACCTCTGCTCGCACTGGGAAATCGAAACCTACACCTGGGGTGTTCTTCCCACCGACATGCAGCGCCCAGTCGAAGAACAAATCGCCGCCGAATACCATTGGGTGCTCGCGCCGGATCCCGCGTGATCCTGCCGGCTCCCGTTGTTTTTCATTCCCAGAAAAGGAGCATGTATCTCCGCAGTCCCGGGCGGAGCTTGCCGTCCTTCCGGGCTTGCAGTTCCTGGATCCGGTAGTTGTTCAAGCTAGGAGCCTTCTCCAACGACGGAAGGCCCTCGATGCCATAGCTGATGGCAATCGCATTCCCCGCCAGCGAACTGTCGAAGCCGCTTTTCGTCTGAAGCTCCTCCAACTCCTTAAGCCACGCCTTGCTGCCTGCTGCCGCAACAACTTCGCAGGCCAGCACGAGATGCGGATCCTTGCCCTCGAAGAGTGACTTCACCAGCGAGGGATCTTCCTTTCCGCTGATCGTCGCAATGATCACCTCCCAGACACCCTTCGCCTCAAGCTCCACCTCCGCTTGCTGCTGGGCGCGGAGCAAAGGGATAGCCGGCTCACCGAAGCGGACCAACGACTCCATCACCTCGAACAGATATCCGTAGTGATCGAACGAGCCGGAGGATTGCTTCGATGGGCATCGGGTTGGCAGAAACGACGCCGAATGCATTCTGGCGTTTTGCCCGCTTGCGACAAGGTTCGAAGATGCTCACCACTGGCCCCCTCCATCCCAAAAAAGCCGGGCTCATGTTGTATGACAGATTATTGAGTGCCACGGAGTAACTTTGATGTCGGATTGGAGAACGCGGAATCGCTTCCCGGAATGTGGGATTGTCAGTTTGGCACTCCACCGCGGCTGAATCACCTGAAAACCCATGCAGGCCCCTCGCTGTCTCCTCGCGTCCCTATTGCTCGCAAGCCCCGCCTTCGCAGGCGTCTGGGCGCACTACTCATTCGACACGAACTACAACGATGTCTCGGGCAACGCTCGCCACGGGACGCTGACCGACGTCGGGACCACGGGAAACAGCAGCATCACCAGCACTGCCGGCAATTTCCGATTCGGCAATGGCGCACTGAACCTTAGCGCGGACCGCGATTACGTCGCGGTCCCCTCGAAGACCTTCACCAACGGCAGCACGTACACGATCGCCTTCTGGGCAAAGAAAAACGCGGGCGACACCGGCCAAGCCACGGAGTGGGACATGGTCATGGGCCAACGGGACACCACGACTCACTTCATCGCACTGAATGACGTGAGCGGCACCGGCTTCCGCTGGCGCGGCACGGCAAACTCTACGGCAACCCAACAGGACTTCGGCGTCACCAAGGACTACCTTTGGCATCACTACGCCTTCGTCGCATCGGGTACGACCGTTACCCTGTATGTCGACGGAGAGCTCTTCAGCAGCGCCACTGGCAAGCAGACCGAATTCACGTTCGATACCATTGGCGAAGCCTACAACTCTTCCAGCGACTACGACTTCAATGGTCAAATCGATGAAGTCTGGGTCTATGATGAAGCGCTCGCTGCCACTGCGGTGCGATCGCTCTTCCAATCCAACGACGCCACCGCATCACCGGCGTACGCAGGCTTTCATCATCGCTACGATGGAAACTTCAACGACAGCAGCTCCGCCGAAAACAATGGCACGGCCAACGGAGCCGCAACCATCACCACGGATCCCGCAGTCGTCGTCGATGGCAGCGGCGCGCTGGCCCTCGATGGCGCGGATGCTTCCTTCGTAACGCTTCCCGCCACCGGCAGCTACACTGCGACCCAAGCATGGTCAGCCACTTGGTGGGCACACCGCCAAGGAATCGGCAGCGACAAGGGCATGGTGATGGGAACCTCGGACACCTCCACCGATTTCATCTGGCTCAATGACTCGTTCACCGGTCTGCGCTTCCGCTCTTCTAACAACACCACCTTGAACTTCACCGTGGCGAAGGACAGCGATCTTCATCACTACGCACTCGTGGCGGACGGAGCGGGCAGCCTCGCCCTCTACGTGGATGGCCAAGCGAAGCAAACCCTCACCGGCAACACTTCCTTCGCTGTCAACAGCATCGGCAAGGCTTACCCAACCACCGATCTCCACTACAATTTCCAAGGCACACTGGATGAGGTCCATCTCATGCCCGTCGCATTGAGTGGCTCGCAAGTCGCCGATCTCTACAACGCCGAAAAGCCCGAAGGCCCGCCAGTGACGCGAGTGCGCGTGATCCTCATCGGAGGCCAATCGAATGCTGATGGCCGAGCCGTCGTCACCGATCTGCCAGCCACCTTCCAATCTCCGCAGAGCGATGTCGATTTCTACTACCGCACTGAACTCACCGCTGGTGCACTCACCACGCTGCGTCCCGGCCTGAGCGAGACCTCGCAATTCGGCCCTGAGATCATTCTCGGCAGCCGCATGGCAGACATCTACGCGCACGAGTCAGGAACTCGTGTGGCAATCATCAAGTATGCCAACGGCGGCACCAACCTCCACACCCAATGGAAGGCCGGCGGCAACGCCACCACCACCGGCGATGGAGCGGAATACGTGACCTTCCAACAAACGGTGACCGCTGGGCGTGCGGCCCTGGCAGCGAAGTATCCCGCCGCCACGCTCGAGCTGGACTCTATGGTCTGGATGCAGGGCGAGTCGGACGTCGACGCGGGAACGTCCGCGACTTCAGCCTATCAAGCGAATCTCACCACCTTCATCGCCGACGTTCGGGCCACCTATGATTCGTCGCTCTCCTTCATCATCGGCCGGCTCTCAAGCTCGCAGACAGCCCTCAATGCCACCGGACTAGCCGCCGTCCGCGCAGCCCAGAATGCTATCGCCGCGGCTGACCCGCGGACCGGCATCATTTCCACGGATGGCTTCAGCATGAAGACTGACAATCTTCACTTCTCCGCCGCCGGCCAACAGTCCATGGGCAGCGCCTTCGCCGAGGAAGCCGCTTACCACACTTGGATGATCGAGGCCTTCTCCACTGCCGACATCAATGCCGGACGTGCCGAGCCTGATGCCGATCAAGACGGCGACGGCCAGAGCAACCTCACCGAGTTCCTCGGTGCCAGCAATCCAACCTCCGGCGAGTCGCGCTTCATCGCGTCAGTGAACGTGGTCAATCCCACCGTCGGCACCATCTCCTATCCTTCCACACCGTCACGTCTTTACGCCGTGGAACGTTACACGGAAGGCACGGGCATTTGGACCGTCATCCTGCCGTATCTCCAAGGTGATGCGGGACAAACGAGCCGAACGCTAAATCTCTCGGGAGAGCGCGCATTCTTCCGGGTGAATTCGAAACTGCCGTAATCGCGGAACCTGGAAACTACGGCATTTCCCGTAGTTTCATCTCATATCGCACGGACCCGCGGTGATTTCACCACCCCCATCCTACGTCATCCCGGTATACCCGGATCCCTTCTGGGATGGATGATCACCGCAAGCGCACACGCTTACACCCTCCCCGGAAATGCACGCTGTTCAGGCTCCATGCAATCCCCACACCTACTCATCGCCGCTGCTGCGGTCGCACTGCTCGGCTCTACTCACGCAGCCGTCTCCGTCGTTGATTCCAGCAACCAGTGGACTCCTCTTCCGGGTAACTACGACTATGTGAACGACCAACAAACCGGCCAACCCGTCAGTGATATCGTCGGAAGCGGCACCAACTACGGTTTTTTCGTCACCTTTGATAACAACGGCAATACCAGCCATGCGGACGGCACGCTCGGCTTCCGCATTCGTCTCGATGCCGCAGGCGGCACTTCCAATAAGCCCGCCTTCGATCGCGTCCTCTGGGTCGGAGTCGACGCCAATGGCAACGGCAGCGTCGACGCGTTCTTCGGCGTCTCGACTCAAGGAAGCACCTCCACCCTGGGCATCTATGCACCGGGTGACTCGGCCAATACCTCGCCGAAAACAACGTCGATCGCCAGTAGCGCCGCTTTCAGCTACGCGCTGACCTCGTCGAACTACAACTACCGGCCCGTGGACTTCACCACCGACGGTGGAACGACCAATGACCTGACATCGGCCACCAATGGGGATCCGGACTACTATCTCAGCTTCACGGTTCCCTTCGCCGACCTGGTCTCTTTCCTCGGACTGAATACAAGTGATGCGGACCAGCGGCCGCTTCGCTACGTGGTGGCCACCTCCACCCAGCACAACTCGCTCAATCAAGATCTGGGAGGAATCAATGGCGGCATCGGTTCGGCCTCGACCTGGGAGGAGCTTGGTGGCTTCACGTCCTCGATGAATGCCTCGGGAATCCTTATCCCCGAGCCTTCCTCCGCTCTTCTCTTCGCGTGCGGCATCACATTCGCCGCCACGCGCCGTCGCCGGGCCAGGTAAGGCTACCCTACGTGGCAGATCCTCACGGGCCGGCCGGCGGAGGCACAGGCACCAGCTTGATCGAACGCAAGTTCATCAGGCCGATTCCCTTGATCGAAAGCGGCCGAACGTGAAGCGTAAGCAAGCCTGCCTGCGACATGGTCATCGTCCCTACCTTCACCGTGCGAAAATCCCGCCAGTCGTTCGTCGCCTCCAATCGGTGGCGCAAGATCTGATCTAACAGGCGAACCTCGATCTCGCCCCCACTGTCGGGACCGATGGCCACATCGATCATGACGTCGTAGCGCCGCGGCAACTTTTCGCCGGACTTGGTGACATCAAACGGCTGGCGCACGACGAACGGAAACCAAACGCTGTCTCCGAGATCGGACCAGAACCCGATATGACTTTCCTCCAGCCGAGCCGGCTGGGGCGAAGTCGGCGAAGCAGCGATGACCGCCTGCGAGGCAAGCAGGGTCACCGAACCATCGGCAGCCTGCCGGGGATAGGGCGAGGTATCGAAGACCGGCGGACCGGCGAGCCGGAGCGCCACGACCGGCACCGGGTCACTCGGATCCGGAGGCTGCGCCGGGAGCCTTACGGCCGTTGCCGCACCCGGTGATGTCTTCAGGTCGACCGAGCCCCACCCTAACAGACTCGCCGAAGAACAGGCAGTCTCGAGTCCGTCGAGTGATAGCAGTCCCCCGCCCGGCCACTCGTGAAGGTGGCAGTAGAGCGTGTGCCCATCCTTGTCGGATGAAAGCGTGATCCTCCCGACAAACGGCGGATAGCGCAGCGGCGAACCCGTGGTGCCGTAGATCGCATCACCATGAACCTGCAGCCACTTCCCGACGGCTCGCAGCGTCTGCACCGAGGTCTCGGGAATGCGTCCATGCGCATCGGGACCGACGTTGAGCAGCAAATTTCCACCCTTGCTCGCAATGTCAGAGAGAAGCTTGATCACGTCCGCCGGAGTCTTCCACTTCGTATCGTGGTAGCTGAAGCCGAAGCTTTCATTGAGCGTGTGGCAGACTTCGAAGATTCGACCGGGATAGCCCGCCGGCGGCACATACTTCTCAGGCGTGAAGAAGTCCGCATTGGGATTCTCCATGCCGTTCCAGAAGCGGTTGTTGAAGATCGCGGTTGGCTGATGCGTGCGCCAGGTATCGAGGATCGTGCGAGTACCCCAGTGAGCGCCTTCGGTCCCCGCGGAGGAATAGTCCGCCCACAGGATTCCGATCGGGCCGTAGCGTGTCGCGAGTTCCGTGAGATGATGGTGCAGGTAGCTGCGATAGCGCGCGGGATCCGGATACTGCCAGTCGATGAGCGAGTAGTAGGCTCCCGGTACCAGACCTTCCTTGCGAAAGCTCTCCACATACTCGCCAAACAGATCGCGTCCCGGTGGAGAGACATTGGTGCTGCCGGTGACCGGGTTGTTCACCGAATGATCCGCGGTGCTATTGAAGAGCGTGTAGCCTTCGTGATGCTTGGAGGTAAGGACGGCGTAGCGCATGCCGGCCTCCTTCGCGAGCTTTGCCCACGCCTCCGTGCAACCAGGATCAGGCTGGAAAAGCGGCTTGAGAGCGCGGCCATATTCCGGCTCCGGCACCGAGGCCCAGGTGCGAATCCACTCGGCGTATTGCTGGTCGTAGCGATGGCCGGTCTGGGGATCGGGCGGCCAATAACCGCCGGCCGCCGAGTAGAGCCCCCAGTGGATGAACATCCCGAAACGAGCTTCACGAAACCAGCGGACGCGTTCCTCGTGATCCTTCTGCCATTCCTTGTTCCCCGCAAAGGGAGCCATCTCCGGATCGCTGATCGATTGTCCGCGAGCTGGCAGCAAGCCAGCCATGGCGAGCATGCAGCAAGGAAGCAGGGTTCGGACGAAGCGGCGGCTCATTTACGGACTCTAGCAAAATTAGCGGAAGTAGTAGGCGAAAAGCGACGCCGCCCCCTGAAGACGGCGTCGCTCACAGGACTCACGGGATTTCAACGGCAAGCCGCGCGAACAGCTTGCCATTGGCCGCGAGGCCCAGAGGCAACCTCACCGTAACCCGATCGATGCCATTGCCATAAAAATCGTTCGCCTCCTCGATCACCACGCCATTGACCCCGTTCTGAGCAGGAGTCCAACCGTTCAGCGACGAGCCATACTGAACCGCCGGCACATCAGCGATCGAGGCATCGGTGCGGTGGAAGACAATCACCAGATGGGTGCTGTCCTTCGTGCCCGTCGGAAGCAAGCTGCTCGATTCGGAGCCAGGGCCACTGGGATCACCGCCAATGACAAACTCGATGCCATTGGGAATGCCGTCGCCATCGGAATCGGCAGTGCCACCCGCTCCGGCAATCCCATTGTCAGTCTCCCACGATTGGTAGGCCGTGGCGGTCGGTCCGGTGGTCACCGTCAAGCTTCCCGTTCCCGCAAACCGCCCGCTGGGATGAGACGACCCGTAAACGCCCGCGGCTTGTTGCACGCCATTGATGAACAGCGCATCCACCGTGTCGGTACCGGCGAAGCCAAGCTGTAGCGTGGCCGATGAGCCGAGTCGCACGATGGAAGCATCCGCCAAGCCGCTGGCCGCCAGGGAGAGGGTGCCATCCGTCACCGTGGTATCACCCTCGTACGAGGAAGCCACCGTCAGGTCGAGAGTGCCCGAGTCGGTCTTCTGCAAGGAACCAATCCCCGAAACCGCTCCGGTGAGGGTGATCGTCGAACCGCCTTGCACGTTAATGGTATTGGTCGAGGCAGCCAGTTCCACGGTCGATGCCACAGTCGCACTGCCATCGTTTCCGTTCCACGTGGTGTTCATTCCGCCGCCGTTGAGGACGATCGGTTTGGAACAGGTGATTGGATTGCCAAAGCTTCCGAAGCCAAGCGTGCCGCCATTGACGGTGATGCTACCGGGATTGCTGTCATTCACGACCGTGCCGTATTCGAACGACAGCAAGCCCGAGTTCACTTCCATGTCCTTCACCGAGACCGTGGTGAGAACGAGGCTGACCTGATTGTTGGCGATCTTGGTGAACTTGAAGTTGCCATCGAGAGTCGAACCTTCACCGCGGATATCCCAGCGACCGGGTCCGCCCACCGTAGTATCACCCAACAAGGTCAGATGCTGCATGCCATCGAGTTTACCGGCGATCGCGCTATTCACGACGGCGCCAAGGCCATCCACGCCATCACCTTGGATGAGGATCGGCTCATCGCCGAAGCCTCCGGTGAAAATGTCCAGGGTAGCACCCGCCGCGACGGTGGTGCTGCCCGCGATGTCGCCGAGGCAGTTCGAATTGCCCGAAGCGATACTACCCTCGGTGAGTGTCAGTGGCCCCGAGAACGAACTGTCGCCACCCAGAATCAGCGTGCCAGCGCCGAGCTTCTCGATCGTGCCGGTGCCGCTAATCGCGTTGAGCATTTCAAGCGTGCCGGTGCGGTTGATGATAAGCGTCGCGTTGTTGGTCACCGGCCCGCTCCCCAGCGATCCCGTGCTACCGCCATCTCCCACACGAATGGTGCCAGCGTCGAAATAGTTCTCGCCGGAGTGGGTGTTAGGATTGGTGAAGGTCAGCGTGCTCGTCCCGAATTTCTCGATGCTCGCGGATCCACCGATGGCAGCTCCGCTGAAGCTATAGTTTCGCGAGCTACTGTTGATCGAGAGGGTGGATGGAGTGACAGTCTGCGCCACCGTGATCGTGGCAGTGGCGGACGTGTCATCCATCAGCACATAGTCGCCAGCGTAGAAGGCGGTGGGAGTGGAGGTGCCGCTGAATACAAAGTTGGCAGCGCCTTCGACATCCCACGTTCCTCCACCTGAACCCTTCCATGTAATATTGCCAGGCTCCGAACCCGTGATCACGAGATCGATGGTGGAGTCGTCCGTATTGTTCACCAGCGTGCCAGTGATCCGGCCCGGCAGCGGAGCCAACTCCAGGCCCGCGAATCCCAAGCCTCCGATGGTGCCGTTGTAGTCGATCAGCGGATAAGTGCCGACCGGGATCTCGCCTTCCTGGGTGATGTGAATGCGATGCTTCGGCGCCGTGCCTGCCACCGAGAGGCTATTGGTAATCGTGGCAAGATCCTCCACTGCCCCACCCAGCCGGAAGTAGGACTCTTCATCGGTGGAAAGACTGGCCGAGTTGAAAATCGCATTGAAGCCGACGTTCACCAAGCTCGTCGGGGTCACTCCCTGCTGCAATGCCGAAAGGATATTCGCCGTGGTCTCACCCGTGCCGAACGTCACCACCCGCGCTTCATCGAGATTTCCATCGAAGTAGGCACCGCCTCCCGGTTGGACGGAAATGTGAGGCGACGAGTTTACCGGCGTGCCGCCGAAGGTTCCGGACTGGGCGACGCCATCGATGTAGAAAGTGGTGGTGCCACCCGAGCGGATCATCGCGAGATGGACCCATGTATTGGCAGTGAAGGAACCGGAAGCGCCCCCGCCGGGCCCGATCCACGCCACATTATGGCAACTGCCGGCCCAGCCGTTTCCTTCGAGCGAAAGCTTCAGCGCACCGGTCGATCCACCAACGGTGAAGACATCCCCGTTGGTGCTTTCCATGCTCGCGGCACGGGCGAAGACGCCGAAGGCGAAGTTGTCGGTCGGCAGGGTATTGAAGGTTCCATTCGAGTACCAGCCCTGGTTGCCACTATTGGAGGTATCGAGATAGGCGGTCGAGCCCGTGGCATTCGGATGAAACGAAGCGTTGCCGGTGGTCGCGTCGCCGCCGCTGATGTCGTCGCCAATGTGGCGGCCGTGTCCTGAGGAATCCTGAGGCTTGTTGCTGCTGCCCAAGCTACCGGCTTCGCCGAGGTGATATTCCGCGAAGGGGACGATAGTCGCATGGGACGCGGCTACGCCTAACAACGTAGCCACCATGGTGGAGGTCAGAGTCTGGGTTCTCATGGGGTTTTTGGGAGCGGGGACAGAGATCCCCGATTCGGGTTTGATTCGCGGAAGCCCACCGGCCGGGTCGCGCCGTGACTTTTCGGAACCAATTGCATCCCAAACGAAAGCCGCGTGCTCCGGCAGTCGCATGTTTGGGTGACGCCCCTACTTGCGATGCCCCAAATACCTCACCACCGCCTCCGTGCGCGTATGGACATGGAACTTTTCATAGATGCGCCGCAGGTGCGTCCGCACCGTATCCAGGCTGATGCCCAGAGTACCCGCTATCTCCTTGTAGAGCGCTCCATTGGCTAACAGACCGAGGATCTCTTCCTCACGCGGCGAAAGCGGGACCGCGTCCGGATCAGGCACGCTCGGTGCAGTGCGGAACGACTGGACCACCTTGCGCGCAATGCTTGGCGACATCGGCGCGCCTCCGCGCTGCACTTGACGTACGGCGTCGCACAATTCGTCTCCTGCCGCTCGTTTGAGCAAGTAACCCGACGCGCCGGCTTTCAAGGCATCGAAGATGAGATCGCTCTCATCGTACATCGTCAGCACCAGGATCGGCAGATCCGGGAACGAGGGCTTGAGTGCGGCGATCAATTCCACGCCGTTCATTCCGGGCAAGCGGATGTCCACGACCAGCATTTCGGGCATCTTGGCGGGCAAACGTTCCAATGCGATTTCCGCGGACGGAAACACATCGAGCACCTCCATGTCCGGCTGACTGTCGAACAACTCCTGCAATTCCTCCGCGAGCGGGAGATTGTCTTCAACGATGCTGATGGTGCAGGGTTTCATGAACTGGGATCCCAAGGAACTGACAGGGTGATAAGAGTGCCGCCCGCGGGCGAGCGTCCGATTTCGCAAGTGCCTCCGATTTCGGTGAGCCGGCTGGCCATGTTGCCGAGCCCGTCGCCAGTGGCCGGATTGCTCCCGCCCGCGTCGATGCCCTTGCCGTCGTCACCCACCGTTAACTTGATCGCATTTGCCGTGGTCGCGAGCGAAAGAGTCACACGATTCGCGTCGGCGTGCTTAACCACGTTTTGCAGCGCCTCTTTCACGGCCATCAGCAAGGGATGGCGGATGGCGAATGGCAGCAATGCGTCACGGCCTTCGGGCGGCATCTCGAATTGGCAACTCAAGCCCGCGTCCGCCAGATAGCTGGTAGCGTGATTGCACAAGTAGTCGGCCAAGCTCCCCACGGTATCGTGACGCGGATTGACGGCCCACACGATCTGATCGAGCGCACCCACCGTGTCACGAGCCTCGCCCGCGAGCTTGGTGAGGAGCTCAGGCGTTGGCGCCTGCGTTCGCTTCAAGCGGTCGGCAAGCAAGGCCATATGGGTCAGCCGCGCGCCGATGTCATCGTGCATGTCTCGCGCGATCCGCAGCCGGTCCTGTTCCATCGCCCGGGCCGCTTGGGCGAGGCCAAGTTTCCGCCGCAAGCGACGCACTGAGATCCACCAGGCAAGTCCCGCCGCGGCGACGAACGATGAAAGCGCGAGCACGCCGAGTCGTAGCGGGCTCTTCCACCAAGGCGCGGGAACCATGAAGGAATAACTCTGCACCTGATGGCTCCAGCGGCCGTCGGTGTGTCGCGCCTGGAATTCGATGGGGTAAATCCCCGCCTCCGGACAAGCCATGATCACTCGCTGGCCACTGTGGCACTCCATCCATGCCGAATCTGCGAGGTCCGGCCGCCGCCAGCGGAACTCTAACAGATCCGGCGAAGGATCGAGAGGGCCCGCAACCAAAGCAAAGCCCAGTCGCCGGCTTCCCGGTGGAATCCTTTCCTCGGGATCAATGTTGCGGCCGTCGGCACTCACCATCGCAATCTGGGGATGGAGCACCGGATACACCTCCACCTCGCCGACCTGAGGGCGACAGAACGCATCCAATGGATTGACGATGCGCAGGAATCGCCCCGAAAAACTTTCGCCGGTCCCGTCCTCGGCTTGGATCACATCCCGTCCACCGGGCGGCACGTGGGATCCGTCCTGCCGCATCCTCGCATGCCAGCGGAGTTCACCCGGATGCCCGGTGCCATCGTCGTCGTAGAGCTGCAGCTCGTAGTTTCCCAGACGCTGCGGAGCCGAATCATCGAGCCGGCTTCGCAGCACCACATAGTCGAGCGTTCGGGCCGCCCCGAGATCAATCTCGAAGTGGAAATTGAGTGCCGGGTAGTTGTCCGCCGGATGCGAGAACGAGGCCGGCACACCATCTGTTAGAAAATGCGGATAGAGTCCATCGTACACCGGCCCGGACGCGCGCACTGGCCGGCCCAACGCCAGGTTCGACGACCGCAAGGGATCCGGCTGCACCTGGAACTCGTTCACCACGCAGTTGCCATTGGTGCTGCGGCCGATCACCCGCTGGCCGCTGATGTGACCTGTATCCACCGTGATCAGACGCAGGCGGAACCCCGTCACCCCCGTCAGGGTATTAGGCGCCCGCACTGTTAGAACCGCATGCTCCAGCCCCGGCCCCATGAAGATAGTGTCTTCGATCGGGCGCACGAGCTCGGGATTGCGGGGAAAGGTATCCGTGATCACCAGGCTCGCCTTGAGCGGTTTCCAGTTTCCAGCGCGGGTCGGGCGATCGTCGGAAGTCACCGCGAACTCCAGCGCGGCGGGATAGGCCCCCTTCTCCTTCGACACGTGCCAAGTCGTGAACTGGAAGACCTGTGCCGAAACGGGCGCATCCGTGGCGAACACGATCGCCTGCTCCTGAAGCTGGCCGCGGTCCATATCCAGCCCGTTACCCGGACTCACGTCGCCATCCACTAGCTCCGACAGCGAGTGGCCGAAGTTCATCTGCGACGACTCCACCACGTGCAATGGCAGCAGCGGAGCGGCATCCAACGCGCTGCACTGGAGGGCAATGAGGATGGCCGTTCGGAAATGCATTGCCTCGCACGGATGCGAGCAGCCCTTGGTGGCCCTTGCCCCCGCTGCGCCATCCTGACACGCCCGGCTCCCGGTGCAAGAGTCGCATGTTCATGCGACTCCCGGCTCCGCCTGCCACGGATCGACCGCGGGCTTTTGTCACAATTGAGAAGTTGGCTGGCCCTTGGCGAAAGTGACAGATTCGCCTCCCTCCAAATCTTGTCATCCGCCTGCGGCAACAAGAAGTGGCGGCGACCTTTCCTGCGAAGAGCACATGAACAACGACGACAATAATCCACAAACGCCAGCCCCTGAGCAGACCTCGACCGACGACACCAAGTCGCAGATCAAGGAAGCAAAAACCAAACTCAAGGTCGCCAAGGCCGCGGTGAAGACCGCGAAGAAGGAAGCCGGCAAGGCGAAGAAAGAGCTGAAGGGCCTCAAGAAGGAAAAGAAGAAGGCCGCCACCAAGGCCAAGAAGACCAAGAAGTAAACTGCGCCGGCCCGACCACCCACTCATTGCCAGTCAATTCCGGCAGCCCCCGATCCCTCGCGGTTCGGAGGCTTCGTCGTTCTTGGAGGCCTCATCCCTCCGGAACTCTTGCGACGCCGAAAGGCCACCGCTACAACGCCCCCGATGTCCCGCCTCCGTTCACTGCTAGCCACGCTGCGCATCGCCAACGCACCGAGCGTGATCAGCAATGTTTGGCTGGGGTATGCATTGGGATGGCTTTTGAATTCATCGATCTTTGAGGTTCCGGATGCTCGTCCCATCGCGACTTCTTCCCCCCTGTTGCTCTGCCTTGCCGGCCTATTACTCTACTTCGCCGGAAACCTCGCCAACGACTGGTATGACCGCGCGTGGGATGAAGAGCGACGTCCGGAAAGAGCCCTGCCCTCCGGTCTATTTGCTCCTGGGACATACATCACTGCGTCGATCTTGCTTGCTGCCATCGGGGTAGTGCTGGCCTTCACTTCCGGAATCCCCTGCGGCATTTGTGCCCTCTTGATTCTGGTCTCCATCGCCGTCTACACGCGCATTCACAAGATCACGATCGCGTCCGTAATTCCAATGGGCCTCTGCCGTGCGGGCCTCTACTTTCTGGGTTTTCTCGGGACCTCTCCGGACCCGCAACTCGTGGCACAGGCCGGGCTCGATGCATCGAAGAATTCGTTGGGAACGATGCTTACCGTAGTACCGCTTGCCATCGGGCTGTTTTGCTACATCGCCGGGCTCTCGCTTTCCGCACGCTACGAAGGCATGCCGAATCCGCCAAAGGGCCCGCAATTCGTGTCGAGGGCGTTGCTGGTAGTACCTGTAGTTGCAATGTCCTGCATCTTCATGGAGCGCCCGCTCGCAGGCTTGGTGGGAACCATTCCTTACGTGATTTGGCTGGCGATGTGCCTCACTTGGTTCCGCTCCCCCGTCCCGCGTTACGTTTCCGCGCTCCTAGCCGGCATTCCCTTGGTAGACTTCATCGCCGCCGCACCACTGGTATTACTGAGCCCGGGATTCAAGTCGGGCGGCGGCGTGTCTCCCTTGGTGACGATCCTGCTGCCGCTCGTAGCCTTCGTCCTCGGTCGCGCCCTGCAGAAGCTCGCACCTGCAACGTAAAGCCTGCACGGGAGCATTCCGACGCTACACCGCCTCGAACCGCCCCGCCTCACGGTTCTTCCGCACCTTCCCCGCCGGGAAAATCGTCCCGTTCATCGCCAGATAAACACCCGGCGGAAGCGACTGCACCGCACCAAGCGCCAGCCCGAGATTGAAGATCGCATCCGTCACCCGGAACCGCGCCGGAGCAAGCGCCCCGGTCAGTACGATCGTCTTGTTCGGCAGATCCGTTAGAGCCTCTGCCGTGAGACTCATCGTATCCGTACCGTGGGTGATAAGGATCTTGTCCTCCGCAGCCTCGGCA
>Ga0307406_10000678_pt1 | contig 19268 bp, 16 predicted proteins | sample 322Cmetagenome_3_FD_203706 | JGI IMG/M metagenome (GOLD analysis project Ga0307406, IMG submission 203706) | Maize rhizosphere microbial communities from greenhouse at UC Davis, California, United States - 322HYB-C-2 | ecosystem: Host-associated > Plants > Roots > Rhizosphere > Soil | place...
GCGCCATGTTGTGCTCGGCTTGCTCGGGTGTGTTTCTGCTCGCCGAGACGGGACTGTTCGACGGCATGGATGCGACCGTGCACTTCGACTACGCGGACTGGTTCGCGGCCGCGCACCCGGCGGTGCACACTCGTCCGGAGCGCGTGCTGGTTGTCGCCGGAGCGCGCGAAGAGCTGGTGAGTTCGGGAGCATCGAACACGTGGCACGACCTGGCGCTGTACCTCATCGCGCGCCACGTCGGTGCCACGGAGGCGCAGCGCGTGGCGCGTACCTTTGCGCTGCAATGGCATCAGGACGGGCTCACGCCGTACATCATCTTCGAGGGCAAGACCGACCACGGTGACGGTGAGATCCAGAGCGCGCAGCAGTGGTTGCGCGATCACTTCTCGGTCGCCAACCCCGTGGAGGAGATGATCAGGCGATCGAAGCTCGCCGAACGCACCTTCAAACGGCGCTTCGCGAGCGCGACCGGCCTCACCCCCATTGCCTACGTCCAGCGTCTGCGCATCGAAGACGCCAAGCGCCGGCTCGAGCGAACCGACGCGTCGGTCGACGAGATCAGTTGGCGAGTCGGCTACGAAGATGCGGCCTTCTTCCGGCGCCTGTTCAAGCGCACCACCGGCCTCGCCCCGGGGGCCTATCGCAAGCGCTTTCGGATCCCCGACTTCGCTCGTAGCACCAAAGTCGGCGAATCGAAGCGTGAGAGGTCACGCTTCAGAGTCGATTGAGCACCCTCTGCCCACCCGTCCATGGCTATGGATCTCGCCGCCCTCTTCCTCGCGCACTCCCGCCACTACCTGGGCACCGAGTACCCGGCCACGCTCCGGGCGGCCGGACGGCGAGCTGCTCGCCCACCTCGAGCGCACCCTCCGCAGCCGCGGACCGGGGGACCGGTGCGACTCTCGAGGGATCCTCTCCTGCGCTGCCCGAACCGTCGCCAGCACTGTCCCCGTCGAGTCGAATCCCACGTAGTCCGACTGAGCTGGCTGGCCAGCGCGGCGGCCACGCTGTGCGCGGCCTGTGGCGTCCGGCCGGGCATCCCCGCCTCCAGGGACATCCCCGTGTCGACCTCGTCGCGGCCTGCCGAGGGGCGGACGCTCGTCGCGGTGGTCGCACACCCGGACGACGAGACGATCGTCTCGCCAGTGCTTGCGCGTTACGCCCGCGAGGGCGCACGCGCGTACCTCGTCGTTGCCACTGACGGGCGGCGAGGGGTGGCGAAGCACGCGGGCATCCCCGCGGGTGACAGCCTCGCCACCGTGCGCGCCGGGGAGACGCGCTGCTCTGCACGCGAGCTCGGCATTCAGCCGCCAATCCTGCTTGGCCTGGAAGACGCGGGGCTGGCGGTCATCAGCCCGTGGCCTGGAGAGCCCCTCGACCGACTGGCGAAGCGGCTGGAAGCGACCCTGCGCGAGCTGCGGCCCGACGCGGTCATCACGTGGGGGCCCGAGGGCGGCTACGGTCACGCGGACCACCGGCTCGTAGGGGACGTGGTGACGCAGCTCTTCCAGGCGGGCGCAGTGGCCCCGCCGGCGCGGCTGTACTTCGCTGGCTTCACGGCGGACCGCGTTGCGAGCAGCCCGCCGTGGTTCGGCTTTCATCTCTACCCGACGGCACCAGCGCTATTGACCGCGGTGGTCCGGTTCGACGAGCGTGACCGCGCCGCAGCGCGCCGGGCGCTCAGCTGTCACCGCTCGCAGGCGACAGCGGCGGACATGGACGAGAGCTTCGCGGCGCTCGAACACCTGTGGCAGGGACAGGTCACCTTCCAGCAGTGGCGCGGTGGCACGCCGTCGTCCGGGCTCTTCTGAGGGGCAGGCAGGCGATCCGGCGATCGTTCGTGCGACCAGCGCAGGCGAAGCTCGCGTGGCAGCTGACAGCGCGGCGCACGCATCGCATGCATTGTCGGCGGGTCAGGCCCTGCGCAGGTCGCGTCGCAGCTGAGTTTCGGCGTTAGGTCGCGATCGAGTCCTCGCGCTCCCGCCCTGCGACGACGCCCACCGGCCAATCGAGCCCTGGTTATTGCGCCATTATTGCCTGGTTATCGTCGGCCGGCGAGCTGGCACGGCACCACTGGCAGCTGCGGCGCGCTCGGGCCGTGCGGGGACCGTGTCGCCGGGCCCCCGAGCCCCGAGGCGAAGGGCCGCCTGGCGCCCGCGCCCCCCTCACCCTCGTCGGGACCGCCCGCCCGGTGTAGAATTGGCCCGATGCGACCCAAAGAACTCACAGCACGGGGCCTGATTCTCGGCGCCCTCATCACGACGGTCTTCACGGCCGCCAACGTCTACCTCGGCCTCAAGGTCGGCCTCACCTTCGCGTCGTCGATCCCGGCGGCGGTGATCTCGATGGCGATCCTGAGCGCCGTCAAGGACTCGTCGATCCTCGAGAACAACATCGTCCAGACCGTGGCCTCGGCGGCCGGCACGCTGTCGGCGATCATCTTCGTGCTCCCGGGGCTCGTCATCGTTGGCTGGTGGACGCAGTTCCCGTTCTGGCAGTCCTTCCTCATCTGCTTGAGCGGGGGCGTGCTCGGGGTGCTCTTCACGATCCCGCTGCGGCGCGCCCTCGTCACCACCTCCGACCTACCCTACCCCGAAGGGGTCGCGGCCGCCGAGGTGCTGAAAGTCGGATCCGGCACTCGCGGCGAGACCAAGGACGAGACGGGGGAGGCGCGGGAGGGGCTGACCGCGGTCGTCCTCGGCTCCGTGGCGTCGGCGGGCCTGGCGATCGTGACGGCGACGCGCGTCGCCGCCGGCGCGGTCGGCGGCGTCGTCCGTCTCGGCGGGGGCGCGTCGACCGCCTACGACGTCGCCTGGTCGCTCGCGCTCCTCGGCGCCGGCCACCTCGTCGGGCTGTCGGTTGGGATGGCGATGCTCGTCGGCCAGATCATCTCGTGGGTGATCGCTGTGCCCATCCTGACGTCGATGCAGCCCGCGGCGGCCGGCGTGGACCTCGCCGCGCACACCACGGCGATCTGGCGCACGCAGGTCCGCTTCATCGGCGCGGGCACGATCGGGGTCGCCGCGATCTACACGCTGGCGCGGCTCGCCAGGCCGGTCGTCGGGGGGCTCGTGAGCACGCTCGCCGCGTCTCGCGCCGTGGCCGTGGCGGACGATCGCGACCGCGACCTCTCGCCCGGGTGGATCCTCGCGCTCACCGCCGCGTGCCTCGTCGTCGCCGCGTGGCTGGCCTTCGCGTTCGCGCGGTCGACGGTGCTCGCGCCGAGCGCGGTGACGCTGACGGCGATCGCCGTGCCCTTCGTGCTGCTCGCGGGCTTCCTCATCGCCGGCGTCTGCGGCTACATGGCGGGGCTCATCGGCGCCTCGAACAGCCCGATCTCGGGCGTCGGCATCCTGTCGATCGTGCTCTGCGCGTCGACGCTCGCCCTCGCCGTGTCGCCGACGCCGACGACGCGGCCGGCGCTCGTCGCCATGGCGCTCTTCCTGACGGCGATCGTCTTCGCCTGCGCGACGATCTCGAACGACAACCTGCAGGACCTGAAGACGGGCCAGCTGGTCGGCGCGTCGCCCATGCGCCAGCAGATCGCGCTCATCGTCGGCGTCGCCGCCGGCGCCGCGGTGATTCCGTGGGTGCTCAACCTGCTCGCCAAGGCGTACGGGTTCACGGGCGCCGCGAACGTCGGCGTCGTCGCGCCCAACCCCCTGCCGGCGCCCCAGGCGACGCTCATCTCCGCCCTCGCCCTGGGCGTCATCGGCGGCGGTCTCGAATGGAACATGATCGGCATCGGCGCGCTCGTCGGCGTGGGCCTGATCCTGCTCGACACGACGCTCGGCGCGATGAAGAAGCTGCGCATCCCACCGCTGGCGGTTGGCATCGGCATCTACCTCCCGATGTCGGCGACCTTCGCCGTCATCGTCGGCGCGGTGATCTCCCATTGGTACGACCGGCGCGTGCGGTCGGCGCCGAACCCGGAGCGCGCCGACCGACTCGGCACGCTGGTGGCGTCGGGGCTGATCGTCGGCGAGAGCCTCTGGGGCGTGGTCAACGCCGGCCTGATCGTCGGCCTTTCGAACGACGCGCCGATCGCGGTCGTGCCGGAGAGCTTCGCGCTCGCCCCGTGGCTCGGGCTACTCGCTTTCGTGGGCGTCATCGTCTGGCTGTATGGGTGGATGCTGCGTCGGTCGGCGGCCGTGCGATGACCCGATGAGTACTGTCAGAATCGCACTCGCCAACATCAGATGTGCGACGACGCCGGACGAGTCCGTCGCGCTGGCGCGAGGGGCCATCGAGCAGGCATCCGTCGAGAAGGCGGTCGTCGTCTGCTTTCCAGAGTGCTACGTTCCCGGCTACCGTGCGCCGGGCAAGACGGTGCCGCCGCCTGACGCCGCGTTCCTCGACCGTGCGTGGTCCGCCATCGCCGCGGCAGCCGCCTCGGCGAACGTCGCGGTGGTGCTTGGCACCGAGCGACTGGTCGACGGCGTGCCGCGGCTCACCGCGCTCGTCCTCGATCGAGACGGAACGATCGCCGGCTTCCAGGACAAGGTTCAGCTCGACCCATCCGAAGAGAGCATCTACTCGCCGGGCACCGAGCGCCAAATCTTCCGGGTCGGCCCGCTGACGTTCGGCGTGGCGATCTGCCACGAGGGCTGGCGCTACCCGGAGACAGTTCGCTGGGCCGCCCGGCGCGGCGCGCACGTGGTGTTCCATCCGCATTTCCACGAGGCCGAACCCGGCGGCTACCGCCCGAACACCTTCGCCGACCCGCTGAACACGTTTCACGAGAAGGCGATGTTGTGCCGCGCCGCCGAGAACGGCTGCTATTTCGCGAGCGTCAACTGCGCGAGCGACGGATCGCCGACGACGTCGGCGGTGGTGCGGCCGGACGGGACGGTGCTGGCGTGGCAACCGTACGGCGAGGACGGGTTACTGGTGGCCGACCTCGACACCACCGCGGCAACCGGACTGCTCGCTGCGCGGTGCAGGTCTGCATAGAGTCGAAGCGCCAGGCGACGCATGCTGGGCAGGCGTCTCCGAGGGGGGCCAACGACGCGCTGAAGCTGACAGAGTGGCGCCGGATCGAGCGGGTGCGATGAAGAGTGACTACACATGCCTCGCGTGTGACCAGCGATTTGCCATCGGGATTAGCGACTCCGAGTCGCGGTCGAGCCTGGACCACGCTCGGGCAGACGCATGCCCCCGGTGTGCTCAGCCCGTAGGCACGGGACCCGTCCGCTGTCAGCGCGGTGGAGCCTCGTTCGTGCTGGCCTTTCCACACTGGCACGTGCGCTGTGATCTGCCCCGTGGGGAGTGCCCGGGGTGCGGCGCGAGCCACGTCTCTCCGTGCATCTGTTGACCGATCGCTCGCGCCGTGTCTTGCGCCGGCTACTTTTTCCTGGTCGTCGGTTGCCACTCGAAGGCCCCGATGTTGGCAACGTCCGGCGGGGACCATGAGGTTGTGGCCCAGCGACGTGATGGAGCCCCCACCGCAGTCGGTGCTTGCGCTGACACCGGGTTCGACAGGTTGATCGTGTTGACCGCGGCTCGAGGTGCGCGTCTACGGGTTGCGCGGCGCCCACGGCGCCCACCGCATGACGAAACACCGCGGCCGGCAAGCCGCGTCGGAAAACGTGCATGAGCCTCAGGTTCCGGTCGAGACGGACGTGTGGATTCCTTATTCTGGCCGCCTCGGACGCCTTCGACGCGGAGCGCTTCCTCGCCGTGCAGTCGAAGGACTTGGTGCGCGTGGCTCCGGATTCGAAAGAGGTCTACGGGTTGGCTCGATATCAGACCGAGATCCGCGAGGGCTTCCCGCGAGCCCGATCGCGAGGAATCGTTCGCAAGACCGAGCTGCGATTTCTGGAGCGCACGGCGTCGGACGATCTCGCGTATGAGACCGGGTACTTCCGGTCGCGGGTGACCTTGGCGAGCGGGGAAGTCCGGACCCGGTATGCCCGATACGAGTTCGTGCTACGGAAGGAGGGTGAGCAGTGGAAGATCCTCCTCGACAAAGACACAGCGGACGGTGGAAGGATCACCGAGGAGGCATTCCGGGCTGCGGCGCCGATGAGGCAAGCCGCGGCGAGACCATCGGCACTACCCCCACGCTGAGAGGCGCCGTCGTAACCGGGTGGTCGCGCTGATGATGAGCAATCGGCTCTGGCGCTCGTCGGCCGGCGCCAACATTGTGAAGACGCGCGGGGGATCCCCCGAGCGCCGAGTCACGCATCTGCCGCCGACGCGGCGACAGGACCATCCAGCGAAAAAGATGACCGGGAGGGGGATTCGGACCGATTGACGCTCGTTGATCCTGACGTGGGCGTACTGGCTGTTGCTGGAGATGGGCTCGCGCCCCCTCCGCGGCATCGGCCGGGCCAGCGAAGGAGGGCAAGACGATGGGTCCCACCAGCTTCAAGAACCAGCAGGCACCCTGTGGCCGGATCGTGGACGGGGAGAGCTACCAGGATCGCGACCAGGAAACGCTGGTCACTGAGGAAGTAGACTTTGCCTGCGGATGCCGAAGCATCCGTCACGAGTACCACGACGGCAGCGTGAGCTGCAGGGTGGTCCGGCACGACGGCACCATCATGGTAGACGAGCTCCTCTGCGCGGAGTAGTCGTGACCCCGCGGCATGACGTGCTGTTGGTCGGCGGGGGCGGGGCGGGGCTGCGCGCGGCCATCGCCGTCGCGGAGACCGACCCACGACTCAGCATCGCGGTGGTCTCCAAGGTCTACCCGATGCGCAGCCACACGGTCTCGGCGGAAGGGGGCGCGGCGGGCGTGATCCGCGACGACGACAGCCTCGACGAGCATGCCTACGACACCATCTCCGGCGGAGATTGGCTGTGCGATCAGGATGCCGTGGAGGCCCTAGTCAGGGAAGCGCCCCAGGAGCTGCTGCGTCTGGAGCACTGGGGGTGCCCCTGGAGTCGCGAGCCGGACGGCCGAATCGCCGTGCGCCCCTTCGGCGGCATGAAGCAGATGCGCACGTGGTTCGCCGCCGACAAGACCGGCTTCCACATGCTGCACACGCTCTTCCAGACATCCCTCAAGTACACGAGCGTCGTCCGATACGACGAGTGGTTCGTCACGAAGCTCCTAGTCGACGACGGCCGCGTTCACGGCGTCGTCGCCATCGAGCTGATGTCCGGGAAGGTCGAGGCCATCGAGGCGCGCGCGGTCATTCTGTGCACGGGAGGCTGCGGCCGCGTCTTCCCGTTCACCACCAACGCCAACATCAAGAACGGCGACGGCATGGCGCTGGCCTACCGCGCCGGCGCACCGCTCAAGGACATGGAGTTCGTCCAGTACCACCCCACGGGGCTGCCGTTCACCGGCATACTGATCACCGAGGCCGCCCGGGCGGAGGGCGGCTACTTGATCAACAAGGACGGCTATCGGTACCTGCAGGACTACAACTTGGGCAAGCCGGAGCCGCGGCCGGTGCTACGCAGCATGGAGCTCGGGCCCCGCGACCGCCTCTCGCAGGCCTTCGTCAAGGAGGTGGAGAAGGGGCGGACCATCGCCACCCCGCACGGCCAGGTCGTCCACCTCGACCTTCGCCACTTGGGCGCAAAGGTGATCAACGCCAAGATCCCCTTCGTGCGCGAGCTCTGCCTCAAGTACCAGAACCTCGACCCAGTCCGGGACCTCATTCCCGTTCGGCCGGTGGTCCACTACATGATGGGTGGCGTCCACACCGACATGGACGGCGCCACGCCGCTGGCCGGACTGTACGCGGCGGGGGAGGCCGCCTGCGTCAGCATCAACGGCGCGAACCGGCTGGGATCCAACTCTCTCCCCGAGCTCCTCGTTTTCGGCGCCCGCGCCGGCCGCGCCGCCGCGACCTATGCCGCCGGCAGCGCCGCCGACCGCGTCGGCGCCAGCCCCGCCGTGCTGGCGCAGGTGCGGGACGAGCAGCGGCAGTTGGCGAACGAGTTCCGGCACAAGACGGGCGGCCGCGAGCGCCTGGCCACGCTCCGCGAGGAGATGCAGAAGACGATGGAGGAGAGCGCCGGGATCTACCGTTCGGGCGACTCGCTGGCCTGGGCGGCGGACCGGCTGCGCGAGCTCCAGGCGCGCTTCGCCGACGTCCGCATCGAGGACCAGAGCCGGACGTTCAACACCGAGCGGGTGGCGGCGCTGGAGCTGTCCTTCATGCTCGACGTGGCGGAGGGCATCGTCAACTCGGCGCTGCGCCGCGAGGAATCACGCGGCGCGCACCAGCGCACGGACTTTCCTGCCCGGGACGACCAGCGCTTCCTGGCGCATTCGTTGGTCTGGCGGAATGCGGACGGCTCGTGCCGGGTCGACTATCTGCCCGTGACGATCACCCGCTGGCCTCCGGGCGAGCGCGTGTATGGGAGGTAGCCTTATGGCGGACCGGATCACTCTGCAGGTGGCGCGCTACCGTCCGGAGGAGGAGGCCGGCGTCACCTACCAGGAGTACGAGGTACCCTGCCCGAAGGACTGGGTGGTCCTCGACGGCCTCAACTTCGTCAAGGACCAGTTGGACGGGACGCTGTCGTACCGCTGGTCGTGCCGGATGGGCATCTGCGGCAGTTGCGGCATGACCGTCAACGGCGAGCCGAAGCTGACGTGCGCCACCTTTCTGGCGGACTACGCCCCGGGCCCCGTGCGCGTGGAGCCGCTGCGCAACTTCCCCGTCATTCGCGACCTGGTCGTCGAGATCGGCGACTTCATGCGGAAGCTGACCCGGGTCAAGCCGTGGGTCATCCGCGCCGAGGAGAAGCCGCTGTCCGAGGGCGAATACCGGCAGACGCCGGAGGAGATGGACGAGTACAAGCAGTTCAGCATGTGCATCAACTGCATGCTGTGCTACGCCGCCTGCCCGATCTACGGCCTCGATCCGAAGTTCATCGGGCCGGCCGCGATCGCCCTCGCCCAGCGGTACAACCTCGATACGCGCGACGAGGGCGCCCCGGAACGACTCGAGATCTTGTCCGAGCACGAGGGGATCTGGGGGTGCACCTTCGTCGGCGATTGTAGCGTGGTCTGTCCGAAGAACGTCGATCCCGCGGGCGCCATCCAGCGCTACAAGCTGAGCGCCGCGCTGGAGTCGCTGAAGTCCTTCGTGATGCCGCGGGGTTCGCGATGAGCGAGCGCCTACCTCCCGCGTACACCGAATATCACCCGCGCTGGCTCCGGCCGCGGATGTCCACGTACTGGTGGCTGCACCGCCGGTCCTATCTCACCTTCGTCCTGCGCGAGCTGAGCAGCATCTTCGTCGCCTGGTTCGTGGTGTACATCCTCCTGCTGGTCCGCGCGGTGAGCCGAGGGGAGGCCTCCTACCAGCAATTCCTGGCGTGGTCCCGCAGCCCGCTCGTCCTTCTGCTCAACCTCGTCGGTCTGCTCTTCGTCGTGTTCCACGCGGTCACTTGGTTCAACCTGGCGCCCCAAGCGATGGTGGTGCGCGTGTTGGGCAGGCGAGTGCCGGGACGCTGGATCACCGCATCGAATTACCTGGCCTGGGCGCTGGTGTCGGCGCTCACCGCTCGGCTCCTACTCGGCGGATAAATGGCCAGGCGACCGATCGAGCCGTTGCTGTGGTTGCTCTTCAGCGCCGGCGGCGTGGTGGCGGCACTGCTGATCCCGGCCCTCGCGCTCCTCTTCGGCCTCGCGTTTCCGTTGGGGTGGCTCTCGCCTCCCGGCCACGAGCACCTGCTCGCCGTGCTTCGCCATCCGCTCACCCGCGTGGCCGCTTTCGTCTTCTGCGTACTGTCGCTGTTCCACGGGGCCCATCGGTTCCGCTACACACTCTACGACGGGCTGCAGGTCAAGCACCTCGACGAGCTGATCAACCTGGTCTGTTACGGCGGGGCGATCGCCGGCTCGGTGTGGGCGGGCTATCTCCTCTGGCGGGTTCCATAGCCGGCGCGCATGTGCAATAGCGCCCGCTGGCCCTTCGCCTTCCTCGCCCTCGCCCTCGCCCTCGCCCTCGCTGCTCCGGTGCACGCCCAGCCGGACGCGCCCGTCACGACCCGGCCGAGCATCGTCCTCATCCTCATGGACGATCTCGGCTACGGTGACATCGGCAGCTACGGCGTACCGGACGCGAAGACCCCGAACATCGATCGCCTAGCGCGTGAGGGCGTGAAGCTCAGCGACTTCTACGCGAACGGGGCAAATTGCTCCCCGACGAGAACGGGGTTCATCACCGGCCGTTACCAACAGCGGTACGGCATCGAGTGGCCCCTCGGGTCGGTCGCCGGCGATTCCGCGCGCGGGCTGCTTCCGTTGGAGACGTCGTTGCCGCGCCTGCTTAAGTCGGCAGGATATGCGACCGGGCTTATTGGCAAATGGCATCTCGGGTGGAATCCGGAGTTCCATCCGAACCGGCACGGCTTCGATGAGTTCTGGGGATTTCTCGGAGGCTACCTCGGCTACTACAGCAACGTCGGGGAGTTCGACCGGCACGATCTCTTCCACAACGGCAGCCCCACACGCGACTCCACCTACCTGACCGACGAGATCACGGCGCGCGCGAAGTCCTTCATCGAGGAGCACCCGAGAGCGCCCTTCTTCCTGGAAGTGGCGTACAATGCGACGCATTGGCCGTTCGAGCGGCCCGGCCTCGAAGGGCATCAACGGGGGCGGCCCGACAGCCGGGACGGCACGCGTGCCGACTACGTGGCGATGCTCGAGAGTGCCGATCGCGGCGTCGGGGTGATTCTCACGACGCTCGATCGGCTGAAGCTGACCCGGAATACGCTCGTCATCTTCGCGAGCGACAACGGGGGCGAGTGGCTCTCGCGCAACGCGCCCCTTTTCCATCGAAAGTCGACGCTCTGGGAAGGTGGTATCCGCGTGCCAGCGCTCCTTCGCTGGCCGGCGCGTCTTCCCGGTGGCATCGTGTCGAAGCAGGTCGGCATCACCATGGACCTCACCGCCTCGATTCTGGCGGCGGCCGGCGCCAGGCCACCCGCATCGTATCAGCCAGACGGGATCGACCTGATTCCGATGCTCGCAGGGCGCAGCGTAATCGAGCGGACGCTGTTCTGGCGCGTCCAGGGCCCCGGACGTGTCCAGCGAGCCATTCGGCGCGGCCAATGGAAATACTTACGCGATAGCGGGCACGAGTTCTTGTTCGACCTCGAGCGGGACGCGGGCGAGCACCGGGACCTGGCGGCGACTCACGCGGCAATGCTTCCCGAGTTCAGGAAGTTACTGGTCGCTTGGGAAGCCGATGTCGGTGTCGGCCGCGCGGCAGTCGCGCGCTAAGCTTCGCGAAGGCACGGCATGACCGGCTGCGGTCAGTGTCGGCGGCGCCGTCCGCGACCGCTCTAGCGCGACCCCGGACTGGGCACGGCTTCGGCTCCCGCCGGCCAGCGGCCTCCCAGGAACGTCTCGGTGGCGGCGAAGAACCGCTCGGGCACCTCCAAGTAGGGGAAATGTCCGCTCCCGTCGAGCAGGAGCAGGCGGCCGCTCGGCAGCGCCGCCGCCCACTCGCGGGCGCTCTCCAGCGGAATGAACTCCACCGTCCCGTGGATCACGAGGGCCGGGGCGGCGACCGCGTGCAGCGCCGGCCGCCAGTCCCACTCGCCGAGCGAGGGCATCGTGAAGCGGTCGACGCTCTTGAGCTTGTTGGCGAGCGCCTCCGGGGTGCCCGCGCAAAAGTCGCCGCGGCTCCGCCGCGCCGCGGCGGCGTCGCTGTAGGCGGGGAGGAACCATACGTCGTAGTAAGCGCGGCACGCTGCGGCATCGCCGGGTTTGGCGAGGCGCGCCGCTCGCAGCTCCTCCATTCGCCGCTGCGTGGCACTATCGCGCCGGGCGTTGAGGTCCCCGAAGGCCCGCGCGAGCTGCGCGCGCCTCGCCGGAATCGGGCCGACGATGAGGAGTCGCCCCACACGCTCCGGATATCGCGCCGCGTAGAGCGCCGCCACCGCCGCGCCCCACGAATGCCCGAGCAGCGTGAGCCGCTGGAGCTTGAACTGCCTGCGCAGCGTCTCTAGATCGTCGGCAAACCGCTGCGCGTCGAGCGCGGTGGAGTCGGTGACCAGCGTGGACCGTCCGGTGCCGCGCTGGTCGTAGAAGAGGAGCACGTGTCGTGCGGCGAGCGGCTCGAGGTCGGCCGCGAGGTAGCTCATGGTGAACCCCGGGCCACCGTGGAGCACGACGACCGTGTCGCGACCGGCGCCGACGGCCCGGTAGAAGAGACGCACGCCGCCACCGGCGTCGACGTATCCCTCGTGTGCCGTCGGCGGGACCTGTCCGGTGTGGGTCGGCGAGGGACCGGTTCCCGCGCAACCTGCGCAAACGAACGACAGCGCGAGCGGCAGCACCGCGCGTGGGACGTGACGCATGAGCATACCCCCGTGACGTGTCGCAGCGGATCCTCGCTACCGCATCAGGTCGAAGCTGACGCGGACGCGGTTCGTCGTTCACCGAGCGGTCAGCACATCTCCCGCTACGTACGTCGGCTCTCCACGCGCGACCCCTTCACAGAAGGCGGCGAGGCGCCGGTTGAACGACGCCGCATCGTCCCAGAACGGGGCGTGCCCAGCGTCCGGCACGACGTGGATCTGCGCGTGCGCGAGCCCCGAGCGGTGCTGCTCGACGACTTCTGACTTGACGATCGCGTCGTCTGCGCCACGTGTGATCAGCACCGGCTTGCGGATCGTCGGCAAGAGGTCGTCGTTGTCGACGACGCGGGAAAACAACGCCTGACGGACGGAGGGTGGAACGGACACGTTGTAACCCAGCATCGTGTACAGGTCCGTCGCCGAGGGCTCGCGGGCGAAGCACAGGCGCAGCAACGACTCGAGGCTGCGTACGCTCTCGTCCACGTCGCTGGAGAAGAACCCGGGTACGAGCCCGAGGAACTCCGGTGTGAGCACCGACACCGCCGCCTCGCTTCCGAGCTTCGTGACGGCACTGACCAAATGGAGACCGCCGATCCTCTCCTCGCCGTAGTACCGGATGTAGTCGAGGGCAACGAGCGGCCCGTACGACCAGCCGCAGAGAATGGGTCGGTCGAGGTCCAGCTCCCGTATGGCGGCGTCCACATCGTCCGCCCAGAGCCTGGAGTCAGCGTAGCCGTCGGGAGGCCTGTCCGATGACCCGTGGCCCCGCATGTCCATCGCGACGAGGCGGTAGTTGTGCGCGAGGTCGGAGCTCAGTTGCCGGCCCCAGACGAGGGAACACTGTGAGAAGCCGTGGATGAACAGGATTGCCCGGCCGAGCGGGTTCCCGACGTCGACGACGTGGAGGCGAGTGCCTCCCCCTCCCGTGATCGCATGGTGCTTCATGGCTTCACTCCCTCCCGTTGTCGTGGCGGCAGAGCCAAGGACGCGTCGTGCTCGCCGAGGAAGCTGAGGGATGCGCGTCACGCGTGACGGCATGGGCGCGTCACCGCCCGTCGTGCGCGCGTCATCAAAAAAGACGGCGGTCTCAGCGAGCGGCCTCCGCCCCGCGCCGTGTCCATCCTTTGCGGTGGCCAGTAAAGCACTTGCGACGTGCGTGGGGCGGCGACACCCTAGAGCGCCGGCACTCGACCACGCGTTCTCGCGCCGGCATGCTTCCTGACCCGCTGCTTCTGGAGAGCGATCCGTGGCCATCCACCTCGTCACGTTCGGTGGCCTGCACGCCGCCGACGACAGGGGCGAGCTGGACTGGTTGCTCGGCCAGCACTCGCGGGCCGCGCTCTTCGTCTATCTGGCGGTCGAGCGGCGCGTCTCACGCGAGTCGTTGACGACGGTCTTCTGGCCGGAGAGCGATGCCGAGAACGCACGCCACGCGCTGCGGCAGAGCCTCTACCAGCTGCGAAAGGCGATCGGCGTCGAGTGGATCGACTCGCGTGCGCACGAGCTCGTGGTCACCGGCGAAATCCACGCGGACGCGCACGACTTCTCGCACGCCCTCGAGCGGGGTGATGTCGAGTCCGCCGCGCGGTTGTACCGGGGCCTGTTCCTCGACGGCGTACATCTCGTCGATCTGAAGTCGTGGGAAAGCTGGGTCGACGGCCGGCGGGCCCAGTACGCACGGTCGTTCCGGAGGGCCTGTCGCGAGCTGGTCGAGGCGAGGCACGTGGCCGGCGACCTGGCCGGCGCGATCGAGGCCGCCGAACGCTGGGTCGAGCGCGACCCATCGGACGACGAGGCGCAGCACCGACTGATCGAGGCGCTGGCGGCCGCTGGTGAGCGAGCCGAGGCCATTCGCCAGTACGAGACGTACGCGCGCGCGCTCGAGCCGGAGGGGCTCCAACCGCTGGACGAGACCCAGGAACTGGCCGCGCACCTTCGGTCGGACTCGACGCCGCTGCCGACGCTCCGGCCGGCGACGGTAGCTGCGCCGCGACCGGCGCTTCCCATCCACGTCCAGCGCGCGGCGTCGCCCGGGTCGACGACCGCGCGTCGGCCGCTACGACTGCCGTTGGCGGTCGTGACGCTGATCGCTCTTTTCACGGCCGTGTGGGGCGTGTGGGGCCTGCGTCGAAGGCAGGCGGAACCCGCACCCGTGCCGTCCACCACCGCCGTCGTCGTGCTTCCGTTCGCCGTGCGCGGCGGAGAAAGCGTCCAGTACTTGGGTGAAGGGATAGTGAACCTGCTCGGCGCGGCGCTCGATGGGGCAGGATCGCTGAGACCGGTGGACACCCGCGCGACCTTCGCCGCCGTTGCCGAAGCGGGTGGCACCGTGCCCGACCCGCAGCACGCCGACCGCGTCGCGGCGCGCCTCAATGCCTCGATGTTCGTGCTCGGCGATGTGGTCGAGGCGGGCGGCGTGCTCCACATCGAGGGTGCGCTCTACCACGTCGGTGCGGGCTGTGCTCGTTCGTCCCAACGGAGGGCCCCGCCGGCGGGATGCCCCGCGCCGGAGCCGAGCACCACAGCCGTCGTCAGCGGACCCGCGGATTCGGTCTTCGAGCTCGTGGACCGACTGGCCGCTCGCCTGCTCGGCGGGCTCGGCGACCCGGCGGCCGACCGCCTGCTCCGAACCGCCTCGCTCACGACGGCGTCGCTGCCCGCGCTCAAGGCGTACTTGGAAGGCGAGGGACTGATGCGTTCCGGCCAGTTCGAGCGAGCCGCCGATGCCTACCTCGCGGCGATCGCGCTCGACTCGACGTTCGCCGTTGCCCACTACCGCCTCGCCCTCGCGCGGGAATGGGCGCCCCTGCCGGGTAACGAAGACGCCGCCAGCGCGGCCGCTCGCCACGGCGCCCGACTCTCGGCCCGCGACCGCATGCTACTGGAGGCCTTTCGCCAGTGGCGCAGCGGCGATGCGACCCAAGCCGATCGCGCGTACCGCGCGATCCTCGCGCGCTATCCCGAGGACATCGATGCCTGGTTCCAGTTGGGAGAGATCCAGTTCCATCAGGGGCCGCTCGTGGGCCATCCCCTCGACGAGTCGGAGGAAGCCTGGCGCAAGGTTCTCTCCTACGAGCCGCGGAATCTCTTCGCGCTCACCCACCTCGCTCGGATCGCCGCGATCGCCGGCCGCTCCTCCGCACTCGATTCGCTGCTCGCACAGTTCGGCCCCGAGGAGTTGCGCAAGGATCGGCGGCTCGAGGAGCTGGTAGTCCTCCGCGCAGTCGCGCGTGACGATACGGCCGCGGCCCGTGCTCTGGCGCAGGACGTGAGACGCGGGGAGAGCTTCTCCGTGTGGCGCGTCGCGGCCTTCCTCACGGCGTTCAGCCCCGACCCCGCGATCATGCGAGCGGTGATTCAGGAGCTGATCGAGGACTACCCGAACCCGGCCCTGCGCGCGGACCTCCATTGGTTCGCGTCCGTTCTCGACCTCGCCGGCGGGCGGGCAGATGCCGCCCGACGTACGCTCGCCCAGGCGGTCGAGGCGGAGCGCGCCGTGCCGGCGGAGCGGCGGCGCTGGGGGTTCGACGCGGTGACGGAATGGTATGCCGCGACCCTGCCGTTGCCGTACGCAGATTCGACCCTGATCCGGGTGCGCCGGGGGGCGGCATCGCCCCACCCGTTCCCGGCCGAACCGAGGGCCGCGTTCGAGAGCGAGTTGGGGGTGGGGACGCCGATTCAGATGCAGCCCCTGCGCCAGTACACGTTAGGCATCCTCTCCTTTCGCCTGGGCGACACCGCGTCCGCCGCGGCCGCGGCCGCGAAGCTGCAGCGCCTTGCGGCGTCCGGGGGCGCGACCCCGCTCTCCCGCGATCTGGACCGCGGCCTGCGCGCCCGGCTCGCGTGGCAGCGGGGGCGCGCGGACGAGGCACTCCGGCTGCTGGAGGCACTCGAGCCCAGCGACACGCAGGGCGACATCGCCGTGACTCCGTTCGTCACGCGCGCCAGCGAACGCTTTCTCCACGCCGAGGTGCTCGCCTCGTTGGGGCGCGACGCCGAAGCGCTGCGGTGGTTCGCGTCCCTCGGCACCGGCTCGGTGACCGAGATTCCCCTGCGGGCCCCCTCCCATCTTCGCCAGGCCGAGATCCACGAACGCCTGGGGAACCGCGATCGGGCGGCCAGGCACTTTGCGCGGTTCCTGGAGCTGTGGCAGGATGCTGACCCGACGTTTCAGCCGGTCGTGGACGCCGCGCGCCGGCGACTCGCGAGCCTCACCCGCCCGGATTGATCGGGATCGACGACCCGTTCCGGTGTCCTCACCGGCTGGGATGCACGAGCGCGGTCCAGTTCACGTTGCTTCCCGTCGGCAGGGCCGCGCGGAGGTCGTTTGGCGTGTCCACGCCGAAGATCCGGAACGTCCGTGCGACACCGCTCCGGTCGTTGGGGTCGGGCGCGACCACGATCGCCTCGCGGTCGCCCTCGAGCAGTACCGCGTTCAAGACGTCGCCAGAGGCGAGCACCGTCTCGGCGCCTCCGTTCAGCGGGAACCGGACGAGCTCGCGCACGGCGGCGTCCTCACCGAGCCGCCGGATGAGCAGCCCCCACGACCCGTCGCGCGCCGGACTTGATCGGGACCGAACTCCACTTCGCGCGCCGGATCGCGAGGATCGTCTCGTCGGTCACCGGCAGCATGCTCGGCGAGTAGTTGCCAGCGACGTGATCGTGCACGATCTGGAAGTGCACTCGAACGCGGTTGACCGAACGCCGCCCCGACGATGGCTGGGGCACGCCCCCGTCCCGCGCCGGGGCGGCTCCCGACGAAAGTCGGGGGCGGCGCCACGAGGCGGCACGCCCGAACGCTCGCGGCGGCCAACCGGCCGCCGCGAGCGTTCGGGCACCGGTAGCAGCGAGAGAGGCTAGTAGGTCAGGGAGGCGAGGAACGCGTCCTTGACGAGCCCCCGCAGCGAGCGGTCGCCGGCGCCGATCGGGGAGTCCACGAACAGCGCGAGCTCCATTCCGTTCGGCAGGAAGTACGCGACGCACTGCTCCTTCCTCCCGTACTTCCCCCATCCGCCGTTCTTGTTGTAGATCTTGCCCGCCGGCGTGCTGATGACCTGGTCGATGCCGAAGTAATTGTCGAGCATGTACTGCGCCTTCGCGGCACTGATGATCGTGTTCTTGCGCCGCACGTGGTTCATGACGTTGAGGAGCTCTTTCGTCGACAGCCTCCAGCCCGCGGGGCCCGCCACGGTCGTGAGGTCGCCCGAGTTCCAGCCCGGCTCAGTGTTCAGTGCGTACGAGCTCTTGTACGCCAACGCATTCTTGTAGTAAAAGGTCGGCGCAAAGCCGGCAGCGACGACACCCGCCGGAGTGAACACTTTGTCCTGCATGTATTGCTTGTAGTACTTGATGGTGACGGCGTCCCAGGTCAGGTCGTTCAGGAAGCTCAAGTCGCTGTACTTGGCTCCCTTGCTCACGCTGCCGTTGATGATGGGAATGAGAATGCGCATCAGACCGAAGTTCATGTTCGCGTACGCGCCGGTACCGACGCTGGACACCCCGGCCGCCACTTTCGCCTTCATGTAGGCGTAGTCGGTGGCCGAGTTGTTCGCCGACAACCCCGACGTGTGCGTCAGCAGGTGCCGGAAGGTGATCTGGTCGATCTTGGGTCCCTTGGCCCAGTACGTAGGCAGGTACCCGACGATCTTGGCGTTGTACGAGATCCCCTTGGCGTCGAGCGCCTTCACCAGCGCAACGGCCGTCAGGAACTTACTGGCGCTCGCCACGTGCATGCGGGTAGTTTCGCTCCAGCCTTGCCCCAGGTCGGTGGGGGTCTGCGCCCAATTCCACACTCCGGTGTGCACGAGGACGCCGTTCTGCCGAACCTGCAGCATGTAGCCGGCGCTGGAGTCCCTGAGCGCCTTGTGGATCTTGAGGCCGAATGTGCCGAGGCTCAGCGTCGGCGTCCCGAGGGCGGATATGTCGAGGTTCGGCGCCACCGCCGTACTCTGGGATCCGATGTCGTACCGGGCCTCTCGCGCCGGGTCCACGACGTCTACGTCGACGCCGCTGACATGTGGCGGGGCGATGACGTGTGCTCTGACCTCGGCCTCCGTCATTCCTTCGGGAAGATTCGAGATCTGAGAAGCCCTCGCCTGCGTTTCGGGGGACGGTGGCGCTGCCGACGGCTCCGAGCAGGCGAGCGCAAGGAGCGCGACCATCGGAGTGAGGGCCGCGACCCGGGCCACCGTCCGGCCGCCGGGCCATGCCTCACGCAAGAGTTGCTGTAGTGCGAGCATCTGGACCTCCACTGGCTGACTATGTTGTGACCTAACGCGAGGGCGCCCGGCTGCCTGAGCGCGCGGATTCCGAGTCGTCGCGACGAGGCGCGAGACGGCCGGTGCGTGTCAGTAGACGCGACAAGTCGCCAGAAAGCGGACAGCCCCGTGCCTGGTCCAGGCGGGCCCGGGGATTGGTGCGGAGGGTCAGACGTGAGCCAGCGTGAGTGGGCGCGGTCGCCGGCCGTCGATGTCGGTGAAGCCGTACTCCTGCGCCAGCGCGGCCGCCACCAGGACCTGCCCGCTCCGCCGCCGCACGTCCGGGTCCCCGGCCAGCGCCGCCACCGCGCGGCCGACGAACTCCGGACTCTCCGAGTTGCTCAGGTCGAACACGCCGGCCGCGGCCGCCGCCAGCACGGCCTCGGTGCGCACGAGCCCCGGGTACAGCGAGACCGCCGCGACGCCGTGCGGCCCGAGCTCGTGCGCCATGTCCGCCGTCAGCTTGTCGGTCGCGGCCTTTGCCACGCCGTACAGGGCGCTGCCGATGTGCTTCTGCGCGGCCCAGTGGGAGACGTTCACGATCAGGCCCCGCCGCGCCGGCACCATGCGGCGCGCCGCGAGCTGACTGGCGACGAACGCGGCCCGCACGCCCGCCGTCATCATCGCGTCCCACCGCCAGCGCGGCTGCTCCCAGAACGGGTCCGCCCACGTGAAGCGGCCGCCCTCGACCATCCGCTCGTAGCCGCCCCACGCATTGTTCACGAGCAC
>Ga0307406_10000680_pt1 | contig 19260 bp, 15 predicted proteins | sample 322Cmetagenome_3_FD_203706 | JGI IMG/M metagenome (GOLD analysis project Ga0307406, IMG submission 203706) | Maize rhizosphere microbial communities from greenhouse at UC Davis, California, United States - 322HYB-C-2 | ecosystem: Host-associated > Plants > Roots > Rhizosphere > Soil | place...
TCTCGCCCCACGCGGCCGACGCCAAGTACGTGCCTCCAAGGAAGACAGCGCGGCCATGACCTTCCTCCGCCCGTCCTCAACGTGGCAAGAACAGCAGCCACACCACCAGCAGTGCGTTGAACAGCAGCGACACGGCCAGCGCGATCTTGTAGAGCGCGGCCGGGTCGCGGCGGATCAGCGGCGTGGCGGCGGGCGCGCTCACGGGACGGGAAGCGCCCCGCTCCAGGGCGAGCAGCATTTCCTCGGCGGTTTCGAAGCGCTCGCGCGGATCGCGCGCGACGGCCTTGCGCACCAGATGGTCGAGCCACACGGGCACGTCGGGCCGCAGGCGCGAGAGCGCGGCCGGATCGCGCCGGTAGCGCGCCACCTGGTAGGGCTCGATCTCGCCATAGGGCAGATGGCCGCCGAGCCACTGGTACAGCGTGACGCCGAGCGCGAACAGGTCGCTCGCGGTGTCGGCTTCGGCGCCCTCCCACTGCTCGGGGTTGATGTAGCTCGGCGTGCCGGCGTGCAGTTCCCGCTGGGCCGCGCCTTCGCGCCCCGACAGCGCCACGCCCAGGTCGAGGATGCGCCAGCGGCCATCGTCGCCCAGGTGCAGGTTGCCGGGTTTGATGTCGCGATGCACCACGCCGTGGCGGTGCAGCCGGCCCAGGGCCTTGGTGACCTCGATGGCCGCGGCAACCACCTCGGCCACTGCGCCGCGCGCGCCGGACTTGCGCATCTGCTCCAGCGTGCGCCCGCCGTGCCAGTCGAACACGATGTAGAGCGCGCTCGCGTTCTCGGCGCGTTCGTGCACGCGCACGAATCCGCTGCTGCCCACGCGCTGGCCCAGCCAGGCTTCGTGCGCGAGCATCGCGCGCTCCTGCGGATCGCTGGCACGCGAGGGATGCAGCGTCTTGAGCGCCACCAGTTCGCGGGTGGCCGCATTGCGCGCCTGGTACAGCAGGTGCACGCCGGTGTCGGCCACCAGCGCCGTGACGACATAGCCGTCGAGCGCGTCGCCCACCTTCAGGAACGGCGGCGGCGCCAGGCGGCGGCCGTCGCCCAGTTCGTCGTCGAGCTGCCGCACATCGAGGCCGACGACGCGGATGACCAGCGCGGTCGCGTTGTCGCGCGTGCCGGCGTCGAGCGCCGCCTGCACCAGCGCCTCGCTTGCCTCCTCGGCACTGCCCTGCAAGGCGAGCGCGGCCAGGCGCTGCGGCTTGAGCACGCCGTGCACGCCGTCGGTGGTGAGCATGAAGCAGTCGCCCACGCGCACGTCGCCCTGCGCGTAGTCGACACGCACCTGGTCGTCCAGGCCGATGGCACGCGTCAGGCGGCTGCGCATGTCGGGGTGTTCGAAGGCGTGGTCCTGGGTCAGCGGCATGGCCGGCTCGCCGCCGGCGCGCACGCGCCATGCGCGCGTGTCGCCCACATGCGCGAGCGTGTAGCTCTGGCCGTGCAGCACCAGCGCCGTCAGCGTGGTGAGCGCGGTGGCGCCGCCCTGCCGCCGCCGGTTGTGGTCGGCGAGCCAGGCGTTCTGCGCAGCAACCAGGCGGTCGAGCGCGGCGGTCGGCTCCCAGGTGTCGGGCGTCGCGAAGTAGTCGGCCAAAAGGCCCATGACGGTGGTCTGCGCCGCCTCCAGGCCGCGCCCGCCGGTGGACACGCCATCGGCAATCGCCGCGATGAGCCCGCGCGACTCTTCGCCCGGCGGTGCGTTCACGGCGCCCGCGAAGTCTTCGTTCACGTCGCGCGGTCCGCGCTGGCTGCTGTAGCCGATGTCCACTTCAAAGCTCATGGCGCGATTCTCTACGCGCGCCGTGCGCTTCCCTTTGCTTAATCCCCGAAAGGCCCACCCATGATGAAGAAACTCAAGCTCGTGATGGTCGGCAACGGCATGGCCGGCGTGCGCACGCTGGAGGAGCTTTTGAAGCTCGCGCCCGACCTGTACGACATCACCGTCTTCGGCGCCGAGCCGCACCCCAACTACAACCGCATCCTCTTGTCGCCCGTGCTCGCGGGCGAGCAGACGGTCGACGAGATCGTGCTCAACAGCTGGGAGTGGTACGCCGAGAACCACATCACCCTGCACGCCGGCAAGAAGGTGGTCGAGGTCGACCGCGTCAAGCGCATCGTGCGCGCGGAAGATGGCACCGAGGCCCCCTACGACCGCCTCCTGATGTGCACCGGCTCCAACCCTTTCATGCTCCCGGTGCCCGGCAAGGACCTGAAAGGCGTCATCGCCTACCGCGACATCGCCGACACCGACTACATGATCGAGACCGCCAAGACCCACAAGAGCGCCGTCGTCATCGGCGGCGGCCTGCTGGGCCTGGAGGCGGCCAACGGCCTGATGCGCCGCGGCATGGACGTCACCGTGGTGCACGTCATGCCCTGGCTGATGGAGCGCCAGCTGGACGACGTGGCCGGCAAGCTCCTGCAGAAGTCGCTGGAGGACCGGGGCCTGAAGTTCCGCATCGGCGCCCAGACCCAGGAACTCGTCGGTGACAGCAATGAGGGAAAGGATGGCCGCGTCAAGGCCATCCGCTTCAAGGACGGCAGCGAAGTGCCCGCCGACCTGGTCGTCATGGCTGTGGGCATCCGCCCCAACACCGAGCTGGCCGAGCAGATGCGCCTGCACTGCAACCGCGGCATCGTCGTCACCGACACCATGCAGACCGTGACCGATGCGCGCATCTACTCGGTGGGCGAATGCGCGGCCCACCGCGGCATCGCCTACGGCCTGGTCGCCCCCCTGTTCGAGCAGGCCAAGGTCGCGGCCAACCACCTGGCCCAGTTCGGCATCGGGCGCTACCTGGGCTCGCTCACCTCCACCAAGCTCAAGGTCACCGGCATCGACCTGTTCTCCGCCGGCGAGTTCATGGGCGGCGAGGGCACCGAGGAGATCGTCATGAGCGACCCCTTCGGCGGGGTCTACAAGAAACTCGTCATCAAGGACGACAAGCTGGTGGGCGCGTGCCTGTACGGCGACACGGTGGACGGCAGCTGGTACTTCAAGCTCTTGCGCGACGGGCGCAGCGTGCACGACATCCGCGACAAGCTGATGTTCGGCGAATCCAACATCGGCGACACCGGCCACGAGGGCCACAGCAAGGCCGCCGCCATGCCCGACGACGCCGAGGTGTGCGGCTGCAACGGCGTGACCAAGGGCACCATCTGCAAGGCCATCAAGGACAAGGGCCTGTTCACCCTGGACGAGGTCAAGAAGCACACCAAGGCCAGCGCCAGCTGCGGCTCGTGCACCGGGCTGGTCGAGCAGATCCTGATGTTCACCGCCGGCGGCGACTATTCGGCCACGCCCAAGAAGAAGGCCGTGTGCGGCTGCACCGACGCGAGCCACCAGGACGTGCGCGACGCGATCCGCCGGGAGCACCACCTGACGCACGACGCGGTGTACCGCAACCTGGGCTGGCGCACGCCCAACGGCTGCGCCACCTGCCGCCCGGCCATCAACTACTACCTGATCAGCACCTGGCCCAAGGAGGCGAAGGACGACCCGCAGAGCCGCTTCATCAACGAGCGCAGCCACGCCAACATCCAGAAGGACGGCACCTACTCGGTCATTCCCCGCATGTGGGGCGGCCACACCACGCCCGACGAGCTGCGGCGCATCGCGGACGCGGCCGACAAATACAAGATCCCGACCGTCAAGGTCACGGGCGGCCAGCGCATCGACCTCCTGGGGGTGAAGAAGGAGGACCTGGAGGGCGTGTGGAAGGACATCGGCATGCCCTCGGGCTTTGCCTATGCCAAGAGCCTGCGCACGGTGAAGACCTGCGTGGGCAGCGAGTGGTGCCGCTTCGGCACGCAGGACTCCACCCAGATGGGCAAGGACCTGGAGCGGGCGCTGTGGGCGATGTATTCGCCGCACAAGGTGAAGCTGGCGGTCTCGGGGTGTCCGCGCAACTGCGCCGAGGCCGGGATCAAGGACGTGGGGGTGATCGGGGTGGATTCGGGCTGGGAGCTGTATGTGGGGGGCAACGGCGGCATCAAGACCGAGGTGGCGCAGTTCCTGGTGAAGGTGAAGACGGCCGCCGAGGTGATGGAGTACGCGGGCGCCTTCTTGCAGCTGTACCGCGAGGAAGGCTGGTACCTGGAGCGCACGGTGCACTACATCGGGCGGGTGGGGCTGGACTATGTGAAGAAGAAGATCCTGGAGGACGCGGAAGGCCGCAAGGCGCTGTGGGAGCGGCTGCAGTTCGCGCTGGATGGGGAGCCCGATCCGTGGTTCGAGTCGAGCCAGGCGCAGGTGGATGTGCGGCAGTTCACGCCGGTGGCGGTGGTGGATGACAACGCCACCCAGGCGGCCTGAACGGCAAGGAGAAACAACCCATGAACAACAACAGCAACACCAGCAACAACAACGAATGGCAGGTGATCTGCCGCGTCGAGGACATCCCGGTGCTGGGGGCGCGCCGCGTGGCACGCCCGGTGGGGGTGGATGTGGCGGTGTTCCGCAATGCCGAGGACCAGGTGTTCGCGCTGCTGGACCGCTGTCCGCACAAGGGCGGGCCCTTGAGCCAGGGCATCGTGTTCGGCACCAGCGTGGCCTGCCCGCTGCACAACTGGGCCATCGGGCTCGATGACGGCTGCGCCCAATCGCCCGATGAGGGGTGTACGCCGAGGTTTGCGGTGAAGGTAACCGAAGGCGTGGTGCATCTGGATCCGAAGGAGCTCGCGACGCATGCGCTCGATCTGGAGCGTCCCGTTGCAGGCCCCGCGAGCCGTGCCTGCCTGCCCGAAGAGACGGCCGCCTGAATGGCCGAGCAACCCATGACCCTCACCCTGACTTCCTCGACCCCTGCGATGCGTGCCGCAACGCCCGCCGATCGCGTCCCCGGCGCGCAGTCCGTGCTGCAGGGCCGCTGCACCCTCGTCGGCGCCGGCCCCGGCGATCCTGAACTGCTCACGCTGAAGGCGCTCAGGGCCATCCAGTCGGCCACCGTGCTGCTCGTCGACGACCTGGTCAGCGACGAGATCGTCGCCATGGCGGCACCCGGCGCGCGCCTGATCCACGTCGGCAAGCGCGGCGGCTGCAAGAGCACGCCGCAAAGCTTCATCGAGCGGCTGATGATCATGGCGGTTCGCGAAGGCGAGCACGTGGTCCGGCTCAAGGGGGGCGACCCCTTCATCTTCGGCCGCGGCGGCGAAGAGGTCGAGCACCTCGCGCAGGCCGGCATCCATGTGGAAGTGGTGAACGGCATCACCGCTGGCCTGGCCGGGCTGAGCTCGCTCGGCGTGCCGCTCACGCACCGCGCGCATGCGCAGGGCGTGGTGTTCATCACCGGCCACGCCAAACCCGGATCGCCGGGGCCCGACTGGCGCACGCTGGCCGCCACCGCCCATTCGGCGCGCCTCACGCTGGTCATCTACATGGGCGTATCGAGCGCCGGCTCGATCCAGGACGAACTGCTGAGCGGCCTGCCGCCGGCCACGCCCATCGTGGTGGTGCAGAACGCCAGCCTGCCGCTGCAGCGGCATGCCGTTGGCACGTTGGCAACGCTGCAGCGCACGATTGCCGACAACGGCCTCGGCAGCCCTTCGATCATCGTGGTCGGCGATGTCCTGCAAGGGCTCGCGGCCGCAGCGGCCTCCGCGCAGCCCGCGCTGGAGAAGGCCGCCTGAGGCGCAGCAGCCCCCTTCCCTTTTTCCGTTCAGCTTCTCACTCTTCAATCCCAAAGAAAACGCCATGGCCTACCTGCAGCCTTCCGAATTCGTCACCAAGATGGTGGACGCCGGTGAATCCAAGATCTTCATGTCCACGCGCGACACGCTCATCCGCGCCTTCATGGCGGGCGCGATCCTCGCGCTGGCGGCGGTGTTCGCCGTCACCATCAACGTGCAGACCGGCTACTCGATCATCGGGGCGATCCTGTTTCCCGTCGGCTTCTGCATTCTTTACCTGCTCGGCTTCGACCTCCTGACCGGCGTGTTCGTGCTGACGCCGCTCGCGCTGATCGACAAGCGCCCGGGCGTGACCATCGGCGGCGTGCTGCGCAACTGGGGCCTCGTGTTCGTCGGCAACTTCCTCGGCGCCTTCACCGTGGCCGTGCTGATGGCCATCGTCTTCACCTTCGGCTTCACCAGCCCGCCCGACAAGGTCGGCCAGGTGATCGCCACGATCGGCGAGGCGCGCACGGTGGGCTATTCCGACCACGGCGCAGCAGGCATGTTGACGCTCTTCGTGCGCGGCATGCTGTGCAACTGGATGGTGTCCACCGGCGTGGTGGGTGCGATGATCTCGACCTCGGTGACCGGCAAGGTGCTGGCCATGTGGATGCCGATCATGGTGTTCTTCTTCATGGTGTTCGAGCACTCGGTGGTCAACATGTTCCTGTTTCCGTCGGCGCTGCTCATGGGCGGCAACTTTTCGATCATGGACTACATCATCTGGAACGAGATCCCGACCGTGCTGGGCAACCTCATCGGCGGCCTGTCCTTCACCGGCCTGACGCTGTACGCCACGCACGTGCGCACGGCGCCCAAGCGCGTCGCCCGCTGAACCTGCGCGCCATCGCCGCGTGACGATGCGCTCCGGCCTCGCGGTCTCCATCGGCCAGCACTCCGAGAAGGGACGCAAGGAGGCCAACCAGGACTTCCACGGCGCCGCCCTGCCGGAGGCGCCGGGCCGCAGCGCCAAGGGCGTGGCCATCGCGATAGCGGACGGCATCAGCAGCAGCGACGTGAGCCACGTGGCCAGCGAGTCGGCGGTGCGCAGCTTCCTGACCGACTACTACTGCACCTCCGACGCATGGAGCGTGAGCCGTTCGGCGCAGCGCGTGCTCACGGCCGCCAACGCCTGGCTGCACGCGCAGACCCAGAACAGCAGCGGCCGCTTCGACAAGGACCGCGGCTACGTCTGCACCTTCAGCGCGCTGGTCATCAAGTCGACCACGGCGCATGTCTTCCATGTGGGCGACACGCGCGTCTGCCGCTGGCATGCAGGGGCGCTCGAGCAGCTGACCGAGGACCACCGCGTCTCGGTGGCCGGCGGGCAGAGCTATCTGAGCCGGGCGCTGGGCGTGGGGCCGCATGTGGAGATCGACTACCAGGCCCTTGCCATCGAGAAAGGCGATGTCTTCCTGCTGACTTCCGACGGCGTCCATGAGCACGTGGATGCGGCCGTCATCGGGACCGCGCTCGATGCCCACCCTGGCGACCTGGACGCCGCGGCAAGAAGCATTGCCGAGGAGGCGTACCGGCGCGGCAGCCCCGACAACCTGACGGTGCAGATCGTGCGCGTCGACGCCCTGCCCGATGGCGAGGTCAGCGAACTGCAGGCGCAGCGCGCGGCACTGCGCCTGCCGCCCGTGCTCGAAGCGCGCATGCAGTTCGACGGCTACACCATCGTGCGCGACCTGCACCGCAGCAGCCGCAGCCACATCTATCTGGCGCTCGACGACGACACGGGCGAGCGCGTCGTGCTCAAGACGCCGTCCGTCGACCTGCAGAACGACGAGGCCCACCTCGACCGCTTCCTGCTCGAGGAATGGGTGGCGCGGCGCATCGACAGCGCGCATGTGCTCAAGCCGCATGTGCCGCAGCGCAAGCGCAGCTACCTCTACGTGGCGATGGAGTTCGTCGACGGGCAGACGCTCGCGCAATGGATGGTCGACAACCCGCGGCCGAGCCTGGAATCAGTGCGCGGCATCGTGGAGCAGCTGGCCAGGGGGCTGCAGGCCTTCCATCGCATGGAGATGCTGCACCAGGACCTGCGGCCCGAGAACGTCATGATCGACCGCACGGGCACGGTGCGGATCATCGACTTCGGCTCGGCCTGGGTGGCGGGCCTGGGCGACAGCACGCTGGCCGATGCGGCGCAGCTGCTGGGCACGGTGCAGTACACGGCGCCCGAATACTTCGTCGGCGACGGCGGCTCACCTCGGTCCGACCTGTTCTCGCTGGCCGTGATCGTCTACCAGATGCTGACCGGCCAATTGCCCTACGGCGCGCAGGTGGCGCGCATCCGCACGCGCGCGGACCAGCGCAAACTGCAATACCGCTCGGCACTCGACGCGCAGCGCGCCATCCCGGCATGGATCGACGAAGTGCTGCGCAAGGCGCTGCACCCCAATCCGCTCAAGCGCCATGAAGCACTGTCGGAATTCGTCGAGGACCTGCGCCAGCCACACCCCGATTTCCTGAACCGTCGCACCGCGCCGCTGCTCGACAGGAACCCCGTGGTCTTCTGGAAATGCACCACCTTGCTGTTGGGCATGGCGGTGCTGGTGCTGCTTGGCGTGATCAGCCTGCGCAGCTGAGGGTGCGAAGGCCGCCCCCTCGGCCGCTCACCACTTCACCCGCACCCCCAGCGATGCGTTGACCGAGCTCTTCACCTTCGCGTTGCCGCCCGAGGACCACAGCTTGCCCACTTCGCCGTACAGGCTGGTGGTGCTGCCCAGCGCCAGCGTGAAGCCGCCCGCCAGCTCGGTGCTGGTGCCCCCCGTGGGCGCCGCGATGTCGGTGCGCGTGGCGCCGTTCACGAAGCGCGCCACGTCCGCACCGCTCGAGCTCTTGTAGACGTTGAAGCGGCCATACGGCTGCAGCGTGCCCAGGCCGGTGGCAAGCTCGCCCTTCACGCGCAGGCCCGCGCGTGCGATCCAGCCGCTGTCGGCCTCGGGATGGACCACCGCGCCGACGATGGCCGCGTTGTTCAGGTCCAGGTGCTGGTGGATCAATTGCAGCTGCGGCTCCACGCTCCAGCCGCTCGCCCCGAGCGCGAAGGCCTGGCCCACTTCGATGGAGCCCAGCAGGCTGTGGCCCTTGCTCTCCACGCCGCCGCCGAGGTTCGGCTGCACCGTGTAGCGGTGGCGGCCCGACTGCACCACGGCATCGGCGTAGAAGCCGTTGTCGCCGCTGTAGGTGCCGTAGATGCCCACGTACTGGCTGCGCAGGTCGTTGCGGCCCACGCGCAGGTTCTGCAGGCCGCTGGCAAAGCCGCTCACCTTGGCATCGCCGTCGAGCTGGCCCACGTAGAGGCCGGCGCGCCAGTTGGGCGTGGCCAGCAGGTCGGTGCCGGCCTGCACGCCGCTCAGGCGCCCCTTGCTGGTGGGCGAGACGGTGCCGCCCTGCCGGATGTCGAGGTCGGCGGAGAGCACGCGGGCCCAGGCGCGGCGCGGTGAACCCGCCGGGGCTGCGGCCGCGGCCTTCGGGTCATCATCGCCCACGCGCTTGCGCAGGTCGCCCAGCATCGCGAGGCTGCCCTGGCGCAGCTGGCTCGGCAGCGCCGCGTAGAGCGAGGCCTCGGCGCGGTAGGTGGGCACCACGACGGGCGGCGCAGCGGGAGCGCCCGGGGGAGACGGCACCCCGGGATCGACCGGCGGGACCACGTTCGTGGTCGAGCGCAGGTACCAGTTCTCCCCTGCCCCGTTCGCATCGGCGGCATGCAGGCGGTACTCGTAGGCGCCCGCATCCACATGGCCGCCCGCCAGCGAGAAGGCGCTCTTCGTGGTCTGGGCGGTGGTGGTGGCGCCGTTGCGCGCGCTGATCACCTCGATGCCGTTGCCGCTGGTGAGTGCGCCCAGTCCGCTCAGGTTGGTGACCTGCACCGTGGTGCTGCCGCTGGCGACGGCGGCGGGACCGTCGAGCACCAGGCGGTCGCTTGCGCTGCCGTCGGCGCCCAGCGCGGTGCCCAGGCGCAGCACGCCGCTGTTGCCGGTGTAGGGGCCGTTGACGGTCAAGGTGGTGCCGGGCGCGCTGCCGACCAGCGAGACGGTGCCGCTGTTGGCGAGCGAGGCCACGCTCTGGCTGAAGCCCGCGAGGTCCAGCGTGGCGCCCGCCGCCACGCTGTGGGCGGAACTCGCGCTGAAGGTGTTGGCCGCGCCGGCGCGCAAGGTGCCCTGGGCCACGTTGGTGGCGCCGGTGTACGTGTTGGCGCCCGTCAGCGTGAGCGTGCCGCTGCCCTGCTTGGTGATGAAGCCGCCGCCGCTGATCGCGCCGCTGAGCGTTTCGCTGAACGCGCCGGTGTCGATGACGGGGTCGTTGCTGCCGGTCAGCTCGATGGCATTGGCGATGGTCAGCCCGTCGGCGCTGAAGCCGAGCGTGGTGCCGTCGTCCATCGCCAGCGTGCCGGTGCCCAGCGCCTGGCTGTGGCCGAGGTCGAGGCGGCCTTGCTTGAGCGCAGTGCCGCCGGTATAGGTGTTGGCGCCGGAGAGCGTCAGGGTGCCGGTGCCGACCTTCACGAGCGAACCGCCGGTGCCGCCGTTCTCGCCGCCATCGGCGATCAGGCCGCTGATCGCCATGTTCGTGCCCAGCGCCCCCACGCTGACGGCCTCGGCGCCCAGAAGCAGGCGCCCGGCACCCGACAGCGCACCGATCGAGAGCCCGCCGGTGTGGTACGACGCATCGACACTGCCGCCGGCACGGTTGTCGATGGTGGCGCTTTCGGCACTGCTGTTGCCCACGAAATAGGTGATGCCGCCGCTGCGATTGATGATGTTCGCGGAGCCCGCGCTGCTGCTGTCGTAGAAGCGCGCCTGTCCGCCGCTGTTGTCGATGTTGGCGTTGCCGGCCGTGGCGTTCTGGATGAAGAAGGTCGTGCCCGAGGGGTTCAGGATCGTCGCCTGCTCCGCCGACGCAGTCTCGCGGAAGTACGTGAAAGCGTAGTCATTGTTGGTGATGCTTGCCGTGCCTGCGCGGCTGTCGCCATAGAAGTCGGTGCCGCTGCCGTTGTTGTTGACGATGGTGGCCGAACCGGCGGTGCTGGTGCCGTTGAATCGGGTGTAGCCGTTCTGGTTGGTGATGGACAGCGATCCCGCATTCACGCCCGACTCGAATACGAGCGAAGCATTGACCGTGACGGGTCCGCTGCCCAGGGCGCCCGTGACAGCCGCGACCAGCGAGCCGTCGCTCACCAGCGTGCCGCCGCTGTAGCTGTTGACGCCGCCGAGCACCAGTGTGCCGGCGCCCGTCTTTTGCAGGCTGCCGCCACCGGAAAGCGCGCCGTTGAGCGTCAGCGCCTGCGCAGGATCGACCTCGAAAGCCGCACCGCCCGCTCCCAGCGTGACGTTGCGCGTGCCGCTGGTCGTGCCGGTGGCGCGCAAGGTGCCGCCGTCGAGCGTGAGCGTGCCGGCCGAGTTGCCGAGGGCGGCGTCGTCGGCAATGGCGAGGGTGCCGCCGAGCACGTTCCAGGGCGTCAGTTCGGTGGTCGTGCCTGTCAGCGTCCAGGTGCTGGCGCCTGTCTTCTCGTAGCGGTCGAAGCCGCGGTAGCTGGCGGCGCCGAGCGAGGTGTTGCCGCCCGCCAGCCCGCCGGCCAGCCGCAGCACATTGCCGGCGCCGTTCGCCGTGAGCGTTCCGGTGATCACCGATCCGTTCTGCAGTTCGAGCGAGTTGTCGTTGCCGGTGATGCGCACCGCGTCGCCGCGCGTGACGCCGTCGCCGCCGAAGCCGCCGGTCAGGGCGCCGGTGTTGACGATGGTGTTCGCATTGCCGCGGATGCGCAGGCCCGCGCCGCCGACGCCGTTGACCGCGCTGCTTCCGCCGGCACCGCCCGCACCTCCCACCAGCGCGCCGGAATTGAGCACCGAATTGCCGCTGGACTCCAGCGCCAGGCCGGCACCGCCTTCGCCGCCGCCGCCCACCAGACCGCCGATGGTGGCGATGCCGCCACTCCCGCCGTTTCCGCCCATGGCCGTGCCGGTGTTGGTGACAATGGCGCCTCCGCCTTGCAGCGCGATGCCATCGCCGCCGCCGCCACCGCCGCCGGCCCATTGGCCAACGCCTCCGTTGCCTCCGTTGCCGCCCGTGACGGTCAGGCTCGCATTGTTGACCACTGCATTCGCGGCGACAGCCTGAAGGCCCGCGCCGCCACCGCCGCCGCCGCCGGACAGGCGCCCAATGCCGCCGTTGCCGCCACTGCCGCCCAAGAGAGTGGTCCCCACCCCCACGGTGATGGAGGTGTCGGATGTATACACGGCGGCACCGCCGCCGCCGCCGCCGCCCGCGCCGTAGACGGGGTCCGGGTCGGCAACGCCGTTGCTTCCCGGCGACCCGCTGGCGGAGCCGGTGACACTGGTCGCGCCTACCGCGCCCCCTGTTCCGCCGGCGCCACCCGCCCCGTTGCCGCCAGCACCGCCAGTTCCCGCTGCCGCCAGCTGTCCATTGCTTGTGGGGAATTCGCCGACACTGCCGCCCCCGCCTCCGCTGCCATTTCCCGCGCCGCCGCGGCCGCCAGTGCCTCCCGACGCCATGACTGCGCTGCCGCCGGCGGCCTGCGCCGAGGCCGTTCCCGGCAGGCTTGCAAGCGCCAGCAGGCATACGGCCGCCGCGGCCGAAGAAGAAACGGAAGTCCCCCGCGTGCGCCGCCGTGAAAGCTCCGAAACGGCCACCCACGCGCCCAGCGCAGCGTTCCAGACGCTGCAATGAATGTTGTTCATGCCCTCGATCCTCGTGTTGACTGGTATTGGCTATGCGGAACCTGTGGTGGAGGTCGCCTCATGCCAAGCGTCCTGGACAAGCATCGCGATGGAGGCCGCCAGAATTTTTGAAACGATAGTTAACATGTGAAGACACTTCTTCACAACTCCGGATTTATGCCAGAGCGCGTGTCTTCTTTCAACTGGTGAGGACGAGAGCCTTGCCTGCTCGCCGGCCTGTCCGGGCAGGAGGCTTCGAGGTGACGTCTATGCAGGTTGGCTCAGAAACTCGAAGCGCTGGTGCGGCGCCACGGTTTCGGGCAGCACGTAGACCACGCCTCGGCGGCTGCCGAGCACAGGCTTGATGTAGGCGTCGTAGAACGCGGCCGGCACATTGATGCAGCCGTACGAAATGCGGTTGTCGGCCACGCTTGGCGAGGCCAGCCGCTGCAGACGGTGTTCCGAGCTGTCGGTGGTGCGCACCCGGTGCATGGAAACGGCTGCGTCATAGTCGATCCACACGATGTCTTCGCCCTTGGTGTTGCGCCCCGGCTCCGTCTTGAAGCGCCCCGCGGGCGTCGTACGCTCGTCAGGCCGAATCCTGGACATTTCCCGCTCGCCGATGCCCGGCACGGAGTCGTCGCCGCGCGCCAGGCCGAGCAGTACGGGCGACGAACCTTGAAGCCGGCCCGCCGCGTCGAAGACGAAGACACGGGCGTTCTTCTTGTCGACCACCGCGAACGGGGCGGCCCGATTGTCCGCCGCGGCCACGATGGCCCGTGCGAGCAACCGCGGATCTTCCACCGCGGCCGGCGACGGGGTCGACGCTGACAGCGATAGAAGAGAGAGCGAGACGAACACGGCAAGCGTGCGGCTCGCCGTGCCCGCTGCAGCTGTCACGGCATTCATGGCTTGGCCGTGCTGCGTGGGGCCGGAACGGACCGCGTTCAGTTGCGGTCGGCGCGCGCCCGCCGCATCGCCGGCGTGTCGCCCGAGGCGGCCATGGTGGTGCCGGCGCTGCTGCCGGTGTCGGTCGAGCCTTGGGCCGTGGGCGCGGAGCTTGACGGAGCGCTGCCGGTCTGCGGGCTCTGTGGGGTCACGCCCGTGGTGCCCATGGGACCGCCGGCCGGATTCTGCTGGCCTGCCGCGGTGGCCGGATTGGGCGGTGCCGTGGTGGGCGGGTTGCCTTGCGCGAAGGCTGCGCCTGCGGCACCCAGGGCCAATGCGGCAATGAGTCTGGAAGTGCTGTTCATGGTCATGTCTCCTGAAAAAAAAGCCGGCTGTCCCCCGGCAGATAAGGGCGTGCCGGACCGGATGCCCGACCTTGGAAAAGCTAGATTCTTGCCGGCTGCGGCGGGTCGGCTCGCAGCGCGGCACGCTGTAGGAGGGCTACCTCTTGGCGTCCGCGTCGCGGCCCTGCTCCGCCTTGTCCTTGTCTTGCGGCGCCTTGGGCAGCTTGACCTTGGTCACCGTGACGGACACCGGGTCGCTCGCGGGAAAGGATTCCTCGACCCCGCTGTCCAGGGCCTCCTCGCTCGGCGCCTGTTCTGTCGGCTTGGCGGGCTCGACCGGCGGCTTGCCATGGTTCTTGGAGGTGGGAAAGGGAAAGGCTTTTTCGGAAGAAGTCATCTTGGGCTCCTCGGGGGCCATCCAAGCGCTCAGGGCTTGGACGACTCCTGGTTGGTCTTTGGGCGGAGGTCTTCCCGCAGCCCGAAGGCCGCGGAATCGTCGTGGCGCGAGGCTTGCGCGTTCTTGCGCTTGCGCGCCATGCCTTCGGCTGGCGCCGGTGCCGAGTCCGGCTCGCCGGCGGCCGAGGAACTGCTCGCGAACTTTTCGCCCGCGCCGATGTTGTCCACGCCGCCGTCGGTGGTGGGCCGCGATCCGTCGCCTGAACCGAGGCTTCCGGGTGCTCTGGTCATGTGATCGACTCCTCTCTGTTCGCCTTGGGGCGCCTTGGGAACACAAGCTGGAACGAACCAATTCTGGGAGGTACCCCGGTCCCGCACGTAGGACGAGGCCAGCGTCCCTTAGTCGGAAGCTTCCTCGCCCCGGCGCCGCCGCTGCGTTGTTGAATGTTGCTGAAGTGTTTCGTTAAAGGCGCAACACCTTGTCGGCGGCGCTCGAATGGATCAGCATCGAATGCCCACTATTCACATTTGTATGTGATAAATTCACATAAATAACATCGTGAAACATTGATGGCCAGCTGAATGAAAAAGCACTCGTTCCCGCGCAAACGCAATGGCTTCACATTGATCGAATTGATGATCACGGTGGCGGTCATTGCCATCCTGGCGTCCATCGCGTATCCCAGCTACCAGCAATACATCATCCGGTCCAAGCGCTCGGCGGCGCAGGCGCAGATGATGGACATCGCCAATCGCCAGCAGCAGTTCCTGTTGGCAAACCGCAGGTACGCCACCAAGGACGCCCTGACGGCCAGCGGCTATACGCTGCCCGCGGAGGTTGCGGCCAACTACGGCTACACCGTCACGCTAGAGGACCCCACCAGCACGCAGGTGCCCAGTTTTCTCCTGACCTTCAGGCCCACGGGAAGCCAGGCGGGAGACGGCGACCTCACCCTCGACAACCAGGGCGTCAAGACGCCGGCGGGCAAATGGTGAAACGCCATTTGCCCGCCGCACCCAACGGCCGCACGCAGCGCGGTGCCACGCTGCTCGAGGTGCTGGTCACGCTGCTGATCGTCTCGTTCGGGCTTTTCGGGCTCGTGGGGCTGCAGGCACGGCTCCAGACGTCGGAGATGGAGTCCTACCAGCGCTCGCAGGCGCTGATCCTGCTCAACGACATGGCCAGCCGCATTGCCACCAACCGCCGCGCCGCCGCCAGCTATGTCACGGACTCGCCGCTCGGCGCCGGCGTCACCTGCCCGACTGCCATCGCCTCGCGCCAGCAGGTGGATGCGAAGGAATGGTGCGACGCCTTGCAGGGCGCGGCCGAGACCTCGGACGACACCAAGCTGGGCGCGATGATCGGCGGCCGCGGCTGCGTGCAGAACCTGGGCAACAACGAATACCTGATCACGGTCGCCTGGCAAGGCCTGGTGCCTACCGCCGCGCCGCCGGCGGGCGTGCCCTGCGGCAAGGACATGTACGACGCAGCCGCCCCGGCCTCGGCCAGCGAACCGGCGCCGGCCTGTTCCAGCGACAGGTGCCGCAGGACCGTGACGACGCTGGTGCGCATCGGGAATCTCTCATGAGCCGGGCCCGCTTCGCGACCGCGCTTCAGCGCCCTGCCCGGCTTGCGCGCGCCTCGCTGCGCCAGCGGGGCCTCACGCTGATCGAGCTGATGGTGTCGATCACCATCATGCTGATCGTCGTGGCCGCGCTGCTTGCGCTGTTCCTCAACGTGAACAACACCCAGCGCGAGATGGTCAGGGTCAACCGCCAGATCGAGGGGGGCCGCCTCAGCATCTTCGTGCTGGAGAACGAGATCTCGCACGCCGGCTTCTGGGAAAACTACATGCCCGAGTTCGACGACCTCACGGTCAGCGGCGTGCCCCAGAAGGTGCCCACGGGCGCGGCGCCCGATCCCTGCCTGGCCTACTCGGCCGCCAACTGGACCGAAGACTACAAGCGCAGCCTGCTCGACATGCCTGTGCAGGCCTATGCCGCGGTGCCCGCCACCTGCACCGACCTGCTGCCGAACCACAAGACCGGCACCGACGTGCTGGTGGTGCGCCATGCCGAAACCTGCGTGGCGGGCGCGCCGAACTGCGAAGCCGACACGCTGGGCAAGCTCTACTTCCAGTCGTCGTTCTGCGGTACGCAGAAGCCCTCGGAATTCGACCTCAGCACGGCCGACTTCGCCAACATGCTGGCCAAGAACTGCACCGCGTCGGCACCCAAGCGGAAGTTCATCTCGGACATCTACTACGTGCGCACCTACGCCGAAACCGTGGGCGACGGCATCCCGACCCTGGCGCGCTCCCGCTTCGACCTGTCGGCCACCGGCCTCGCGCAGCAGCCGCCGGTTCCGCTCATCGAGGGTATCGAAGGCTTCCGTGTCGAACTGGGCCTGGACACGGTGAGCAAGACCGGCGCGCTCGTGAACTACGCCCAGGCCATCAACTGGGCCGACACCGCCAACAGGTCCACGCCCACCAACCGCGGCGACGGAAGCCCGGACGGCAACTTCGTGCACTGCAGCACGGCTTCGCCATGTACCGCCGACCAGCTCATGAACGTGGCGGCGGTCAAGCTCTACGTGGTCGCTCGCAGCATCGAGATCTCGCCGGGCCACAAGGACACCCGCACCTACAACCTGGGAAGCGGAGCGATCGGCCCCTTCAACGACCAGTACAAGCGGCATGCGTTCACCACCGCGATCCGCATGACCAACGTGACCGGACGCAGGGAAACGCCGTGAAGCCATCGACAACACACTCCCCCAGGCGCGGGCAAGGCGGCGCGGCGCTGATCGTCGGGCTGATCATGCTGCTCTTGATCACGCTGGCCGTGACGGCGGGCTTCACGCTCAGCAACACCAACCTCAAGTCGGTGGGCAACATGCAGAACCGCAACGAAGCCGTGGCCGCTTCGAACCGCGCGATCGAGGAAGTGGCGGCCTCGCTGCTGCTGCCGGGCGTCGATGGTTCGCCTTCGCTGGCGGCGCCCAAGGCCACTGCGAGCCTGGTCGATATCAACAACGACGGCACGAACGACTACACGGTGGACATTGCGCCGCCGACCTGCGTGCGTGCGACCAAGTCGACGGACACCGGCGGCGGCGGCGCCATCGGCCCGGGCGGCATCGGCGGCGGGGCATCCACGGCAGGCTCCGGGCTCAATGCGCTGCCCGATCAATACAACTCGGTGTGGGACATCACCACCACCGTGACGCATGCCGCCAGCGGCACGGTCACATCGGTTCGCCAGGGCGTGCGCGCGCTCCTGAGCAAAGAGCAGTTCCTGGCGCTGTGCGCCTAGCTACGGCCACCTCCGAATGATCACGACGATGAACGGATCGCCATCATGAAAAAGAACCTCTTCCGGTCGCTTTGCGCCGCTGCGATGCTGATGCTCGGCCTGGGCTCGGCACAGGCGGAAGACATCGATCTCTTCGTCGGCCACGACCGGACCGTCGCAGGCAAACCGAACGTGCTGTTCGTGGTGGACAACACGGCCAACTGGACGCCACTCTTCGCCGCCGAGATGGAAGCGCTGTCCGACGCCTTCAGGGGCCTCGAAGACGGCGGTTTCAATGTTGGGTTGATGCTGTTCACCGAAACGGGCAACGGCAACTCGAATCTCGACGGCGCCTATGTGCGCGCCGGCGTGCGCCTGATGGATGCCACCACCAAGGGCAAGTACGCCACGATGATCGACACGCTCGATGTGAGTGCCGACAAGTCCAATGGCGGCAAGGCCGGCAAGATGATGGCAGAGGTCTACCGCTATCTGGCCGGCCAGGCGCCCCTGGCCGGCAACAACAAGCTCAAGGCCGACTACAGGGGCAATGTCTCCACCTATGGCCAGGGCAACAAAGAATCCGATGGATCCGTCGCGTCCAGGGCGATCTGGGCGCTTCCTGGCAATCCGCTGAATGCATTCGACGGTACCGCCTACAACGCCCCGAGCACCGCCAATTGCGCCAGAACCTATGTCATCTATATCAGCAACGGCGCCGCGCAGGACAGCAACAACGACACCACGATAGCGGCCGATGCACTGCGCCTGGCCGGCGGCGACACGGCCACCATTTCGCTCGAGGTGAGCGGCTCGCAGGACAACATGGCCGACGAATGGGCCAGGTTCCTGAAGAGCAGCATGGGCGTCAGCGTCTATACCGTCGAAGCAGCCATTGCGACTGGCGGCCAGGGTCCGGGCTGGACCGCACTGCTCCAGAGCATGGGAAAGGTAAGCAGTGGCGGGTACTACAAGGCCGCCGGCGCGGCTGATGTGGGCAAGGCCCTGACCGACGCTTTCGACGACATCTTCAGCAAGATCCAGTCGGTCAACAGCGTCTTCGCGTCGGTGAGCCTGCCCGTGAGCGTGAACACGCAGGGCACCTACCTGAACCAGGTCTTCGTAGGCATGTTCCGCCCCGACGAATTCGCTCTTCCGCGCTGGAACGGCAACCTCAAGCAATACAAGATCGGCGTGAACCCCGAGACCAAGCAACTGGTGTTGCAGGACGCGGACAACGCCGACGCCATCAACAACAAGACCGGCTTCATCGACCCCTGCGCACGAAGTTTCTGGACGCCGACCGAGCTCAACGACTACTGGAGCTTCAATCCCGTCGGCGACTGCGTACGCACCGACCCGATCACCAAGCTGCCCGTTCCCGGGCTTGACGCTTCGGACAGCCCCGACGGCAACGTGGTCGAAAAAGGCGCACAGGGCTACATGCTGCGGCAAGTGCTCACAGCCAATCGCAACGTCATGACCTGCGCGCCGGGCGCCTGCACGGCGCTGACGAGCTTCGTCGACGGCAACACGAGCATCACGTCCGATGCCCTGGGCGCGCAGAGCGATACCGACCGAACGAAGCTGATCAACTGGCTCCGAGGCCTGGACAACAAGGGCGACGAGCGCAGAGACACCGCCGGAAATCCCTTGACCTCCACCACCGCCATGCGCCCCTCGGTGCACGGCGACGTGGTGCATTCGCGGCCGGTGGCCATCAACTACGGCAGCGACGATCTGGCAAATGCACAGGTGGTGGTGTTCTACGGCGCTAACGACGGCGTGCTGCGCGCCGTCAACGGCAACCAGGCCACGGCCATTGGTTCGGCGCCGCCCGGCAGCGAGCTGTGGTCCTTCGTGCCGCCGGAGTTCTACGGCAGCATCAAGCGGCTGTACGACAACACCACGCGCATCAACTTTCCCGGCATTCCGGCCATCGCGGATACCCCCACCCCCGCCCCCACGCCCGCAGGCAGGGA
>Ga0307406_10000682_pt1 | contig 19239 bp, 15 predicted proteins | sample 322Cmetagenome_3_FD_203706 | JGI IMG/M metagenome (GOLD analysis project Ga0307406, IMG submission 203706) | Maize rhizosphere microbial communities from greenhouse at UC Davis, California, United States - 322HYB-C-2 | ecosystem: Host-associated > Plants > Roots > Rhizosphere > Soil | place...
GGCATCCACGATCCGGAACGTCCGTCGCCGCTCCTCCTCGTCGCCGCGGGGCTGCGGATCGCGGTCGAAGGCGACGAGCACGCTGTCGACGTTGGGGACCGGCCAGAACACCTGACGCGAGACGGTGCCGGCGAGCCGCCACACCCCGTACCAGGCCGCCTTGACGCTCGGCGCACCGTAGGTCTTCGACCCCGAAGGGGCGGCGAGGCGCTCGCCCACCTCGGCCTGGACCATGACGACGCCGCGCTGGATGCCGTCGAAGGTCTCCATGAAGTGGAGCAGCACGGGCACGCTGACGTTGTACGGCAGGTTCGCCACGAGGACGTCGGGGTCGCCGGGCAGTTCGGTGATGCGCAGGGCGTCGGCGGCGATGACCGACAGTGCCCCGTCGGGAACGCCGTGGGCGGCCGCCGTCTGCGCGAGGCGCGCGGCGAGGCGGTGGTCGATCTCGACCGCGGTCACGGGCGCGCCCGTCTCGAGGATCGCCAGGGTGAGCGATCCGAGACCCGGACCGACTTCGACGACGTGGTCATCGGCGGTCACGCGGGCGACGTGCACGATCTTGCGGACCGTGTTCGCGTCGACCACGAAGTTCTGGCCGAGCTTCTTTGTCGGCGTCACATCGAGATCGGCGGCGAGCGCACGGATCTCCGCGGCCCCGAGCAGTGTGACGACCATCCCCTCAGCCTACTTCGAGGGGGCATCCTCCCTCGCGCCCATCCCACGGGGTGTGGCCGAACCCACACGATCCGCGCGGTACGCGACGTGTGGGTTCGGCCGACCCACGGGGTCTGGACGGATGTGAGGGGGGTCTGGGCGGATGTGACGGGGGTCTGGGCGGATATGAGGGAGGGGATGAAAGGGGTCTGGGCGGATATGAGGGAGGGGAAGGAAGGGGGCGTCAGGTCTGTGCGCCGGCGGCGGCGCGCGCGGCGCCGGGCAGCGCATCGATGACGTGGGAGAGCACGGCGGCGTCGTGGGCCGCGGTGACGAACCACGCCTCGAACGCGGACGGGGGCAGGCTCACGCCGGCATCGAGCATCGCGTGGAAGAACCGCGCGTAGGCGGCCGCATCCTGCCGCTGCGCCGTGGCGTAGTCGGGCACTCCCCCCTCCACGTCGGCACCGAAGAAGACGCTGAACAGGGTTCCGGCGCGCTGGACGACATGCGGCACGCCGACCTCGGAGAGCGCGTCGCCCACGGCGTCCGCGAGCGTGTCGGCAGCGGATGCCAGTGCCGCGTACACCGCGTCGTCGGCCAGGCGCAGGGTCGCCAGCCCCGCGGCGACCGCCACCGGATTCCCGCTGAGCGTGCCGGCCTGGTAGACCGGCCCCAGCGGGGCGAGCAGATCCATGAGATCGGCGCGGCCGGCGACCGCCGCGACCGGGAGCCCGCCGCCGATCACCTTGCCGAACGTGACGAGGTCGGCGGCCACCGGCTCGCCCGCCTCGCGCAGCACCTGCGCGTACCCGCCGGCGGCAGCGCGGAAGCCCGTGAGCACCTCGTCGCTGATCAGGAGGGCGCCCTCGCGGTGCGCAAGGTCGCGCAGTGCCGCGGTGAAACCGGGCGCCGGGGGCACCACGCCCATGTTGGCGGCGGCCGCCTCGGTGATGACCGCGGCGATGCGCCCCGGATGCGCCGCGAACGCCTGCTCGAGGGCGTCGAGGTCGTTGTAGGGCACCACGAGCGTCTGCGCGGCGACCGCCTCGGGCACGCCCGCCGATCCCGGGAGGGCGAAGGTGGCCAGGCCCGAGCCGGCGGCGGCGAGGAGGCCGTCGGAGTGACCGTGGTAGTGGCCGGCGAACTTCACGAGAAGGTCGCGTCCGGTCGCACCGCGCGCGATCCGGATCGCCGTCATCGTCGCCTCGGTGCCGGTGGACACGAGGCGCACCTTCTCGACGCCGGGCACGCGCGCCGCGATCAGCTCCGCGAGCTCTGCCTCGGCCGGCGTCGGGGCTCCGAACGAGAGCCCGCGGCGGGCGGCGGCCACCACGGCCTCCACGACCTCGGGGTGGGCGTGGCCGAGGAGGGCGGGACCCCAGCTGGCGACGAGGTCGACGTAGCGCCTCCCGCCGGCGTCGGTCACGTACGCCCCCTCGGCGGAGGTCAGGAACCGGGGCGTTCCGCCGACGGACCCGTAGGCCCGGACAGGCGAGTCGACGCCTCCCGGGATGACGCGCTGCGCGCGGGCGAACAGCTCCTCGTTGCCGGTCACGCCGACTCCTCCCCGCGCAGGCGCTGCGCGACCTCGACGGCCCAGTAGGTCAGGATCGTCTCCGCTCCGGCCCGGCGGATGCCGATGAGCGTCTCGGCGATGGCGCGCTCGCGGTCGATGAGCCCCGCGGCGGCGGCATGCTCGACCATCGCGTACTCCCCCGAGACCTGGTAGGCCCACACCGGCACCGGCGAGACCTCCGCCACGCGCGCGAGGACGTCGAGATAGGGGCCCGCGGGCTTCACCATCACGATGTCGGCGCCCTCGTCGGCGTCCACGAGGGCCTCCTGCACGCCTTCGCGACCGTTGGCGGCGTCGAGCTGATAGGTGCGACGGTCGCCGTCCAGCGTGGACTCCACGGCATCGCGGAACGGTCCGTAGAACGCCGAGGCGTACTTGGCGGCGTAGGCGAGGAGAGCCACATCCGTGCGCCCGGCGGCGTCGAGGGCGGCGCGGACAGCGGAGACCTGGCCGTCCATCATCCCCGAGAGACCGAGGATGTCGGCGCCGGCGCCGGCCTGCGCGACGGCCATGCGGCCGTAGACCTCGAGCGTCGCATCGTTGTCGACCGAGCCGTCGGCGGCGAGCAGTCCGCAGTGGCCGTGGTCGGTGAACTCGTCGAGGCAGAGGTCGGCCTGCACGGTGAGGCGCCCGGCCGCCGCGCGGGCGGCCACGGCGATCGCACGGTTGAGGATGCCGTCCGGTGCGGTCGCGCCGGAGCCGACCGCGTCGCGGTGCTCGGGCACGCCGAAGAGCATGACCCCGCCGATGCCCGCCGCCACGGCGCCCTCGATCACCTCGGGCAGGCCGTGCAGCGGGTGCTGGGCGACGCCCGGCATGCTCGCGATCGGCTGGGGCGCGTCGATGCCCTCCTTCACGAACACCGGCAGGACGAGACGGCGCGGAGTGAGGTCGTGCTCGGCGACGAGGCGCCGGAGGGCGGGGGTGGCGCGCAGGCGGCGGAGGCGCCGCTCGGGGAACGCGGTCATGGGGTGGTCTCCGTTCGAGCGGATGCGAGAAGGGTGAGGGAATCGTCGAGCTCGGCCACGAGGGCGTCGACGCTCTGGGTGCGAGCGGTGTGCCCGACGGTGAAGCCGATCTTCTCGGCGTCGCGGGTGGTGCCGGGGCCGATGGACGCGACGAGCGTCGAGGCCGGCGGGATGCCGATCTGGCGCCGCAGCTCGCGCGCCACACTGAGCGAGGTGAGGAGGATGACATCGACGTCGCCCGATGCGATCCGCCCCTGGACCTCGCCGGTGAGGTCGACGCCGACGGTCCGGTAGCCGATGCACACGTCCACGCCGTAGCCGCGCAGTTCCAGCTCGTCGGAGACCACGGAGGTCGCCAGATCCGAGCGCAGCACGAGACACCGCCCGGTCGTGCGCGGATCGCGGCCCGCACACCACTGCGCCGTCAGCGCGGCCGCCGACGACTGCCCGGTCGGGACGAACGCCACCTCGCCGCCGGCGTCGGCGACGGCCCGCGCCGTGGCCGATCCCACGGCGGCGATCTGCGTGGTCGCGGGCACCGTGACGCCCTGCCGGGCGAGCTGCTCCACCGCCGCCGCGCTCGTGACGAACAGCCAGGCGTACTCGCCGGCGGCGAGCGCGGCGAACGCCCGGTCGCGGGCGGTCAGGTCGCGCGGCTCGGCCGAGGCGATCACCGGGGCGACGATCCCTTCCGCGCCGCGACGCTCGAGGTCGGCGCGGACGCGCTCACCCCAGGCGCCGCCCCGGGGGACGAGCACGGACGCACCGCGCAGTCCTCCCCTCGGAGCACCACCCGAGTCACCTCCGGGCGTCACCTCGCCGACCCCGCGAGGTCGGCGAGCTCCCCCGCACCGGCGCCCAGCAGTTCGGCCACCACGTCGGCCGCAGCCGCATCGCGCTCCCCGGCATCGGCCAGGGTCGCGGCGGACGCCTGGCGGGTGACCCGCACCGACCGTGCACCGTCCAGCGCGTACACCTCCGCCACCAGGGCGACGTCGCGGGCATCGTCCGCGTCCCTGCCGAGCGCGAGCGCGCTGATCCCGACCGGTGCCGCGCATCCGGCCTCGAGGCGTCGCAGCACGTCGCGCTCCCACAGGCTCGTCACCGTCGAGGAGTCGTCGCCGATGATCGCGACGGCGGCGGCGAGTTCGGCGTCGTCGGCCCGCACCTCCACGGCGAGGGCGCCCTGCCCGGCCGACGTGGGCCACACCTCGAGATCGAAGGTGTCGGTGATCTCGTCGGTGCGCCCGAGTCGGGACAGGCCCGCTTCGGCGAGCACGGTCGCGTCGTACTCGCCGTCGTGGACCTTGCGGAGACGGGTGTCGACATTGCCCCGGATGCCCCGCACCACCAGGTCGGGCCGGTGTCGCAGCAGCTGCGCGACCCGGCGCGGCGATCCGCTGCCGACGACGGCCCCGTGCGGGAGGGTGTGCAGGGTGTGCCCGTCGCGGGCGCACAGGACGTCGCGCTGGACCTCGCGGGGCGGCACGGCTCCGATCACCAGACCCGGGACGGCGCCGGTGGGGAGGTCCTTCATCGAATGCACGACGAGGTCGCACTCCCCGCGCAGGAGCGCCTCTCGCAGCGCGGCGACGAAGACGCCGGTGCCGCCGAGCTGGGTGAGCGGTCCGGTGAGCACATCGCCCGCGGTCGTGATCGGGACGAGCTCGACCTCGCGGCCGGTGGCGGCGCGCAGCGCTGCGGCGACGTGCCCGGACTGGGTGGTCGCCAGCGCGCTCGCGCGCGTCCCGAGCCGGAGAGCGGGGGCAGTCGCCGTCGTCACGGCGCGATCCCGGCCAGCGCCGGCTGGAATCCGAGGCGCTTGTTCTCGCAGCAGCCCGGCCGGCACACGTCGTACCAGGGTCCGAGGTCGGTGACGTGCGGCCGCTCGTCGGGCCCGGTGCCGCGCAGCCGCTCCTCCATGAGGTCGACGAGCCCGGCGACGTAGGCGGGGTGGGTGCTCGGTGTCGCCGTGCGCAACGCGACCAGCCCCAGCTCGCCCGCCGTCTCGAGCGCTTCGGTGTCGAGATCCCAGAGCACCTCCATATGATCGCTCACGAAGCCGAGCGGCACGATCAGCACCGCGCGGCGACCGCGTCCGGGCAGCTCCTGGAGGGCGTCGTTGATGTCCGGCTCCAGCCACGGCACCTGCGGGGGGCCCGAACGGCTCTGGTACACGAGCTGCCAGGCGCTGCCGATGCCGAGCTGCGCCATGATCTGCTCGGCGACGGCCAGGTGCTGGGCGACGTACGCTCCCCCGGGTCCGAACTCCCGCTCGGGCGGCCCGGAGCGGTCCGCGTCGGAGTCGGGGATGGAGTGCGTCGAGAACAGCACCTCGACCTCGCCGTCCAGATCGGTGATCCCGCGGTCGGCGAGGTCCGCGATCGCCGCGCGGATGCCGTCGACGAACGGCGTGACGAATCCGGGGTGGTCGAAGAACTGGCGCACCTTGTCGATCTCGACGCGGCCCGACAGACCGGTCGCCTCAACGGCGTCGGCGAGGTCTTCGCGGTACTGGCGGCACGAGGAGTACGACGAGTACGCACTGGTGGCGATCGCGAGCAGGCGGGTGTGCCCGGCGTCGACGGCGTCCTGCAGGGCGTCGGCGACGTAGGGCATCCAGTTCCGGTTGCCCCAGTAGACCGGCAGGTCCCATCCGCGGGCGGCGAGCTCGGCGTCGAGGGCCGCCTTCAGCTGCCTGTTGTGGTCGTTGATGGGCGACACCCCGCCGAAGTGGCGGTAGTGGTGCGCGACCTCCTCGAGGCGCTCGTCGGGGATGCCGCGGCCCGCGGTGACGTTGCGGAGGAACGGGATGACGTCGTCCTGCCCCTCCGGTCCGCCGAAGCCGAGCAGCAGCACGCCGTCGTAGGCGACCGGTGCCGTGGCGTGCGGCTCGCCGGCGCAGGTGGCCGCCGTCGCCGCCGGGACCCGGCATCCCTCACCGAGCGCGGGCGCGGCGCTCGCGCGGGGAGGCTTGGGGCGGAAGCCCTGAGGGACGGCCCCTCCGATGTTCTCGGCCATCAGCCCAGCACCTCCGCGAGCTCGGCGGTCGCCACCCGGCGACCGGTGTAGAAGGGCACCTCTTCGCGCACGTGGCGACGCGCGTCGGTGGCCCGCAGATCGCGCATGAGGTCGACGAGGCTCAGCAGCTCGTCGCTCTCCAGCGGCAGCAGCCACTCGTAGTCGCTCAGGGCGAAAGTCGAGACCGTGTTGGCGATCACGTCGGTGAACCGTGCGCCCTTGCGCCCGTGCTCGGCCAGCATCGCGGCGCGCTCGGCCTCGGGGAGGAGGTACCACTCGTAGCTGCGGACGAACGGATACAGGCACAGCCAGTCCCGCGGCGCCTCTCCGCGGAGGTATCCCGGCACGTGCCGCTTGTTGAACTCCGCCTCACGGTGGACGCCCATCGCGCTCCACTCGCACGCGAAGCCGGCCAGGACCTCGGTGCGTCGCAGGGCGCGCAGGGCCTTCTGGAGCGCCGCCGCGTCGTCGCCGTGGAGCCAGACCATGAGGTCGGCGTCGGCGCGCATGCCGGTGACGTCGTAGATCCCGCGCAGGGTCACGCCGGCGTCGGCCAGCGCGGCGATCTCGCCGTCGAGCGCGGCGATCGCCGCGGTGTCCGGCGCACCGGCGCGCGGACGTGGCGCGGTCAGCACGGCGAACAGGGTGTAGCCGACGAGGTTCTCCTCGGTCATGCGGTCCTCCGATGGGTCGTGGTCTGGGACGTGTTCGTGGTCTCGGCGTCGTTCGTGGCTCGGGAGACGGCAGCGGCGGCATCGCCCGGCTCGGCGGCCTCTCCCCGCTCTGCGACGATCCTCCGCGCCAGATCGCGGGCGTGGGGCACGACGGAGGCCAGCCCGGTGCCGGCGACGGCGGCGCCGGCCAGCAGCACGCCGTCCGCCTCGAGGGCGGCGCGGCGGGCGGGATCGACAGGCGGAGAGGCCACGGCATCGAGCCAGGTCTCCTCGACGACCGCGACGACATCGGCCGGCGCGAGCGGGACGCCTGCGAGGAGGGCGACCTCGCGCGCGACGTCGGCGGGGCTGCCGAGGCGCGACGACGCATCACGCGCCGAGAAGCGCACGACGTGGTGGCCCGGGGGGACGGCGCGTGCGGCCCACTCCCACTTGGACGTGACGTGGGTGAGCGCCTTGGCCTGGGCGGGCACCTCCGCAGCGGCGATGACGCCGGAGCCGACCGGCCCGTCATCCAGTGCCGTCGAGCGGACGAGTGCCGCCGCGACGCGGACGACGGGCGGCGGCGCGGCCGGCGCTCCCAGCAGGATCCGGGCGGCGGCGGCGGTGCCGGTGGCCACGACCACGCGCCGGGCCCGGAGTGTGACACCGTCGGCGATGACGACCACCCCTCCCGGCTCCGCGGAGATCTCCCGCACGCGCGCGCCGGTGCGGACGTCTGCGCCGAGCGTCACCGCGGCCCGGTGCAGCTCCGCGGCCAGGCGCCACATGCCTCCCTCGATGCCCGCGACCGCACCGCCCGCACGCTCGGGGGCGGCCAGCGACGCCGCCGCGGCGGTGAGCGAGCCGAGTTCGCCGAACGCACGCCACAGCGCCGGGTGCAGTCGCGAGAGGCGCACCTCGGCGGCGGGAACCGAGTACACGCTGCGGCAGAGGGGATCGACGAGCCGCTCGAGGAGCACCGGCCCGAACCGCTCGGCGACGAGCGCCGCCAGCGTCGGCTCGGCATCGGGCTCCGACCGCATCGCCGCCGGCCGGGGCATCTCCGCCTCGGCGGCGGCACGACGGGCCCCGGCCTCGCCGAGGATCCGCACGACATCGGCGGCGAGCGGATCGGCGGGGATGCCGAGCACCGTCCGCCGTGGCAGCGGCGCGCGGAGCACGCCGTCGTCGCCGACGGCCGCCAGATGGGCGCCGCCGCCGGTCGGTGACACGATGCGGAGGTCCAGACCCGCGTCGGCGATGAGGTCGGCGACCCCCGTGGTGCGCGTCGCGAAGGACTCCGCGCCGATGTCGATCGAGACGCCGCCGAGGTCGGCGCGGCGAAGCATGCCGCCGGTGCGCCCACCTTCTTCCAGGACCACCACGTCGAGCCCCGCACGCGCGGCGTCGTGTGCGATCACCAGGCCGCCGATGCCGGCGCCCACGACGACGAGGTCGGCGATCACGGCATCCGCCAGTCGTGCACCGCCCGCACGACATCGCCGATCGCGTCGGGGTCGGCGTCCATCGGCACGCCGTGGCCCAGGTTGAACACGTGTGCGCGGGCAGCGGATCCCGCCTCGAGCACCCGGTGCACCGCCGCGGTGCGCACCGGCTCCGGGGCGAACAGGAGGGCGGGGTCGAGGTTCCCCTGCACCGTGAGGTCGCGCCCGATGCGCCGTCGGGCCTCGTCGAGCGGCACGCGGTAGTCCACGCCGATCGCGTCGATATCGAGCGAGGCCATGTCGGCCAGCAGCTCCCCGGTGCCGACGCCGAAGTGGATCAGCGGGATGTGGTCGATGCCGGCACCATCAGGGAGCGCGACCTCGCGCACCGCGCGCAGCGCCGCCGCGGAGGCGGCCAGGACGGACTCGCGGTACACCGCCGGAGACAGCGCGCCGGCCCAGGAGTCGAAGAGCTGGGCAGCGCTGGCCCCCGCCTCGACCTGCAACGCGAGGAACTCGCCGGTGACCTCCGCGAGCCACGCCGTGAGATCCCGCCACGCCGAGGGGTCGTCGTGGATGAGGCGGCGGGCGGCGAGGTGGTCCTTGGAGGGGCCGCCTTCGACGAGGTAGGCCGCCAGGGTGAAGGGCGCGCCGGCGAATCCGATGAGCGGCAGCGGCTCGCCGCGCGCCGCGGACTCCTCGGCGAGCATCGCCGTCGTGCGTCCGACGGCATCCGCGATCGCCTCCCCGCGCTCGCGCACGAGGGCGGGATCGATCTCGACCGCCGCGGCGATGTCGGCCGCGGTGCGCAGCGGACGGGAGAAGACGGGACCTCGCCCGGCGGCGATCTCGACGTCGATGCCGATGAGGGCCAGCGGCACGACGATGTCGCTGAAGAAGATGGCCGCGTCCACGCCGTGACGGCGCACCGGCTGCATCGTGATCTCGCTCGCCAGGCCCGGATCCAGGCATGCCTCGATCATCGTCCCGCGGCTGCGCAGGGCGCGGTACTCGGGCAGCGAGCGACCCGCCTGACGCATGAACCAGACCGGCGTCACGTCGGGACGGTCGCCGCGCAGTGCGCGCAGCAGGCGCGACGAGCCCGTGTCGTGAGCGGTCAGCGGGTGGGCTGCGGCGGCGGACACAGCGGTGGCCGGGATGGAGGCTGCAGGAAGGGAGACTTCGGGGGCAGGGATGATGCGGCTCCTCGTTCGAGTTAATCGTTATACTAACCCTGTTCGCCGAGCGTCCTCGGCCCGCCGCCCCGATCGGAACCCCACGTGCTCGTCTGTCTCACCGCGCATCAGCGCACCACCCCGCTCGAGTCCCTCGAGCGGCTGGCCGGGATGGGCGACGAGGTCGCGGTACGCCTGAAGGACGCCCACGACGAGATCCGCGGCGCCGTCGTGCTGTCCACGTGCAACCGCTTCGAGGCGTACTTCGACCTCGACGACGCCTCCCCCGTGCCCGCCATGGATGCGGCGATGGAGCAGCTGTCGGGCTTGGCCGACCTGCCCTTCCGCACGGTGCGCGACACCGTCGACTTCGCCCAGGGGCACCGCGTCGCTCAGCACCTGTTCTCCGTCGCCGCGGGTCTGGACTCTGTGGCCGTCGGCGAGGACGAGATCGCCGGCCAGGTGCGCCGTGCGCTGGACTCCGCCCGCCGCGACGGACTGACCACCGCTCCGCTGGAGCAGCTGTTCCAGCGCGCGACCGAAGCATCCCGCGCCGTCCGCAACAGCACGCGCCTCGGCGAGTCGGGCCGCTCCCTCGTGCGCCTCGCCGTCGACCTCGCCGGCTCCCGCCTCGACGGCTGGGAGGGGGCGCGCGTGCTCCTGGTCGGAACCGGCCGCTACGCCGCCGCGTCGCTGGCCGCCCTGCGCGACGTGGGAGCCCGCGACATCCGCGTGCACTCGCGGTCGGGGCGCAAGAGGTTCGCGCATCGCGAGCACCTGACCGTCGTCCCGGCCGAGACCTACGCCGCCGAGGCCGCAGCCGCCGATGTCGTCGTCACCTGCACCACCACCTCCCAGGAGTTCGCGCTCCTCGCCGACGAGCACGCCCGCGCGCGTGCCGGCATCCGCTCCCCGCAGGTCATCGTCGATCTCGGCATGCCGCGCAACGTCGACCCGGGCGTGCGGGCGCTGCCCGGTGTCGAGCTCCTCGACCTCGAGACCATCCGCGTGCATGCGCCCATCGACGAGAGTGCGACCATCGACCATGCACGGGAGATCGTGCAGGCGGCCGCCTCGCGCCACGCCGCCGCGCACCGCGTGCACGGCGTCTCCCCCGCCGTGGTCGCCCTGCGCGAGCACGTGCGGGGCGTCCTGGAGGACGAGATCGCCCGGGGCGTCGGCGCCGACACCGAGGCCGCGCTGCGTCACTTCTCCGGGGTGCTCCTCCACGGCCTCATCGCCCGCGGTCACTCGCTGGCCGCCGGCGGGCACGGCACCGAGTGGGCCGACGCGGTCGAGACGGTGCTCCCGCCGCGCCCCGCGTCGCCGGACCGCGCGGGCGGCACGGATGCGGCGGAAGAGCCGGTGAGATCGTGAGCGAGGCGCGCGGGGTGACCCTGAAGGACGTCGCGCTGCGCGCCGGGGTCTCCACGGCGGCGACGAGCCAGGCGCTCAACGACCGCGGCAACATGAGACCCGAGACCCGGGAGCGGATCAAGGCCATCGCCGCCGAGCTCGGCTATCGCCCGAACAAGCACGCCGCCGCCCTGCGCAGCGGCCGGACGATGTCGGTGGGCTTCGTGATGGCCGACAGCTCGCTCGACGACGGCCGGCGGGCGCTGCAGCGTGCCCGCCAGCTCGCGTCGCTGGTGCGCTCGTCCGCCGCGCACGGCTTCACCGTCACCGTGCTGCCCGATTCGCGTCCCGATCTGCTGCCGGGCGCGCAGATCGACGTGCTGTACTTCCCCGATCCCGCCGACGACCGCGGCATCCTGCGCGAGGCGGCGAGCCGCGGGATCCCGGTCGTCGCCACCGACCTGTACATCGCGGGCGCACCGGGACTGAGCGTGCGGACCGGCTACGACGCCGCGGTGCGCGCGGGTCTGACCCATCTCGAGGCGACCGGTGCGGAGCGGATCGGCTTCCTCGTGGACGAGAGCGAGGTGCCGCGCGACCAGATCGGCGAGAGCGCGTACCTCGCCTGGACAGCCGTGCGCGGGCGGGCGCCGCTGGTGGCGCGCGTCGACGCCGGACGCCGGCGCCTGGCGCGCGAGGTCCGCGACCTCCTCGACCGCGGCGCGGACGCGATCTTCGCCTTCTGCGAGGACGGCCCCGAGATCTACCTTCAGCTCGAGGCCACGTCGCTGGTGATCCCCCGCGACATGCAGCTCGTCGCGCTGTGCACGAGCGAGGCAGGCAGCGGCGAGTGCGCCCTCAACGAGCGCCTGGGCGTGACGCGCGCGTGCGTGCACCCCGAACTGGCGGCCGAGGCGATGTTCACCGCCCTCGGCGGCGTGCTCCCGGCCGACGGACCGGCGGTCGTCGACCTGCCGTGGGAGCTGGTCGGCGGCGCGACCACCCGCTGACCCGCGGGTCGTTCAGCGCGCGTCGCGTCCGCGTTCCAGAGGAGATCCTCGCACCGGAGGGCCGATCGGGCCGGTCCGCCCTCCGATCGGCAGAACTCCTCCGCGGCGCGCTGCCGACTCAGTCGACCGCCGGCTCAGTCGAACGAGCCGTACACCTCGAGGGTGTTCGCGGCGAGCTGCGCGCTCATCTCGTCGACGTCGAGCCCGAGCTCGGCGGCGAGGAAGCGCACGGTGACGGGAATGAGGTAGGGCGCGTTGGGCCGGCCGCGGTGCGGGACGGGGGTCAGGAACGGCGCGTCGGTCTCGACGAGGATGCGCTCGCGGGGGGTCACCGCCAGGGCGTCGCGGAGGTTCTGGGCGTTCTTGAACGTGACGTTCCCCGCGAAGCTCAGCCAGTAGCCGCGCTCGGCGGCGATCCTCGCCATGTCCGTGTCGCCCGAGAAGCAGTGGAACACGGTGCGGTCGGGGGCGCCGACCCGCGCGAGGGTCTCCAGCACGGCGTCATGCGCGTCGCGATCGTGGATCTGCATCGCGATGCCGTGCTTCTTCGCGAGGGCGATGTGCGCCTCGAAGCTCTCGTGCTGGGCGGGAAGGCCCTCGGCGTCGGTGCGGAAGAAGTCGAGTCCCGTCTCGCCGATGGCGCGCACCCGCGGCTGCGCGGCGAGCTCGTCGATGACCGCGATGGCATCGTCGAGCGTCCCGGCGGCGGCATACGCCGGCGCCTCGTTGGGATGGATCGCCACGGCGGCCAGCACGCGGGGGTGGGAGGCCGCGGCCCACGCCGACCAGCGGCTGGACTCGATGTCACCGCCGGCCTGCACGACGCCGACGACGCCGACCGCGGCCGCGCGGCTCAGCTGCTCGTCGAGCGAGAGCCCGACACCGTCCTCGATCTCCAGATGCGCGTGGTTGTCGTAGACGGGGACCGCGAGCGGTTCGGGCGCGTCGGGGTAGGTGACGTCGCGCGTCCCCTTCTCGCGGGTGCGGACGTACTGGGAGGGATCGGTGGCATCCGTCACGGCATGTCCCGCTTTCCGTCGTTCACGGCGCTGTCCACGCGCATGTTTCGGGACATGTCCTGCGGACGATGCATCAGGCCTGCTCGATGCGCGGGAACAGCGGCGCCAGGCCGTTGACGCTCGTGCCGGGACGCAGCACGCCCCACGCGCCGGCCTCGCGCAGCGGCTGATCCTGGAGCCGGCCGAGGGACTCGGCGGCGCCCAGGGCGATCCAGAGCTTCTCGGTGGCCACCGGCATGATGGGCGACAGGAGAACGGCGAGGGCGCGAAGGGCCTCGGCGGCCGTGTAGAGCACCGTGCCCAGACGCTCCCGCTGCGCCTCGTCCTTGGCGAGGGCCCACGGCTCGTTCTCGGTGATGTAGCCGTTCGCGGCGTCGACGATCGTCCAGATGGCCGCGATCGCCTCGTCGGGACGGAAGCGCTCCATCGCCGCGTCGGCCTCGGCGGCGGCCGACGCGACGGTTTCCCGGATCGCCCGGTCCCGCTCGTCGCCCGCGGCGGCCGGCGGCACCACGCCCTCGAAGTAGCGCTCGATCATCGCCGTCGTGCGCGACGCGAGGTTGCCGAACCCGTTGGCGAGCTCGGCCTGGTAGCGCGCGGAGAGGTCCTCCCACGAGAACGAGCCGTCCTGGCCGAACGCGATGGCCGAGAGGAAGTAGAAGCGGTAGGCGTCGGAGCCGAAGACGTCGGTGATCTCCGTCGGTGCGATGCCGGTGAGCTTCGACTTCGACATCTTCTCGCCGCCGACGAGCAGCCAGCCGTGCGCGAACACGCCGCGCGGCACGTCGAGCCCGGCGGCCATCAGCATGGCGGGCCAGATGACGGCGTGGAAGCGCAGGATGTCCTTGCCGACGACGTGGTAGGCGGGCCAGCGCCGCGCGAACTGCTCGGGGTCGGTGCCGTACCCGACGGCGGTCGCATAGTTCAGGAGCGCGTCGACCCACACGTAGATGACATGGGTGTCGTCCCATGGCACGCGGATGCCCCAGTCGAACGCGGAGCGCGAGATCGAGAGGTCCTTCAGCCCGCTCTTGACGAACGAGATGACCTCGTTGCGCGCCGACTCGGGGCGGACGAAGTCGGGCACGCTCCGGTAGAGCTCCAGCAGCCGGTCGCCGAACTCGCTGAGCTTGAAGAAGTAGTTCTTCTCCTGCAGGAGCTCCAGCGGCTTGGAGTGGATGGCGCAGACCTTGAGTCCCTCGAACGCACCGGTGCCGTCGACGATCTCGGCTTCGGGCTTGAACTCCTCGCAGCCGACGCAGTACAGCGCCTCGTACTCGCCCGCGTAGATGTAGCCGCGGTCGAACAGCGCCTGCACGAACTGCTGCACGCGCTCCTCGTGGCGGGCCTGGGTCGTGCGGATGAAGTCGTCGTTGGCGACGTCGAGGGTCTTCAGGAGCGGGAACCACGACTCCTCGACGAGCTTGTCGACCCACTCCTGCGGCGTCACGCCGTTCGCCGCGGCCGCACGGAGCATCTTCTGTCCGTGCTCGTCGGTGCCGGTGAGCATCCAGGTGTCGTCCCCGGCCTGCCGGTGCCAGCGCGCGAGCGTGTCCACGGCCACCGAGGTGTACCCGTGACCGATGTGCGGGAGATCGCTCGGGTAGTAGATCGGGGTCGTGATGTAGAAGGAACGGCCGTTGCTCACCCCAGGATTCTAGTTGGGCGGGCCGGGTCGTTCTCCGCGTGTGACGCTCAGGCGGTCTCGCGGACGACGAGCGAGGTGGGCAGCACCACGGACTCCCGCGGACGCCCCGCGATGACGTCGAGCACCATGTCGACCATCGTGTGGGAGATGTCCGTCCACGGCTGGCGCACCGTCGTCAGCGGCGGATCGTGGATCTCGGCCAGCCCGGAGTCGTCGAAGCCGGCGACGGCGATGTCCTCGGGCACGCGCTTGCCGGCGCGACGCAGCGCGGCGATGGCTCCGACGGCCATGACGTCCGAGGCGGCGAAGACGGCGTCGATGTCCGGGGCGCGCTCGAGGAGACGGGTCATCGCGGCGTCGCCGCTGGACTGCTCGTAGCTGCCCTGCTCGACGAGGGCCGGATCGAACGCGTCGCCCATCTCCTCCTGGAAGCCCACGAGGCGGAACCGGCCGCCCGGGGTGTCGTTGGGACCCGTGATGAGGGCGATGCGCTGGTGTCCGCGTCCCCGCAGGTAGCGGGTCATCTCGCGCGCCGAGGCGACCTCGTCGACCGAGACGTGCGGGACGGCCTCGGCGGCCAGCGGGATGCCGGCGCAGACCGTGGGCACCCCGGCGGCCACCAGCGAGGCGAGCAGCGAGTCGGACTCGTGCGAGGAGACGAGCAGCACGCCGTCGACGTGGCCCGCGCGCACGTACTGCTCGACGGTGGCCTGCTCCTCGGGCGTGCCCGCGATGAGCAGGACGAGGGTCATGGACCGCGCGGCCAGCGCCTCGGTGGCCCCGCGCAGGAGCAGGGCGTAGGTCGAGTCGGCGAAGAGGAGGTGCTGGGGCTCGGTGAGCAGGAACGCCAGGGAGTTCGCCCGTCCGGTCGCGAGGCTGCGGGCGGCGTGGTTGGCGGTGTAGCCGGTCTCGAGGATCGCGGCGTCCACCGCGGCCCGCGCCTCCGGCGACACCCAGTGCCCGCCGTTGATCACGCGCGAGACGGTGCCGTGCGAGACGCCGGCGACGGCCGCGACGTCGCGGATCGTCGGCTTGCGGGGGTGATCTGCAGCAGCCATCATCGGCGACTCTACCGCGTGGCACCGCGGCGATCGCGCGACGACGCGCGCGATCTGGGACCGGTCACAGTTCGGTAACGAACGTCGGTCCGGACGGAGGGGCCGACGTACACTGATCGGAAGGCTGTGACCGGTCACAGCCAGGACATCCGGACAACGAGGACCCGACGCCATGAGCTCCACGCCTTCGCCCGCCACCGCGTGGCCCGCGATCTCCGGCATCGCCTACGGCGGCGACTACACGCCGGAGCAGTGGCCGCGCGAGGTGTGGGACGAGGACGTCGCCCTCATGCGCGAGGCCGGCGTCAATCTCGTGAGCATCGGCATCTTCGCGTGGGGACTGCTCGAGACCGCCGAGGGCGAGTTCGACTTCTCGTGGCTCGACGACGTGATCGAGCTTCTGCACGCCAACGGCATCGCCGTCGACCTCGGCACCCCCACCGCCTCTCCCCCGGCGTGGTTCTTCGCCGACCACCCCGAAGCCCGCGCCGTCACCCGCGACGGCGTGCCGCTCGGGTTCGGCGCGCGCGGCATGGCCTCGCACTCGGCGCCGGCCTACCGCGAGGCCGCGGTCCGCATCGCGACCGAGCTCGCCCGTCGCTACGGCTCACACCCCGCCGTCGTCCTCTGGCACGTCCACAACGAGTACGGCGTGCCCGTCGGCGAGGACTACTCTCCGCACGCGGTCCGCGCCTGGCGCGAGTGGCTGCGCGCGCGGTACGGCACCCTCGACGCCCTCAACGCCGCCTGGGGCACCGCGTTCTGGGGCCAGCATTACGGCGACTGGGAGCACATCGGCGCCCCCGCGACCGCGCCGTCGGTCATCAACCCGTCCCAGCGCCTCGACTTCGCCCGGTTCACCGATCACCAGCTCCGCGCCTGCTTCATCGCCGAGCGCGACGCGATCCGCGCCCACAGCGACCGGCCGATCACGACGAACTTCATGGCCAACCAGCACCACGGCTGCGACCTGTGGGCCTGGGCGCGCGAGGTCGACGTCGTCTCGGACGACCACTACCTGTGGGCCGCCGACGAGGAGGGCGAGATCGGGCTGGCCATGGCCGCCGACCTGTCGCGCTCCGTCGGGCGCGGCGCGCCGTGGATCCTCATGGAGCACTCCACCTCGGCGGTCAACTGGCAGCCCCGCAACATCGCCAAGCGTCCCGGCGAGATGGCGCGCAACTCGCTGTCGCACTTCGGCCGCGGGGCCGACGGCATCCTCTTCTTCCAGTGGCGGGCCTCGCGCTCGGGTGCCGAGAAGTTCCACTCCGCGATGCTCCCCCACGCCGGCACGTCCTCCCGCGTCTGGCGCGAGGTCGTCGACCTCGGCGCCAAGCTGAAGGGACTCGACGAGGTGCGCGGCAGCCGCGTGCACGCCGACGTCGCGATCCTCTGGGACTTCGAGTCGTTCTGGGCGCAGGACCTCGAATGGCGCCCGTCCGAGGACGTCAGTCACGACGAGCGCATCCGCGCGTTCTACGAGAAGCTGTGGCGCGACGGCGTCACGGTCGACTTCGCGCTGCCGGGCCACGACCTCTCCGGCTACAAGCTCGTGCTCGCCCCCGCGCAGTACATGCTGAGCGCCGCGGACGCCGACAACCTCACCGCCTACGTCGCCGCCGGCGGCACACTCGTCGTCTCGTTCTTCTCCGCGGTCGTCGACGAGAACGACGCCGTCCACGCCGGCGGATTCGCCGCGCCGCTCGAGACGGCGCTCGGTCTCCGCATCGAGGAGCACCTGCCCCTCCGCCATGGCCACGCCGCCGAGATCGACCTCGACGGCGCCCGCTACCCGGCCGACACCTGGCAGGAGGATCTCGTCCTGACCACGGCCGCCGTCCGCGCGTCGTTCGTCGACGGTCCCGCCGCCGGCCGCCCCGCCGTCACGCGCAACGCGCACGGCGCGGGCACCGCCTGGTACCTCAGCACGCGTCCCGACGCGGCGGGCCTGTCCGCCGTCCTCGACGCGGCCTACGCCGACGCGGGCATCGCGCCGTCCGGCCTGCCCGCCGGTGTCGAGGCGATCCGCCGGCGCTCCGACGAGGCCGAGTACCTCGTCGCCATCAACCACGGAACGGATGCCGTTTCGTTGCACACTTCGGGCTTCGACCTGCTGACACAGGAGGAAGCACGAGGCATGCTGGTGCTGAACGCGGGAGACGTCGCCGTCCTCCGCACGCAGCGCACAGCCGAAGGGGGTGGTCGATGACCGACCGCACTCCTGCGGGCCTTCCCGCGAATCCGCACTGAGAGACACACACCTGCCCCGGCCACCGGCCGCGGCATCCACCATCGGTCGTGACGAGGCGACTTCACCGAGGCCGCGCCGGATCGACCACCCTATGGAAGGACAATCCATGCGCAAGATGGGTATCGGCATCGCCGCCCTCGCCGCCACCGGCCTCCTGCTGGCCGGCTGCAGCAGCACCCCGCCGGCGACCACCCCCACCGAGACCGAAGAGGCGATCGACGCGAGCGGCGTGACCCTGACGGTCTGGACCGACGAGAACCGGAAGCCCGCCATCGAGGCGGCCGCGGCCACCTTCGAGGAGGAGACCGGCGGCAAGGTCGAGCTCGTCCAGAAGAACTTCGAGGACATCCGCACCGACTTCACCAACCAGGTCCCCACCGGCGAAGGCCCCGACATCACCATCGGCGCCCACGACTGGCTGGGAAGCCTCGTCCAGGCCGGTGTCGTCTCGCCCGTCGATCTGACCGACACCGCGAGCAGCTTCGCCCCGGTCTCGCTCGACGCGTTCACCTACGACGGCCAGCTGTACGCCCTGCCGTACTCGCTGGAGACCATCGCGCTCATCCAGAACACCGAGCTCGTCGGCGACGACGCGCCCGCCACCTGGGACGACGCCATCGCGGCGGCCGACGCCGCCGGCGCCGAGCGCCCGATCGTGATCAACACCGGCGGTCAGACCGGTGACGCGTACACGATGTACGGCTTCCAGACCTCCTTCGGCGCCCCGGTGTTCGTCAGCGACGCCGACGGCTACACGACCGAGGTCGGCATGGGCGGCGACGCCGGCACGGCGTTCGCCGAGTGGCTCGGCGCCAACGGCGAGAAGGGCACCGGCGACATCTCGACGACGATCGACTACGACACCAACAACGAGCTGTTCGCCAGCGGCGAGGCCGCCTACACCGTCCAGGGCCCCTGGGCGATCGAGGCCCTCACCGCCGACGGCGTGGAGATCAAGGTCAACCCGATCCCCTCGGCCGGTGGCGAGACGGCGTCGCCGTTCGTCGGCGTGCAGGGCTTCTACGTGAGCTCGCAGAGCGAGAACGCCCTGGTCGCCCAGGAGTTCCTCACGAAGTACCTCGCCACCTACGACGCCCAGAAGGCGCTGTACGAGGCCGACCCGCGCATCCCCGCGTGGAACGACCTCGCCACCGAGGTGTCGTCCGACCCGGTGATCGCCGGCTTCGTGGCCTCCTCGCAGAACGGCGTCCCGATGCCGAACATCCCCGAGATGGGCTCGGTCTGGGACCTCTGGAACGCCGCTCAGGTCCAGATCATCAAGGGCGCCGACCCGGCGTCCACGTGGGACAAGATGATCACCGACCTGCAGGCGCTGATCGGCTGATCGACTGATCCCGCCGGGGGCGGGCGGACGGTCCGCCGCCCGTCCGTCCCC
>Ga0307406_10000684_pt1 | contig 19199 bp, 16 predicted proteins | sample 322Cmetagenome_3_FD_203706 | JGI IMG/M metagenome (GOLD analysis project Ga0307406, IMG submission 203706) | Maize rhizosphere microbial communities from greenhouse at UC Davis, California, United States - 322HYB-C-2 | ecosystem: Host-associated > Plants > Roots > Rhizosphere > Soil | place...
ACCGCCGCGGTTTCGACGCGCGCGACCAGATGAGCCGCTACTGCAACTGGCGCGAAGTCGGCTACATGAGCAGCAACGGCGAGTGCTTCGACATCGGCATGACCGTGAGCGCGGCGCTGACGCGCTTCATGACCGGCTACGGCCCCTTCGCCGGCGACACCGGCCCGCGCGCGGCCGGCAACGGCGCGCTGATGCGGCTTGCGCCGGTGCCGATGCTGTGGCGCCGGCATGCCCAGGCGACCCAGCATTACGCGGCCGAATCCACCCGCACCACCCATGGCGCCGCCGAGGCCCTGGACTGCTCGCGTTTGTTCGCGATGCAGTTGCGCGCCGCGCTGATGGGCGCCGGCAAGGACGCGGTGCTGACCCCGGCGATGCCGCCGCCGGCCAGCCCCAAGGTGGCGGCGATCCATGCCCGCGACTACGCCGGCAAGCGCGAGGACGCGATCGTCGGCTCCGGCTACAGCGTCGAATCGCTGGAGGCCGCGCTGTGGTGTTTCCAGCACAGCGACGACTACGAAACCGCGGTGCTGCGCGCGGCCAACCTGGGCGACGACGCCGACACCACGGCGGCGATCTGCGGCCAACTCGCCGGCGCGTTCTACGGTATCGACGCGATCCCGTCGCAGTGGCTCGGACGCTTGACGATGCGCGAAGAGATCGCGGCCATGGCGGAAGCGCTGCTGGCCTTGTCGGACCGCGATGAGGTGTTGGCAGACGCGTGAGTGATGGGGGCAAGCAGGAGCAAATCCCCCTAATCCCTTTTTTCAAAGGGGGAGCGTGGATCCTCCGCGGGCGGGCTGCTCATGTTGCCGCCCGCAGAAACGCATCGATCGTGGCCACGTCGTCACGTTCCAGCCAGGCCTCTCCCCCCTTTTGAAAAAGGGGCGGGGGGAGTGCTTTTAGCTCGCCGAATGCCTCCAGCCCAGCGAGCGACTACTTACCCCGCGGTTTCAAGGCGTCCGGCGCGGTCTCGTAAACCGGGTCGGTCAGGCCCTGCAGGCTGCGCGCGCCGCCGCCTTCGACGTCGAGCACGACCACTTCGTTGCGGCCTTTGCGCAACCAGGGAGCGGGCACGAACAGGGTTTGCTGCGGGCCGATCTTCCAGTAGCGGCCGAGGTGACGGCCGTTGATCCAGACATGGCCCTTGCCCCAGCCGCGGGTGTCGAGGAAGGTGCTGCCGACACGGTCGAGTTCGAAACCGCCGCGCCAGAACGCCGGGCCGGTCGGTGCGGTCTTGCTGGAATAGCGCAGGCCGCTCAGGTCGCTCAGCGGCAGCGGGTGCATGGTCCAGTCGAACAGTTCGCGCCCGCCGACCGTCACCGAACGGGTGATGCCCTTGCGTTCTTCGTCCAGGCGCGTGCCGAAATTGATCCGGCCCATGTTCTCGACGAGCAGGTCGAGCCGCTCGCCCGGTTTCAGGTCGGTCGCCAACTCGCGTTCGCCGAAGCGCCGGTCCAGGGTACCGAGCGGCTTGCCGTCGGCCAGCGCCACCGCGTAGTCGCGCACTTCGTCGACGACCAGCTTGCCGCTGGCGCCCTGCGGCACGGTGTTGCGATAGAGCACGAAGCCGTAGTTCTGGTCGAGCGCTTCCATGGTCCGCGGCAGTTGCGCGCGCACCGGCCGGCTCAGCACCGGCAGAGCGTCGAGCACGCTTACCGATTCGCGCAGCACGAACGGCGCGATCGCGACGGTCGGCGTGGCCGGCTCGGGAATCGGCGGCAGACTTTCGCCGGCTTCGAGATGACGCCCGATGACCTCGCGCAGGGCGCGGTATTTCGGCGTGATGCGGCCGGCTTCGTCGACCGGCGCGTCGTAGTCGTAGCTGGTGGTGTCGGGCTGGTACGGCATGTCGCGGCTGTAGTTCGCGCCGGCCATCCAGCCGAAGCTGGTGCCGCCATGGAACATGTACAGGTTGAACGAGATGCCCTGGCCGAGGAACCAATCGACCGTGCTCGCCGCTCGCTCGGGCGGCGTGGTGTGGTGCTGCTCGCCCCAATGGTTGAACCAGCCAGCCCAGTATTCGCCGACCATGCGCGGCCCCTGCGGGCGGAGGGCCTTGAGGTGCTCGAACGAGGCCTTGGCGTCGGCGACATCGCCGTCGAAATTGATCACCGCGGTCACGCCCGGCAGCGGGCCGCCCTCGAAATAGTGCGGGCCGGCGCCATCGGAGGTGAACAAGGGCAGGTCGAAACCGGCGCCGATCATTTGCCGCTTGATCGTTTCCATGTAATCGCGGTCGCGGCCGTAGGAGCCGTACTCGTTCTCGACCTGCATCATCAGGATCGGCCCGCCGCGCGTGCTCAACAGCGGAGCAAGTTCTTCATGAGTGCGGCGCAGGTAGCGCTCGACCGCAGTCAGAAAGCGCGGGTCCATGCTGCGCACGCGCAGGCCGGGGGTGCGTAGCAGCCAGGCGGGAAAGCCGCCGAACTCCAGTTCGGTACAGATGTAGGGACCGGGGCGCACGATCACGTCCAGGCCTTCCTCTTTCGCGGTGCGGATGAACGCGGCGACGTCGAGATTGCCGCTGAAATCGAACCGACCCGGCTCGGGTTCGTGCAGATTCCAGAACACGTAGGTGGTGACCGTGTTGAGACCCATCGCACGCGCCTGGCGCAGGCGCTCGCGCCAGAACTCGCGCGGGATGCGCGGGTAGTGCATTTCGCCGGAACGGATCAGGTGCGGCTTGCCGTCGAGCAGGAAACGGTCGCCTTCGATGGCGAAACGCGGCGCGGCGAAACTTCCCAGCGAAGCGAAGGCGAGTCCCAGGCCGAGCAGGGCGGCGGCGATGCGGTGACGAGGTGCGCGTTGGATCATGATCGGGTTCCGTAGGTCGGCCGCCGCGCGGCGAGATGCGGTGGATGGATTCGATGCGGCGGCTTACGAACGCAAGCCGCGCGGCGTCGATGCCGATTCCAGCCACGCTTCGTTGAAAGCCTGCGCGGTCGAGGCGACCTGCGGCGCGGTGGTGCCGGGCTTGTACAAGGTGCCGCCGATGCCGAAGCCGATCGCGCCGGCCTTGCGCCAGATCGCGAGCAGGTCGGTGTGGATGCCGCCGACCGGCAGCACCGCGGTGCCGGCGGGCAGCACCGCGCGCAATGCGCTCAGCATCGGCGGGCCGAGTGCATCGGCCGGAAACAGCTTGAGCCCGTCGGCGCCGGCGTCGAGCGCGGCCAGGCATTCGCTCGGCGTCGCCGCGCCCGGCAGGGCGAACAAGCCGCAGGCCTTGGCGTAGCCGATCAGCGCCGGATCGGTGTGCGGGCAGACCATCAGGCGCGCGCCGATGCGGACCAGGGTGTCGACTTCGTCGGCGCGGCGCACGGTGCCGGCGCCGAGCAGGATCGCATCGCCGAAACGCCGTTGCAGGCGGGCGATGCTTTCGAACGCATCCGGCGAATTCAGCGGCACTTCGATGATGCGCCAGCCCGCATCCCACAGCGCTTCGCCGACCGGCAGGGCCTCGTCGGGGGTGATGCCGCGCAGGATCGCGACGAACGGCGACTGGACGAGCCAGGCCGGCAGCGTGCTCGGCAGGGGCAGGGACGTGGCGAGGGTCATACGAATCGGGCTGCCTTTGCGATGCGCCATAAGCCGCGGCAAAACGCGGTGTCGCCTTCGATGATGTAGTGGGGGATGCCGTAGCGGCGCAGCGCCAGGGCGTAGGTCGCGGCGAGCTTGGCGCCGCCGATCACCGCGACTTCGCCGCCGTCGCCGGGTTCGTTGTTGGCGGCCAGGCACTCGTAGCCGATCAACAGGCCGGACAGGAACGCCGGCAGCTCCTCGACCGGTGCGGCGTCGCGGACGTTACGCGCGCGCACGCCGAACAACTGGTGCAGCCAGTCGGGGCGTTCGCGCGCGGTGTCCAGGCCCTTGATGAAGCCGCGTTCCGACCAGGCCTCGGCCGGCAGGCCGCGTCCGAGCAGGCTGTGATGCAGCAACAGGGAATAAATCTCGCCGGTCGGATAGGTCGAAAACCCGACCACGCCGCCGCCGTCCAGGGTCAGCCACTTACTGTGCGTACCCGGTGCGGCCACGCGTCGCGTTCCGGGCGGCACGCCGAGCGCCTGGGTTTCTTCGCCGCGCATGACGTCGTCGAAGCCGTCGCTGGCGCCGCTGACGCCGGGCACGATCGCGGCGCAGCGCTGCTTGAACGTCAGCGGCTGCAAGGCCGCGGCGAGCGCATCGGCATGGGCGGGCAACGGCGCATACGGCGCCTCCTGCCAACCGTTGCGCGCCCCGACCATGCCGGCCAGCAGGATCGGCGCATCGCCATCGTCGAGGTCGACGCTGAGCAGGTCGTCGAGCGCGGCGGCGAAGGCCTCCGGCGAATGCAGCGAGGCCATGCCGCGCGCGCTCTGGCGCGTGGCGACGATGCCGCCGAGCGCGTCGAAGGCGTGCACGCGCAGATGGGTGGAGCCCCAGTCGACGCCGATCAGGGCGACCGCGTTACCGGTGTTGGGGGCGTTGCGGTGAAGCGATTCATCGAGCATGGCGTTCCTCCTCGCGGCGCAGGACGCGGCCGCGGCGTTCGCCGGTGGCGTGGGCATCGCGCAAGGCGCAGGCGCCGCCGACCCAGACCGCGCGGATGCCCGCGGCCGCTTGCTTGGGTTCGGCGAAGGTGGCGCGGTCGGCGATGGTGTCGGGATCGAACAGCACCAAATCGGCGGCGAGTCCCGGGGCGATGCGTCCTCGCCGTTTCAGGCCGAAGCTGTCGGCCGACAGCGCGGTCATGCGGCGCACCGCTTCGGGCAGATGGAACAGGCCCTCGTCGCGGCAATAATGGCCGAGCACGCGTGGAAACGCGCCCCACAGGCGCGGATGCGGGTGGGCGTCGTGCGGCAGGCCGTCGGAACCGATCATGGTGCGGTCGTGGCTCAGCACGCGGCGCACGTCGTCCTCGCGCATCTGGAAATACACCGCGCCGGCCGGGTGCAGGCGGCGCGCGGCTTCTTTCTGGTCGACCCGCCAATCGGCGGCGATGTCGCTCAGGTCGCGACCGGCCTGTTCGGGGTGCGGCGTCGACCAGCTCACCAGGATCCGGATCAGCCCGTCGACGTAGTCCGGATCGAGCACGGTCGAGCCGGCGGTGTAGGGATAGGCGTCGAGGCCGACCCAATGGCGGCGCCGGCGTTCGTCGATGCGCGCCAGGGTCTCGACGGTGCGGCCCCAGTTCGCGGGGCCGGCGCATTTGTGATGCGACAGCACGACCGGGGTGCGCGCGGCTTCGCCGGCGTCGACGGCTTCGTCGATCGCTTCGAGCACACCGTCGTATTCGTCGCGCAGGTGCGAGGCGTAGACGCCGCCGTGGGCGCCGCTCTCGCGGACGAGTTCGATCACTTCGCTGTTCGGCGCGGCCCGGCTCGGCTGGTAGAACAGGCCGCTGGAGAAACCGATCGCGCCGGCCTGCATCGCCTCGCGCAAGCGCGCGCGCATGCGTTCGATCTCGGCGGCGTCGGCGGCGCGGCCGAGGTCGGCGACCTCGGCGATGCGCAGGGTCGAATGACCGACCATCGCCGCGACGTTGACCGCCGGGCGCGCCGCATCGACCGCATCGAGGTAGTCGCGGAAGCGTTCGAAACGGAAATCGGCCTGGCCGCCGATCAGCGACAGCGGCGCCGGCGGTTCGCGGTCGGCGCGCCACGGCGCCAGGCTGATCCCGCAATTGCCGGCGATCACCGTGGTCACGCCCTGGCTGAGCTTGTTGAACACGCCGGGGTCGTCGAGCACCGCGCGGTCGTCGTGGGTGTGGACGTCGATGAAGCCCGGTGCCAGTGCGAGCCCGCGTGCGTCCTCGCGTTGGCGTCCGTGCAGGCTGTCGGGCGCGCCGATCGCGGCGATGCGCTCGCCGTCGACGGCGACATCGGCGCGGTAGCCGGGACCGCCGCTGCCGTCGAGCACCCAGGCGTCGGCGATGACCAGATCGAAGGTGGCTGCCGCCGGTGCGAATCTCGTGCTCATGAGCGGCCGGGAACCTGGGCGCGTTCGACTTCGGCCTTGGCCCGGCGCGCCTTCTCCAGCACGCCCGGTTCCTGGCGCAGCGCGACTGCGATCGCCAGCATGTCGATCACCGCCAACTGCATCAGCCGCGACACGCCGGGCGAGTACGGTGTCGCCGCGCTCGACGGCGGCAACAGCAGCGGCACGTCGGCGTCCCAACCCAGCGGCGCGCCGGCCTGGGTCAGGGCGATGATGCGCGCGCCGCGCTGCTTGGCGATGCGCACGCTGTCGTTGACCTCGGGGCTGCGGCCCGACAGAGAGATCGCGAACAGCACGTCGTTGGCGTCGAGCATGCCCGAGGCGAGCCGCTGCAGATGGCCGTCGCTGTGCGCGGTGGCGGCGATGTCCAGGCGCAGGAAGCGCAGGAAGGCGTCTTGCGCGACCACGCCCGAGCCCGAGCCGACGCCGATGCAGCACACGCGGCGAGCGCCGGCGATCAAGCCGGCGGCGGCGTCGAGCGCGGCCGGGTCGGTGCGCTCGCGCACATCGTGCAGGGCCGCGGAGATGCTGTCGCAGACCTTGTGCACCAGGGTCGCGGCGTCGTCGTCCTTGTCGATGGTGACGGTCTGATAGGGCACGCCGACGGCGAGGCTGTGGGCGAGCTGGACCTTGAACTGGCGCAGGCCTTCGCAGCCGATCGCGCGGCAGAAGCGGGTCACGCTGGGTTCGGACACGTTGGCGCGTATCGCCAGCGCGCCGATGCTGGCGTGGATCGCGAAGTCCAGGTCGGCCAGCACGGTCTCGGCGACCTTGCGCTCGGCCGGACGCAAGGTGTCGAGCGCTCCGCGGATCTTGGGGATGAGGTTGTCGGACACGATGGGGTCGTTCCTCGGAAGGGTGTCGATCGAGCCGATAACGCGGCGGGTAGGGCGTATTGATCGCGTCGGTGGCGCGGCGAGCGGGTATCGATCGCGCCGATGGCGCGATCAGAAGAAAGTATTGATGGCGCCGGTGACGCGATAGCCGTCGTCGACGGTCAGCAGCACCTGCCATTTGTCGAACGTGGTGCAAGGGTGCGAAATGCCGGTGGCGACGAGATCGCCGACCTGCAGCGGATGATCGTGCGGCAGTTCGAGATAGGCATGTTGGTCGTTCATCTTGGCGATGCGCGCATCGCGCATGGGCGACGGCGCCGGCTCGCCGGGGCGGTGCCAGCACAGCGGCTTGGGCAGGTCGATGTCGTAGGACGCATCGCGCTTGCCGAGGGTGAGCAGGGCCAGGCCCGGCTCCGGGCGCGACTGCACCGCCGCCCACACTTCCAGCGCCGGCTGCAGGCCGTGGCGGAAGCTGGCGTCGTGGCGGGTGCGCATTTCCTGTTGCAGGCCGTGATAGAAGCCGTGGTCGGAGGTGAGGTAACAGCCCGAGCGCAGCACGCGTCGCAGGGGGCGCGTGGTCGCGCCGACCGTGGCGAAGGCGTCGGCGACGAAATCGAAATACGCCGAGCCGCCGGCGCTGATCAAAATCTCCTCGCCGTCGAACAGGCCCTCGCCATCGCAGCGGCGGGTCAGCTCGACCAGTTCGGCGAGCAGGCCGCGCACACGCGCCAGGTCGCTGTCGCGGTCGGCGCCGACCCACAGGCCTTCGTAGCCTTCGATGCCGGCCAGGCGCAGCGCGGGGCCCGCGGCGACTTCGCGCGCGAGCACGAGCGCGGCGTCGAGGCCGCGCACGCCGGTGCGGCCGCCGTCGGCGCCGAGTTCGACCAACACCGGCAATCGACGTTGCGGTGCGAGCCGCTGCATCACCTCGGCGAGGCGTCGGGCGCCGGCCGAGGAATCGACCAGGACCCAGGCCTCGAAACCGGGGTCGTCGCGCAGCAGCGCGGCCAGGCTTTCGATGTCGGCGATCGCGACCGGCTGATTGGCCAGCAGCACCCGGCGCACGCCGAACCGATGAGCGATGCGCAACTGCGGAATCGTCGCCAGGGTGATCGCCCAGGCGCCGGCGTCGAGCTGGGCCTGGAACAACTGCGGGCTCATGGTGGTCTTGCCGTGCGGCGCGAGCAGAGCGCCGGCGCGTTCGACGAAATCGCGCATCCAGGCGATGTTGTGGGCGAGGGTGGATTCGCGCAGCACCGCGACCGGATACGACAGGCTGCCGTCGAGAACATGCAGGCCGAGCCCGCCGATCGCGTCCTGGCGTGTGGCCTGCTGCAACGGCAATCCCTTGACGCCGGGCAGCAACAGGTTTTGTCCGAGCTCGCGCAGTGCCGCGTTCATCGGTACGGCTCCAGTCATCAGTACGGCTCCAGGGTAAGTTCCGAAGCCATCACCCGGTTGCCGGCCATCAGGCCGCCGTCGACCGGCAGCACCGCGCCGCTGATCATGCGCGCCTGCGGCGAGGCGAGGAACCAGGCGGCTTCGGCGATGTCCTCGGGCGTGGCGAAGTCGCCGAGCGGGTACCACTTCTTCAAGTCCTCGAACACTTGCGGATGCTTGTCGGCGCGCGCCTGCCAGGCCTGGGTCTTGACCGTGCCCGGGCAGATCACGTTGGCGCGCAGGCCGAGCCGGCCGTATTCGATCGCGATCGATTTGGCGTAGCTGATCAAGCCGGCCTTGGCCGCGCTGTAGGCCGGATGCCCGAGTGCGGCGAGGCCGTTGACCGAGCCGATGAAGACGATGTTGCCGCGGGTAAGCTTGAGCCCGTCGAGCGCCGCTTCCACCGTGCAGTAGCCGGCGTTCAAGTTGACGTCGACGTCGCGCTGCCATGCGCCCGGTGCGGTGCCGGCCAGACTAAGTCCTTCGGCGCTGCCGGCGTTGGCGATGACCGCGCCGATCGGGCCGTGCGCCTGGGTGACCGGCGCGAGTGCGGCGCGCAAGGCGTCGAGATCGGACAACTCGGACGCCGCGGTCAGCACTTGCCCGGGCGCGAAGCTCGCGGCCAGCGCGGCCAGCGCATCGGCATCGCGATCGTGGGCGAGCACGCGATCGCCGCCGGCGACGAAACGGGCGAGCAATCCTCGGCCGATGCCGCCCGCGGCTCCGGTGATCAAGGTCAAACGGCTTTGGCTCATGGACGGATCATTCCTTCAATGGGGGCACCCGCAGCGTCGGACCGAGCGCAACGAGGCGATCGGGGCGCAGCGGGTGGTGACGGTAGACCGGAATATCGCCGATAGCGGAGGTTTTGGGTGTGCCGAGCGAGGCGTCGGCACACTCTCTGCGCGAGGCGGGATCGTGCGAATCCATCTGTCCCCGTCGTGGCGGCCGCGCGACGAAGACGCGATCGTTGCGCAGGATTTCGGCCGCAGTCCGACGGCGAAACGGCGCAGGCGCGGGCCCGATTGCGTGCCGGCCGCGTGCCGGTCGTGTGGCTCGGGCGCGCGGCCGGAGTCCCAGGAGCGGGGTGCGGCGAATGGATCACAGCGCGGTTCCCCTGGTCATCCGATCATTCCTGTAAATTTCAAACACAGATGGCTTGATGGGCGACGGAAATGTAGCAGAGGCCCTAATAAATCGCCATGTTGCAGTGCAAAATGCATCATGAAAATTTGTAAGATACTTTCACGTCGGCAACGGGAAGGCCTTGAACCTGCCATCCGACGCCGAGCGCCGCCGCCATGCTGCCCGCGATCTGCGAGCGGTGCGGCGGAGCACGCCGGCCGTCGTAGCTTCGCTGTTCCCGTTCCTCCCCACGCAGAGAGTCCATCCATGAGCGATTCCAATTCCATCGTCCGCTACGGCCTGGAGCCCAGCGGCGCCGGCGGCCAACAACTGCCGTTCTCGCCAGCGGTGCGTGCCGGCGACTTCGTTTACGTCTCCGGCCAGGTCGCCATGAACGAGCGCGGCGAGATCGAACAGGGCGGCATCGAGGCGCAGACGCGCCGGACCATGGAAAACGTCAAGAAAGTGCTTGGTCTGGCCGGCTGCGACTTGAGCCACGTGGTCAAGATCACCGTCTGGCTCGACGACACCCGCGACTTCTGGAGTTTCAACCGCGTCTACCGCGAGTACTTCGGCGAACAGCCGCCGGCGCGTTCGTGCGTGCGCTCGCAAATGATGGTCGATTGCAAGATCGAGATCGAAGCCATCGCCTATCACCCGCTGAGGGGCGCGTAGGGGCGAGGAGCGAGGAGCGAGTAATAGCGAGGAGTAAGTAAAGAGGGCGAGCGGCAGATGCTGCCGCAGTTCGCGTGGTCTCGACTCGTTCCCAGTGCCTCACTCCTCACTTCTCACTCCTCGTTCCTCACTCCTCACTCCTCACTCCTCACCCGCCCCCTACCCACCGAGGCACCTGCATGAACCGACGCGACTTCCTCGCTACTTCCGCGACCGCGGGCACCGTATTGGCCAGCACCGCGTTCACGCCGGCCTTCGCCCGCAAACGCTCGAAGTTGCGTCTGGGCCTGATCGGCACCGGCATGCGCGGCCAGGTGCTGCTCAAGGAACTGGTGCGTCGCGACGACGTCGAGGTCGTCGCGTTGTGCGATGTCGAGCCGATCATGCTCGGCCGCGCGCTGAAGATGATCGAGAAGGCCGGCCGGCCCAAGCCGACGACCTACGGCGAAGGCGGCGACAACGACGCCTACCGCAAGATGCTCGACAAGGGCGGCCTCGACGGCGTGATCATCGCCACGCCCTGGGAGTTCCATGCGCCGATGGCGATCGCGGCGATGCAGGCGCGCATCGCGGTCGCCTGCGAAGTGGTCGCCGGCATCACCCTCGACGACCATTGGCAGGTGCTGCGCACCCAGCAGAAGACCGGCACGCCCTACATGTTGCTGGAGAACGTGTGCTATCGCCGCGACGTGCTGGCGGTGCTGAACATGGTGCGGCAGGGCCTGTTCGGCGAAATCGTGCATCTGCAGGGCGGCTACCAGCACGACCTGCGCGCGGTGAAGTTCAACAACGGCAACCCCGAGCGCGCCACCGGCGGCGGCGTCGAGTTCGGCGCCAAGGGCTGGTCGGAGGCGCGCTGGCGCACCGAGCATTCGGTCCAGCGCGATGGCGAGCTGTACCCGAGCCACGGCATCGGCCCCTGCGCGATGGTCGCCAACATCCACCGCGGCAATCGTTTCACCTACCTCAGCTCGTTCTCGAGCAAGGCGCGCGGCCTGCACGACTACATCGTCAAGCAGGCCGGCCCGGACCATCCGAACGCCAAGGTCAAGTTCAAGCTCGGCGACCTGGTCACTACCCAGATCGCCTGCGAAAACGGCGAGACCATCCTGCTGCAACACGACACCTCGCTGCCGCGTCCGTATTCGCTCGGCTTCCGCGTACAGGGCACCGACGGTCTGTGGATGGACATCAACGATTCGATCCACATCGAAGGCAAGACCGCGCCGCACGAGTGGGACAAGGCCGAGGCCTGGCTGGCGAAGTACGACCACCCGCTGTGGCAGCGGTTCGCCGACACTGCGGCCGGCGCCGGCCACGGCGGCATGGACTACTTCGTCGTGCACGCCTTCATCGAGGCCCTCAAGGCCGATGCGCCGATGCCGATCGACGTCTACGACGCGGTGGCCTGGAGCGCGATCACTCCGTTGTCGGAGCAGTCCATCGCCGAGCACAAGACCGTGGAGTTCCCGGACTTCACCGAAGGCAAGTGGAAGAACCGCAAGCCGATCTTCGCCTTGAACGATCGCTACTGAGGTCTGAGCTCACCGCGCAGTAGCCGCTCGCCGTCGATCCGGCGGGCGGTCGCCGGCGATGCGTGCTCTCGTCGCTGGTGCCTACTCTCTCTCTGCCTTCCGGCCTCCACCCGGCGCATGCCGGGTTTTTTGTCTCCAGGTCGCGGGCTTCAAGATCAGGATCGGTGCAAGCCGCGACCGCGAACGCATGATCGCGGCCGTTCGTAGCGTGCGCGACCGCTCTGCCGCCCGGCCGAGAAATCCGGAGCGCTGCCCGAGGGCAGGCAGCGCTCCGCGGCAATGGACCCGCAACGGGTATCGCCAAAGCGGTCGTAGGCTAGAGGCGGGTGATCCTGAGCCAGTTGATGTTCCATCCGCCCTGCGCCGCATAGACGCCGAGGTTGTAGGTCCCGGCGCCGACGCTCACGGTGTGCGAGACCGTGGTCCAGTTCTGCCAGCCGCCGGTCGCGGGAATCTGCACGGTTCCGAGCACGACGCTGCCTGCATTGAGGTCGAGCGACAGTGCGCCGCCGCCGGCGCTCGCAACCCGGTACTCAATGCGGTAGGTGCCGGTGGCAGGGAAGGTGATGCCGTTGTAGGCCATCCAGTCGCCCTGATCGATCCAGCCGACGTTCTGGCCGCCTTCCGAACATGCTTCGGCCTGCACGCCCTGCTGCGCGCTGAAGTTCTCGGCCTGCAGCGTCAGCGACCAAGGTTGCGAGAACCGCGCCACCGCCAGCGACGAGGCGCGGTCGTTGAAGCCGTCGCCGGCCAGGCAGGAGGCGTCGGCGCTCTTGGTCACGCTGGCGCCGCCGAAGTTGTCGTCCTGGTAAAGCGTGACCTGGTAGCCCGGATTGACGCGCAGCGAAGAGATCTGGTCGTTGCCGATACCCCTGGCCTGCAACTGCGCGGCCGTGTAGCGGCCTTCCGGCAGCGCCACGCCCCAGCCGCCGAAGTCGCAATGCTGGTACGCCGATGCGACGCCGGGATTCGCGCTGTCCCCCGAGTACACGCGCACGTAATCGACGTACATCTTCGCCGGCAAGCGCGTCTCGTCCACGGTGAAGCCCGGCCAGTTGCCGCCGATGGCGAAGTTCAGCAGGAGGAAGAAGTCCTTGTGGAACTCCTCGGTGCCGTTGACGCCGCCCTGGATATTGGCTTCGTGGAACTTGTTGCCGTCGACGTACCAGCGGATCGCGTTGACGTCCCACTCCACGGCGTAGACGTGCCAGTCCTGCACGGTCATGGCGGTGTTGCCGCCGTACTGCGCGTAGGTGCCGTTGTGGTCGCTCCAGTGGATCGTGCCGTAAGTCTTGTCCTCGTCGTTGACGTGCTCCATCACGTCGATCTCGCCGGAAGCGGGCCATCCGGCTTGCGGCAGGTTGGCGCCCAGCATCCAGAACGCGGGCCAGGCGCCCTTGAACGAGGGCAGCTTCATGCGTGCCTCGATGCGGCCGTACTTGAAAGTCCGGCGGTCCTGAGTCTTCATGCGCGCCGAGGTGTAGCGATAGCCGCCGAAGTCCTCGCGCTTGGCGGTAATCGCCAGGGCGTTGTTCTCGATGCTCGCGTTCTCGCGCCGGTAATACTCCAGTTCGTTGTTGCCCCAGCCGTTGCTGCCGTTACCGGTTTCGAACACCCAGTCGGGCCCGATGGACCCATTGAACTCGTCGCTCCACACGAGCTGCCAGTTTTGCGCGAAGGCGCTGCCGGAAAGCAGGAAAAACATCAGGAATGCGATGCATTGGGTCGCGGATCTCATGTGCTGTCCTTTGATTTGATGGCCGGAGCGGCGGCGCATGCGGCCCGTTGCGCTCGCATACGGGGCCGTCAGCCCGGGCGTGGATCAGGTGTGCTTGCTGCGTTGCCGTGCGCGATGCGCCGCTGCCGTGCTTACGGCGCGGCGGTCGTTTTCCGGCTTGCTGCCGGTAGCGCGTCGGCGGCCGGTGCGGGGGGATTCAGGGCTTGCCTGCTTCGTCTTGTGCCTCCGTTGCGAAGTAGATGCGGGCCCGCTCCGCGTGGAGCGGCACCTAATCCCTCTTCAATGGGCCATGCCCTGATGCGGGAGGGTGATCCCTCCTCGATGCCTCACCGTCGCCCGCCTCTGATCTGGCGAGCATCCGGTGGGCTTTGGTCCGCAGCCTGCTCCAATTGACAGCGCTGTCAAGCGGTGCGGCGCAACTTGTCGTACCTGTCGCGAATTTGCCGCATACGACGGTGATCTTCAGCACGGATTTGCTGCGCTGCACCCAGGGTGGCGGTCGGTGGCGACGGGAAGAGATCGCCGTCGCACGCGTCTATATGGTGAGGAAGGACGGGCGTGACCGGCTTGCTTGGGTGCGCAAAGCACATTGCCGCCAGGCGCCGTGGTCGTTGCGGACGTCGTCGTGGCCGCGGCACGCTCGCCTCGTCTCCGCGCGTTCAGAGGGCTGCATGAGGCCGAGCGACTGCAGTAACTTTCAAAATAGAATTGACAGGTTATTAAGGCCGGGTATAGCCTCTAAAAACACATTAAGAGGTTATACGGATGCGCCTCGCGATCGGTCGTGCCGTGCTCGGCGCCGCACTGTCCTCGCTGCTGCCGGCTTGCGCGCAGTCGCCGGCGGTAGCGTCCGTAACCGTCATGCCGAACCCGCCCGCCATCGTGGTGATCGATGCCCCCAGCAATCTGGGGCTGCGCCCTCCGGCGCCGGGTGTCGAGCCGGGCGTGCGGAAATTGCCCGATGCGCTGCGCGCGACCGGGTTGCTGCGGCGCCTGCGCGCCCGCGATGCAGGCCGCGTCGATCCGCCGCGGTATTCGCCGGCCCCCGACTTCGCGATCGGTTTTCGTAACGGCGCCGCGCTGCGCGACTACAGCCAGACCCTGGCCGACCGTCTGACGCCGCTGCTCGCGCAGAACCGCTTCGTGCTGGTGCTCGGCGGCGATTGCAGCGTGCTGCTCGGCAGCGGTCTGGCCCTCAAGCAGCGTGGCCGCTACGGTCTGGCCTTCATCGATGGCCACGACGATTTTTCCTTTATCCGCGATCGCCGCCGCTACCGCGGTCTGTTCACCGCGGCCGGGCTCGATCTCGGCCTGGCGACCGGGCACGGCCCCACTGCGCTGTCCGACCTGCGCGGGCGCTCGCCGTACTTCCGCACCGACGAGGTGGTCCATCTCGGCTTGGTCGTCGCCGATCAGGACCGCGTCGACTACGACGTCGAGAGCTTCGAGCGCTCCGGCATCCACGCCATCGATGCCGAGGCGATCCATCGCCGCGGTGGCGACGCCGCCGGGCGGGAGGCGCGCACACGCCTCGAGGCGATGCCGACCGACGGCTACTGGATTCACCTCGACGCCGACGTGCTCGCCGAACGGGTGATGCCTGCGGTGGATTCGCCGAACCCCGGCGGCCTCGACTTCGATCAGTTGCGCGCCGTGCTCGCCCGATTGCTCGCCAGCCCGAAAGCGGTGGGTATGGAGCTGACGATCTTCGATCCCGACCTCGACCCCGACGGGCTCCTCGCGCGGCGCCTGGCCGACACCGTCGCGAGCGCGTTCGAAGACAGCGGCCGCTGGCCGCGGCAAGGCGCTGCAGCCACCGCATCGTCCGCGCCGGCACGCTGAGGCGTCACCGTGCAGCGACGCAGCTTCCTGCTGACCAGTGCCGCCGCGATGACCTGGCTGTCGCGGCCTGCCGCAGCGCCGATGCCAGGAGGCAAAGTCGTCGATGAAACCGCGCCGGGTTCGCCGACCGCGCCCGACGGCGAATCGATCCACGCCGCGCAACCGCACCCCATCACTGCCGCGACCCGGCTGCTGTTCGTCAGCGGCCAGATCCCGGTCGACGCGCAGGGCGAGGCGCCGCAGGATTTTTCCGGACAATGCGCTCTCGCTTGGGCCAACCTCGAGACGCAGCTGCGCGCGGCCGATATGGACCTGCAGCACCTGGCGAAGCTGACCGTCTTTCTCGCCCGTTCCAGCGACCGCAAGCGCGAACGCGAGATTCGCCGCCGCCTGTTGGCCGGCCGTGCCGATCCCGCGGTCAGCGTGGTGGTGACCGGTATCTACGATGAAGCCTGGCGCATCGAGATCGAGGCGATCGCGTTGGCCTGAACACGCCAGCGGCGTCGATCAGGCGTCTTCGCCGCCCGCGCTCCAGCGACCGCTGCGCTGCAAGGCGCGGTACTCCCTCGGCGCCATGCCCACAGTGGCCTTGAACTGGCGCGCGAACGCGCTCTGGTCGGAGAAGCCGCAGGACTGGCCGACCTCGGCGATGCTCGCCTCTTCTTGCAGCAACCTCATTGCCGCTTCGATGCGGATCTTGGTCAGGGCCTGTTGCGGGGTCAGCTGGAACACGCGCTGGAAATGGCGTTCCAACTGCGCGACCGACAGCTTGGCCAGTTCGGCCAGGGCGGTCACGCGCAGCGCGCCGGCGAAATGCGCCTGCATGTGTTCGGTGACCCGGCGCAGGCGTTCGTAGGTCGGGTGATGGCCGTCGGGCGCGCCGAGGTCGCGCGACAGGCCGACCAGGCCTGTGCGGCCGTCGGCCAACGGCAACGGGCGCTTGCCGGTCAGGCACCAGCCCGGTTGCCGGTTCGGAAACAAATGCACTTCGAGTTGGTTCTCGATGGTCTCGCCGTCGAGCACGCGCCGGTCCTGGATCGCATAGCGGCCGCCGAGGCGGGCCGGAAACAGCTCGGTGACGTCGCGGCCGATCACGTCCTCGCGCCGCTTCAGGCCGAGCCGGCGCACCAGGGTCAGGTTGGCGTGGCTGTAGCGGCCGGACGCGTCCTTGGCGAAGAACACCACGTCGGGCAGGGCGTCGCACAGGGTCTGCATGACGTCGGCGGGAATCTGTAGGGACATGGCGGCCTGCTCCGGGCGGTTCCTCAACGATAGCCGGATTATGCCGAATTCCGCATCCATGACCGGCAAGGATTCCTAGACGCGCGAGGCCGCCGACGCGAGCATGGCGGCATGCACAGCCTAGACATCATCGACTCCCACACCGGCGGCGAACCGACCCGGGTCGTGGTTGCCGGCTTCCCCGATCTGGGCGGCGGCAGCCTGGCCGACAAGCGCGAGCGCTTCCGTGCCGAATTCGACCACTGGCGCCAGGCCATCGCCTGCGAGCCGCGCGGTTCCGACACGGTGGTCGGCGCCTTGCTGCTGCCGCCGAGCGAGCCCGAGGCCGCCGCCGGAGTGATTTTCTTCAACAACGTCGGGTACCTGGGCATGTGCGGCCACGGCACCATCGGCCTGGTGCGCACCCTGCAGCACCTCGGCCGGATTCAGCCGGGCCGGCACCGCATCGAGACGCCGGTCGGCACGGTCGGTGCGGAGTTGCACGAGGACGGCCGGGTCTCGGTCGACAACGTCGAAAGCTGGCGCCATCTGGCCGGCGTGCGCGTGCAGGTGCCGGGCTACGGCGAGGTGGTCGGCGATGTCGCCTGGGGCGGCAACTGGTTCTTCATCGCCCGCGTCGCGCGGGTGATCTCGCTGCTGCACCAGCGCGAGCTCAGCGATTATTCCGAAGCGATCCGGCATGCGTTGGAAGCGGCCGGCGTGACCGGCGCCGACGGCGCGCCGATCGACCACATCGAACTGGAAACGCGGTCGACCACGCCCGGCGTCGACGCGCGCAACTTCGTCCTGTGCCCGGGGCTGGCCTACGACCGTTCGCCGTGCGGCACCGGCACCAGCGCCAAGCTGGCCTGCCTCGCCGCCGACGGTAAGCTCGCGGCGGATGCGGTGTGGCGCCAGGAGAGTGTGCTCGGCAGCGTGTTCGAAGGGCGCTATCGCCCGGGCCCGCGCGGCGTCCTGCCGACCATCACCGGCAGCGCCCACATCACCGCACACGCGCAGTTGTTGATCGACGAAGCCGACCCCTTCGCCTGGGGCATCGCGGCGAAGTGACCGGCATGAGCGCAGCGCCTTCCAACAGCTACGACCTGATCGTGATCGGTGCCGGCATCGTCGGCAGCGCCTGCGCCGAGCGTGCCGTGCAGGAAGGGCTGCGGGTCGCCGTGGTCGAGCCCGGCCCGGTCGGGGGCGGCGCCACCGCGGCGGCGATGGGGCATCTGGTGGCGATGGACGACGACCCGGCCGAGTTGGCCTTGTCGCGTTATTCGCTGGCGCTGTGGGAACGCTTCGCCGATCTGCCCGAAGCCGAATTCAGCCGTTGCGGCACCTTGTGGGTCGCGCGCGAGGCGCGTGAGTTCGACGGCGTCGCCGCGAAGATCGCGCGCCTGGCCGCGTCCGGCGTTCGCGCGCAGCTAATCGGCGCCGACGAGTTATACCGACTCGAACCCGGCCTCACCCCGGGGCTGTGCGGCGGCATGTTGGTCGCCGACGAGGCGGTGGTGTATCCGCCGCGTGTCGCCCAGCATCTGTTCGAGCGCGCCCTGCAAGCCGGCGCCATGGCGTTCCTGGGGCGTCGTGTCGTCGAGCTGAGCGCCAACGGTGCGCGCCTGGACGACGGCAGCGAATTGGTCGGCCCGGTCTTGGTCGCGACCGGTTGCGCCGTGCCCGAGCTGCTGCCGCAGTTACCGATGCGCGCACGCAAAGGGCATCTGGTCATCACCGAGCGCTACCCCGGACGGGTGCGCCATCAATTGCTCGAACTCGGCTATGCCGACAGCGCCCACGGCGATGCCGACAGCAGCGTCGCCTTCAACGTGCAGCCGCGTCCGACCGGGCAGATCCTGATCGGCTCCTCGCGCGAGTTCGGTGTCGAGGATCGCGCGGTGTCGCTGCCGATGCTGCGGCGCATGCTCGACCGCGCCTTCGCATTCCTGCCGATGTTGCGCGAGTTGCAGGCGCTGCGGGTGTGGACCGGTTTCCGGCCGACCACGCCCGACGGCCGCCCCTACATCGGCGCGGTCGCCGACCGGCCGCGCACCTGGGTCGCGGCCGGCCACGAAGGGCTCGGCGTGACCACCGCGCTGGGCACGGCGCAGTTGTTGCTCGACCAAATGCTCGGCCGCGCGCCGGCCATCGATCCCGCGCCCTTCTTGCCGGAGCGTGTCCTGCAGGAGCGCGCGCTGCGATGAAACGTCCGAATGTGCAGTTGTCGATCGACGGCATCGCCGTCGAAGTGCCGGCCGGGGCCAACGTCGCCGCGGCCGTAGCCCAACTCGGTCTGCGTTTTCGCCGCACGCGCAGCGGCGAGACGCGTGCGCCGCTGTGCGGCATGGGCCTGTGTTTCGAGTGCCGGGTCAGCATCGACGGCGTCGCCCATCAACGCGCCTGCGTGGTGGTGGCGCGCGACGGCATGCAGGTGCAGCGCGATGACTGAGCCCTGCGACGTGCTGGTGATCGGCGCCGGCCCGGCCGGGCTGGCGGCGGCGCGCGCCGCGGCGAGCCACGGCGTCAACGTCGTGCTGGTCGATCTGCAGGCGAACCCGGGCGGGCAGGTCTGGCGCCACGACGTGCGCAAATCCGCACCGGCCGCCGCGCGCCTCGCAGTGGCGGAGATGCGCGCGCGCAGCAATCTGCATTGGCTGCCGCAGGCGCAGGTCGTCGCGACCGCGCCGGGCCGGGTGCTGATCGAAGAAGCCGGCCTGGTGCGCGAAATCGAATACGGCGCCCTGGTGCTGGCCACCGGCGCGCGCGAGTTGTTGCTGCCGTTCCCGGGCTGGACCTTGCCCGGCGTCA
>Ga0307406_10000685_pt1 | contig 19193 bp, 16 predicted proteins | sample 322Cmetagenome_3_FD_203706 | JGI IMG/M metagenome (GOLD analysis project Ga0307406, IMG submission 203706) | Maize rhizosphere microbial communities from greenhouse at UC Davis, California, United States - 322HYB-C-2 | ecosystem: Host-associated > Plants > Roots > Rhizosphere > Soil | place...
TGAGTCGCCCGCGAGGGTGACCCAGATGAGCAGGAGCGAGACGGACACCGAGAGCAGCACGATGCCGAGGTAGTCGATCGACGTCTTCTTCTTCGGTCGGGCGGGCACGTGGAGGGTCTGCTGCACCAGGATCAGCGCGATGATCGCGACGGGGAGGGCGACGAAGAAGTTCCAGCGCCAGCCCCAGGCGTCGGTGATGACGCCGCCCAGAAGCGGTCCGCCGATGGTGGCGACGGCCATGACGGCGCCGAACAGGCCCATGTAGCGGCCGCGCTCCCGCGGGCTGATGATGTCGGCCATGAGCACCTGGCTGAGCGCGGCGAGACCACCGGCGCCGATGCCCTGGACGGCGCGGAACGCGATCAGCATCTCGGGGTTCTGCGAGAAGCCCGCGGCGGCGGTCGCGAGCACGAAGATGACGATCGCGAGCTGGTAGAGCACCTTGCGGTTGGTCAGATCGGCGAGCTTGCCCCAGATCGGGGTGGAGATCGCGGTGGTCAGGAGGGTCGCCGTGACGACCCAGGTGAAGGCGACCTGGTTGCCGTCGAGGTCGTGGATGATGACGGGCAGCGAGGTGGACACGACGGTCGATGCGAGCATCGAGACGAACATGCCGAGCAGGAGGCCGGAGAGCGCTTCGAGCACCTGACGGTGCGTCATGCGCGGTTTCTCGACGGCGTCGGACGAGGGAGTGGACATGCGGTTCCTTGCGACAGTTAGTTGATGTAGGTCAACGGTTGAGATCGGTCAACTATATGCTCAATCGTTGACGCACGTCAACTATTCCCGCGGTCGCGGAATGGCGGGAGGCGGCAGAGGGGTGATCAGTCGGCGAGGGCGAGCGCGCGGAAGGGCTCGCGCGGCATCGCGGGGACGGCCGGCGCGGCCGCGGTCTGTGCACGACGCAGCGTCGTGCGTCGGTAGAGCTCGTCGATCAGCTCGGTCGCCAGCCCCACGAGCAGGCGGATCTCCCGGTCGTCGCGGTCGACCCAGGCGCAGCGGGGCTCATCGCCCACCGGCACGAAGTCGGAGTGCTCCTCCCAGACCACGAGCGTCCGCTCGGCGCCGAGCACGTGCTGCTGCCACCACACCTGGCGGAGGTAGGTGCGGGGGATCGAGCGCCAGGTCTTGTTGGTGGTCTTGATCTCGCACAGCGTCACGCGCCCCGCGGCGTCGACGGAGATGCCGTCGGGCGTGGCGAGATGGCGCTTCTCCACCTCGGCATGGAACAGCGCCGACGACGGCTGGATGCGGTGGGTCGCCGCCACCCACGCGGCGATCTCGGGCTCGCGGCGGCGCCCGTGGGCCGTGTACGCGTTGCCCGAGAACCCCGAGCCGCCCGAGAGCTTCGCGTCGGCGGCGCGTGCGATGGCGTTCCCGCTCGTGAGCTGCGCGACATCGGTGGCCGTGATCCCCCGCGAACGCGCACGCATCCACGCGACCCGATCGCGGGAGTCCGCGATGATCCGGGATGCCAGCGCCGGCGCGACGCGTGCGATGGCTTCCGGAGTCATGTCTTCGAGGCTAACCCCGTCCGCCGACGCCGCCGCACCCGCCGCGCCGAGCCGCGCGGGCGCGATCGTTACGCGACCGACATATGCCGCCCGCATCCCGCGCAATACCGTGTGAGCATGGATCTCGACACGCCCGCCGACCGCCGCCGCTCCCCTCGCCGGGGCGCGCCGTTGGGGGCGAGGATCGCCGCCGGCGTGCTCGTCGTCATGGCGCTGACGGGATGCTCGGCGATCTCCGGAGCGTCCGACTCCGGCGGAGGGGCTCCGATGGGCGAGTCCGTGGACGACGGAGACGGGCAGGCGGCGGAGGAGCGCTCGGTCGTCGTCGAGGGCTGGATGTCGATGACCGTCGACGACGTCGCCGCCGCCTCCGGCGACGCCCAGGAGATCGTGGGCCGGGCAGGCGGCCGGGTCGAGAACCGCGACGAGTCCCGCGACGAGGGCGACGAGTGGTCCACCCTCGCGATGCGCATCCCGGCGGACCGGCTGGAGCCGGTCGTCGCCGAACTCCGCGAGCTCGGCGAGGTGGACCACGTGACCACGACGTCGACCGACGTGACCGACGCGGTGCGCGACATCGATGCGCGCCTGGGGGCACTGGAGTCCACGCTCGAGCGGCTGAGCTCCTTCCAGGCCGAGGCCGAGAGCGTGGACGACCTGCTCGCCATCGAGCGAGAGGTCAGCGACCGCCAGGCCGAACTCGAACGACTCCGTGCCGAGCAGGCGTCATACACCGACCAGGTCGACTACTCCTCGCTCAGTCTCGAACTCCGCTCCGAGGGCACCGCCGCCCCGCTGCCGGATACGTTCTGGGGCGGCCTGGCTGTCGGGTGGAACGCCCTCGTCGGGTTCGTGGGCGGCGTCGTCGTCGTCTTCGGGGCCCTCCTGCCGTGGTTGGTCGTCTTCGGCGGACTCGCGCTCCTGGTGATCTGGGTCACCCGCCGGCTGCGACGCAGATCCGCCGCGAAGGCCACCGCCCGGGCCGCCGCCCCGGCACCCGGCAGCGCGCCCGGCAGTGCACCCGGCGAGGCGGCATCCGTCCCCGGACCGGGCGCCCCGCCCCGGCCGTGAGCGTCCGCCGCGCCTGAGGCCGCGCCCGGCCGGCGCCGATTTTGGGGCCGGCGCGGGATGACGTAGAGTGGTGGCAAGCCAAAGACCGCTGGTCTCGGCTGCGCCCGCGAGGGAACAGCCGACGAAGCTCTGCTCAGCAGGGACCCGCGCAGGTACACAGAACTTCCGGGAAACCGATCCGAGCTCCGTGCGCTTGCGCCGGAGCTCTTGTCATGTGCGGACTCCGATCGACCTCTGCGCGTCGAGGCCCACGCTCCGCCACCGTGGAGCGTCACGTACACACAAGGAGTGGCCATGGCGCAGAAGGAAGCATCGGTCGCCGAGCTCACGAAGAACTTCGAGGACTCGACCGCCGTTCTGCTCACCGAGTACCGCGGTCTGACGGTTGCCCAGCTCAAGGAGCTGCGCAACAGCATTCGTCAGGACGCGGAATACGCCGTGGTGAAGAACACGCTGACCAAGATCGCCGCGCGCAACGCGGGGGTCGAGGGACTGGACGACGAGCTCAAGGGCCCGTCCGCCATCGCCTTCGTGCACGGTGACCCTGTCGCCGTCGCCAAGGGTCTGCGTGCCTTCGCCAAGGCACACCCTCTGCTGGTGATCAAGGGCGGCTACTTCGACGGTGCCGCCCTGACCGCCGCCGAGGTGAACAAGCTCGCCGATCTCGAGAGCCGTGAAGTCCTGCTGGCGAAGCTCGCCGGTGCGATGAAGGCCTCGCTGACCAAGGCGGCCTACGTCTTCAATGCGCTCCCGTCGAAGGCCGTCCGCACGGTCGACGCGCTGCGCGAGAAGCAGGAGTCCGCGGCCTGAATCCGGGCTTCGGCATAGCACAACCCCAATCAAGGAGAATCATCATGGCAAAGCTCAGCACTGAGGAGCTGCTCGACGCGTTCAAGGAGCTCACGCTCATCGAGCTCAGCGAGTTCGTCAAGGCGTTCGAGGAGACCTTCGACGTCACCGCCGCCGCCCCGGTCGCGGTCGCCGCTGCCGGCGCCCCCGCCGGTGGTGCCGGCGACGCCGCCGCCGAGGAGGAGAAGGACTCGTTCGACGTCGTCCTCGAGGCCGCCGGCGACAAGAAGATCCAGGTCATCAAGGTCGTCCGCGAGCTCACCTCGCTCGGCCTCGGCGAGGCCAAGGCCGTCGTCGACGGTGCTCCCAAGGCCGTCCTCGAGGGCGCCAACAAGGAGACCGCCGAGAAGGCCAAGGCCGCTCTGGAAGAGGCCGGCGCTTCGGTGACCCTGAAGTAATCTCGCTCACGCGAATCGAAGGCCCCCGGGTTCGTCCCGGGGGCCTTCTGCGTGCCCGCGTCATTCACGACCGTGTGGCGGCCGCCGCGCGTCCATCCCACGGGGTGTGGCCGCGCCCACACGAAATACGCCGCCTGGATCGTGTGGGCTCGCCCAACCCACGGGGTCTGGGCGGCAAGGAGAGGTGGGACGGGCGGGGCGGGGACGGAGACGACGGGAGCGAGCGGGGTGGGCTACTCCGGCGTGGTCTCGCGGATGAGGTCGGCGTCGAGGACGGCCGAACTCTGCGCGTCGACGGCCGACGTGGTGCTGCGCACGATGAGGCGGGCGTGCATGCGCACGTTCGCGACCGGTCGCTCCGGATCGGCGATATGGGCCAGCAGCATCTCGACGGCCGCGCGACCCTGCTCGCGGGGCACCTGCTGGAGCGTGGTCAGCGAGAACATCTCGGCGTACTCGTGGTCGTCGATGCCCACGACGCTCAGATCTCCCGGCACATGGATGCCCAGTCGTCGGGCGGCGATGATGGCGCCCACCGCCACCTCGTCGCACACCGCGACGATCGCCGTCGGGCGTCGCCGAGGGTCGCCCAGGAGGTCGACCGCCGACTCGTAGCCGCCGGGGAGCGACACATCGGAGCGGACATGACGGATGCGGTCGGCGATCCCGGCCCCGGCCATCGCGCTCTCGTAGCCGGAGAGCCGCTGACGGTCCACGTGCGCCCAGTGGGGGCCGATGCCCCCGCCGAGGAACGCGACGGCGGTGTGGCCGAGTCCGAGCAGATGCTCGGTCGCGCGGCGAGCGGCGTAGTCGTCGTCGATCGCGATGAGACTGGCGTCCTCGCCGCCGCCGACCACGCTCACGATCGGTCGGCCGATCTGGAGCAGCTGCTCCAGTTCGTGGTTCTGCGGCTCCAGCCCGACCGCGATCAGGCCGTCGAACCGCTTCCGGGCGAGGAAGTCGCCGAAGATCCGCTCCCGGCCGGGCGTTCCGGGTTTGGCGTCGTAGAGCGTCAGGTCCATGCCCTGCTCGAGCAGCGCCTGCTGGATGCCCTCGAGCACCTCGGCGAAGAACCACCGGTTCACGTAGGGCATGACGACGCCGACGTTCTGCGTGCGCCCGGTGGCCAGGCTCACGGCGCTCGTGGAGGGGACGTAGCCGAGCTCGTCGGCGGCCGCGCGCACCCGCTGGCGAGTGGCGTCGGAGACATACCCGCTGCCGGTCAGCGCCCGGCTGGCGGTCGCCTTCGAGACGCCCGCCCGTGCGGCGACGTCAGCGATGCCGGCCATGAACTCCCCTTTGAGTCGGAACGGGGGAACTCTATCCGATCGTCCCCGATTTGTGGAACCGGTTGCGTCACCGGTCTTCTCCACGGTAATGCGCGGATCCCCGCCGTTATCGGGTTGTGATGTGGGTGATGTTGTGAGTTCGCCGACCGTTCCCCTAGCCTGGCCTGGAAGCGGTTCCCTATCGGGGAACCCGCGTGCACCCGGAGCGTTCCGGGCACTCAATGAGGAGGAATCACATGGGGATGGCACAGCGACGTCTACTCGCACCGCTCGCCGTCATCGGCGTCGCCGGCATCGCTCTCGCAGGCTGCAGCGGCGGCCCGGGCGCCGGCAACAACGGGGACAACAGCTCGGGCGGTGCCGACGACAATGTCGTGACCGTCTACGGCACGATCGCCGACACCGAGGCCGAACTGCTCGAGCAGTCCTGGGCGGACTTCGAGGAGTCCTCGGGCATCGACATCAAGTACGAGTCGTCGAAGGAGTTCGAGGCGCAGATCGCCGTCCGCGCTCAGGGTGGCAGCGCCCCCGACATCGCGATCTTCCCGCAGCCGGGCCTGATGGCCGACATCGCGAACCTGGGCTACCTGAAGGAAGCCCCCGACGCCGTGAAGGCCAACGTCGAGTCGGGCTGGTCCGAGGACTGGGCCAACTACGCCACCGTCGACGGCACGCTCTACGGCGCGCCGCTCATGGCCAGCGTCAAGGGCTGGATCTGGTACTCGCCGTCGTTCTTCGCGGACAACGGCTATGAGGTCCCGACCGACTGGCAGGGGCTGCTCGACCTGACCGCGCAGATCCAGGCCGACACGGATGAGGCACCGTGGTGCATCGGCTTCGGCTCGGACGCCGCGACCGGCTGGCCGGGCACCGACTGGATCGAGGACCTCGTCCTGCGTCAGTCCGGCACCGAGGTCTACGACGCGTGGATCGCCAACGAGACGCCGTTCACCGACCCGGCCATCAAGTCGGCCTTCGACGAGTTCGGCAAGATCGCGCTGAACCCCGACTACGTGAACGCGGGCTTCGGCGGCACCGACACGATCGTGACGACGCCCTTCGGCGACCCGGCACAGGCTCTCGTCGACGGTGACTGCGCCCTGCACCACCAGGCCTCGTTCTACGACGGGTTCGTGAGCGACGCCGGTGGTGAGGTCGCCGAGGACGGCGACATCTGGGCCTTCCTCATGCCGCCGTTCGAGGCCGGTGGCGCCAGCGACGGCGCCGTCGTCACCGGTGGTGGCGAGATCGTCGCCGCCTTCGACGACGCGGAGTCGACCCAGAAGGTGCAGGAGTACCTCTCCAGCCCCGAGTGGGCCAACTCGCGGGTGGGTCTGGGCGGTGTCATCAGCGCCAACAAGGGTCTGGACGCCAGCAAGGCCTCCAGCAACATCCTGAAGGCGGCCATCGAGATCCTCCAGGCCGACACGACCACGTTCCGCTTCGACGCGTCCGACCTCATGCCGGGTGCGGTCGGTTCGGGCACGTTCTTCAAGGGCATGGTCGACTGGGTGAACGGGTCGGACACCGACAGCGTTCTCCAGCAGATCGAGTCCGGCTGGCCGTCCGAGTGATCTGACGCCGAGTGGGACCGTCCCGGCACCGGGGCGGTCCCACTCTCCACTCCCGCGGCGCACCCGCGCCGCCACCGAGTCCGATGTCGCACTCGAAAGGCTCCCATGACCATTCAAGAATTCTTCCGGTGGCTGTCCACCCTCAACCCGTGGCTGGAGATCGTCGTCATCGTCGGCGTGTTCCTGGCCGTGGTGGCGCTCATCCTCTTCTTCATCGAGATCGCGCCGCGTGCCGGCCGCCGGTACACGATCATCCGACTGATCGCGTGCGTGGTCGGTCCCGCACTCGTGTTCCTCGTCTTGGACTCGTGGACGGAGGCGGCGATCGCCGCGGCCGTGCTGGGTCTCGTGCTGTTCTTCCTCGACCAGCGCGCCAAGGGCGGCGCGGGGTCGATCTTCCAGCTGGTCGGATTCCTCACCCCGGCTCTCGCGCTGCTGACCGTCGGACTCGTCATCCCGACGATCCAGACGATCTTCCAGGCGTTCATGAACTCGCGCGGCACGGAGTTCATCGGCTTCGCGAACTTCGAGTGGATCTTCACGCAGCCCCAGAACGTCCGGGTCATCGTGAACACGATCCTGTGGGTGCTCATCGCCCCCGTGATCTCCACGATCGCGGGCCTGGCGTACGCGTACTTCATCGACAAGACCCGCGGGGAGAAGTACTACAAGATCCTCGTGTTCATGCCGATGGCGATCTCGTTCGTCGGCGCGTCGATCATCTGGCGCTTCATGTACACGGCCCGTCCCGAGGGGCAGAACCAGATCGGCTTCCTGAACCAGATCATCGTCTGGTTCGGCGGCGATCCGTACAACTTCCTCGCCGATGACCCGTGGAACACGTTCTGGCTGATCGTCGTGTTCATCTGGATCCAGACCGGTTTCGCGATGGTGGTCCTCTCGGCCGCGATCAAGGGCGTCCCGGGGGAGCAGTTGGAGGCGGCGGAGCTCGACGGCACCAACGCCTGGCAGCGCTTCATGAACGTGGTGGTGCCCGGCATCCGCCCCGCCCTCATCGTCGTGCTCACGACGATCTCGATCGGCTCGCTGAAGGTGTTCGACATCGTCCGCACGATGACCGCCGGCGCCAACAGCACGTCGGTGCTCGCGAACGAGATGTACACCCAGTTCCGCAGCTTCGAACAGGGACGCTCCGCGGCCTTCGCGCTGATCCTGTTCGTGCTGGTGCTGCCGATCGTCATCTACAACGCCGTGCAGCTCAAGAAGCAGAGGGAGATCCGCTGATGACCGTCGCACCCGCAGCCCTGTCGGTCGACGACCAGACGGCACGTCGCGTCAAGCGCGGCGAGAAGAAGATGTTCACGGGCACGAAGAAGCGCCTGAGCTCGCCGTGGGCGACCGCCGCGGCACTGATCATCGCCGCGGTCTGGACCGTGCCGACCTTCGGCCTCTTCCTCACCTCGTTCCGCCCTCGCGAGTTCATCAACACCACCGGCTGGTGGACGATCTTCGAGAACTGGGGCTTCACGCTCGACAACTACGCGACGGCGCTTCAGACCGGCAACAGCCAGCTGAACATGGCGGGCGCGTTCGTGAACTCCTTCGCGATCACCCTGCCCGCGACGGTCCTGCCGATCGCCATCGCCCTGCTGGCCGCCTACGCGTTCGCCTGGATGGACTTCCGCGGGAAGAACATCCTGTTCATCGGCGTGTTCGCCCTGCAGATCGTGCCGATCCAGATGGCGCTCATCCCCGTGCTGCAGTTCTTCGCGCGGGGTGAGATCCTCGGGTTCCCGGTGATCAGCGCCTTCGGCTCGGCCGGCTACGCCCAGGTCTGGATCGCCCACACGATCTTCGGCCTGCCGCTCGTGATCTACCTGCTCCACAACTTCGTCTCGGAGATCCCGGGCGAGGTCATCGAGGCGGCGCGGGTGGACGGCGCCGGTCACGGGCAGATCTTCTTCCGGATCATCCTGCCGCTGACCGCACCGGCCATCGCCTCGGTCGCGATCTTCCAGTTCCTGTGGGTCTGGAACGACCTGCTCGTGGCGCTGATCTTCGCCGACGGCAACGTGGCGCCGATCACCAAGCTGCTCGCCGAGATGACCGGCAGCCGCGGACAGGACTGGTACCTGCTGACCGCCGGCGCGTTCATCGCGCTGATCGTGCCGCTGATCGTGTTCCTGTCGCTGCAGCGGTTCTTCGTCCGAGGCCTGCTGGCCGGTTCCACGAAGGGCTGACGCCGAGCGCATCACACGGGATCGGGGCCGCACCGGGGGGAGCGGCCCCGATCTTCGTCTGCCGGTCGTCAGCCGGCGCAGCCGAGGCGCTGCTGCATCGAGGTCATCGCATCGATCTCGAACTGCTGCGCGTTCTTCATGCGCTCGGCCACGGCCAGCACCTGCGGCTCGGTACCGAGTTCGAGGATCGCCTCGGCCATGGGGATCGCGCCCTCGTGGTGACGGATCATGAGCTCGAGGAACAGGCAGTCGGCCGCAGAGCCGCTCGCCGTGCCGAGCTCGGCGAGCTCCGCGTCGCTGGCCATGCCCATCGCGACGCGCGCCTCCTCCTCGGACAGGGGCGCCGACGAGGACCCGCCGTGCGCATGGCCGGCGTCGGACTCCGACATCCACTGCATGGTCGGTGCGCCCGCCTGGGGGAGTCCCCACTGGACGAGCCAGCCGTACATGACGCCCTTCTGCTCCGACTGTCCGGTGGCGATGTCGTACGCGAGGGTGCGGAGGTCGCTGTCGTCGGTCGCGCGGTAGATCGTCATGGCCATGTCGATCGCCTGCGCGTGGTGGACCTGCATGTCGCGCGCGAAGCCCGCCTCGGCGGAGGTGTCGCCGGGGGTGACGGGGGCGATGCCGAACGTGGAGAACCGACCGATCGCGAACGCCGTCCCTGCGATCGCGAGCGCGACCAGCAGGACGGCCCACCAGGGCGGGAGGGTCCGGCCCGGCTCGGTCGCCGTCGCGTCGTCGGTCATCGGTGCCCGGGCGGTCAGGACTGCTTGCCGGGCGCGTCGAGCGCGCCGGTGCAGGCGGCGTTGGGCTCCGGGGCGCTCGTGCTCCGCCAGTAGGCGCTGAGGAACTCGCCGATGCGCTCGTCGTCGGCCGACTCGACCTGGAGCTGGGCGTTCCAGGCGCTCGCGACGATCGGGGAGGGAAGGCCGGCGTACGGGGAGAGGATGACGTAGCTCGAGGGCAGCTGCTCGCGCAGGGCCGCGACACCCGCCTCATCGATCCGCTCGGGGTCGTAGGTGATCCACACCGCGCCGTGCTCGAGGGAGTGGACCGCGTTGACGTTGGGCACCGGCTCGGAGTAGACGCCGCAGTTCAGCCACACGGCGTTGTGGTCGCCGCCGGCCGGGGGCGTCTGCGCGTACGCGACCTCGCCCTCGACGTGGGTGGCGGAGTTGGTGAAGGTCTCGACGCCCGAGATGGCGGAGCCGTCGCCGTCGCCGCGCTCCAGGGTCACCGGGCGCGGCGTGAAGATGATGGAGGCGACCACCAGGGCCACGACCGCGAGGCCGGCGGTGGACCCGACGACCCACCACAGCACCTTGCTGCGCCGACGCTTCTCGAGCTGCCGCTGGTACTCGGCGAGCTTGGCCTGCTTCTGCTGCTCGCGCTGCTGCTTGGCGGTCTGGTTCAGGTGAGCCTGCGTGGCGGGGTTTCCGCTCGCGCGCTTACCGGAGGGGGAAGTCGGGGTCATGTGCTGTGATCTCGGCTCGGGGACGTCGGACGGATCCGGCGCTGGGCACACGGACGCGTCAATCCTATGCACCGGCATGCGCCCGCAGGCTGGGAAAGCGCTAAGATCGGAGGGTCGTCGAATCGATTCGGCCCTCCTCTGTGCAGGAATTGTTCCGCTTCCATGCCGTTCCGTTCCTTCCATTCGGCCTCTCGTTCTCTCTCCGTCTTCTCCGTTCCCCCTCAAGGACCCCGTGCGCGACACCGCCTCCATCCCGCTTCCGCCCGCCGCCCGGCCCGCCGCCACCGGCGCGATCCGCACGCTCGGCTCGCATCCGGCGACGGCGCCCATCGTCCTGCACCCCGGCGACCGCATCTCGACGCCTCGGCGGGTGCTGTACGTCATCCTGCTCGGCGCGCTGACGGCGCTCGGTCCCTTCACGATCGACCTGTACCTCCCCGCGTTCCCCGTGCTGCGCGAGGACTTCCAGACCACCGACGCGGCGATCCAGCTGACCCTCACCGGCACGATGATCGGCTTCGCCCTCGGGCAGCTGATCGTCGGACCCCTGAGCGACAAGGTCGGACGCCGGCTTCCGCTCCTCGCGGTGACGGCGCTGCACGTGCTCGCCAGCGCGGCGGCCGCCTTCGCGCCGACGCTCGAGCTCCTCTCGGTCGCCCGTGTGCTCATGGGTGCCGGCGCCGCCGCGGGCGGCGTGGTCGCCGCGGCGATCGTGCGCGACCTGTTCGGCGGCCGCCGCCTGGTCGTGATGCTCTCGCGGCTGGCGCTCGTGTCGGGAGTCGCCCCCGTGCTGGCCCCGCTCGTGGGCTCGGGACTGCTGCTCGTCACGTCCTGGCGCGGCATCTTCGGCGTGCTGGCGATCTACGGGGCGGTGATGCTCGTCTCGGCGATCATCTTCATCCCCGAGACCCTGCCGCCGGCGCGGCGGCAGGAGCGGGGCACCACCACCGTGTGGCAGCGCTACCGGAGCGTGTTCGGAGACCGGGTCTTCATCGGCGTGCTGATCATCGGCGGCATGACCTTCTCGGGGCTGTTCTCCTACCTGTCGGCGTCGTCGTTCCTGTTCCAGGAGTCCTACGGCTTCGACGCGCAGCAGTACGGGCTGCTCTTCGCCGCCAACTCCCTGGGCGTCGTGCTCGGCGTGCAGGCGGCCTCGCGGCTGGCGGCGCGCTTCGGCCCGCAGTGGGTGCTGGCGTGGTCGACGGGTGTGCTCGTGGTCGCCGGCGCGTCGATCATCATCACCGATCAGCTGGGGCTGGGGCTCTGGGGCACGATCGTGCCGCTGTTCTTCTTCATGACCGCGTGCGGTTTCACCTTCCCCTGCGTGCAGGTGCTCGCCCTGGACCGGCACGGCAACGCCGCCGGCACGGCGCAGTCGATCGTGGGGGCCACCAACTTCGGCGTGGCCGGCATCATCTCGCCGCTCGTGGGCTGGATCGCGAAGGACGCCGGGATCACCGCGACGACGATGGCCTCGGTGATGGTCGGCTGTGCGGTCATCGGCCTGGCCTCGCTGTGGCTGATCGTGCGGCCCCGGACCGTGGAGCGCCTCGCTCCCTGAGTCGGGCGAGGCGGTCGGCGATCGGGTCGGACGCCGTTACGCTGGGGCGATGCGCGTCACCGATGTCGAGATCACCTGGGGCCTCCAGCGCCTCGTCGTGGGGCTCGTCCTCACGACCGCCGCCGTCGTGCTCGGCATCGCCGTCGCCCTGGAGACCGACGTCGACATCGACACCTGGTGGAACACGACGGTCGGCTCGGTGCTCCCCGGGCTCAATCAGCTGTCGTACGCGCTCGACTTCCTGGGCGGCGGGTGGTTCGCGACCTACGTCGTGCCGCTCGGGGGATGTCTCGCGCTGGTGCTGGCGCGCAGGTGGCGATCAGGGCTCTATTTCCTGGCCGCCTCGGCGCTGAGCGCGGCGTTCGTGCAGCTGCTGAAGGCGATCTTCGGCAGGGTGCGTCCGGAGGACATCCTCGTGATCTCCGACCACGGCTCGTTCCCGTCCGGCCATACCGCCAATGCGGCGACCATCGCGGTCGCGCTCGTCATCATCTTCCCGCGCGTGTGGGTCGCCCTCCTCGGCGCCGCATGGGCCGCTCTCATGGCCTTCAGTCGCACGCAGGTGCACGCGCACTGGCTGAGCGACACCCTCGGCGGGCTGCTCGCCGGCACCGGCGCGGCACTGATCGTTGCCGCCGCTTTCGCCCTGCCGTTGCTGCGGGAGCGCTCGCTAGGCTGAGCGCATGACCGCGCCCGACGCCGCTGCCGCCGCCGAACTCGCCCGACTCCAGGCCGAAGCGGAGGCCGCCGAGGCGGCGCTGAAGCTCGCCCAGGCCAAGGCGGCGCTCGCGGCCGCCCAGGCGGAGGCGGCGAAGACCGACGCGGCTCCGGCGGTGCCCGCCGCCGCCGCGGATGCCCCGGCCGACGGGGAGTCTCCGAGCGCGGCGCCCGCCTCTGCTGCGCCCGAGCCCGCCGCGGCGCCCGCCTCTGCTGCGCCCGAACCCGCCGCCTCTGACGGGCCTCTGGATGCCGACGAGGTCGCCGCCGTCGTGAAGGGCTACACGTTCGAGGGAGCGACCCTCGACCTGGGCGCGCTCGTGAACACCGAGCCGGTGCCGAGCGCGCAGGTCCGCATCCCGCTTGCGATGATGAACCGCCACGGGCTGGTGGCCGGTGCCACCGGCACGGGCAAGACCCGCACACTGCAGGGGCTCGCCGAGCAGCTCGCGGCCCAGGGGGTCCCGGTCTTCGCCGCCGACATCAAGGGCGACCTGTCCGGGGTCGCGACCCCCGGGACGCCGAGCGACAAGCTCCTGGCGCGCACGAGCGCGATCGGGCAGGACTGGGCGCCGACGGCCTCGGTCACCGAGTACTTCGCCCTCGGGGGAGTGGGCAAGGGCGTTCCCGTCCGCGCGACGGTGTCGGGCTTCGGGCCGCTGCTGCTGAGCAAGGTGCTCGGCCTGAACGCCACCCAGGAGTCGAGCCTCGGCCTGGTCTTCCACTACGCCGATGCCAACGGCCTCGCCCTGGTGGACCTCGCCGATCTGCGGGCGGTGCTCTCCTACCTGACGAGTGAGGACGGCAAGGCCGAGCTGAAGGAGCTCGGCGGTCTGTCGGCGGCGACGGCGGGCGTGATCCTGCGCGAGCTCATCACCTTCGCCGACGACGGCGCGGACGTCTTCTTCGGGGAGCCGGAGTTCGACGTCGCGGACTTCCTGCGGACGGCGGCCGACGGGCGGGGCGTCATCTCGCTGCTGGAGGTGCCCGGCGTCGCCGACAAGCCGGCGCTGTTCTCGACGTTCCTCATGTACCTCCTCGCGGAGCTGTTCGAGATCCTCCCCGAGGTCGGCGACCTCGACAAGCCGAAGCTCGTGTTCTTCTTCGACGAGGCGCACCTGCTGTTCCGCGACGCGTCCAAGGACTTCCTCGCCGCGATCACGCAGACGGTCCGGCTCATCCGGTCCAAGGGCGTGGGCGTGTTCTTCGTGACGCAGACGCCGAAGGACGTGCCGGCCGACGTGCTCGCCCAGCTGGGTTCGCGCGTGCAGCATGCGCTCCGGGCCTTCACCCCGGACGACGCCAAGGCCCTGCGCGCGACCGTCGGCACGTATCCCCAGAGCGGCTACGACCTGGAGCGGACGCTGCAGGAACTCGGCACCGGCGAGGCGATCGTGACGGTCATGAGCGAGAAGGGTGCGCCCACCCCCGTCGCCTGGACGCGGCTGCGGGCGCCGCAGGGTCTCATGTCGCCGACGCCCGATCCCGACATCGAGCGGGCCGTGCACGCCTCGCCGCTCCTCGCGAAGTACGGCACCGCCATCGACCGCGAGTCCGCGCGCGAGATCCTCACCGCCAAGATGAACGCGGCCGCCGAGCGGGATGCCGCCGAGCAGGCGGCCGTCGAGAAGGCCAAGGCCGACGCCGAGTTCGCGAAGCAGCAGGCGGCGATCGCGAAGGCCGACGCGGCCGCCGAGAAGGAGCGGCAGCGCGAGTACGACCGGCTCATCACGGCCACCGGCGGCTCGACCCGCACCCGCACGACGCGCGCGAAGGAGACGTCGCCGCTGGAACAGGTGCTCAACTCCAAGACGACGCAGACGATCCTGGACTCCGTCATCCGCGGCGTGTTCGGCACCGGACGCCGTTGACGTCCGGCGCCCGAGCGCTCCGGCGCCGGACGCAGGGTGTTCCGGCTGTGCGCAAGGGGGTAGGGGCTTTCGGCGCGGAGAGCGTAGGGTCGCGGCATGGGTGAGGATCACGCGGGCCTGTCGACTCCGTCCGGGCGTGAGGAGGTGCTGCGCGCACTGCCCCGCGCCGACGGCTCGGCTCCGCGCGCGCTCGTGCTCGGGGCCACCGGATACCTCGGCGGCAGACTCGTTCCTCGCCTGCTGGCCGCCGGCTACCGCGTCCGGGTGCTCGTGCGCCACCCCGCACGGCTCCCCGCCTTCTCGTGGGGCGACGACGTCGAGGTGGTGGCCGGTTCCGCCGGCGACGAGGCCGCCGTCGCAGCGGCGGTGCCCGACGTCGACGTGCTGTTCTACCTGATCCACTCGATGGGACAGGGAGCGGGCTTCGAGGAGAGCGACCTCGCCGCTGCGCGCACCGTCGCGACCGCGGCCGCGGCGGCCGCCGTCGGCCGGATCGTGTACCTCGGCGGCCTGCACCCCGACGGCGTCGAGCTGAGCCCCCACCTGCGTTCGCGGGTGGAGGTGGGGGAGCAGTTCCTGCGCAGCGGCGTGCCGACGCTCGTGCTCCAGGCGGGAGTGGTGATCGGATCGGGCTCGGCCTCGTTCGAGATGATCCGCCACCTGACCGAGGTGCTGCCGTACATGCCGGCGCCGCGCTGGGTGCGCAACCACATCCAGCCGATCGCCGTGCGCGATGTCATGCACTACCTGCTGGGGGCGGCGCGCGTGCCGCCGGAGGTCAACCGCACGGTCGACATCGGCGGTCCCGACGTGCTCCGCTACGGCCAGATGATGAACGGCTACGCGGTCGAGGCGGGCCTGCGACAGCGGCCGATCGCCCCGCTGCCGGTGCTGACACCGGGCCTCGCCTCGCACTGGGTGAATGTGGTGACGCCCGTGCCGCGTGCGATCGCGCGGCCGCTCATCGCCTCGCTGGTGCATGACTGCGTCATGAACGACCACGACGTCGACGGGCTGATCCCGCGGCCCGAGGGCGGGCTGACCGGCTACCGCGAGGCGGTGCGCCTGGCCCTCAGCCGGGTGGAGGCCGACGCGGTGGAGACGAGCTGGCAGGACGCCGCGGTGTCGGGAGTCCCGTCCGATCCTCTTCCCAGCGACCCGGACTGGGCGGGGCGCACCGTGTACACCGATGTGCGCACGGCGCACACCTCCGCGTCACCCGAACGCCTCTGGGCGGTGATCTCGGCGATCGGCGGGGAGAGCGGGTGGTACTCGTCGCCGGTCCTGTGGGCGATCCGCGGCTGGATGGACCGCCTCGTCGGCGGGGTCGGACTCGCCCGCGGGCGCCGCAGCCGGGGACGGGTGGCGGTCGGAGACGCGATCGACTTCTGGCGGGTCGAGAAGGTCGATCCGGGACGGCTGCTGCGCCTGCGCGCCGAAATGCGCGTCCCGGGACTCGCCTGGCTCGACCTCGCCTGCGACCCGGCGGAGCCGGGCGAGGACGGCCAGGGCGGCGGTGCGGGCCAGGGCGGCGGTGCGGGCCAGGGCGGCGGGCCAGGCCAGGCCGGCGGGGCCGTCTACCGGCAGCGGGCGGTGTTCTTCCCGCGGGGGCTCGCCGGCCGGCTGTACTGGCTCGCGGTCCTGCCGTTCCACGGCTTCATCTTCCGGGGGATGGCGAACCGCATGACCGCCGCGGCCGAGGCCGCGCCGACGGCGCAGCCGGACGCGGCGGCGCCCGCTCCCTAGACTCGGAGCGTGCCTCAGATCCGTCCCTTCCGCCCCGGCGACGAGCCCGCCCTGTCCGAGATCTGCCTGCGGACCGCCGACGCCGGCGCCGACGGAACGGGCATCTTCGCGGACGACGACCTGTGGGGCGAGGTCTTCGTCCTGCCCTACGTCGCCCGCCATCCCGACCTCGCATTCGTCGTGGAGAACGACGCGGGAACGCCGGTCGGCTACGTCGTCGGCACGCCCGACACCCGCGCCTTCGAGGACTGGTTCGCGACGCAGTGGTGGCCTCGGTTCGCCGCCCGCTGGCCGCTGCCCGAGACCGAGGTCACGCGCCAGGACGGCACGCTGATCTACGCCTACGGTCGTCGTGCCGGCGCCGAGCCCTACGGCGACGAGCATCCCGCGCACCTCCACATCGATCTGCTGCCGGAGATCCAGGGTCAGGGGTGGGGTCGCCGGCTCATCGAGGCGCTGACAGACGCGCTGCGCGAACGCGGCGTGCCGAGCCTGCACCTGGTGGCCTCGGCCGCCAACACCGGAGCGCTCGCCTTCTACACCCGCCTCGGCTTCACGCCGCTGCCGTCCCACCCCGGGGTGCAGGCGTTCGCGATGACGCTCTGACCGGGTTCAGCCGGCGAGAGGGCCGCGGGCCAGTCGCCCGCCCTCCAAGCGCACCGTGCGGTCCACCAGTCCCGCGGGCACCGTCACGTGCGAGATGAGCACGACGGCCTGGTCCGTGCCGACCGCCGACAGCAGGTCGGTGAGCAGAGCATCCGACGCCGCGGGGTCGACGCCGGCGGTCGGCTCGTCGAGCACGAGGACGTCGAAGCCGCGGAGCAGCGCCCGCGCCAGGGAGATCCGCTGCGCCTGGCCGCCGGAGACGAGGGCGCCGCGCTCGCCGACGCGAGCCCCGAGACCGCCGCGCTCCCGCAGCCACGGGCCGAGCCCCACGCGCTCCAGCACCTCGATGAGTTCGTCGTCGCCTGCGGTGTCGCGGGCGAACAGGAGGTTCTGACGGATGTCCTCGTCGAAGAGCATCGGGCTCTGCTCGCACAGACCGACGGTGAGTCGCAGGTCGTCGGGAGCGATGTCCCGCACGTCGGCGTCGCCGATCGTGAACGTGCCGCCGTAGTCGAGGAAGCGCACCAGGACGTGGGCGAGGGTGGTCTTCCCCGCTCCGCTCGATCCGACCACCAGCAGTCGCTCCCCGGGGGCGACGTGCAGGTCGATCCCGCGCAGCGAGGGCTCCGGGGCTCCCGGCCAGCGAGCCTCCACTCCTCGCAGCGCGATCCCGGTGCCGAGGTCGGGGGCGTCGCCGGTGGCCGGCGTCTCGGTCGGGAGTTCGGCGGGGACGGCGGCCGGGAGTGCGGTCGCGATCCGGGTGGCCGCCGCGCGGACCTGCCGCCACGACGCGGCGGCGAGGGGGACGGCGGCGAACACCTCGAAGACCGCCATCGGCACGAGGACGGCGACCGCGAACGACGGCCCGAGGAGGGCGCCCTCCGCCACGGCGGGCGCGGCGACGGCGACGGCCAGGAGCGACGCCGCCCCGGCCAGGAGCGAGACGACCGCCGCCGTGCCGGCCTGCGCGGCGGCGCGGCGGACGACCGCTCGACGCAAGCGCGCGTCGGCTGCCTCGATGCGCGCGCGGCTGGATGCCTCTGCGCCGTAGGCGACGAGGACGTCGAGGCTGCCGAGGTGGTCGAGCACGGCGTCGGCGAGCTCGCCGCGCAGCGGGGCGATCGTGCGCTCGGCCCGCGATCCGCTCGCCCATCCCCACGCGACCGCGGCGACGGCGGCGACGGCGAGGCAGGCCAGGAGCACGAGGGCGGCGGGCCACCAGATGACAGCGATGAGGATGACGGCGCCGAGGGCCACCGCCGTCGACGACACGAGCGGCAGCACGACCCGCAGGGGAAGGTTCTGCAGTTCGTCCACGTCGTCGACGAGGGCGCCGAGGACCGATCCGCGACCGGTCCGCCCGAGGCCGTCGGGGGACAGCGGCACGATCCGGCGGACGAGGTCGGTGCGCGTCGTCGCCAGCTGCCGCAGAGCCGCGTCGTGGCCGGCCAGTCGTTCGGTGTAGCGGAAGACGGCGCGGGTGAGCGCGAACAGGCGCACGCCGACGACAGCCGCCGAGACGTACATGAGGAGGGGCTGCTCGCTGGCCCGCACGATCAGCCAGGAGCTGACGGCGAGCAGCGCGACGGCCGAGGCCTCCGACGCGAAGCCCGATGCCGCCCCGGGCCAGAAGCGGCGGGCGGGCGGCATCGCACCGCGGAGGATGTCGGCGGCGGTCGTCATGTCGTGACCTCCGCGGAGGCGGTGGCCGGTGCCAGCGTGACGATCCGGTCGGCGATCGCTCGTGCGGTCGTGCGGTGCGAGACGAGGAGCACGGTCGCGCCGGCATCGGCAAGATGTCGGACGGAGCGCCAGAGCGCCGCCTCGGTCTCGGCGTCGAGGGCGGCGCTGGGCTCGTCGAGGGCGACGACGGGGGCGATCCCCCGCAGGTGCCGGTGGAACGCCCGCGCGACCGCGACGCGCTGCGCCTGTCCGCCGGAGAGCCCGCCGCCCTGCACGCCGAGGACGAGGCCGGCGGGGATGCCGTCGGCGCCGGCGAGGTCGAGCGCGCGTGCGACCAGCTCCGGCGCGTGATCGCCGGCGGGATCACCCAGCGTCACGTTGTCGGCGACCGTGCCGGCGATGAGGCCGGGCTGCTGGCCGGCCCACGCGAGCCACGCGGACGGGTGCAGCCGCGCGGCATCCGTGCCGTCCAGCGTGATCTCGCCGGTGAAGGGCGCCGCGCCGCGCAACGCCGCCAGCACGCTCGACTTGCCCGCGCCGCTCGGTCCCTCCAGAAGCGTGACCGTGCCCGGGGCGGCGGTGAAGGACACCGGCGGCAGACCGCGCACCGACAGATCGCGAACCGACAGCACACCC
>Ga0307406_10000686_pt1 | contig 19193 bp, 15 predicted proteins | sample 322Cmetagenome_3_FD_203706 | JGI IMG/M metagenome (GOLD analysis project Ga0307406, IMG submission 203706) | Maize rhizosphere microbial communities from greenhouse at UC Davis, California, United States - 322HYB-C-2 | ecosystem: Host-associated > Plants > Roots > Rhizosphere > Soil | place...
CGAGCGGCAGGTGATGGACATTCTGCATCGTCGCGGTGAAGCCACGGTGGCCGAGATCATGGCCGATCTACCGGACCCGCCCACGTACTCCGCCGTGCGATCGGTGCTGCGAATCCTCGGCGAGAAGCGGCTGATCCGGTACCGGGAGGACGGGCCGCGCTACGTCTACTATCCGGCGCAGACCACGGAGACGGTGCGTGAGAAGGCCCTCGCCCACGTGGTCAGCACCTACTTCGCCGGCTCACCCGAGCAGGCCGTCACCGCGCTGCTCCGCATGTCGGACGTCGACCTGAGCGACGCCGAGGTGGCGCGCCTCCGCGACACGATCCGCCGCGCCCGCGAGCGCGAGAGGTAGGCCAGATGCTCCCCACCGCCCTGCTCTTGCTCCTCGCCAAGGCGACGATCGTCCTCGTCGCGGCACTCGGCATCGCGCGCGCCCTGCGGCGCGCCGCGGCCGGTGCGCGTCACCTCGTGTGGCTTGCCACGCTGGCCGCGCTGCTGCTCGTGCCCGCGCTGGCCATGTGGGCCCCCCTCCGCATCACCGTCCTGCCGCCGCTGCCCGAGCAGCCAGCGCCGCAGCCGACCACGGCAACGCCGACAGTCCAGTACGCACCCGCCCCGGCGCCGCCGACAGCCGTTGCTGCCGAGCGCCGAGCGCCGAGAGCCGAGCGGCGTAGTGCTCCGAGCCCCGAGCGCCGCCGTCAGCCGAGACCCGAGAGCCGAGAGCCGAGGACCGTCGTGTGGGCGCTGGCGCTCTGGGCGGCAGTGGCCCTCGCCATTGGCGCCTCGCTCGCGAACGCCTGGCTCGCGGTGCGACGCATCTTGCGCCGCGCGCAGCCCCTCGGCACCCGCGACTGGCTCGACCCGCTCTGGGAGGTTTCCGACCGACTCGGCCTCGACGAGCCGCCCCGGCTGCTGCGCAGCGCGGAGGCGAAGATGCCCTTCGCGTGCGGCATCGCGCACCCGACGGTCGTGCTCCCCGCGGAGAGCGACGCCTGGACGCTCGACCGCCGCCGCGCGGTGCTGCTCCACGAGCTCGCGCACGTCCGCCGGCGCGACCTCGCCGGCCACACGCTCGCCCGCCTCGTGTGCGCCGCCTACTGGTTCCACCCGCTCGTCTGGACCGCGGCGAAGCGGCTCCGGGCCGAGAGCGAGCGCGCGTGCGACGACCTGGCGCTCGCCTGCGGCGCGCGGGCGGCGGACTACGCCGAGCACCTGCTCGACATCGTCGCGTCCGTGCGCCGAGATCCGACGCCGCTCGTGGCCCTCGCGATGGCGCGCCGCACCGAGTTCGAGGGGCGCATGCTCGACATCCTCGACCCAGAGCGTCGGCGCACCACGCCCAGCCGCGCGGAGGCCGCCTCGCTCGTCGGCGCGCTCGCGCTCATCGCCGTCGTAGTGGGCGCCGCGACGCCCGCGCCGGCGGCTCCCGCGCGCGCGGCCTCCTCGGCTTCCGCCGCACCCTCCCCGTTGGCGGCATCCGACGCCGGCATCGCGCCGCGCGAGGTCGCGACGTCGGCAACGCCGGCGAGTCGTGACACGCCCGATTCGCATCCGGCTGGAGTGGGGGCGCGACAGCGGGAGGTGCGCGAGCAGATCGCGCACCAACAGCAGGTCTCCGAGCCGGCGGCCCCGGGCCGGGCCGCGGGCGACGTGCTGACCGCGCAGGCGGACACCGACCCGGACGACACCGCCGCGCTCCTCGCCGATTCCGAGCGGGAGCGCGCGTCCGCGCGCGTGCAGAACACGGACGAGCGCCCGCAGTTGCTCGCGAAGGTCCTGCGCTCCGACACGAGCGCGGCACTCAGGAGAATCGCGGCGTGGGGGCTGGCCGAGTACGCGGAGCGCCCGGTGGCCGCCACGGCCCTGGCCGAGGCGCTGCGGAAAGACAGGAGTGCGTCCGTGCGCGAGATGGCGGCGTGGGCGTTGGCCGAGGGCCACGGCGAGGCCGCCGCGCACGACGCGCTCGGCGCGGCGCTGCGCACCGACGCCGACGCGAAGGTGCGCGCCACGGCCGCGTGGGCGCTGGGGAACGCGGGCGACCGGTCGTCGCTGGACGCGCTCATTGCCGCGCTGGGTGACCCGAGCGCCGAGGTTCGCACCAGCGCGGTCTGGGCTCTGGGCAGCGTGGAGCCGCGGCAAGCGCCGCGCGCCCTCGTCGCCATGCTCCGCGACAAGGATCCGCAGTTGCGCGAGCTGACCGCGTGGGCGCTGTACAGCATCGAGGACCCCGAGACGATCCCGGCGCTGCAGGCCGCGCTGCAAGCCGAGCGCGACACGGACTTGCAGGTGGCGTACATCCGCGCCCTCGCGACGCTCGGCGAGAAGTCGGTGGACGCCCTGCGCGGCCTGCTCGAGTCGCCCGATCCCAGGGTCAAGGCCGTCGCCGTGCGCGCCCTCGCCGGTGGCGACGCGACCGGCCCCTGGCCCTGGCCGTGGCCGGACCCGCGCCCGTCGCCCTGACTCCCTGAACCACGCAGGGTGCCCGCGGCGATCGCCCCGGGCACCGTCGCTCCACGTCGTTTAGTGCTGATTTTTCAACCAACCTACGCGGCGCCCCGCGCCCACTGGAGGCACGATGAATCGCACGCTCGGGCTGCTCACCACGGCAGCCGCCGTCACCCTGTCGAGCTTCCTCTCACCGCACTCGGACCGGGCCGCGAGCCCCACCTCGGGTGTGGCACTGCTCGACGTCCGCGCCCTCCTCGAGGCGGCACGCGGGGCACCGCCCATCATCTGCGCGCTCGCCGCGCGCTCGCTGCGGGGCTACGGGTGGGGCGACCACGGTCACGGCGCCCCCGTCACACCACTCGGCAACGTGCTCGCCGACACCGACGGGGACCTCGAGCTCCTCCCGGCCGCCGACGTCGAGCGATTGCTGGAGGCGCTCGCGTTGGAGGACCCGTGCGTGCGCGAGCTGTCGGTGCGCATCCTGGGGCAGCAGCGCGACGAGGCGGTCGCCGGCCCGCTCGTCGCGCGACTCGGCGCGGGCGATGCGTCACTGCGCGCCGTCGCGGCGTTCGGCCTCGGGCTCGCACGACCCGTGCGCGCGGTCGAGCCGCTCGTGCGCACACTGCGAGACGCGTCGGCGGACGCCCGCGCCAACGCGGCGTGGGCGCTCGGCAGCATCGGCGACGGGCGGGCGCTGGCGCCCGTGCTCACGCTGTTTCGGGACGACCAAGCCGTGGTGCGCGAGGCGGCGGTGGTCGCCGCCGGGCGCTTCGAGTCGACGAGCACGGTCGCCCTGCTCATGCGGGTGCTCCGGCAGGACGACGCGCCCGCCGTCCGGCGCGCCGCAGCGTGGGCCCTCGGCCAGCTCGAGTCCCGCGACGCTACCCCCGCGCTGGCGGAGGCGCTGAGCCGCGACGCCGAGGCGCGGGTGCGAGAGATGGCCGCGTGGGCGCTCGGCGAGACGGAGAGCCGCGGCGCCTCCGCCGCCCTCGTCACCGCGCTGCGTCGGGACGCCGACGAGGCGGTGCGCGAGACGGCGGCATGGGCGTTAGGCAACACGGAGGATCGCGCGGCCGCCGAGGCGTTGGGTGCGGCCGCTGCGGGGGACCAGAGCGACGACGTGCGCGGCACCGCCGCCTGGGCGCTCGGACAGCTCGAGGGCCACACCGCGCCGGCCGGTCTCCTGCGCGCGCTGCGCGACGAGAGCAAGGACGTGCGCCTCAAGGCGGCGTGGGCGCTCGGCGAGATCGGCGACGCCGCCGCGCAGCCGGCGCTGCGCGAGGCGCTCGGGCGGGAGACGGAGGCGCGCACGCGCCTCGCACTCGTGCGGGCCCTGATGAAGTCGGGCGAGCGGTCGGAGCGCACGCTCACCGAGCTGCTCTCGTCGCGCGACCCGCTGGTTCGCGATGGGGGGGGGGGGGGGGGGGCGGGCAACGACGCATTCGCGCGGGGGCGGGGGCGGGAGCCGCGCCCACGCCCCTTCCCGTGAGCGCCGTCGGCGCCGTCCACTTCACTTCACTGCTTCACCGGCGGGCGCGCCTTGTCGCTGCGGCCGCCGGAGCGTATGCTCGCGGAGCCCTTCAGCCGCGGAGCTGCGCCCGTGCGCCGTTTGCTGATCACGCTCTCCTTGCTCGCGCCCGCCGCGTCGACAGCGCAGGCGACGCGGACCGCTCCGCGTGCGGCCCCGCCGAGGGCCACCGCCCTGGCGATAACGGGCGTGACCGTGATCGACGTCGCCGGCGGACGGCGCGTTCCCGGACAGACGGTCGTACTCGCGGGCACCCGCATCAGCGTGGTGGGTCCGAGCGACCGCACCTGGGTGCCGAACGACGCACGTGTCGTGGACGGCCGAGGGAAGTACCTGATCCCCGGCCTCGTCGACACGCACGTGCATCTGCGGTGGGGCACCGGTGGGACACCGGACACGCTGTCGCTCCTCCGCTAGCTGCTCGCGGGGGGTGTCACCTCAGTTCGAGAGGCGAGCGCGTCCGGGGGTGAGCGGGAGCTCGTCGCGCTGCGGGAGCGCGTCGAGCGCGGCGAGGTTATCGCCCCCCGCCTCTACGTTTCGGGCACGGCGAGCCTCCGGAACGTCGAGCGTTACGGAGCCACCGACCTGCGCGACCTCGTGCGGCGGCTGGCGAGTCTCGGGGTCGACGGGATCAAGGTCCTGTGGCTCACGCGCGACGAGACGCTGGCGGCCATCGACGAGGCGCGCCGGGTCGGGCTCGCCGCCTATGGCCACACGCACGTGGGGGGCTCGGTCCAGCGCTCGGACTTGCCGTTCGGCTTCACGAGCTACGCGATGGACGCGGTCCGCGGCGGATTGAGCGGCATGATGCACGTGACGTCCGCCACGCCCACGCCCGGCTGGGTGCAGGAGCCGCCCCCGGCGGCGGCGACTCCCGAGCTGCGGGCCGCCCACGTCGACGCGTGATGGAGCCGCGTGCTCGAGGGGTGGGTGAGCTTGCCCCGAGCGGCCGAGCGAGCACTGCTCGACTCGATGGTCGCGCGCGGGGTGTGGCTCGAGCCCACGCTCGCGATCGAGGACATCTACGCCCACCCCGAGCGCTACCGCGCGCACGCGGGCGAGGCGCAGCTCGGGACGAGCGTCGCCGAGTGGTGGTCGTTAGGTGCCGGCACCGCGGCGCAGCGGCGCCGCCAAGCGGTGACGGCGCGCCTGCGGGAGGTGGTGCGCCACTTCCACGCTGCCGGCGGGGTGGTGCTCGCCGGCACGGACCTCGCCCCGCTCCCCGGCTTCGGGCTGACCGACGAGCTCGCGCTGCTCGTGGAGGCGGGGCTCTCTCCTGCGGCGGCGCTCCGGGCCGCGACGCTCGACCCGGCGCGCGTCTTCGGCTGATCGAGCCGACTGGGTACGGTGGAACGCGGCAAGCTGGCCGACCTCGTGCTCCTCGACGCCGACCCGCTGGCGGACGTCCGGAACGTGGCCAAGATCCGTGCGGTCGTGTCCAACGGGCAGCTCCTGGATCGCGTGGCGCTCGACCGCCTGCTGACCGCGGGAGGGGGGACGGCGAGCGGCCGGCTCGACGGGCGGCGGTAGCGGCCCGGGAGCACGCCGCCGGCGCTCGTGGACGCCGAACCGCTCGTCAGGCAGCACGCCGCGCGCCCGCTACTCGCCACGCGATCTCGCAGCCCGCCACTTCCCGCCGGCGGCAGGCGGTGGCATGCTAGACCGCGCGCCGTGCACGCTAGGCCCGTTACGGCTGGCCCGTTGTCGGATCATCCCGTCCTCCGCCCGCGTTCCCGCCAGAGGTTCGATGGAGGTCTTCGAGGTCGTCATCGCCCTTCTCCTCGTCGGTGCCGGGCTCGCGGCACTGGCTCGACGGCTCCGTACCCCCTACCCAGCCCTGGTAGCGCTCGCCGGCGCCGCACTCGCGCTCGTGCCGGGCACGCCCGCCCTCGCGCTCGACCCCGAGCTGGCGCTCGCCCTCTTTGTCGCGCCCGTACTGCTCGACGCGGCGTTCGACGCCTCGCCGCGCGATCTGCGCGCGAACTGGCGCCCGGTCGCGAGCCTCGCATTCGGCGCGGTGGCGCTCACGGTCGCCGCGGTTGCACTCGTCGCCCGCGCGCTCGTCCCCGAGCTACCATGGGCGGCGGCCGTCGCCCTCGGCGCCATCGTCGCGCCCCCCGACGCGGCGGCCGCCACCGCCGTGCTGCGCCAACTGCGCCCGCCACACCGCCTGCTCGTCATCCTCGAGGGGGAGAGCCTCTTCAACGACGCGAGCGCGCTGCTCGTCTACCGCCTCGCCGTGGCTGCCGTGGGCGGCGCGACGCTGGGGTGGAGCGTGCTCCCGATGCTCCTCGTCGTCACCGCGGGGAGCATCGCCCTCGGCCTCGCGCTCTCGCGCGTCACGCTCGTCGTAAGCGCGCGGATCGAGGACGTGGCCACCTCCGTGATCGTCCAATTCACCACCGTGTTCGGGGTGTGGCTTCTCGCCGAGCGGCTCCACCTCTCCGGGATCCTCACGATGGTCGTCTACGCGATGGCGGTCGCCCGCGTCGCGCCGGACGTGATGCCGGCGCGGCTCCGCATCCCGTCGTACGCGGTGTGGGAGGTTGCGGTGTTCGTGCTGAACGTCCTGGCCTTCATCCTCGTTGGCCTGCAGCTCAAGCAGATCCTGGCGCGGCTGGACCGTCCGACGCTGATCGAGTACGCGGTGGTGGCCGCCGTGGTCACGGCGGCGACGATCCTGACGCGCATAGCGTGGGTGACCGGCGCAGCGGCGCTCAGCCGCTGGTGGTGCGGCCACCGCGTGGACGCCGCGCCGAGCCCGGCCCAGGCCGTCGCGCTGCCGCCGAAGGCGGCCGCCGTCGTCGCGTGGTGCGGGATGCGCGGTACAGTGACGCTCGCCGCGGCGCTCGCGCTCCCCACCGGTCGCGACGGCGCCACCCCCTTCCCGTACCGCGACCTGATCCTCTTCACGGCGTTCGCCGTCGTCCTCGGCACGCTGGTGCTGCAGGGGATGACGCTCCGGCCGCTGCTGACGCGATTACGCCTTGCCGACGACGGTGAGGTGGACGGCGAGGTCCGACTCGCGCGCGTCGAGACGCTGCGGGCCGCGACCGCGGTGTTTGCCGACGCGCCGGACGCGGAGACGGCCGCGCTGCTGCGGCGGCGGTACGAGCTGCGCCTCCGCCACGCCGAGGCGGAGCTGAACGGCGGAACCGACGGCGGCGCGGGGGTGCCGGGCGAGCTGTCGGCGGACGCGGACACGCTGCGCGCCGCGATGGCGGCGGAGCGGCGGCGGCTCTCGGCTCTCCGCGCGGATGGCACGATCGGCGACGACGCGTTCCACCGCGTCGAGGAGGAGCTCGACTGGGCGGAGCTCAACGCGGAGAGCCTGCTGCGCACGGAGCAGGGCGGCGGGTAGCGGGCGCGCGGCACACCCGCCCAACCCTCCCGGCGGGCCCGGCCGGCGGTGGCCGGCGGACGACACCTGCGTGGTCCATTTCCATCCCGCTGCGATGACCGTGTGCTCCTCACCTCTCGGCGAGGGCACGATCGCCGGCGTCCGGCTGTTCAACTCCTTGCGCAGATCGCACGCCGCCGCCGGCGCGATCGGCCGGGCGCTCGCTGACGGACCGCTCGCGCGAACCCCCGACCCCCGCCGCGCCAACCCCTACGGGAGCACACAATGGCAACGAACGCACCAGACTCCGCCGCGCCCGACACGATCGTCTTCGTTCACGGCCTCTGGCTGACCGCGCTGAGCTGGGAGCGCTGGGCGGAGCGCTACAGCGCCCGCGGCTTCCGCGTGATCGCCCGCAGCTGGCCCGGCATGGAGGGCGACATCGACGAGCTGCGCCGCGACCCGTCGGCGATCGCCGGGCTCGGCGTGACCGAGATCGTCGACCACTACGACGCGATCATCCGCGGGCTCGGCCGGCCGCCGATCATCATCGGGCACTCGTTCGGCGGGCTCATCACGCAGATCCTCCTCGACCGCGGCCTGGGGGCGGCCGCCGTGGCCATCTCTCCCGCGCCGGTGAAGGGGATCATCCTCTTGCCCTTCTCCACCCTCAAGGTCGTGTACCCGGCGCTCAAGAACCCGTTCGACACGCACCGCGCGGTGCCGCTGACGCTCGAGCAGTTCCACTACGGCTTCACGAACCACCTCACCGAGGAAGAGTCGGCGCCGATCTACGCGCGCTACGCCGTCCCCGGCCCGAACCACGTGCTGTTCCAGGCGAGCTTCGCGAACTTCAACCCGCACGCGGCGACCATGGTCGACCTCCACAAGGACGACCGCGCGCCGCTGCTCCTGATCGGCAACGGACGGGATCACACCGTGCCGGCCTCGGTCGTGAAGGCGAACTACAACCTCTACCGCAAGTCGACGGCGGTCACCGAGTACAAGGAGTACCCGGAGCGCACGCACTGGACGTTGGGCCAGGACGGGTGGGAGGCCGTCGCCGACTACGCGCTCGACTGGGCCGTCACGAACGCCACCGCCGACGCGCGGCGGCGCGCGCAGGCCGGCGCACCGGCGGTGCGTGGGCGCTCACTCGGGGAGAGCCGGCCGGAGGGCGAGCGGCTCACGCGCTGAGGCGAGTTTCGCCGCGAGCCCTTCGCCGCCGCGGCATCTCGCGAGCTCCTGAGGACGGGCACAACGGCGCGACTCACTGGAGCGCCCCGAAGCGCAGCGTGGCGCGGCCGCCGGCGGCCGCGCCACGCTGCGCTTCGGGGCAAGTCCGCGGCGACGCCGCGCTACTCGCGGCGCAGCGCCCCGGCCGGGCTCACTCGGGATGCGCGCCAGGCAGGCACGTAGCCGGCCCCGAGCGCGACCGCGCCGAGCACTACTGCGGCGGTCACGACCACTGCCGGGTCGCTTCCCTCCAGCCCATAGAGCAGCGACTGCACCGCGCGCCCGAGCCCCAAGGCCGCTGCCACGCCGATCGCGCCGCCCACGAGCACCATGCGCCCGACCTGTCGGAGCACCATACCGCGAATCCGCCGCCCGTCGGCGCCGAGGGCCATGCGGACGCCGATCTCGCGCGTGCGCTGCGCCACCGTGTACGCCAGCACACCATAGAGTCCCACCGCCGCCAGCAGCGTGGCGAGCGCCGCGAACGCCGCGGCGAGCGTGCCGGTCATCCGATCCAGGTATACGTTCTCGCGCGCCTGCTGCGACAGCGGCTTGAGCAACACGACGGGTAGATTGCGGTCGAGCCGGCCAACGGCCGGCGGGATGCTGCGGAGCGCCCGCTCCGGCGCGATCGACGCCCTCGCGTAAAATGCCGCCGCGCCGATGGTGCTGTCCTGCCGCCACGGCATGACGAGGAGCGGTGGCATCTCCCCCTTCACGCTGCTGTAAGCGGCGTCGCGCGCGAGCCCGACGATCTCCATGTCCAGCGTCTCGCCCGGCGCCTCGCCGTCCAGGGCCATGTGCTTGCCCACGGCATCGCGCCCGAGCCCGAACTTCTTCGCGAACGCTTCGGTCACGACGGCCACCTTGGGCGACCCGAGGCGGTCCGCCGCAGTGAACTCGCGACCGGCGAGGAGCGGGATGCCCAGAGCACGGAAGTAGCCGGGGCCGACCCTGATGGTGCGCGTGTTGGCATCGGTGTCGGGCCCGCGCGCGAACCCCTCGACGCGCACGTTCCAGCCGTTGGTGGAGCCCGTGAGCAGCGGGACGCTCGCTGCGGAGACGGCCGTGAATTCGGGCAGCGCGCCGACCTCCTCCTCGATGCGCTCAAACAGGGCGCGGGCGCGCGCGTGGTCATACCCGTTCAGCTCCGGCAGCAGGCCGAAGCTGACGACGCGATCGACATCCATGCCGAGCTCCACGCGGCTGACGTTGCGCAGGCTCTTCACGAAGAGCCCCGCCGAGGCGAGCAGCGCCATCGAGAGGGCGATCTGCGCCGTCACGAGCGTGGTGCGGAAGCGCGCCGCCGTGCGGTGCCCTCCCGAGATCTGCCCCGCGCCCGACCGGATGGAGGTGATGAGGTCGGCCCGGGTGCTCTGAAGCGCCGGGAACAGCCCGAAGAGCAGCCCGGTACCGAGCGAGACAGCGCCCGCGAACAGGAGCACCGACGGGCGAATCTCGAGCGCCAGCGCGGGCCCGAGCCCCAGCGACGCGGGCGGGATGAACGACGCGATGAGCTCGAGCGTTCCGTAGGCAACGAGGAGGCTCGCGGCACCCCCGAGCACGGCCAATAGGCAGGACTCGGTCAGGAGCTGCACCACGAGCCGCCGCCGACCGGCCCCGAGCGACATGCGGACCGCCATCTCGGTGGCGCGGTTCGCGCCTCGCGCCAGGAGGAGGTTCGCGATGTTCGCGCAGGCGATCAGCACGACGAGGCCGGTGATTCCGAAGAGGAAGGTCAGCGGCGTGCGCGTCGTGCCGCGGAGCCTGCTCTGGCCGTGCCGCCCGTCGACGATCCCCAGCTCGCGTGCCTTGAAGCGCGCCATCGTCTGCGCGCTCAAGCCCGGGTGGAGCGGCGCCTCGACGTCGGCGAGAACGGCGCGGTAGATGGGATTCATCCCCGCGCGGGCCTGCTCGATGGTCACGCCCGGCTTGAGGCGCGCGAACAAGTAGGTCCAGTACCGGCGCCGGTCGCCGATCTCGGTGCGCGGGCCGAAGAACGGGTTCACGTCGGCGGCCATCGTGATCGGCACGAACACCCGCGGTCGCATGCCCAGCGTGGTGCCGTCGAAGCCGCGCGGCGCCACGCCCACGATCGTCAGCGACTTCCCATTGACGACGATCTGGCGTCCGACGACGCTCGGGTCGGCCCCGAGCTGCGCGGTCCAGAAGGAGTGGCTCAGCACGGCCACGAAGTGCCCCCCGATCACCTGGTCGTCGGCGGGACTGAGCAGCCGCCCGAGCGCCGGCTTGAGGCCGAGCACGGGGAAGTACGACCCCGACACGAACACCCCGTCGCCGTCGAGGGCCTGGCCGCTGTATGCGATGTTGGCGAGGAAGAGCTGGTGCGCGGCGATGCCGGTGAACACGGTCTGCGCGCGCTCCAGGTCCCGAAACATCGGGTAGCTGAACACCTCGTCGCAGCCCCCGGCCTGGCTGCACTGGTCGTTGCCCGGGTTCGGCTCGGACGCGCGGAAGTTGACCAGCCTCCCCGGCTCGTGGACGGGGAGCGGGCGGAGGAGCAGCTCCTCGAACAGCGAGTACGCGGCGCCGTTCGCCCCGACGCCGAGCGCGATGCACGTCACCGCCGTGACCACGAAGCCCGGCGCGCGCCGCAATCCGCGCACGGTGACGCGCAGGTCGCGCCACACGTCGTCCACCCACTCCCGCATCCGCATGCGCTCCTCCCGGCGCGCGGCCGAGGCATGCAGGCGCGACCGCGCCTCGTCGACCGGGCCGAAGCGCCGCTCGGCCTCGGCGCGCGCGGCCTCGGCGGACATCCCCTCGCGCATCAACTGGTCAGTCCGGAGCTGCAGGTGGAGCCGAATCTCCTCGTCGGCCTCGGCGCGCGCGTAGTCGGGCCGGCGCACCGCCAGCCGGAAGAGGCGCCGGATGCCGGGCCGGATCTCTGAGTGTGGCATGGGCGCTCCGTCAGACCGGGCCGGGCGCCGCGGTCAGGATGTCGGTGACCGTCGCGGCGTAGCGCACCCACTGCGCCGTCCCGGCGGCGAGATAGGCCCGGCCGGCGGCGGTCAGGCGGTAGTAGCGGGCGCGCTGATTGTTCTCGGTCACTCCCCACTCGGCCGACGCCAGCCCGCGCTCCTCCAGCCGGTGGAGCGCCTGGTAGAGCGCGCTGTCCTGCACGCCGAGGGCGCCGCTGGAGCGGCCCTCCAGCCAGGCTGTGATCTCGAAGCCGTGCATCGGCGTCCACGAGAGCGCCTTGAGCACGAGGACGTCGAGCGTTCCCTTCACCAACGGCAGGGGGTCCGCCATGTGGCCTCCCAGAGTATGCCTACAGAGTCTGAGGGCCTTACGGGGCCACGCCCGGCGAGTTTCAGGGTCCGTGACTGGCAGTCGCGGCGAGGGCCGTCGACGCGCCGGCCCCGGCCGGCGCTTCACCTCGCCGAGGGAGCGGGACGTTGAGGATCGTGGGGGGAAAGTTCGCGGGGCGCGACCTCACGTCGCCGAACGATTTCCGCGTGCGGCCCACCGCGGAGCACGTGCGCGCGGCGTGGCTGGACATGCTGCGCGCCGACGTGCCGAACGCTCGCGTGCTCGACCTCTTCGCGGGAACCGGCGCGCTCGGGCTGGAGGCGATCTCGCGGGGTGCCCGGAGCGCGGACTTCGTCGAGTTCCGGCCGGCCAGCCTCCACGCGCTCCGCGCCAACATCGCCGCGCTGCGGCTGCGCGACCGCACGCGGGTCTTCAAGCGCGACGCGCTCCCGTTCGCGGCGGGCCTCGCGCCCGACAGTTACGACATCGCCTTCGCCGACCCGCCCTACGGCTCGGGGATGCTGGACCGCGTCATCGAGAGCTGGCGCGACCGCCGCTTCGCGCGGATCCTGGCCGTGGAGCACGCGCGCACGCACGAGCTTCCGCGCGGATCGCATCGCCAGGTCTTCGAGGAGACGGCGGTCACGATCTACCGCGACTGACCGCCGTACGGGCGCGGCGTCACGACATCCAGTTGGTGCCCGCTTCCCGATTCCACTTGGTGGTCGTCTTCTTGGTGCGGGTCCAGAACTCGATGGACCCGCGGCCCGTGATGTCCCCCACGCCGTACGCCGACTCGCCCCACCCGCCGAAACCGAACGGCTCCCGCGGCACCGGCACGCCGACGTTCACCCCCACCATTCCGGCGGTCGCGCGCTCGGCGACGTAGCGTGCCGTCGCGCCGCGCTCGGTGAACACGGCCGCGGCGTTGCCGTACGGGGAGCCCGCCTCGATCTCCAACGCCTGGTCGAGCGTCGACGCGCGAATGATCGCGAGCACCGGCCCGAACACCTCCTCGCGCGCAATGCCCATGTCGGGGGTGACGCGATCGAGCACCGTCGGGCCGACGTAGTAGCCACCCTCGCGGCCCGGGACGACGACGCTCCGCCCGTCGAGGAGCACGCGCGCGCCTGCCGCCTCGGCCTCCGTGATGTAGCGCTCGATGCGCTCCTTCGCCTCGCGCGAGATCACGGGGCCCAGGGTCTCGCCCGGAACGAGCCGCCGGGCGTGCTCCACGACCCGCGCGACCACGTCGTCGACCTCGGCGACGGCGAGCATCACCGAGGCGGCCATGCACCGCTGCCCCGTGCACCCCGCCATCGAGGCGGCGACGTTGCTCGAGGTCATCTCCGGCTCGGCGTCGGGCAGGACGATGAGGTGGTTCTTCGCGCCGCCGAAGGCGAGCACGCGCTTGAGGCTCGCGGTGCCGCGGCGGTAGACGAGTTGGGCCACCCGCGTCGAGCCGACGAAGGTGACGGCGGCGATGCCGGGGTGGTCGCAGATCGCCTCGACGGCCTCCCGCCCCCCGTGGACGACGTTGAACACGCCCGTCGGCAGTCCCGCGCGCTCGAGCAGCTCCGCGATCCGCCCCGCGCTGAGCGGCACCAGCTCCGACGGCTTGAGGATCATGCAGTTGCCGAGCGCGATTGCGTTGGGGATGGTCCAGTGCGGCACCATGCTCGGGAAGTTGAACGGCGCGATGGACGCCACGACGCCGACGGGATGCCGCTCGGTGCGGCACTCCACGCCCCGGCTCACCTCGAGCACCTCGCCCGTGGCGATCTGCGGCAGCGAGCACGCGAACTCGGTGAGCTCGATCGCCTTGAGGATCTCCGCGCGTGCCTCGGCCGTCACCTTGCCGTGCTCCTCGACGATGAGCGCGGTGAGCTCGTCGACATGCTGTTCGAGCAGGGCGCGGTAGCGATAGAGCACCTGCACGCGCTCCTTGATCGGCACGGCGGCCCAGCCGGGGAGTGCCCGCCGTGCCGCGTCGACCGCCGGGTCCACCGCCGCCGCGGTCGAGAGCGGCGTGAGGGCGATGACGCTGCCATCGCCGGGGTTGCGAACCTCGATGAGGGGGCCCTCCGAGGCGACCCAGGCCCCGCCGATGTAGTTCTGCACCGTACCGTGGCGAGTCGGCGCGCCGGTCGGAGCGGTCGAGGCGTTCCCCGAGGAAGGCGGGAGGGTGGCGGTCATGAGCGGCGCGGGGCTGAGAGGGAGCGTGCGGCAGGCCAGCTCGGTGCGGCCAGCGCTCGCACCAACGGAAGGCGTCCCCGAAATGTAGGTCGGGTGGCGCGAGTGTCGACCGGATGATTCGCTCCCGCCCCCTCCGCCGAGCAGCCACCAGTCGTCGCTCGGCTCAACCTGGCAGGAGCCTTTGCGGTTTTCTGCGTGGTTTTGGGCTTGAAACCGCAGAACGCCGCAGTATCTTGCGTGTGACCTGCTGATCCCCGCAGTGCGACCCTGGGAGAGCAGCGCACGGCTGGGGGAGTGATGCTGAAGAGCGCGAGGCAGGACTTCATCGTGGAAACGCTGCGTCGGGACGGGCGCGTGCTCGCCAGCGAGCTGGCGGCGCGGCTCGGAATCTCCGACGACACGGTGCGCCGCGACCTGAGCGAGCTGGCGGACGCCGGCGTGCTCCAGCGCGTGCACGGCGGCGCGCTGCCGATGTCCCCCGCGCTCCCCTCGTTCGCGGCGCGCGAGCAGCAGGCGCCGGAGGCGAAGCTCGCCATCGCCCGCGCCGCCGCGTCGCTCGTGCGTGACCGGCAGGCCGTCTTCTTGGACGGCGGCACCACGGCCCGCCTCGTGGCGCGGCACCTGCCGCCGGAGTGCGGGGCGACCATCATCACCCACAGCCCCACCACGGCCGAGGTGCTCATGGAGCATCCGAGCGTGGAGGTCGTGGTCCTCGGCGGTCGGGGCTTGAAGCTGTCGCGCGTCGCCGTCGGTGCGGCGACGGTGGACGCGGTCCGCATGATCCGCGCTGACCTCTACCTGCTCGGCCTCAACGGGCTGCACCACGAAGTGGGAATCAGCACGCACGATCTGGAGGAGGCGTACGTCAAGCGCGCCATGATCGAGAGTGCCGCGGAGGTCGTCGCGCTGGTCTCGTCGGAAAAGCTCGGCACGGCGGGCCGGCACGTGGTGGCAGCGGCGTCCGAGCTCACCCACCTCGTTACCGAGCGCACTGCACCCGACGAGCTCGTCGCCCCGTTCGAGAACCTAGGGATCACAGTAGTGCGGGCATAAGACTGCAGCTCTCGGCTCTCGGAGAACGGCGGCCCTCGGCTGTCAGCTCTCGGCTCTCGGCTGGGACGTTGATCAGGAACTGCTCGGAGCGAGGGACGTCCACCTGCCCGTCCCGCAGTGGCCGAGCGCCGAGAGCCGAGAGCCGAGAGCCGCAGTTAACTGCGGGCGTCCGCATCCGCATTCGCGATATAGAGTGAATAGAGTGAGAGGATGGATTATATGGAAGTTCAGACTGTCGACGGTGACGTGATGTCGCGTGGCTGGGGTGCGGCAAACCATGGGAGTCCGCCGGCCGGCGGGTTCAGGCTCGCCGGCGTGGACATCGACAACACGCTGCTCGGACGGGACGGGCGCATCAGCGCCGAGAACGCCGCGGCCGTGCGCGAACTGCAACGGGCGGGCGTGCACGTGGTGCTGGCCTCGGGGCGCACCCACGGAAACATGCTCCGCTTCCATCACGAGCTCGGGCTCGGCGACGGGCCGATCATCTCCACGCAGGGCGCGGTCGTGCGGCCGGCCAACGGCGGGGCACCGTGGCTCGAGCAGACCATGGAGCCAGGTCTCGTGGCGCGTGTGACGCGCGATGGGCTCGACCGAGGCCTGACGGTGCAGCACTACCGCGGCGACGACATCCTCGTGCAGCAACCCTCGCGGTGGAGCGACCGGGACCAGGCGCTCAACGATACGCCGCAGACAACGGTCAGTGATCTACTCGCCGTCGGCGGGGCCGGCGTGGCGAAGATCATCTGGCTCGGCGAGCCGGCGTACATCGCCGCCATCGCGGCGGACCGTGCGGCGGCGTACGACGGCGCACTCACCGTCATCGTGACCGAGCCGGCGTACCTGGAGTTCTCCGACGCCGCGACGAGCAAGGCCGGGGGCCTGGCCGTCGTCGCCGAGCGGCTCGGGGTGGCACGCGCGCAGGTGCTCGCGTTCGGCGACGGGAACAACGACGTGCCGATGCTCGCCTGGGCGGGGCTCGGCGTGGCAATGGATCACGCGAAGCCGTCCGCGCAGCGGGCCGCACGGCTCGTGGCGCCGTCCGGCGACCCGGAGACGTCGCTCGCCCGCGCCGTACGCCTGGTGCTGGGTGACGGCGCGCGCGCAGAGGCGCCGTGACGCATAACGAGGGCGCCCACGCCGTCGCCGAGCCGCCGGCAGAGACCGAAGTGCCGCGCACCGCGCCGAGCGTCAGGGACGCACCGCCGGCCCCGCCGGGCCGGACGGCGGGACACCGCGCCGGCCGGCAGCGGCTGGGGCTCGCGCGCGCGGCCGTCTCCGCGATGTTCTTCATCAACGGCTTCGGCTTCGCGAACTGGGTGGTCCGCATCCCGGCCGTGCAGCGTCAACTCGAGCTGTCCCCTGGGCTGCTGGGGCTCGCGCTGCTCGGCCCCGCCGTCGGGGGGCTGTTGGCGATGCCGCTCGCCGGCGGCATCGTGGCGCGGCGTGGCAGCCGGCCGGTCACGCGCGTCTCGGCGGTCGCCTTCGCCGCGGCGCTGATCCTGCCGCCGCTCGCGCCCTCCTTCGCGCTGCTCGTCGGCGCGCTCGTCGTGCTCGGCGCGGTGAGCGGGGTGCTCGGGGTCGGCATGGTCGCGCAGTCGGTGACACTGCAGCGCTTCTACGGCCGGCCGATCACGACGAGCTTCCACGCGTTCTTCAGCTTCGGCGGGCTCGCCGGCGCACTCGTTGGCGGCCTCGTGGCCGCCGCCGGCCTGGGGCCCGCGGCGCACCTCGCACTCGTGGCGGCGCTCCTCGCCGCGCTCGCGGTGGGCACCGCGCCCGCCCTGCTCCCGGCGACGGTCGACGCAGCACCCAGCGGCCCGTCCTTCGCCAAGCCCACGCGTGCGCTGCTCGCGCTAGGCACCATTGCGTTCTGCATCCTGGTGGGCGAGGGTGCGATGGCCGACTGGACGGCGGTGTACCTCCGCGACGTGAGCGGGGCGTCACCGGGACCGGCCGCCGCGGGCTTCGCGGCGTTCTCGCTGATGATGACCGCCGGTCGGGTGATCGGCGACCGGCTGACGGCGCGGGTCGGTGCCGAGCGGCTCGGACGCGGCGGCGGCGCGCTCGTCGCCGCCGGCATTCTCGCGGCCGTGCTGTTTCCGCGCCCGTGGGTGGCGACAGTGGGCTTCGGCGCCGTCGGCGCGGGGCTGTCGACGCTCTACCCGTCGGTGCTCGCGGCCGGCGGCCGTCTCGCCCTACGCACCAACGCGGCGCCGGCGGCGACGATCGCGGCACTGTCCACGCTCGCCTTCACCGGCTTCCTCATCGGCCCCCCGATCATCGGGTTTCTGGCGGAGCTCCTCACCTTGCGCGGAGCGCTGGCAGCCGTGGCGCTCGCCGGCGTCGTGGTAGCGACGCTCGCCGGATCACTCCGAACCACGGCTCTCGGCCCTCGGCCCTCGGCGTACGGCACTTCGGAAGGAGCATGAAGGCCAGGAGGACGTGCCCCACGCCGAGGGGTTCCTAGTTACCGCAGTAGCCGAGAGCCCACAGCCGAGAGCCGAGAGCCGCCGTTATCGGGCGCCGCGAGGAAGCCCGGCGGTGCGGCGAGCGGCCCGCTGAGCGTCCGCAGAAACGCCTCGAGCTGGCGAAGCTCCGCGGCGGAGAGCCGCAGCGGCTTCAGCTCGGTGTGCCCGGCCGGGGCCGCCGGCGCTCGGTTGTAGTGCGCCAGCACCTCGGCGAGCGAGGCGAACTGCCCGGCGTGCATGTAGGGGGCGCGGGTGGCGACGTTGCGGAGCGACGGAGTCTTGTATGCCCGCACGAGCGCTTCACCCTCCGTGACCGCGAAGCGGAGCTCCTGGCAGTCCTCGGGCTGTGCGTCGCTGTAGCGGCCCGCGCAATTGAACTCGCCCGCGAGCGCCTGCCGAACGCCGACGGCGCGCCCACTGTCGTACGGCAGCGCGGCCTCGGGCAGCGGCACGCCCGTGTTGTGGAAGCTGTTGTCGGTGAGGAGCGCCCCGTTGTGGCAGTTGACGCAACTGCCCTTCCCGATGAACAGGCGCAGCCCCGCCTCTTCGTCGCGCGTGAGCGCGCTCTCGGGGGTGTGCGGCCGGCCGGCCAGCTCCGCTGCTACGTAACGGTCGAAGCGCGACGGCCCGAACCCGAGGTGCCGCTCGTACGCGGCGATCGCCTTACCGACGTTCGCGTAGACGCGAGTGACCTCGTCGCGCCGCGTCGGCGGAATCCGGTCCCACGCCGCGGCACGCGCCGGGTCGGCCACCGGTCCCGCGCGGGGCGGCAGGCCGGCGAGGTTCGGCAGCGCGCCGAAGACCGCCTCGTACGCCGCGCGGTAGCCGGAGTCGGCGGCCACGAGGTGCGCGTACTGCGTCCGGTCGCCGCCGTGCTCCACCGGGCTCTCGAGCGGGCCGAGGGCCTGCCCCCACTGGCTGTCGGCGCGCCCGTCCCAGAACTGCCAGGGGCTGTGGGCGGTGCCGGCCACCGGCATGGTGCGGCGGCCGGCGGTGCCCACCCCTACCCCGAGCGGCCGCCCGTCCTGAAAGTCCCGGCCCGGCACGTGGCAGGTGGCGCAGGCCACCCTGCCGGTGCTGCTCATCCGCGTGTCGAAGAACAGCTGGTGACCGAGCCGGGCGGCCGCGCTGTCGTCGGCGTACCGGTTCGACGGATCGGCGGGCACTGGGCCGAGACTCGCCAGCGACAGCGAGCGAAGCATCGCCCGCTCCCGGGCCGACCAGCGGGTGCCGGCGCCCGACATCGCGCACAGGGCGGCTGTGGACGCCAGCACCAGGGCGATCGCGCTGGCGAGGACGGTGATGACACGCGTGCGGCGCATGGGAGCGCTCCAGAGCGAAGACGGGGACGGTGCCGGTTAGAGCTGCAGGTTGAACGTGAGGGAGTCGTTGCCCGCGGCCGAGCTGACGCGGAACTTCACGACCCACCACCCGCCCATGTTGAACTTCATCCCCTCGACGAGGTGGTCGCCGTTGCCGAAGCTCCGCGCGAGCTGAGGCTTGGTGGGCAGGCCGTGGTCGTGCTGCGGCATTCCGCCGTCCACGGCCACGGCCGCACTGTCGACCGGTGCGCCGGCGGCCGTCTCCAGGTGGAGCGTCCAACTGTGCAGCCGACCCTGCGGGATGGAATCGCCCTGCGGGCGGA
>Ga0307406_10000687_pt1 | contig 19170 bp, 16 predicted proteins | sample 322Cmetagenome_3_FD_203706 | JGI IMG/M metagenome (GOLD analysis project Ga0307406, IMG submission 203706) | Maize rhizosphere microbial communities from greenhouse at UC Davis, California, United States - 322HYB-C-2 | ecosystem: Host-associated > Plants > Roots > Rhizosphere > Soil | place...
CAAGCTCGGGGCGGGCGCGCGAGCGTCGGGGCCGGGGGGCGGGGCGCGGGGCCGGGGGGGCGGGGCGCGGGGCCGGGGGGGCGGGGCGCGGGGCCGGGGCGCGGGGGGTCAGGGGCGGAGGAGGACCTTCAGCGCCTCGCGGTCGTCCATCAGGCGGTAGCCCTCGGCGGCCTCGTCGAGCGGGAGCTCGACATCGAACACCGCGCCCGCATCGACCGATCCGTCGAGGATGCCGGGGAGCAGCCGGTCGATGTACGCGCGCACGGGGGCAACGCCGCCGGTGATCGTGACGTTGCGGACGAACTGCTCCCGGCCGATCGGACCCGTCGAGTACTGCGGCACGCCGACGCGCGTGACGACGCCGCCGTCGCGGACCACGCCGAGCGCCTGCTCGTACGCGGGAAGATGTCCGACCGCGTCGATCACGACGTGCGTGCCGTCGCCGCCGGTGAGCGCGCGGACCGCTTCGACACCCTCCTCGCCGCGGGACGCCACCACGTCGGTCGCTCCGAAGCGGCGGCCGAGGTCGGTCCGCGCCTCGTGCCGCCCCATCAGGACGATCCGCTCGGCGCCCAGCCGGGCCGCCGACAGCACCGCGAGCAGACCGACCGCGCCGTCGCCGATCACGGTCACCGCCGAACCGGGACCCACACCGCCGGTGACGGCCGCATGCCAGCCGGTCCCATAGACGTCGCTGAGGGTGAGCAGGCCCGGCATCCGCTCGTCGTCCTCGGCCACATCGACGCGGTAGAGGGTGCCGTCTGCCAGCGGAGCGCGACGGTACTGGGCCTGCGCGCCGCCGGTGCGCGGAGAGTTCGCGAGGCCGCCGATCCGGCACGAGGTCTGCAGGCCGGCGCGGCAGAAGTCGCACACGCCGCACGACCAGACGAACGGCACGATGACGACGTCGCCCGGGCGCACGCTCTCGACGTCGGCGCCGACCTCTTCGACGACCCCGATCATCTCGTGGCCCATCGAACGCCCGGTCCCGCTCGGCTCCATCGAATGGTACGGATGGAGGTCGCTGCCGCAGACGCACGCGACGAGCGTGCGCAGCACCGCATCCGTCGGCTCCTCGATCACGGGATCGGGGACATCGATCACCCGGACGTCGCCGGGTCCGTACATGTACGTCGCACGCATGCTCCCAGTCTGCTCCAGCTCACGTGCTCGCGGCGTCGCGCATTTCGTTTCGCCGAGCCGACACGCTCCCCGCGAGCCGACACGCGACGCGCGTATAAGAACGTGTCGGCTCGGCAAGAGCGTGTCGGCTCGGCGGAAGAGGAGGGGGCGAGGCGTCAGGTGGCGGATGCCAGGGCCATCAGCGCGGTGGCGGTGGCCATCGAGGCGTACTGGACGCGATCCAGGCGGACGGCGGAACGGGCGGCGGCGACCGCGGATGCCGCGACGTACGCGGCGGCCACCGCCATCGCGAGCGCGGCCACCGGACCGAGCCCTCCACCGCCGCCACTCCACGCACCGAACCCGCCGTGGCCGTGACCGCCGAGCGCGTCCCCGACGGAGGACGGCGCGTGCGCCCCCATCGCGATCATCAGCGCGGCCATGACCACCAGGCCGAGCGCGGTCATCACCGTCATCGCCCCGGACGGATGCGGCAGCCGCTCCGCCGTCACCGGCCGCCGCCGCGCGCCGCGCAGGGCCGCCAGCGCCATGGCCCCGACGAGCAGCAGCAGCGCCCAGAACACCGGCGCGATCACGCGCGCCCCGGTGCCGATGTCGGCCATCGCGAGGAGCATCAGCGCGGCGGCGGCGAACTCGGGCACGCGCGCACGGCCACGGTCGGCGGCGACGCAGCACGCGCCGACCGTGGCGGGCGCGAGGGCCCACAGGTGGAGGACCTCGCCCATGCGCTCAGTGGTGGTGACCGTGCGCACCGTGACCGTGCGCACCGTGGTCGTGACCGTGCGCACCGTGGTCGTGACCGTGCGCGCCGTGGTCGTGACCGTGCGCGCCGTGGTCGTGCGCACCGGCGACCGGGCCGTACCCGCCGGCGTGGGCGGCAGCCGTCCCCGCCGAGCAGTGATCCGACGCCGGAGCGGGGATGTGCAGGGCGGGATTCCGCTCGGTGAAGTTGTACGGCTTGAGCGTGAACTTCGCGTAGTCCATCGGCATGACCGGCCAGTCCTCGTTGCGCGGGAAGTGCGTGAGGCCGAAGGTGTGCCAGACCACGAGGTCCTCGCCCACGAGGGGCTCGTCGCCCGCGATGAACTCCGGGATGCCGCCGCCGCCCGGGTGCTGGTTGACGAAGTCCCCGGCGGCGTACCGCTCGGCGGGGTCGTATTTGGTGACGAAGAGGTTCTTCGTCGCGAACGCCGCCCGCGAGGCGATCGACGATGCGTCGTCGGCGAGGAGGATCGGATGCGCCTCCGGGAACAGGACGTACGAGGTCGGCTGACCGAGCGAGGTCGTCTTCTCGGTCGAGGCGATCTGCCAGACGCGGCCGACCGATCCGTCCGCGACGCGTCCCGAGACCGCCTCGCTCACGATCGGCGTCACCTTCTTGGTGAAGGCGTTGCCCGCCGGGTTGCCCTCGGAGATCGGCACCCGCACGGCGTCGATCTCGTTGACGACGTTCGCCTGCCCGTCGACGGTCATGTCCAGCCGCGCGGAGAAGAGGTGCTGGTGGTACGGCGCACCCAGGCCCGGGGCGACCTGCGACGCGTAGGGGTAGTCCTCGCCGGGGTACGACGAGGTGAACAGGATGCCGGTGAGCTTCGCCTCGCACTCGATCGTGCCGTCCAGGTACAGGTACCAGAAGAACCCGTAGTCATAGTTGCCGACCGTGGTGAAGAAGGAGATGACCAGGCGGCGCTGGCGGCGCACCTCGTTCGATCCGGTGAAGAGGTCGGTGTGCTTCCACAGCGAGCCGAAGTCCTCCTCGTGCATGCAGACCGCGTTGCGGACCGTGCGCGGCGCGCCGAGCTCGTCGGAGAGGACCGCGTCGACGTAGGTGATGTCGCCGACGCAGTCGCACCCGAGCTCCAGCTCGTTGGTGTAGCGCCCGAACAGGTACTCGCCGGTGTCGAAGTAGTTCTGCCAGAACCGGTTGGGCGCCGGGTCGGCGTAGGGCACGACCATCTCGCTGATCGACCCGCGGTACATCACGGGCCGCCCTTGGAACTGCAGCTGGCGGAGGATGAGGCCCTCACGGGTGTCGAAGCCGATGCGGAGGTCCCAGTCGCCCCACGTCACGTGCTCGTCGTCGACGGTGAAGCTCGCGCCCTCCGGCTGCGTGATCTCGATCGGCTTCAGTCCCTCCAGCGGCGCGCCCTGCAGCGCCGGGTCGTCGAAGTTGCCGCTCGTCTGCGGGATCTCGAACCCGGGGGTGTCGACGATGCGGATGATCTTCCGCGCGGCGACGTCGATGTAGGCGGTGAGGCCGTCGACCGGGTGCGCCCACGGGTGGTCCTTCGCATGGAACTGCTGGAACGCGAAGGTGCGCAGGATCCGCTTGCCCTCCTCGTCGCCGTAGCCGTAGTGTCCGGCCGACAGCGGCACGAGCACGACGTCGTCGGTCGTGAGCCCGCGGGCGGCGAGCGCCGCGACCCACTCCGGGTCGGCGCCCGCGATGAGGCCGACCTCCTCGAACTCGGCGTCGAGGATCGGCAGCTGTCCGGCGGTGCCGTCGAGCACGTGCTCGCTGATGACGATCCCGCCGTCGATGGAGACGACGAGGTCGCTCGAGCGGGTCGTCGTCATGTCGAGCAGCTGCACGCGGGCCCGGCGCTCGGGCGTCGCCCCGCCCTGCTCCCAGGCGAGGATCTCGCCCTTGGCGGGCTCCTCCAGGCCGACGTAGACGAACCGCGTGCGGTCAGTCGTCGTCGGCAGGGCGAGGACGACGGCGCGCACCGCGTCGATCTCGGCGGCGGTGAGGGATGCGAGCGGGTGGCCGGGCGCGGCGGGCGTCGCGGCGGCGAGGTCGGCGGTCAGGGTGTCGGTCAGGGTGTCGGTCATGGAGTGCTCTCTCTGGTGCGGGTGGGGCGGAAGGGGAAGAACGGGATGCCGTCAGCCGGCGATCGCGTCGGTGAGCTTGGCGTAGGCGGCCGGGCGGCGCTTCTTGATCCAGGCGGCCTGGAGGTAGCCGAGGACGGGGAAGATCACGACGAGCGCGAGCAGGAACCAGCTGAGCCCGCCGAACACGGGCGCCCCGTCGGCATCCACGTCGCCGACCATGATCGGGAAGTACGCCACGATGAGGGCGGCCGACAGGATCAGTCCGAGGAAGCCCAGTCCCGGCGCGATGATCGTGTTCCAGGCCCGGGTGTCCTTGCGGGTCTTCAGGAAGTACGCGATCACCGCGACGGACGTCAGGGCCATGAGGATCGCGATCGCGAGCGTCGCGACGCCGGCGAACCAGGTGAAGACCGCGAGCACGGGGTCGAGCTGGAACCCGGCGAAGACCGCGATGAGCACCGCGGCGGTCACCGTCTGGACGACCGAGGAGGTGTGCGGCGACAGGTGGCGCGCGTGCACCGAGGCGAGCCCGTCGGGAAGGACGCCGGCCGAGGCCATGGAGTGCTGGTAGCGGGTGACGACGTTGTGGAACGAGAGCACGCAGGCGAACATCGACGTGATCAGCAGGACGTTGGTGATGATCTCCCCCGTGGCGCCGAGGTAGGTGGCCATCGTCCGCAGGATCAGGCTGCCGGGATCGGCGGCGGCCTCGTCGACGACGCTGCCCGGGCCCCAGGCCATCACCAGTCCCCAGGAGGCGACGGTGTAGAAGACGCCGATGCCGATGACGGCCATGTACGTCGCGCGGGGGATGGTCCGGTCGGGGTCGCGGGCCTCGTCGCGGAAGATCGCCGTCGCCTCGAAGCCGATGAAGGCGGCGATCGCGAACATGAGGCCGACACCGGGCGAGCCGCTCACGACGTTCGCGGGCTCGAAGGGCGCGAGGCTCAGGCCCTCGGGGCCGCCGCCGGAGAAGACGACGACGGCGACGAGCACCGCGACGATCCCCACCTCGGCGATGAGGAGCACCCCGAGCACCTTGCTCGACAGGTCGATGTGGCGGTAGCCGAGGATCCCGACGAGCCCGATGACGAGCAAGGCGAACAGCCACCACGGGAGCGCGACGCCGGCGTAGGTCTCCACGGTGTAGCTCAGGATGAAGCCGATGTAGCCGTACACCGACACCTGGATGGTCGTGTACGTGAGCATCGCGACCCACGCGGCGGCGAGCCCGGTGGATCGGCCGAGGCCGTACCCGACGTAGGTGAAGAACGCGCCCGGGCGCGGGATGTGGCGCGACATGGCCGCCAGTCCGACGGCGAACAGCAGCAGGATGACCGCGCTCACCGCATAGAGCGCCGGGAAGCCGACGCCGTTGCCGAGCAGGATGCCGAGCGGTGCGGCGCCGCCGATCACGGTGAGGGGGGAGGCGGCGGCGACCACCATGAAGACGATCGCGGTGGCGCCGAGCGAGCCGGAGAGCACCCGCTTGGCGGATGCCTCGACGCCCGGGGATTCGAGCTGGGTCATGGTGTTCCTCTTCTGACGGTGGTGCCGGTGACGGCGGACGGGTCGACTGCGACCAGGGTCGCGGGCCGCGATTGCCTCACCGTCTCGGGGCCGTGAAAAACCGGCACCGCCGAACGGGACACCCGGCGGCGAGGTGTCTCATTCGGGCGACATGAGCCGGAAACACGGCGGTAGCCACGGGGCAACGGCGCCCGGATACCGTCGAGGCGATCCCCGGGAGGTCGCATGACAGCTCTGGAGCGCGCGATCGCGCGACCCGATCCGGTGCACGATTTCGCCGCACGCTCGCCGCTGCACGGCCTGGAGCGACGGACCGTCGGGTTCGCCGACGTGCTGGCGCAGTCCGTGGCCGCCGTGGCCCCGACGGCCGCGGCGACCACGGTGATCCTGCTGGTCGCAGGGGCGGCGGGCGGCGCGACGGTGCTGGCCGTCGCCGTCGCGACCCTGCTCGCTCTCCTCGTGGCCTGGACCGTGAACCAGTTCGCCCGGCGACTGGCGGCCAGCGGATCGCTCTACACGTATGCGGCGCGCGGGCTCGGCCCCGCGGCCGGACTGGCCACCGCCGCGGCGATCATCGTCGGCTACGCCTTCATCTCGGTGTTCGCACTCCTCGGCGGCGCCCACTATCTGTCGCTGATGATGACACGCGTCTGGCCGGCAGCGCCCGCTCCGCTCCTGTCCGCCCTGGCGCTGGCGGGCGAGACGGCGGTGCTGGCGGTCGTGCTCGTGCGCGGCATCCGGCTGTCCTCCCGCGTCGCGCTGGTGGTGGAGGCGGTGTCGGTGGCGCTCGTCGTGGCCCTGCTGATCGCCCTCCTCGTGCACATCGGGCCGCTGCAGCCCGAGGCGCTGTGGCCATCCGGGTCTGGGGGCGTGTCGGTGTCGGCGGTCGCCGCGGGCGCGGTGCTCGCGCTCACCGCGTTCGTGGGCTTCGAGAGCGCGGCCACCCTCGGCGTCGAGGCGCGTTCGCCGCTGCGGAACATCCCGCGCGCGATCGTGTGGACCGTGCTCGTCGCCGGGACGCTGTACCTCCTCGCCGCCTACACGCAGGTCGCCGGATTCACCGCCGCCGGCCGCGATCTCGTCGACTCGGAGGCACCGATCGACGAACTCGCGGCCCTGTTCGGACTGCAGGGCTGGGCCGCGGCGGCCGACGTCGGCATCGCGGCGTCCTTCCTCGCCTGCGCGCTGGCCTCGACCACCGCGCTCACCCGCGTGCTGTTTGCCCTCGGCCGCGACGGGGTCGTGCCGTCGCTGTTCGGCCGCGCCCACGCCCGCCACCGCACCCCCATCGGCGCGGTCGCCGTGGCGGTGCCTGTGATCGCCGCGATCCCGCTCGCGCTGGTGGCCGGCGGCATCCGCCCCTGGGACGCGATGGAGTCGGTCATCGTCGTCTCGGCGGTCGGGTACATCGTCGCGTACGCGATCGTCTGCGTGGCCGCGCCCGTCTTCCTCCGCCGGATCGGCGAGACCACCGCGTGGGCGGCGGCCGTCGCGATGATCGCCGCTGCAGCGATCATCTCCTGCCTGGCGGTCTACCTCGTGGTCGAGGCCCAGGTGGGAAACCCCGGGGTGGGGATCACGACCGCGCTGGCCGCCGTCGCAGCGGGGCTCATCGCGTGGCGGAGGCGTCCGGCTGCGCCCCGACTGGACGGCGTCGGCGGGTACGACGAACCCGTCGCCGCGCAGGTCCTCGGCGGCGTGGCGCGGAAGGACGGATGATGTCCAGCACGGCGCCCGGCCCGCCAGGGGTGCCAGGGGTGTCCGGTCTGCCAGGTGCGACCCGTGCGCCCGGTGGGCCAGGGTTGCCGGGCGGGCCAGGGATGCCGGGTGGGCCAGGGCTGCCGGGTGGGCCAGGGCTGCCGGGTGGGCCAAGGACGACCGGTGGCGCGGCGCCCTCGCTGACGGCGCGGCAGCCGCGGGCCGTGCACAGCGCCCTCACCGTCCTCGAGGCGGTCGCCGCGCTCGGCCCGGGCACGACGGCGCGGGAGCTCTCCGAGGCACTCGGGATGCCGCGCGCCACGGCGTATCGCCTCCTCAACCTCCTCGTCCAGGACGAGTTCCTCGTCCGCACCCCCGACCTCAGCGGGTTCGCCCTCGGGGCGAAGGTCGTCCACCTCGCGGTGGCTGCGGCGCCGGTGCACGTTCCGCGCGCGGCGCACGCGGTCCTCGCCCGCGTGCGCGGACAGGTGCGCGGCGGCATCCACCTCGTCATGTACGTCGACGGGCGCGTCGTCGTGGCCGACGCCGACCCGGACTTCCCGCTGTCGGACCCCGTGCGCCTCACCCGCGAGCCCGAGCGCTACGCCGTCGGACGCCTGCTGCGACAGGAGCACGACGGGCGCGACACCGCCGACCGCGATGACCTCGAGCGATTCGGCGTCGTGCGTCGTCAGGCGGCGACCTCGGGCTGCCTGGCCGCGCCGATCCGGGGCGACGGCGGCACCCTCGCGGGCGCACTCGCCTTCGCCGGGTCGCCTCGCCGGGTGGCCGAACCCGCCGACACCGCAGCGATCCTCGTCTCCGCCGCCGCCGAACTCGCCCCCCTCCTCACCTGACGCTCCTCTCCCCCGTCCCCTCTCACATTCCGCCGAGCCGACACGTTCCGCGCGAGCCGACACGCTCCGCGCGCGCAACAGCGTGTGGGTTCGGGCGGAACGTGTCGGCTCGCGAGAGGGTGGGGGCGTCAGGGGCGAGGGCCGACCGCGATGGGGCGGTCGGGGTGGTTCGCCCACTGGCTCCACGAGCCGACGTAGAGCGCGGGGGTGAAGCCGGCGAGCGTGAGGGCGAGGGCAGCGTGGGATGCCGAGACGCCCGAGCCGCAGTAGACGCCGACCGGCTCCCCCGGTCGCGCGCCCGCCGACAGGAAGCGCGCGTGCAGCTCGCCGGGCGGGAGGAAGCGTCCGTCGGCGCCGTTGCTGTCGACCGTCGGCACGTTGCGCGCACCGGGGATGTGCCCGGCGCGCGGATCGATGGGCTCGGTGTCGCCGCGGTACCGCTCCGGCGCACGGACGTCGAGCAGAATGCCGGTGGCCGGAAGCGCTGCGGCGGCGTCGATGTCCAGCTGCGACAGAAGGCCCGACGAGACGGTGACGGTGCCTGGCGCACGAGGCGTCCCGGGTCCCGGCTCCAAGGGCAGACCCGCGGCCCGCCACGCCGCGAGGCCGCCGTCGAGCACTCGCGCCGGGATGCCGGCGTCGGTCAGCATCCACCACGCCCGCGCGGCCCCGTAGGTCAGCCAGTCGTCATAGACGACGACCGTGTCGCCCTCCGACACGCCCCAGCGCCGCACGGTCTCGGCGAACACGCCGGGAGCGGGGAGCGGATGCCGTCCGTCGGTCGCCGCGCCGTGGGCGGCGAGGTCGTCGTCGAGACTCACGTACTGCGCCGAGGGGACGTGACCGCGCTCGAACGCCGTGCGGCCGTCCGGTGCATCGAGGCGCCACCGGACGTCGAGCACGATCGGCGGACGGTCGGAGTCGAGCAGTGCGGCGAGTTCGGTGGCGGAGACGAGGGGATGGCGCATGCTCCGACGTTACGCCGGAGAGGCGACGGTGCCGCGGCGGGATGCGACGTTTCGTCTCGCTGCGCTCGCTCAACGACCGGCACTCCCCGGTCGTTGAGCGAGGAGCGCAGCGACGAGACGAAACGCCGGTGCCCACGTGAACGAGGGATGCGGGCGACGTTTCGTCTCGCTGCGCTCGCTCAACGACCGGTGGGGGCGACGTTTCGACTCGCTGCGCTCGCTCAACGACCGGTCCACACCGTCGCCGGTATGAGACGAAGCGCCTAGGCGATCGCGGTGCGGCGGGTGAGGTCGGGGCGACGCGGCGGGATCACCGCATTGGCGATCGCGATGACCAGCGGAAGCGCGACCGCGAGGGCCGCCAGCAGCCACCACGGGACGTCGGCGATCAAGAGCTCGCGCCCGGCGTCGGCCTGCGACTGCAGCAGGAAGCCGATCGGCGGGAGGATGCCGGCGGCGGCGCCGGCGAAGGTCCCGAACCCGACGATCACGAGCCCCTGCCAGAACCCGATCCGTCGGCGGAGGCCATCGGTGCCGCCGACGGCGGTGAGGGTCGCGTCGTCGGGACGACGCTCGAACCGGGCGAGCCCGAGGGCCACGGCGCTCGCTCCGACGACCAGCACGGCGACGGCCACCAGCAGCGGCACGAGCCAGGACTCGGCGCCGATCGGCCCGGTCTCGATCCAGACCGACGCCGCGTACTCGTCGTTCTGCAGGTTCTCGCCGAGCGACCGGAGCCGGTCGGCTTGCTCTGTGGTCGGCGCACCGTCGAAGTCTCCGTACACCATGAGCGGCACGACCTCGAGGCCGAGGCCGTCCGCCGTCGCCGGCGAGACCGCGACCTGAACGGCCTGATGGGGCGCGGCGACGACGAACGCGTCGACGCTCTTCGACCACGCCGGATCGGCGATGTCGTCGCCCGGCGCAGGCCGCAGCACATTGGTGGGAGCGTCCCCGAACTGCCACTGCCGCTCGGTCCACGCCGCGACCTCGATCCGGTCGTCGGTCACGAGGCCTGCGTCGGTCACGAGCGCCGCACCGGCCTCGTAGGCCGCCCGCTGGGCCTCCGTCAGGCGGATGCCGGTGATGGTCGCGATGTCGTCGGCCGCGATGACCGAGATGTTGTTCTGCGGGTTCGCGAGCTCCGTCGAGTATCCCCAGCCGTCGACGCTGTCGGGATCGACGAGGCTTCGATCGGGACGGACGGCGGTCGCACGGAGCATGTCCTCGGGGATGTCCGCCTCGCTCTCGACCCAGAGCGGCTGCTGCCGCTGGGCGACCCCCGTGGCCGTCGCACCGACCTCGCGGTAGACCTCGACGGTCTCCGCGGCGGCTGCCTCGGCCTGCTCCGGAGTGAGCAGCTCCGGCGTCCGCGAGTAGAGCGAGCCGATCGCCGTTCCGACCGGAGCGGAGTACGTCCACGAACGGGCGGTCTGCCCGGTGACCATCCCTCCCATGCCGACCGCGAACACCCCGGCGAACACCGTCGCGCCGATCGCCGCGAAAGCGGGCACGGTGCGGGCGCCGTTGGCGACGGCATCCCGCGACGCGATCCGCGCGGCGATCCCCAGCTTCGACAGCGCGAGCGAAGCGAGCCACAGCAGCCACCGCCCGGACAGGACGATCCCCAGCTGCGCGACGATCGGTCCGACGATGATGCCGACGGTCGGCAGCCAGCGCAGAGGCGAGTCGTACGAGATGGACGAGCTCGCCGTGACGGCCGCGGCGGCGAGGCCGCACAGGATCGTCAGCGCGACGCCGCCGATGAGCATGACCGATCCCCACAGCGGGCGCGAGGCGGTGACCTTCTGCGGCCTGCGTGCGCCGCGCAGCGCGCTCATCGCATCCGACTTCGCGACACCGCGAGCCGGCATGAGGGCCGCCGCAGTGCCCACGAGGACCGCGAAGACGAGGATTCCGGCGAGCAGCAGCCACGGCACGTGGAAGCCCCAGAACTGCGTCGCCGAGCCGTTGCCCACGAGCGCCAGCGTGAGCGCCGCCAGGCCGATGCCCAGGGCGACGCCGACCACGCCTCCGACAAGGCCCAGCACCGTGCCCTGGAGGCGGACGGTGCGGCGGAGGTCGCGCGCGTCGGCCCCGACGCTCGCCGCGATCGCGAGGGCGCGCTGCTGCCGGCGCGCACTCACCGCGAAGGCGGCCCCGGCGAGCATGACGACCATGTACCCGGCGGCGACCCCCGCCGCGCCGAGACTGGCGGCCAGCGCGAGCCGGCTGTAGAACTCCTGCGTGGCCCGATCGAGCACCCACTCGCCGTCCACCGAGAACGGCGGCGGGTCGAGGACCACTCCCCGCGCGTAGGCGATCATGCCGGCCTCGTTCAGTTCCCGCACGTCCGCCCACGAGAGCTCGGTGTCAGGCAGGTACCAGCGCCGCTCGGCGAAGCGATCCGCGTCGGCGAACACGACCGCGCTGTCGGCGTCGGGCAGGTCGGCGACCTCGATCGTGCCGGTGATCGTGTAGTCGCTGTCGTCGCTGCGCAGCACGCCGCCGACCGCGACGCCGGTCCGCTCCAGCGTCGCCGGCGTGACCATCACCTCGTCGTCGGCGGCCGGAGCACGCCCGTCGACCACGTCGAACCGCCCCGCGAACCGCGGATCCCACGCCGCACCCGCCCAGGCAGGCACCGCCGCCACCCCGGCCGCGGTGTCGATCCGCACCTGGCCCGAGCCGATCGGAACCGTCTCGGCGCCGGCGGGGAGTGCGGCGAGCGGATCCGTCGGGATCTCGCCTGCGGGCTGCTCGACGGAGGAACCGTCGGCTCGCGTGGGGTAGCCGTTCCAGAACGGCTCGCCCGGCGCCTGCCAGAACCCGGCATCGGGCACGCCCGCGGGCTGCACCCAGGCCGCCATCCGCCCGAGCTCCACGTCGGCGCGCTCCTCGGGCGTGCCGATCATGCTGTCCACGAAGACCGCGGCCCCCGCCATCGCCGCGATGGGCAGCGCCACGAGCGTCATGATGAGCAGGCTCGACACCCATGTGCGGCGCACCTGACGCCGCGCCAGCCGCACGGCCACCCGCCACCGCGCCCACCGCGACGATTCGAGCCCCGCCACCCGGGCGCGCGGGTCCGTCCCCACGGACTCCGCGCGCTCCAACGTGCCGGTCACCGCGCCCTCGTCAGCAGCGAGTCGGCGCCGTCGCGCTGCGACTGGTCGATGATCCGGCCGTCGCGCAGGAACACGATCCGGTCGGCCCACGCCGCGTGCCGGGCCTCGTGCGTGACGAGGATGCCGGCGGCGCCCTGATCGACGCGCGTGCGGATCATCTTCATCACCGCCTCACCGGTGACCGAGTCCAGCGCCCCGGTCGGCTCGTCGGCGAGGATCAGCCGGCGCCCGCCGACGACCGCACGGGCGATCGCAACACGCTGCTGCTGTCCCCCGGAGAGGTCGTCGGGGTACGCGTCGAACTTCGCGTCGAGACCGACCGAGGAGAGCGCATCCCGACCCGCACGGCGTGCTGCGCGGGCTCGGAAGCCGTCGAGCTCCAGCGGCAGCGTCACGTTCTCGAGAGCCGTGAGGGTCGGGATGAGATTGAAGTCCTGGAAGACGAACCCCAGGGAGCGCCGCCGCAGCTGCGCGAGCTCGCGGGTCGATGCCGTCGACAGGTAGGTCCCCTCGACGACGACCTCGCCGGTCGTCGGCTTCTGGAGGCCGCCGGCGATCGACAGCAGCGTCGACTTGCCCGAACCCGATGCCCCCATGATCGCGACCAGTTCGCCCTTGGCGACGGTCAGATCCACGCCCGACAGCGCGGAGACGCTTGTTGCGCCTTCGCCGTACTGCTGGGTGACGCCGATGAGCTGGAGGACGGCGGTCACGCGCGGGCCGCACTCTCGGCGGCGGTGCGCATCGCCGGCCGGCCGCGCTTGGGTCGCTCGGTCGACAGCTCGAGGGCCATCGCATGCTGCGGGCGCATCGCCAGGCGCTGCTCGGTGTGGTCGAGCCAGCGGACCTCCGCCTCGGCGGCGAAGATCATCGAGTCCACGACGAGCGACCAGGCCAGCTCCTCCGGGCCGTCCGGGCTCGCTCCGGCGTACTTCGCACGGTTGAGCTCCTGCAGCTGCGAGAGCGAGGCGAGCCGCTGGGTCTGGATGACCTCCGTGACGTCGACGCCGGGAAGCGTGGCGGCCACGGCGAGCTTGATCGCGAGTTCGTCCCGCGTGCCGTGGCTGCGTTCCACGGGCGACGAGAGCCACGCGCGCACCTCGGCGGAACCCGCGTCGGTGATCTGCCAGTACACGTGTCCCTGCTCGTCGACGTCGCCCTTGGCGACGAGCCCGTCGCGTTCGAGGCGATCGAGGGTGTTGTAGATCTGACCGACGTTGAGCGGCCAGGTCGACCCGGTACGGCGGTCGAACTCGGCGCGCAGCTGATAGCCGTAGCACGGGCCCTGATCCAGAATCGCCAGCAGGCTCTGTCGCACTGACATCCGCGTCTCCCTCGGTTGCACAGCCGGGGTGCATACCCGGTATGTGATTTCCGAGTATATACATGCCGGGTATCGCCGCCGCCACCCGACAGGCGCTTAGGCTGGAGGAATGGCCGAGGATCCGCGGCTGGACGCCGCCCGCTATCGCGTGGACAAGGCCGCTCGCGAGGCCGGCTTCGCGGGCGACGAGGACGACGCAGCCACGGCCGAGCCGCGCTCCGATCCGGGCGCGCCGACCGCGCACGAGCGGGCGATGTACGTCGAGACGGCGATCCAGCAGGCCATCCGCCGCGGGGACTTCGACGACCTGCCCGGCTACGGCAAGCCGTTGGAGGGCTTGGGCGACCACCATGACCCGAACTGGTGGATCCGCCGCAAGATCCAGACCGAGCAGCTGACCGGACTCGGACCGCCCGCGCTCCGGCTGCGTGTCGAGCACGCCGAGTTCGACGACCGCGTGGACGCACTCACCCGCGAGCAGGATGTCCGCGAGTACGTCGCGGACTTCAACCGTCGGGTGATCGAGGCGCGTCGCCAGCTGCAGGGCGGCCCGCCCGTCGTCACCCCCACCCGCGACCCCGACGCCGAGGTGGACGCCTGGCTCGCGCGGCGCACCCTGCGCACGCCGCCACCCCAACCCGAGCGTCCGCCGCGGGCGCGGCGGTGGACGCTGCGGCGGAAACGGCAGGAAGGCGCGTGACGCGAGTGGCCCGCGACGCCCCGTGCGTCCCGCGCGCCACGGGCTCTCCTGCGGATTCCGCCATTCCCTGCGGATTCCGCCCGGTGCCTCAGGCGCGCAGAGCCTGCTCGACGTCGGCGAGCAGGTCGTCGACGTCCTCGATGCCGACCGAGAGCCGGACGACCTCGACGGGAACGGCGGCCTCGGTCCCCCGCACCGACGCGTGGGTCATGGCATCGGGGTAGTTGACGAGCGACTCCACGCCGCCGAGCGACTCGGCGAGCTGGAACAGCTGCGTCGACTCCGCGAACCGGCGGGCCGCCTCGCCCGACTCGAGGGCGACCGAGACGATGCCGCCGAAGCCCGACATCTGGCGAGCCGCGATCTCGTGACCGGGATGCGAGGCGAGACCGGGGTAGTACACCCGGGCGACACGTTCATTCCCCTCGAGGAATGCGGCGATCGCAGCGGCGTTCTCGCTGTGCCGCTGCATCCGCACGGCGAGGGTCTTCACCCCGCGCGTCGTGAGCCACGCATCGAGCGGACCGGACACCGCACCGACCGCGAACTGCAGGAATCCGATCTTCTCCGCCAGCGCGTCGTCGTCCAGCACGAGGGCGCCGCCCACCACGTCCGAGTGGCCGCCGAGGTACTTGGTCGTCGAGTGCACGACCACATCGGCCCCGAGGGCGAGCGGCCGCTGCAGCGCGGGCGTCGCGAAGGTGTTGTCGACGACCACGAGCGAGCCGGCGGCGTGGCCGACCTGCACGAGCTCGGCGATGTCCGTGATCCGCAGGAGCGGGTTCGACGGCGTCTCGACCCAGAGGATCCGGGGCGGACGCTCGGCGACGGCCGCGCGGACGGCATCCGGGTCGCTCAGGTCGACGACGCGGAGGTTCACCCCCCACGGGCCGAGGATGCGGGAGATCAGGCGGTGCGTGCCGCCGTACACGTCGTTGCCGAGGAGCACCTCGTCGCCGGGCTGGAGCACGGCCCGCAGGAGCGCGTCCTCCGCGGCGAGGCCCGAGGCGAACGAGAACGCGTGCGCGCCGCCCTCGATCGCGGCGAGCTGCGTCTGCAGCGCGGTGCGCGTCGGGTTGCCGCTGCGGCCGTACTCGTAGCCCTGCCGGAGGCCGCCGATGCCGTCCTGGGCATACGTCGTCGAGAAGTGGACCGGCGGGATCACCGCCCCGGTCACGGGGTCGAACTCCTGGCCGGCGTGGACGGCGAGGCTGGCGAAGCCGCGCGCGGCGTCGGAGGCGGTCATGCGAGGCTCCCGCGGGTGTCGATGGTCACAGGCGAATCGACGAGCGACGCGTGGCCGTTGGCCCGCATCCAGTCGTCGTTGAAGATCTTGCTGAGGTAGCCGCGGCCGTGATCGGGGAGCATCACGACGACGACGGCATCCTCGGGGAGGTCACGCGCGACGCGAAGCGCCGCGGTGACGGCCATGCCCGAGGAGCCGCCGACGAGGAGCCCCTCTTCACGGGCGAGTCGCCGGGTCATCGAGAACGACTCGGCATCGCCGACACGCTCGTAGCGATCGACGACGGCGGGATCGAAGGTGGCCGGCCAGAAGTCCTCGCCGACGCCTTCGACGGCGTAGCCGTGCAGGGGGCCGCCGGAGAAGATGGAACCCTCCGGATCGGCGCCCACGACGACCACCTCTCCACCCGAGGCCTCCTTCAGGAAGCGGCCGGTGCCGCTGATGGTGCCACCCGTGCCGATCCCGGCGACGAGGTGCGTGACCCGGCCGTCGGTGTCGCGCCAGATCTCCGGCCCGGTCGTCTCGTAGTGGCCGCGCGGGCCGTTGAGGTTGGCGAACTGGTTCGGCTTGAACGCCCCGGGGATCTCGCGGGCGAGCCGGTCCGACACCGAGTAGTAGGAGTCGGGGTGCTCGGGCGGCACGCTCGTGGGGGTCATGACGACCTCGGCGCCGTAGGCCTTCAGCACGGCGACCTTCTCACCGGCGAACTTGTCGGGCACGACGAAGATCATGCGGTAGCCGCGCTGCAGGGCGACGAGCGCGAGCCCCACGCCGGTGTTGCCGCTCGTCGGCTCGACGATCGTGCCGCCGGGCTGGAGGAGGCCGTCGCGCTCGGCGGCGTCGATGATCCGCGACGCGATGCGGTCCTTCGCCGAGCTGCCGGGGTTGAAGTACTCGACCTTGGCGAGGACGGTGGCGCGGATGCCGTCCGTCACGCTGCCGAGGCGGACGAGGGGCGTGTTGCCGACGAGATCGGCGATGTGGGATGCGTAGCGCATGAGGGTGTCCTGGTGGTCATGCCGCGCGCACAGAGGCACGGCGGTCGTCGGGGTCGTCGAGGGCGCGTGAGCGCTCAGCGACAACAACGACAGGTCAGGTGCACGCGACCACCGTAACCCGCCGCCCGGGCCCCGGCAAGTCGGGGACCGCGGGGGGACGGCGGACTGCGGCCCCGCATGTCGCTCTATGACGGCCGGCGGGTGCCCGGCATCCGCGCTCGCTAGGGTTCCGGCATGGCCACCGACCCGACCGCCTCGCGCCCCGCCGGCATCGATCCGCGCGGCCCGCGGGTGACCGCCGCGATCACGAGCATCCTCCTGCTCCTCGGCACCTTCCTCTCGCTCCTCGGATCCGCCACCCGCACCGGCACGACGTTCGCCGAGCGCGCGGCCGATCCGGGCTTCCTCGTCCTCGCCCTCGTCGCCGTGCTGTTCGTGTGGGGCGTCGCGTCGCCGCGGACGTCGCCCTGGTCGGTGCTCTTCCGCACCGTCATCCGGCCGCGACTGACCGCGCCGACCGAGCTGGAAGACCCGCGGCCGCCGCGATTCGCCCAGGGCGTCGGCCTCTTCGTCGTGGGGCTCGGTCTCGTGCTGCACCTCGCCGGCGTCCCGTGGGCGCTGCCGGTCGCCGGCGCCGCCGCCTTCATCGCGGCGTTCCTCAACGCGGTGTTCGCGTTCTGCCTCGGATGCCAGATCTACCTCGGCCTGACCCGCGCGGGCCTCATCCGCCCGCAGGGCGGCCTCGTCGGCGTCTCGTGATCCGTGACGCGTCGCCCTCGGTCATCCCGCCCGCCACCCCGCGGTACGAGTGGGACGGCTTCGGCTTCGACACCCGGCAGGTCCACGCCGGGGAGCTGCCCGAGGAGAACTTCGGGGCCCGTGTCACCCCGATCTACCTGTCGGCCGCCTACCGCTTCGCCTCCTTCGACGAAGCCGAGGCGCGCTTCACCGGCGCCGACCCCGGCCAGCTCTACTCCCGCAACCTCAACCCCACCCACCTCGTCGCCGAGGGGCGGATCGCGTCGCTCGAAGGCGGCGTCGGCGCGATCGTCGTCGGTTCGGGGCAGGCCGCCATCACGGCGCTCCTGCTCGGCCTCGCCGGGGCCGGCGAGCACCTCCTGTCGACCGCCAGCATCTACAGCGGCACCCGCATCCTGTTCGACCGGACCTTCGCACGTCTCGGCGTCGAGCTCGACTACGTCCGCGACCCTCGGGATGCCGAGGAGTGGGAGCGGCTCATCCGACCCGAGACGAAGGCGGTCTTCGTCGAGACGATCCCGAATCCCAAGAACGACCTCGTCGACGTGGTCGCCGTCGCCGAGATCACCCGCCGCCACGGCATCCCCCTCGTCGTCGACAACACCGTCGCGACGCCCTATGTCATCCGGCCGCTCGAGCACGGCGCCGACATCGTCGTGCACTCGTCGACGAAGTTCCTGACCGGGCACGGCGCCGCCCTCTCGGGCGCGATCGTCGACGGCGGCACCTTCGACTGGGCGGGGACCGGGCGCCACTACCCCGGCATCGTCGATCCGGTCGCGCCCGGGAAGCCGTCGTTCCTCACCGCGTACGGACGTCACGCGCTCGAGGCGTATCTGCGCTTCGGCATCGTCAACGACCTCGGTCCCGCGCTGTCGCCGGTGAACTCCTTCCTGCTGCAGCAGGGCATCGAGACGCTCTCGCTGCGGATGGCCCGCCACCTCGAGAACGCCGCCGCCGTCGCGGCGTGGCTGGACGCGCACCCCGCCGTGGAGAGCGTCGACTACGCCGGCCTGCCCGGCAGCGACTACCACGCGATCGCGACGGAACGCTTCGGGGGTCATGCCGGCTCGGTGTTCGCCTTCACCGTCCGCGGCGGTCGTGAGGCGGCGCGGCGCTTCTTCGACGCGCTCCGCGTGTTCAGCCGCATGACCAACATCGGCGACGTCCGCTCCATGGCCCTTCATCCGGCCACGACGACCCACGTGTCCTTCTCCGCCGAGGAGCGCGAGCGGCTCGGGATCGGCGACGGCCTCATCCGGCTGTCGATCGGCATCGAGACGGTGGCCGACCTCATCGCCGACCTCGACGACGCGCTGACCGCTGCCGTCACCGACCACTAGGAGGTCCCGTTGGTATCCCTCGTCACCCTCGTCGGCAACCCGCAGCCCGGATCGCGCACGAGGCGGGTCGCCGAGTCCGTCGCCGCCGCCCTCGCCGAGCGTTCGGGGGCGCAGGTCGAGGAGACCATCGAGCTCGCCGACATCGCCGACGAGCTGTTCCGCCACCCGAGCGCCGCCGTGGACGCCCTCCGGGAGCGGGTGCGCACCGCCGATGTGCTGATCGTGGCGAGCCCGACCTACAAGGCGACCTACACGGGGCTGCTGAAGGCCTTCCTCGACCGGTTCGACGCCGGCGCGCTGCACGCGGTGACCGCGGTGCCCCTCCTGACGATCGGCTCCCCCGCCCATGCCCTGGCCGTGGAGGTGTCGCTGCGTCCCCTGCTCGTGGAGCTCGGCGCCTCGGTGCCCACCCGCGGGATCGCCTTCCCCGCGTCGCAGGTCGACCAGCGCGACGAGATCGTGGCAGCCTGGGCCGACGCCGAGTGGCCCCGCCTCCGCCCCTTCCTCTGACCGCTGGCCCGACGGCCGCGGTCCCCGCGCCGCACCCGGCCCCCGCGCCACACCCGGCCCCCGCACCGCACCCGGTCCCCGCGCCGCACCCGGTCCCCGCGCCGCACCCGGCCCCCGAGCCTGTCGAGGGGTCG